>Ga0308157_10000112_pt1 | contig 336647 bp, 292 predicted proteins | sample PhyBR1_FD_201035 | JGI IMG/M metagenome (GOLD analysis project Ga0308157, IMG submission 201035) | Phyllosphere microbial communities from UC Gill Tract Community Farm, Albany, California, United States - DLSLB.R1 | ecosystem: Host-associated > Plants > Phyllosphere > Unclassified | place... | reverse complement strand
CCACGGTCGGCGGCCGCTACTCCGCGCTCACCGCCTTCGGCCTCGTGCCGTCCGGGCTCGCGGGAGCGGACATCGCCGAGCTCCTCGACGAGGCCGACGCGATCTCCGCGCTGCTCTCGGTCGACCTAGACGAGAACCCCGGGCTCGTGCTCGGTGCGGTCCTCGCCGGCACGGAGCCGCTGCGCGACAAGATCGCCATCGTGCCCGACGGTACGCACATCGTCGGTTTCGGCGACTGGGTCGAACAGCTGATCGCGGAGTCGACCGGCAAGGACGGCCGCGGCCTGCTGCCCGTTGTGCTGCACACGGACTCCCCCGAGGTCACAGCCGTCCTGCCCGACGTCCAGGTCATCCGCCTGGTCGGTTCGCGCGAGGACGAGCGTCACGTCGCCGAGGGCGAGGTCGAGATCACCGGCACGCTCGGTGGCCAGATCCTCGTCTGGGAGTACGCCGTCGCGGTCGCCGGTCGCCTGCTCGGCATCAACCCGTTCGACCAGCCCGACGTCGAGGCCGCGAAGGTCGCGACCCGCGCGCTCCTCGACGACCGCCCCGCTCCGGCGGAGCCGGCGTTCTCCGAGGACGGCATCGCCGTGCACGCGACGCCCGGACTCGCGGTCGGTGCGACGCTCTCGGAAGCCGTGTCGGGCCTCCTGTCCGCACTCGACCCGACCGGCTACGTGTCGGTGCAGGCGTACGTCGACCGCACCACGAACGGCGACCTCGAGTCGCTGCGCGACGCGATCGCGGCGCGCACGGAGCGCCCCGTCACCTTCGGGTACGGCCCCCGGTTCCTGCACTCGACCGGCCAGTACCACAAGGGCGGCCCCGCCACGGGAGTGTTCCTGCAGATCGTGGCCGACGAAGCGGAGGACCTGGCGATCCCGGGTCGGCCGTTCACGTTCGGGCAGCTCCTCCGGGCCCAGGCAGCCGGCGACGCGAGCGTCCTCGCCGAGCACGGCCGGCCGGTCCTCACCCTCACGACGTCGGACGTCCACGCCGCCACCGCGGCGATCGCGTCCGCCGTCTCCCACTGACTCGTAAGGAGTTCACCGACTCATGTCACCGGTGGCAATCACCCCGGAGCACAACCCGCTCCGGCTGCCGACGGATCGTCGACTGAACCGGATCGCGGGACCGAGCACGCTCATCATCTTCGGCGTGACGGGCGACCTGTCACGCAAGAAGCTGATGCCCGCGGTCTACGACCTGGCCAACCGGGGGCTCCTGCCCCCGGGGTTCGCGCTCGTCGGGTTCGCTCGTCGCGACTGGGAGGACCAAGACTTCTCCCAGCTCGTCCACGACGCCGTCAAGGAGCACTCCCGCACCCCGTTCGACGAGGACGTCTGGCGTCAGCTCGAACAGGGCATCCGCTTCGTCCAGGGCTCGTTCGACGACCCCGAGGCGTTCCGCGAGCTCAAGCGCACCGTCGACGACCTCGACGCCGAGCGCGGGACGCTGGGCAACCACGCGTTCTACCTGTCCATCCCGCCGAAGATGTTCCCGGTCGTCACCGAGCAGCTGAAGCTGTCCGGGCTGACCGAGAAGCGCGAGGGCTCCTGGAGCCGCGTGGTCGTCGAGAAGCCGTTCGGCTCCGACCTCCGCACCGCGCGCGAGCTCAACGCGATCGTCGAGAGCGTCTTCGCGCCCGACGACGTGTTCCGCATCGACCACTACCTCGGCAAGGAGACCGTCCAGAACCTGCTGACGCTCCGGTTCGCGAACCAGATGTACGAACCCATCTGGAACTCGAACTACGTCGACCACGTGCAGATCACGATGGCCGAGGACATCGGCGTCGCCGGGCGTGCCGCGTACTACGACGGCATCGGTGCGGCGCGCGACGTCATCCAGAACCACCTGCTGCAGCTCCTCGCACTCACCGCGATGGAGGAGCCCGTCTCGTTCAAGGCCGCCGACCTGCGCGCCGAGAAGGAGAAGGTGCTCTCCGCCGTGCGTCTGCCCGAGGACCTGTCCACCGCAACCGCCCGCGGGCAGTACGCCGGTGGGTGGCAGGGCGGCGAGAAGGTGCTCGGCTTCCTCGAGGAAGGCGGCATGGACCCCGAGTCCGGCACCGAGACCTACGCGGCGATCAAGCTCGACATCGCCACGCGTCGCTGGCAGGGCGTGCCGTTCTACCTGCGCGCCGGCAAGCGTCTCGGCCGTCGTGTGACCGAGATCGCGATCGTGTTCAAGCGCGTCCCCGAGGACGTCTACGGCAACTCGCAGTCCCCGCTCGGGCAGAACGCCCTGGTGATCCGCGTCCAGCCGGACGAGGGCGTCACGCTCCGCTTCGGCTCGAAGGTCCCCGGCGTCGGCACCCAGGTGCGCGACGTGACGATGGACTTCGGCTACGGCCACGCGTTCACCGAGGCATCCCCCGAGGCGTACGAGCGACTCATCCTCGACGTGCTCCTCGGTGACCCGCCGCTGTTCCCGCGGCACCAGGAGGTCGAGCTGTCCTGGAAGATCCTCGACCCCATCGAGGAGTTCTGGGCCACGCAGGGCCAGCCCGAGCAGTACCGTCCCGGCACGTGGGGTCCGGCATCCGCCGACGCCCTGCTCGCCCGCGACGGTCGGACCTGGAGGCGTCCGTGAAGATCGACATGCCCGACACCACGGTGTCGAAGATCCAGAAGAAGCTCGTCCGCATCCGCGAGGAGGGCGGCGCCGTCGCCCTCGGCCGTGTGCTGACCCTCATCATCTCGACGGCCCTCGGTCACGAGGAAGAGGCGATCGAGGCGGCCAACGAGGCGTCCCGCGAGCACCCGATGCGCGTGATCATCGTCTCGAAGAACAGCGGTGACACGAAGTCCCCCGGGCGCCTCGACGCGCAGATCCGTGTCGGCAGCGACGCGGGTGCGAGCGAGGTCATCGTCCTCCGGGCGTACGGCGAGACCGCGACCGACGAGGAGAGCCTGGTCACCGGCCTCCTGCTGCCGGACGCACCCGTCGTTGCCTGGTGGCCGCAGACGGCTCCCGAGCAGCCCGCGGCCTCGGCCCTCGGCCGCATCGCGCAGCGACGGATCACCGACGCGGCCGCGCAGAAGGACCCCAACGGCGCGATCGAGGCACTCGGTGCGTCCTACGTACCGGGTGACACCGACTTCGCGTGGACCCGTCTGACCCTGTGGCGGAACCAGCTCGCCGCGGCGCTCGACCAGCCGCCGTACGAGCCGATCACCGCCGTCGAGGTCTCCGGAGCGTCCGACAGCCCGTCGACGATCCTCCTCGCCGCCTGGCTGCAGCTGCAGCTCCAGGTGCCGGTGTCCGTCGTCACGTCGCCGCGCGCGACGGGGTCGAGCGGCATCCACGGCGTGAAGCTCGTCCGCGAGTCCGGCACCATCGAGCTCGAGCGTTCCCTGGTGGACGTCGCCACGCTCTCGATGCCCGGGCAGCCGACGCACGACCTGTCGCTGCCACGCCGCAACCTGCGCGACTGCCTGGCCGAGGAACTCCGTAGACTCGACCCGGACGTCCTCTTCGGAGACGTCGTCAAGCACGGGGTGCCCCAGCTGCGCGAGACCATCGCCCGCTGACCAACACCCCACACGGTCGGGCCGCCTGTCTGGTGCAGGCGGCCCGACCGGACCGAAGGCGGTCGGACGACCGGTCGGCCGCCACGAACACGGGAGTCACGTGACCAACGAACGGCGGGTGCTCGTGCACCCGGACAAGCAGGCCCTCGGCGCTTCGGTCGCCGCACGCTTCATCACCAAGATCATCGACGTGCTCGACGAGCAGGAGCGTGCCGACATCGCGATCAGCGGTGGATCGGTCTCCTCCCTCGTCCTCGCTGCGATCGGCCAGTCGCCGGCGCGCGAGAGCGTCGACTGGTCGAAGGTGCACGTCTGGTGGGTCGACGAGCGCTGGGTCCCGTCGGACGACGCCGACCGCAACACGATCGGCACGCAGACCGACTTCTTCGACCACGTCGACATCCCCGCGTCGAACATCCACCCGATGCCGGCGTCAGACGGCGGGCTCGACATCGAGGCCGCGGCGACCCAGTACGAGCGCGAGCTGCAGGACGCCGCGCCCGAGGGTGCCGTCGCGCCGCGCTTCGACATCACGCTGCTCGGCGTCGGCCCCGACGGGCACACCGCCTCGCTCTTCCCGGAGTTCCCGCAGCTCACTGTCACCGACCGCGCCGTCGTGTCGGTCGACGACTCCCCCAAGCCGCCGCCGCAGCGTCTGACCGTCACCTTCCCGGTGATCAACGCCTCGCAGCGGGTCTGGGTGATCCTCTCCGGTGCCGAGAAGGCCTCGGTCCTCGGGCTGGCCCTCGCGGGTGCATCGATCGAGGACGTCCCCGTCGGTGGCGTGCAGGGTCGCAAGCGCACCGTCTTCTTCGTGGACCAGGACGCGGCGCGCGACGTCCCCGAGAACCTGATCGCGTCGACGTACTAGACGCGCGTTCCTGACGGACGGGAGGCCCGGTGCCAGCTGGCACCGGGCCTCCCGTCCGTCTGTGGTCGCGCCCACTGCGCGCCGCGCCGCGACCGCGACGCCGAGTGGTCACGAACTGTCGCCCGCGGGCGCCGCAGGCGACAGTTCGCGGCACCACCGCGCACCACATGCGGCGTGTCGTGACCCCTCGGCGAACCGTCGCTCCGCGCGGCACCTCGGGCGCCGAGCGGTCACGACTCCCCGCCGGCACGACGCCGAGTGGTCACGAACTGTCGGCTGCGGGCGCCGCAGGCGACAGTTCGCGGCACCACCGCGCACCACATGCGGCGTGTCGTGACCCCTCGGCGAGCGAGCCACCCCTTCCCCGGGACACACGAAGGCCCCCACACCATCGGTGCAGGGGCCTTCGTCAGCGTGCGTGCGCTAGCTCTTCTTCGCCGCGGTGCCGCGACGCTCTCGGAGCTGCTGGAGCGCGTCCTCGAGGAGCTGCGCTGCCTCTTCCTCGGTGCGGCGTTCCTTCACGTACGCGAGGTGCGTCTTGTAGGGCTCGGTCTTGGAGACCACGGGAGGGTTCTCCTTGTCGCGCCCAGCCGGCAGACCACTCGACGGGGAGTCCACCGTCTCGGGGATCTCTTCGTCGGGCAGGTTCGCGGCGAAGTACCGCACGACCTCGTTGCCGAGGGCGTCCCAGTACGAGATCGCCACGCGCTCTGCCTGGACCCCGCGGTCCTGTTCGCCCATCGGTCCCGCGCCGACGCGAGACCCTCGGATTGCACTGCCTCCGCTTGCCATGGATCAGACCCCCGCCGTGAACTTGTTGATGAGACCGAGCACGATGATGGAGACGATCCAGACCAGACCGAGGATCACCGTGATGCGGTTGAGGTTGCGCTCGGCCACGCCGGACGCACCGAGGTTGCTCGTGACCCCACCGCCGAACATGTCGGAGAGGCCACCACCGCGGCCCTTGTGCAGCAGGATGAGGAGCGTGAGCAGGAGGCTCGTGATTGCGAGCAGGACCTGCAGCACGACGGAGAGTATCGCCACGACGTACCTTTCGTGTCAGTCAGCCGTACCAGTGTACCGGCCGCGCGGAGCACGGACGGTACCTGGACGGGAGTGGTGCGGACGACTGCCCGCGACGACGCCTGTGGACTACAGCCCGACGTGCTGACGGAACCGGGCGATGGCCGCGAACTCCTGCACGTCGAGCGAAGCGCCACCGACGAGCGCGCCGTCGATGTCGGGCTCACGGAGGAACCCCGCGATGTTGCCCGACTTGACCGAGCCGCCGTAGAGCACCCGGGTGTCGGCAGCAGCCTGGTCGCCCCAGGCTGCGGCGATGCCACGACGGATCGCCGCGCACTCGTCTTGCGCCTGTTCGGCGGTGGCAGCCTGGCCGGAGCCGATGGCCCAGACGGGCTCGTACGCCACGACGATGTCGGCGGGCTTGACCACGTCGAGCACGACGCGGAGCTGCTCGACCGGCACGACACCGGCGCCGCGCTCCTCGCGCTGCTCGCCGGTCTCGCCGACGCAGACCACGGGGACGAGACCGTGCTTGACGGCCGCTGCGGTCTTCGCCGCGACGACCTCGTCGGTCTCACCGTGCAGCGTGCGCCGCTCGGAGTGGCCGACGATGACGTACTGGGCGTCGAGTGCGGCGAGGAACGCGCCGGAGACGTCACCGGTGTAGGCACCGGAGTCGAACTGCGACAGGTCCTGCGCACCGAAGTGGATCGGCAGCTTGTCGGCCGAGATGAGCGTCTGCACGCTCCGCAGGTCGGTGAACGGCGGGAACACCGCGACCTCGACGTCGTCGAAGTCGTGCCGGGCGTCCTTGAGCGTCCACGCGAGCTTCTGCACGGTGGCGATGGCCTGGAGGTGGTCCAGGTTCATCTTCCAGTTGCCCGCGATCAACGGCGTGCGGCTCATGCGGTCCACCCCAGTGCTTCGAGACCGGGCAGCGACTTGCCCTCGAGGAACTCGAGGCTCGCACCGCCACCGGTCGAGATGTGGCCGAACTGGTCGTCCGAGAATCCGAGCGACCGCACGGCGGCAGCGGAATCGCCACCACCGACGACACCGAGGCCGTCGACCTCGGTCAGCGCCTGCGCGACGGTCTTCGTGCCGGCGGCGAAGGCCGGGAACTCGAACACGCCCATCGGGCCGTTCCAGAACACGGTCTTCGAACCCGAGACGGCCGAGGCGAACCGCGCAGCGGTCTCCGGGCCGATGTCGAGGCCGATGCCGTCCGTACCGAACGACGAGGACTCGATGGCGTCGGCCGCCACGGTCTCGTGGTCGGCGTCGGCCGCGAAGCCGGAGGCCACCACGACGTCGGTCGGCAGATCGATGGTGACACCGAGCTCCTTCGCCCGCGAGAGGTACTCGCGGACGACGTCGAGCTGGTCCGCCTCGAGCAGCGACTTCGCGACCCCGTGGCCCTGGGCCGCGAGGAACGTGAAGAGCATGCCGCCACCGATGCAGAGGGTGTCGACCTTCGGCAGGATGTGGTCGATGACACCGAGCTTGTCGCTGACCTTCGACCCGCCGAGCACGACCGTGTACGGCCGCTCCGGGGAGGTGGTCAGACGCTCGAGCACGCGCAGCTCGGTCTCGATCAACGAACCGGCCGCACTGGGCAGTGCGGACGCGAGCTCGTAGACCGAGGCCTGCTTGCGGTGCACGACACCGAAGCCGTCGGAGACGAAGGCGTCGCCGAGGGCGGCGATGCGGTCCGCGAAGGCACCGCGCTCGGCGGCGTCCTTCGAGGTCTCCTCCGGGTTGAAGCGGAGGTTCTCGAGCAGCAGGACGTCGCCGTCCTCGAGGGCCTCGGCCGCGGCGGTCGCTTCGTCACCGACGGTCTCGCCGACGAACGTGACCTCTTTGCCGAGCATCTCGGAGAGCCGCTGGGCCACCGGTGCGAGCGAGAACTCGGGCTTGGGCTCCCCGTCGGGGCGGCCCAGGTGCGAGATCACGATGACGCGCGCGCCGGCGTTGACGAGGGTGTTCAGCGTGGTCAGCGACGCGCGGACGCGGCCGTCGTCCGTGATCGTGCCGTCCTTGAGCGGGACGTTCAGGTCACAGCGGACGACGACGCGCTTGCCGGCGAGGTCGCCGAGGTCCTCGAGGGTGCGGAGGGCCATGTGTTACAGACGCTCGCCGACGTACTCGGTGAGGTCGACGAGGCGGTTCGAGTAGCCCCACTCGTTGTCGTACCACGAGGTGATCTTCACGAGGCCGCCGATGACCTTGGTCAGGCCGGAGTCGTAGATCGAGGAGTGCGGGTCCGTGGTGATGTCGGTCGACACCAGCGGGTCCTCGCTGTAGAGCAGGATGCCCTTGAGGGGACCTTCGGCGGCCTCCTTGTAGGCGGCGTTGATCTCGTCGACGGTGACCTCGGACTTGGTCTCGAGGGTGAGGTCGGTGATCGAGCCGGTGGGGACCGGGACGCGCAGCGCGAAGCCGTCGAGCTTGCCGGCGAGCTCCGGCATGACCTGACCGATGGCCTTGGCGGCACCGGTCGAGGTCGGGACGATGTTCAGTGCGGCAGCACGGGCACGACGGGGGTCCTTGTGCGGGCCGTCCTGCAGGTTCTGGTCGGCGGTGTAGGCGTGCACCGTCGTCATGAGGCCACGCTCGATGCCGAACTTGTCGTGGAACACCTTGGCGAGCGGCGCGAGGCTGTTCGTGGTGCAGGACGCGTTCGAGATGATGTGGTGGTTCGCCGCGTCGTACTGGTCCTCGTTCACGCCGAGCACGATGGTGACGTCGTCACCCGTGGCCGGGGCGGAGATGATGACCTTCTTGGCGCCGGCGTCGATGTGCTTCTGCGCATCGGCGGCCTTGGTGAAGAACCCGGTCGACTCGATGACGATGTCGACACCCAGCTCGCCCCAGGGGAGGTTGGCGGGGTCGCGCTCGGCGAGGACCTTGATGGCCTTGCCGTCGACGACGATGTTGTCGCCGTCGAGCTCGACGGAGACACCGAGACGGCCCGTGATGGAGTCGAACTTCAGCAGGTTGGCGAGCGACGCGTTGTCGGTGAGGTCGTTCACCGCCACGATCTCGAGGTCGGAGCCCTTCGCGAGGGCGGCCCGGAAGAAGTTACGGCCGATGCGGCCGAAGCCGTTGATACCGATCTTGACGGTCAATGGATCTCCTGGTGAGTGTGGAGCGCCCAGGGGGCGCTGCTTTCGGGAGTCGCGCACCCTGGCGGGCCCGCGTGTGGTGGACGATACGCCCCGTAACGTCGCCGTAACGACCCTAGCAGTCGGACACTGCGTGCCCGAGCGGGATGACGGTCCGTCCGGACGGTCGCCGACCAGGCCGGGAACGGGTCCGAGAACGGGCCGGGAAACGGACGGGAGGCGCGGTGCCAGCTGGCACCGCGCCTCCCGTCCGTGGGGTCGACAGACCGCTCTCAGGCCCCTTCGAGCTCCTCGGGAACGCTCGCTTCGGTGCCCGGGATGCCGAGGTCGGAGGCCCGCTTGTCGGCCATCGCCAGCAGGCGCCGGATGCGGCCGGCGATGGCGTCCTTGGTCATGGGCGGGTCCGCGTGCTGGCCGAGCTCGTCGAGCGACGCGTCGCGGTGCTGCAGGCGCAGCGTGCCGGCGTACTGCAGGTGGTCGGGGACCTCGTCGCCGAGGATCTCGAGCGCACGCTCGACCCGGGCGCAGGCGGCCACGGCGGCCTGCGCGGAACGGCGGAGGTTCGCGTCGTCGAAGTTGACCAGGCGGTTCGCGGTCGCACGGACCTCGCGACGCTGGCGCATCTCCTCCCAGTCGGCGGTGGTGCGCGCTGCACCCATGACGGTCAGCATCTGGCCGATGGCCTCACCGTCGCGGATGACGACGCGGTGCACCCCGCGGACCTCGCGGCCCTTCGCGGCGACCCCGAGACGCGACGCGGCACCGACGAGGGCCATCGCGGCCTCGTTGCCGGGGCAGGTGACCTCGAGCGCTGCGGCCCGACCCGGGTCGGTCAGGGTGCCGGAGGCGAGGAAGGCGCCGCGCCAGATGGCGGCGAGGTCCTCACGGTTGCCCGTCGTGAGGCGGTTCGGCAGGCCGCGGACCGGGCGGCGACGGGCGTCCATCAGGCCGGTCTGGCGGGCGAGGGTCTCCCCCGCCTCGAGCACGCGGACCAGGTAGCGGGTCCCGCGGCGGGCGGACGCGGACGAGCCCACCGACGCCTCGCTGCGCACGCCGTAGAGCTCGGCGAGGTCCTTGCGGACCCGGTGCACGATGATCCGGGTGTCGAGCTCGACCTCGACCGCGATGCGGCCCGAGATGACGTGCAGACCACCAGCGAACCGGAGGATCGTGGCCAGTTCGGCGGCGCGGACCGTGTTGCGGTTCACGGCGACCCTGGCCAGTTCGTCCTTGACCTCGGCAGTCAACGGCACAGCATCATTCCTAACGTTCGTTCAGTGGTTCCCGCAGATCCGGCGGCACGGGCGTGGGAGCGGCCGGAGGGACGGTCACTCCCGGCCGAGATCTCGGTTCTTCACACGCACGGCGACGCCAGGCATCCCGCGGAGGAGGTTCGCCAACTCGGCGACGATGGCGACCGAGCGGTGCTTCCCGCCGGTACAGCCGATGGCGATCGTAGCGTGTCTTTTGTTCTCGCGCTGGTACCCCTCGAACACCGGCTCGAGGACGGAGGCGTAGCGATCGACGAACGGACGGGCTCCGGCCTGGGCCAGCACGTAGTCCGAGACCGGCTGGTCCAGCCCGGTGTGGGGCCGCAGTTCCGGCACCCAGTAGGGGTTCGGGAGGAACCGCACGTCGGCCACCATGTCGGCGTCGGCGGGCAGTCCGTACTTGAAGCCGAAGCTCATCAGCGTGACCTGTACGCCCACGAAGTGCTCGTCGGCGAAGTGCTCGATCACGGTGTTCGCGAGCTGGTGGATGTTGAGGTCGGAGGTGTCGATCACCACGTCGGACGCCTCGCGGAGGCCGGCGAGACGAGCCCGTTCGCGGGCGATGCCGTCGAGCAGGGTGTCCTCGCCCTGGAGCGGGTGGGGTCGACGGACCTGCTCGAAGCGCCGGACCAGCACAGCGTCGGTGGCTTCGAGGAACAGCACCCGGACCCGCGCGGAGGTGCTCGAGCGGACCTGCTCGACCGCGTGCTCGGGGTCGGTGAAGAACCGCCCGCCGCGGACGTCGACCACCGTGGCGATCTTCGGGATCTTCTCCCCCGCGCGGTCGGCCAGTTCGGTCAGCGGGGCCAGCATCTGCGTGGGCAGGTTGTCGACGACGTACCAGCCCAGGTCTTCGAGGGCCTTGCCGACGGTGGACCGCCCGGCCCCGGACATGCCGGTGACGATGAGGATGTCGTGCTGCGACGCGTGGGTGGTCGCGGTGGCGCTGTCGGTCATCTGGGAGTGGGCTCCGTCGTGGCGGCCCGGGCGCGTCGCCCGGGGAGGTCTCGGCTGCCGGACCAGGCTACCGCCCGGTGGCGGCCGGGAGGCGCGGGGTTCGTCACGACGGTCGCTGCGGACCGTCGTCGGTCACCTCGGGGACCCGCACCGGGCCTCCGGGGTGGGTAGCGGTCTGCTGGGTCGCGGTCTGCTGGGTGGCTGCGTTCTCGGCCACGGTGTCCGCGATCGCGTCGGCGTCCGGTTCGGGGGCGCTGGACGCGCTCGTCGCCGGCGCGCTCGTCGGCGTCTGGGCCAACTTCGAGACCACCGCAGCAGCGGTCGCCGGGCCGATCCCGTTCACCTCGCCGATCTCCTCTGCCGTGGCCTCACGCAGCCGGGCGACCGAGCCGAAGTGCTTCAGCAGGGCGTTGACGCGGCTCGGGCCGAGACCGGGGATCTCGGACAGCCGCGACCGGACGTCGCGCTTCCGCTTGCTGCGCTGGTGCGTGATCGCGAACCGGTGCGCCTCGTCGCGGATGCGCTGGATGAGGAACAGCGCCTCGGAGTTGCGGGGCAGGATGACCGGGAAGTCGTCGTCGGGGAGCCAGAGTTCCTCGAGCCGCTTGGCGATGCCGACCAGGGCGATGTCGTGCACGCCGGCTTCGTCCATCGCGCGCTTCGCGGCCTGCACCTGGGGTTGGCCGCCGTCGACGATGAGCAGCTGCGGTCGGTACGCGAACCGCTTCGTCGGCTTCGACCCCTCGACGACCTCGTCGGTCGTGACGTCGGGGACGTCCGGCAGCTCGGCGTCCTCGTCCAGCCGCGCCAGGCGCCGCGAGAGCACCTGGTACATGCTGTCGGTGTCGTCGGTGGTCTCGGCGATCGAGTACCGGCGGTACTGGTCCTTGCGCGGCAGGCCGTCCTCGAACACCACCATCGACGCGACGACGTTCGTGCCCTGCAGGTGCGAGATGTCGTAGCACTCCATGCGGAGCGGCGCCTCGGTCATGCCGAGGGCGTCCTGGATGTCGGCCAGTGCTGCGGCCCGGGTGGTGTAGTCGGCCGAACGCTTGGTCTTGTAGAGCATGAGCGCCTGCCCGGCGTTCTGCGCGGCCGTCCGCGCGAGACCGGCACGATCGCCGCGCTGTGCCGTACTGAGCTTCGTGCCGCGCCCGTTCCGGCGCTTGCTGAGCCACTCCTGGAGCGCGTCGGCGTCCTCCGGCAGCTCGGGGACGACGACCTCGCGCGGGGGCTCGTCGGTGACGTAGACGCCCTGCACGATCTGCTCGACGAGGTCGCCCGTGGCGATGTCGAGCTCCTTGTCGACCACCCAGCCGCGGACACCGCGGATGCGGCCGCCACGGACCGAGAACAGCTGCACGGCAGCGGCGAGCTCGTCCTCCGCGATGCCGAACAGGTCGAGGTCGACCGAGTCGCGGAGCACCACGGCGGACTTCTCGAGCACGGCCTCGAGCGCTTCGACCTGGTCGCGGTACTTCGCGGCCTGCTCGTACTGCATCGCGTCGGCCGAGGCCCCCATGCGCTGCCGGAGCTCGGTGATGACCCGGCGGTCGTAGGAGTTCATGAAGCGCACGAACTCCTCGACGAGCGCGCGGTGCTCCTCGATCGTGACCTTCTGCGAGCACGGGCCACCGCACTTGCCGATCTGCCCCGGGAAGCACGGACGGCCCGTCTGCATCGCCTTCTTGTACGACGAGTCCGAACAGGTGCGGATCGGGAACACCTTGATCATCAGGTCGATGGTGTCGTGCACCGCCCAGATCTTCGGGTACGGACCGAAGTACTTCGCGCCCTTGATCTTGCGGTTGCGCGTCACCATCACCCGCGGCGCTTCGTCACCCAGGGTGACCGCCATGTACGGGTACGACTTGTCGTCGCGGAACTTGACGTTGAACGGCGGGTCGAACTCCTTGATCCAGGTGTACTCCAGCTGGAGCGCCTCGATCTCGGAGCCGACCGTCGTCCACTCGACGCTGCGTGCCGTCAGGACCATGCGCCGCGTGCGCTCGTGCAGCGTCGGCAGCGGCGCGAAGTAGTTGCTCAGCCGGGCGCGGAGGTTCTTCGCCTTGCCGACGTAGAGCACCCGACCGGCTTCGTCGCGCCAACGGTAGACGCCCGGGTCGGTCGGGATCTCCCCCGCCTTCGGACGCCACGGGACGGTGTCCGCCACCTACCGAGCACCCGCCTTCTGCTTGCTCGCCTGCTTGGTCGCGCCCTGCTGCTTGCCGCCCTGCTGCTTCTGGGTGGCCTGGCGTGCGCCGACCGCCTGCTGCTTGCCGACCCGGGCGTCCTGGGCGTCGAAGATCTCGCGCAGGAAGACACCGGTGTGGCTCTCCGGCACGGTCGCCACGTGCTCCGGGGTACCCGTCGCCAGGACCGTGCCACCACCGGAACCGCCCTCGGGCCCCATGTCGATCAGCCAGTCGGCGGACTTGATGACGTCGAGGTTGTGCTCGATCGTGATGACGGTGTTGCCCTTGTCGACCAGGCTCTGCAGCACGAGGAGCAGCTTGCGGACGTCCTCGAAGTGCAGACCGGTCGTCGGCTCGTCGAGCACGTAGACCGTGCGGCCGTTCGAGCGACGCTGCAGCTCGGTGGCGAGCTTGACGCGCTGCGCCTCGCCGCCGGAGAGCGTGGTCGCGCTCTGGCCGAGGCGCACGTAGCCGAGGCCCACGTCGACCAGGGTCGCCATGTAGCGGTGGATCGCCGAGATCGGCTCGAAGAACTCGGCCGCCTCGCTGATCGGCATGTCGAGGACCTCGGAGATGTTCTTGCCCTTGTAGTGCACCTGGAGCGTCTCGCGGTTGTAGCGCGCCCCACCGCAGACCTCGCACGCGACGTAGACGTCGGGCAGGAAGTTCATCTCGATCTTGATCGTGCCGTCGCCCGCGCAGTTCTCGCAGCGGCCGCCCTTGACGTTGAAGCTGAAGCGGCCGGGCTGGTAGCCGCGGGTCTTGGCCTCTTGCGTCTCGGCGAACAGCTGGCGGATGCGGTCGAACACGCCCGTGTAGGTCGCCGGGTTCGAGCGCGGCGTGCGGCCGATCGGTGCCTGGTCGACGTGCACGACCTTGTCGAGCTGGTCGAGGCCCTTCACCCGGGTGTGCTTGCCCGCGATGTGCCGTGCGCCGTTGAGCTGGTTGGCGAGCACCTTGTACAGGATGTCGTTCACCAGCGTCGACTTGCCGGACCCGCTGACGCCCGTCACCGCGGTGAACACACCGAGGGGGAAGTCCGCGTCGATCGACTTGAGGTTGTTCGCCCGGGCGCCCTGCACGGTGATGGCGCGCTTCAGGTTGACCTTGCGACGCTCGGCCGGCACCTCGATCGCGCGTCGGCCGGCGAGGTAGTCACCGGTGATCGACTCGCGGTTCTCGATGATGCCCTCGTACGAACCGGAGTGCACGACGTTGCCGCCGTTCACACCGGCACCGGGGCCGATGTCGACGACCCAGTCGGCCGTGCGGATCGTGTCCTCGTCGTGCTCGACGACGATGAGCGTGTTGCCGAGGTCCTTGAGCTTGACCAGGGTGTCGATGAGTCGACGGTTGTCGCGCTGGTGCAGGCCGATGCTCGGCTCGTCGAGCACGTAGAGCACGCCGGTCAGCCCGGAGCCGATCTGCGTCGCCAGGCGGATGCGCTGCGCCTCACCGCCGGAGAGACCGCCGGCACCACGTGCCAGCGTGAGGTAGTTCAGGCCGACCTCGAGCAGGAACTCGAGGCGTGCGCGGATCTCACGGAGGACCGCTGCGGCGATGTGCGCTTCGCGGTCGGTCAGCGTCAGCTCGTCCATGAACGAGTACGCGTTGTCGAGCGACATGTCGGTGACGTCCGCGATGCTGCGGTCGTTGACCGTCACCGCGAGCACCTCGGGCTTGAGGCGGGTTCCCTCGCACACCGGGCACGGGACCTCGCGCAGGTACCCCTGGAAGCGCTGCCGCTGCGAGTCCGACTCGGCCTCGGCGAACTTGCGCTCGATGTAGGGCATGACGCCTTCGAACCCGCTCGTGTACCGCATCTCGCGGCCGAAGCGGTTGCGCCAGGAGACCGACACCTGGAAGTCCTTGCCGGTCAGGATCGACGCCTGCACCGCGGGGTCGAGCTGGTTCCACGGGGTGTCGAGCGAGAAGCCGAGCTCCTTGCCGAGACCGCCGAGCAGCTTCTCGAAGTAGGAGTACAGCCCACTCGTCCCGGTCCAGGGCAGCAGGACGCCGTCACGCAACGAGGCCTCGGGGTCGCCGAGCACCAGGTCGGGGTCGACCGACATGCGGGTGCCGAGGCCGGAGCACTCGGGGCAGGCACCGAACGGCGCGTTGAACGAGAACGTCCGCGGCTCGATCTCGGTGAGTGCGAGCGGGTGGTTGTTCGGGCACGAGAGGTTCTCGGAGTAGTTCCGGACCGCTCCGGGCCCCTCGTGGTCCACCAGGTCGATGCCGACGGTGCCGTCGGTCAGGCGCAGGGCGGTCTCGAGCGAGTCGGTGAGACGACCGAGGATGTCGTCGCTCGCCACCAGGCGGTCGACGATGACCGAGATGTCGTGCTTGACCTGCTTCTTGAGCTTGGGCGGGTCGCTGAGCTGGATGCGCTCCCCGTCCACGATCGCGCGGGCGTAGCCGGACGCCGCGAGCTCCTGGAAGAGGTCGACGAACTCGCCCTTCTTCTTCGAGATCACGGGTGCGAGGACCTGGAAGCGGGTGCCGGTCTCGAACTGCATGAGCTGGTCGGCGATCTGCTGCACGGTCTGCTTGCTGATCACCTCGCCACACGTCGGGCAGTGCGGGACCCCGATGCGCGCCCAGAGCAGACGCATGTAGTCGTAGACCTCGGTGATCGTGCCGACGGTCGACCGCGGGTTGCGGTTGGTCGACTTCTGGTCGATCGACACCGCCGGCGAGAGCCCCTCGATGAAGTCGACGTCGGGGCGGTCGACCTGGCCGAGGAACTGGCGCGCGTAGGCGGACAGCGACTCGACGTACCGGCGCTGCCCCTCGGCGAAGATCGTGTCGAACGCCAGCGAGGACTTGCCCGAGCCGGACAGGCCGGTGAACACGACGAGCGAGTCGCGCGGGATCTCGAGGTCGACGTCTCGGAGGTTGTGCACGCGCGCGCCCCGCACGCTGAGCGTGGAGGTGCTGTGCGGAGCGGTCCCGCCGGGGAGGTGGAGGTCAGCGGGCTCGCCGAAGGCGTTCCGGCCCGACGTCGAGGTACCGGGGTCAGAGGTGATGGTCATCGTCGTCGATTCTACGAAGCGGCACCGACATTCGGCCGGGATGGAGGGTCAGACGAGTGCGTCGAGAGCGAACGCGACGCCGGATGCACGCTCACTCGCGGCCCAGAGCTGTGCTGCGACCGTGCGGTCGTGCGCCCGTGGTTCGGCCGCGACCACCGTGGCCGGGCCACGGAGCTGCATCCAGCCGGCCGGGCCCCAGTACTCCCCCGAGTGCACGTCAGCACCGACGGCCGCGTGCACGAGCGGCTGGGCGCCGACGTCCTTGCCCTGGGCGACGATGCGCTGCGCCGGGCGGATCCACTCGGGTTCGGGTCGTGCCGGGTTGATGTCCGGGCGTGCCGGTGACAGGCGGTCGAGCGACAGGCCGGGGTGCGCGACGACGCTCGACACGGACGATCCCGAGTCGGCAAGTCGCTCGGCGAGCTCGAAACCGAACAGCATCACGGCGAGCTTGCTCCTGGCGTACTGGCGGTGGCTCGAGTACCGACCGACGCCGAGCGGATCGGTCGCGTCGAGCTGGGCGAATCGATGGGCGATCGACCCGAGGTGCACGACCCGGCCGGCTCGTCGTTCGAGCAGGGGCAGGACCCGGGCGGTCCACGCGAAGTGCCCGAGGTGGTTCGTACCGATCTGCAGTTCGGTGCCCTGTGCCGTGCTCCCCCGCGTCGACGCCCCGACGACCCCGGCGTTGTTCACGACCGCGTCGACGCCGTCCGGTTCCAGCGCGGCGAGTTCGTCGGCAGCGGCACTGACCGAGTCGAGGTCGGCGAGGTCGAGGTGGACGTGGGCGAGCGAGGCGCCGTCGACGTGCCGACGGATGCTGCGCTCGGCGGCGTCCGCCCGGCCGCGGTCGCGCGTCGCCAGCACCACACGGTGCCCCGCCGCGGCGAGCTGCTCGGCGGCGTGGTACCCGAGCCCGGCGCTCGCACCGGTGACGACGACCGTGCGGGCGCCGTCAGCTGACATGTCCGGCCGACTCCATCTGGCGCAGGGCCTTCTTCAGGTCCTGCACCTCGTCGCGCAGTCGCGCCGCGAGCTCGAACTTCAGCTCCGCCGCAGCCTGCAGCATCTGGTCGTTCAGGTCGGCGATGGTGGCACCGAGCTGCGTCGCACCCTCGCCCGCGATGCCGCCGCGCTTGAGGTTCGGCGTCGGCGACCGACGGCCGTCGGTGCCGGGGCGACCCTGCAGGAGCGCCTTCGTGTCGTCGTTCTCGCGCTGCAGGACCTCGGTGATGTCCGCGATCTTCTTGCGCAGCGGCTGGGGGTCGATGCCGCGCTCCAGGTTGTAGGCGACCTGCTTCTCACGACGGCGATCGGTCTCCTCGATCGCGATCTTCATCGAGTCGGTCATCTTGTCGGCGTACATGAGCACCTGGCCCGACACGTTGCGGGCAGCGCGACCGATCGTCTGGATGAGCGACGTCGACGAGCGGAGGAAGCCTTCCTTGTCGGCGTCGAGGATCGCGACGAGCGACACCTCGGGCAGGTCGAGGCCCTCGCGCAGCAGGTTGATGCCCACGAGCACGTCGTAGACACCCTGCCGCAGCTCGGTCAGCAGCTCGACGCGCTTCAGGGTGTCGACGTCGGAGTGCAGGTACCGGACGCGCACACCGGCGTTGCCGAGGAAGTCGGTGAGTTCCTCCGCCATGCGCTTGGTCAGCGTGGTGACGAGGACGCGTTCGTCCTTCTCCACCCGCTGCTTGATCTCCTCGAGCAGGTCGTCGATCTGGCCGTCGCTCGGCTTGACCACGATCTCGGGGTCGATCAGGCCGGTCGGGCGGATGATCTGCTCGACCACGCTGTCGGTGACCCCGAGCTCGTAGCGCCCCGGGGTGGCCGACAGGTAGACCTTCTGCCCGACGCGCTCGAGGAACTCCTCCCACTTCAGCGGGCGGTTGTCCATCGCGCTCGGCAGGCGGAACCCGTGCTCGACGAGGGTGCGCTTGCGCGAGGCGTCACCCTCGTACATCGCGCCGATCTGCGGCACGGTGACGTGCGACTCGTCGATGACGATCAGGAAGTCGTCGGGGAAGTAGTCGATGAGGCAGTGCGGCGCTTCGCCCGGACCACGGCCGTCCATGTGCCGCGAGTAGTTCTCGATGCCCGAGCAGAACCCGATCTGCTCCATCATCTCGATGTCGAACGTGGTGCGCATGCGGAGGCGCTGGGCCTCGAGCAGCTTGCCCTGGCCCTCGAGCTCGGCGAGCCGTTCCGCGAGTTCTTCCTTGATCGAGGCGATCGCGCGGTGCATCACGTCGGTGTCCGCGACGTAGTGCGAGGCCGGGAAGATCGACACGGCGGGCAGGTCGTCGATGACGTTGCCGGTGAGCGGGTGCAGCGAGGAGAGCGCTTCGATCTCGTCACCGAACATCTCGATGCGGATCGCGTGCTCTTCGTACATCGGGATGATCTCGATGGTGTCGCCGCGCACCCGGAACGTGCCCCGGGCGAAGTCGACGTCGTTGCGCTGGTACTGCATGGCGACGAACTTGCGGACGAGCTGGTCGCGCGAGATCGTCTGGCCCACGTGGAGCGCGACCGAAGCGTTCATGTACTGCTCGGGGGTGCCGAGACCGTAGATGCAGGAGACGGTGGACACCACCACGGTGTCGCGACGGCTGAGCAGTGAGTTCGTCGTGGAGTGCCGGAGTCGTTCGACCTCGGCGTTGACCGAGGAGTCCTTCTCGATGAAGGTGTCCGTCTGCGGGACGTAGGCCTCTGGCTGGTAGTAGTCGTAGTAGGAGACGAAGTACTCGACCGCGTTGTTCGGCATCAGGCTGCGGAACTCGTTGGCGAGCTGGGCCGCGAGGGTCTTGTTGTGCGCGAGCACGAGCGTCGGCCGCTGCACCTGCTCGATGAGCCACGCGGTCGTCGCCGATTTGCCGGTACCGGTCGCACCCAGCAGCACGACGTCGGTCTCACCGGCGTTGATCCGCCCGGCGAGTTCCGCGATGGCCGCGGGCTGGTCGCCACTCGGCGAGTACTCGCTGATGACCTCGAACGGACGCACCGCTCGGGTCGGTTCGATCGCAACACCCATGGGGACAACGGTAGTCGGCACCCCTGACACCGAGGGCCCCTGCTCGCCCTCGGCGTACTGTCCGCTGCAAGCAGGCTCCAAGTCGACTGATGGTCAACGGGCATACCGTCCGATCCGTTCAGTCACCCGACTCCTTCCCACTCCCCCGAAGAGGCCTCATGACCACGGCGACCCCGGCCGCACCGATCAAGGGCACCCCGTTCCGCGGACGCATCCGCGGGCGTGTGCTCGTCCTGCTCTGCTGCATGTACGCGATCTCGTACATCGACCGGACGAACATCTCGACGGCGCTGCCGCACATCACCGAGGAGTTCGGGTTCAACGAGGCGACCGCCGGCCTCATCGTCTCCGCGTTCTCGTTGCCGTACGCCCTGCTGCAGGTGTTCGGCGGCACGATCAGCGAGAAGTTCGGCCCGCGCCGGGCGCTCTTCGTCATCACGGTGATCTGGGGCGTCGCGACGCTCTGGACCGGGTTCGCGGTCGGCTTCTGGACCCTCTTCGCCGCACGGGCCCTGCTCGGGCTGAGCGAGGCCGCCGCGTTCCCGACCGCCACCCAGGCGATGAGCCGCTGGATCCCCCGCGACCGGAACGGCTTCGCCCAGGGCGTGGTGCACTCCGCGGCACGGCTCGGCAACGCGCTGGCCCCGCTCATCGTCGCGTGGGTGATCGGCGCGACGGGCAGCTGGCGCTGGGCGTTCTTCGCCACCGCGGTGCTGTCCCTGGCGTGGGCCGTCGTCTGGTTCGTCTGGTTCCGCGACAAGCCCGAGTCCGCGAAGGGCATCACGCAGGTCGAGCTCGCCGAGCTCCCGCCGGTCGAGACCCGCGCGACCCGTCCCCCGGTGCCGTGGCGGCAGATGGCGAAGCAGATCCTGCCGGTCACCTTCGTCGACTTCGGGTACGGCTGGACCCTCTGGGTGTTCCTCACGTGGCTCCCGACGTTCCTCAGCTCCACCTACGGCCTGGAGATCGGCGACTTCGCCCTGTTCACCACCCTGATCCTGCTGGCCGGTGTCGTCGGGGACACGGTCGGCGGGATGCTCAGCGACCGCATCATCCACCGCGGCGGGAACACCCGGAACGCCCGCCGGACCATCCTGGTGATCGGGCTCGGCGGCTCGCTCCTCTGCCTCATCCCGCTCGTGATCGGGCAGGGGCTGCTCGTCGCGACGATCTCGCTGGCCCTGTCGTTCTTCTTCCTCGAGCTCTGCAACGCCAACCTGTGGGCGATCCCGATGGACGTGGCGCCGCAGTGGTCCGGCACGGCCTCGGGCTTCATGAACACCGGGTTCGGCATCGCCGGTGTCGTCTCGCCCATCGTCTTCGGTCTGCTCGTCGACGCCTCCGGCTGGCAGGTGCCCTTCGCGCTCTCCTGCGTCCTGCTCGGAGCCGCGGCCGTCGTCGCGTGGTTCATGAAGCCCCAGCGGCTGACCTCCACCGACGGCGTGCTCGAGATCGGCACCCCGAAGGCCGAGCAGCGCTCGGCTTGACGGCCGGCAGCCGGTGCGCGGGACGTGCGCCGGCCCTGGTGGTCCACACGCGACGGTCGGGAGGCGCGGGTCGGGCCCGCCACGTGCCTCCCGGCCGGCGCGCCCCGCGCCCACCGCCCCGAACGGCTGGTGCGAACGTGCGGGCGAGCGCTCAGCGCGCGGCGCGCCGCCCGACGTCGTCGGTCTCGCCGGCGAGGGCGTCGTCCGGCTCCACCGGTTCCGGCGACCGCTGCGGCACCGCCGCGCCTGCGGAACGACGCGCCCGCGCCGCTCGCGACGCCCGAGAGGACAACGACGGCCGCCCGGTCAGCGGCACGCTGAGCGGCGTCCACCGGAACAGCTCGGTCACCGCGACGGACAGCACCAGCACGAGCACGTCGGTGACGAGGGTGAGCCACGGCCGTGGCACGACGGCCTCGAGCCAGCTGTCGCCGAAGAGCAGGAGCCAGATGACGAACGGGTGGCTCAGGAAGATGCCGAACGAGCGGTCGGACGCGTAGTCGACGAACCGGGCGGTCCGGCTCCCGGGGCGCCGGCGGTCCGCCCAGGCGGCGCCGATCGCCAGGAACCCGACGAACACCGCGGTGCTCCAGACCACCTGAACCGGCTGCAACGGTGTCCCTGCGGCGTAGAGGGACTGCCCGAGGCCCACCTGCAGCGCCCACACACCGAGGGTGAGCCCACCGACGCCGGCGAACGCCCACAGGACCGAACGGCGGTGGACCCGGATGAACCGCAGGAACGCATCCGCGTGGTCGGCGGCGATCGCCCCCGAGACGATGAAGAAGACGTACGAGAAGAAGAACTGCTTCTGGTACCCCTGCATCCACGCGTCGCTCGCCGGGAAGTACTTGTACCCGGCGAACACCACCAGCTGGACCAGGAACGCCACGACCAGCACGGTCACGTGGTGCCCACGGGTCCGGCGCACCAGCCAGACGATCACCGGCAGGAGCAGGTACACCTGCATCGTCACGAGCAGGAAGTAGAGGTGGTACCACGAGGTGCCGGTGACGATGCCCTCGGCCGCGGTGCGCACCAGGTCGGGGAAGTCGCCACGGCGGGTGGGACTCAGCAGCCACGCCGCCGCGACGTAGACGAACGACCACGCCAGGTACGGCACGCCCACGAGCAGGAACCGCTTCGGCCAGAACTGTGCCATCGGCCTCGGGCGCAAGGTGTAGCTGTACACGAGCACGAACGCGGTCAGCGAGAAGAAGACCAGCCGGGTGAAGTGCAGCAGGGCGAGCAGCGCGTTCAGCCCGACGTCGTCGGTGGCCGCGGTGTGGCTCGTGGTGTGCACCCCGATCACGCATGCGAACGTGAGGATGCGGAGCACGTCGACCTCGTACAGGTGCCGGGGCTTGCCCTCGGCCGTGCGTGTCGGCGTCTGCACCCCCGGCTCGTCGCCGGTCGGTGCCGGGGACACGCGTGATGGTCCGTTCACGATGGTCGGGCCATGGTCCGGACCTTCGCGCGCTGCACCTTGCCGGTGGGTGCGCGCGGCAGGTCGGGCACGACGATGACCTCGACCGGTCGGCGGAACCGGGTCAGGTGCGCCTCGGCCCGGGCCACGAGGTCAGCCACGAGGGCTGCGTGGTCGACGGGTTCGTCGGGCTGCGGGATCACGTAGGCGATCGGGACGGCACCGAGCACGTCGTCGGGGCGGGCGACGACGACCGCCTCGAGCACGCGTGGGTCGCCGAGCAGGACGTCCTCGACCTCGGACGGGTAGACCTTCTCGCCACCGCGGTTGATGACGTCGTCGGAGCGTCCGGCCAGGGACACCCAGCCGTCGGTGCTGACGGACCCGACGTCACCGGTGTGGAGCCAGCCATCGGCGTCGAACCGCTCGGGCGCGCGGCCACCCAGGTAGCCCCGGACGATCCCCTCGCCCCGCACCCACAGCGCACCGATCTCGCCGGCGGGCAGCACCGAGCCGTCCTCGCCGCGGACCTGCACCTCGGAGCCGACCGGCACCCCGACGGTACCGGGCCGGGCCGGTTCGTCGAGCGGCGTCGCCGTGATCTGCGAGGCGCCTTCGGTCATGCCCCAGCTCACGACGAGCGGCACGTCACCGAGGGCGGCGCGCACCGGATCCGGCAGCGGCGCCGACGCGCTGCGCACGAACCGCAGGCCCGGCGGGAACTCGAGCGGCCCGGTCTTCGCCAGCACGGCCAGGACGGCCGGGACGGCGTTCAGCCAGGTGATCCGTCGTTCCGCGAGCAGGTCCCAGAACCCGGTACGACGGAAGCGCCGGTCGAGCACGAGGGTCGCGCCGGCGACGAGCGTCGCGAGCAGTCCGACCACCTCGGCGTTGACGTGGAACAGCGGCAAGGAGTTGAACCCGCGGTCGTCCGGCACGAGCCGGTTGTGCCGTGCGACGGCCCGGGCGACGAACAGCAGCTGCGTCTCGGGCAGCTCGACGCCCTTCGGCGTGCCGGTCGAACCGGAGGTGAACAGCACGACGGACCCCTGGCCCGGCGCGTGCGGGCTGTGGGCGGGCAGGTCGCCGTCACGGACGGCGGTTGGGAGGAACGTGGCCGGGTCGATCCCGCTCGCCGGTGCCCCGGGAACGGTCCCGTCCACCGCGCGGTCCGACACGACGATGGACGCGCCGCCGATCAGGTCGGCGAGACGGCCGGGCTCGGTGGCCGGCTGGCCGGTGTCGACGGGGATCGCCCGGCGACCGGAGGCGACAGCGCTCAGGTGCACGACCGCGAACGCGAGCGGGTCACCCACGTCGACCAGGACGGCACCCGACGGGGCGATGCCGATCGCGTCGAAGGTCCGCGACCAGGCGGTCACCGCGTCGTCGAGCGCGCGGTAGGTGAGGACGCGCTCGGAGCGGGCGTCCTCGAGGAAGTGGCGCACGCCCCCGTCGGCCGCACGGGCCCGGATGAGCGAGCGCAGGTCGGGTTCATCACGAACGGGCTGCACGCAGGAAGGCTATTGCGCGACGCTATGAGCGGTCAGAGGGAACAGCGGGATCTGTGGAGAACCGGTGCAGCATCCACTGCCACAGCGGGAGCATCCGGGGGACGCCGTCACGGGTGAGCGGTGTCGAGTCCTTGATGATCAGCGAGTGCGCCTTGCCGTCGCCGCCGAGGTCGGTGAGGATCGCGTGCGGGTCCGCTCCGGCGACGGGCGGTGCGGTGTCCGTCTCGAACGGCCCGGACACACCGCTCAGCCCGAGGACGTCCCACGAACCGGTGATGCGGGGACCGAACGTGTCTCGGACGTCGTCGATTGCGTACATCCGGTCGACCGGTGTCCGGCCCGGGCGGTCCATCCACGCTGCGTGCGCCGGCCCGCGGGACTCGACGGGCGACGAGAACATCAGCGCGCCGTGGACACTGCGGATGTGGGCGATGTACGCCGCCTCTCCGCCGCCCTGCGAGTGCCCGGCCACGACGATGTCGTCCCAGACGATGCGGTCGTCGCCCTGGACGAACCGCCCCCAGCCGCCGTCGGGGTCGTGGTCGTCGAGGTACGCGACGGCGTCTCGGAAACGCGAGACGATCGACCCGGCCGGACTGACCGCGCTGAACGCCGAGGGCCGCGTGCCGTCGAAGCGGTTCCGCTGCACCATGCCGTAGCAGCGTGCGTTCGCTTCACACGTGCCGGACAGGGTGCGGCCCAGGTTCCAGTAGTCGAGGCCGAGCACGTGGTACCCGTCGGCCAGGGCGGCCCCGAGGAACCGCTGGTACTCCGCGGGACGGGATCGCGTCGCCGGCAGGAACAGCAGGAGCGGACCGTCGGCCGAGGTGCGCGCGGCGAAGTCGTCCCGGTTCGGCGTGAGCCGCTCACCGTTCACCGTTCCGAGCCGGAACCGGTGGAACTCCCCCTCGGGCCCGTGTTCGTCACCCGACGGCCGTTCGTGCACCGCAACCCGGCCGTTGTCCGCCACACGCTGGGCACCGAGGACGTTCGCGGCGACGAGCGAGGCGGCCCCGATCGCCACGAGGACGAGCGCGGCGAGGACGAGCAGCAGGCGGTGGCTCATGGAGTGATCCGCGCCCACACCTCGTCAGCGGAGCGGATCGTCTGCTCGAGCGTCCCGGTGGCGTCGACGACGTGGTCGGCGAGGGCGAGACGGTCGGCATCGCTCGCCTGGGCGGCGACGCGACGCTCGGCCTCGTCACGGGGCATGCCGCGGTGCTCGACGAGCCGTTCGATGCGCTGCGCCGCGGGGGCGTCGACCACCACGACGGCGTCGAACCGGAGCGGACGCGAGCCGCGGGCCTCGGCGAGCAACGGCACGTCGTAGACCACCACGGCGTCGGGGTCGGCGGCCTCGGCGGCGTCGAACGCCTGCTGCGCGAGCCGCCAGACCTCGGGGTGCGTGATGGCTTCGAGGTCCTTCCGCGCCGCGGGGTCCGCGAACACGATCGACCCGAGCGCCGGCCGGTCGAGCGAACCGTCGGCGGCGATCACCGACGGACCGAACCGCTCGGCGACCTGTGCCAGGCCCGGGCTGCCCGGCGCCACGGCGTCCCGAGCCAGTCGGTCGGCGTCGACGACGACGGCCCCGTGCTCGGCCCAGCGCCGGGAGACCGTCGACTTGCCCGCGGCGATGCCGCCCGTGAGTCCGATGATGTGCACGGCAACAGGGTAACGACCTCGATGCCCGGAAACGCCGGAAGCCCGGCACCCTGTCAGGGGTGCCGGGCTTCCGGTCGGGACGAACCGCTCGATCAGTTGTTGGTCGAGCTGAGCTTCTCGCGGAGTGCAGCGAGCGACGCGTCGTCGGCCAGGGGGCTCGCGCCACCCGTCTCGCCGGCGAACGACGAGGTCGACGACGACGAGGAAGCCGTGGCCGGGAGGTCGAAGCCACCCTGCGCCTCGTCGGCGATGGTCTTCGCGACCTGCGCCTTGTGGGCTTCCCAACGCCCCTGGGCGGCCGCGTACTGGCCCTCCCACTCGGTGCGCTGCGTGTCGTAGCCCTCGAGCCACTCGTTGGTCTCCGGGTCGAAGCCCTCGGGGTACTTGTAGTCACCCTTGTCGTCGTACTCGGTCGGCATGCCGTAGAGCGCCGGGTCGAACTCGTCGCTCTCCGGGTCGACGCCCTCGTTCGCCTGCTTGAGGCTGAGCGAGATGCGGCGACGGTCGAGGTCGATGTCGATGATCTTGACGAAGACCTCGTCGTTGACCGAGACGACCTGCTCGGCGAGCTCGACGTGCTTGTTCGAGAGCTCCGAGATGTGCACGAGGCCCTCGATGCCGTCGGCAACGCGGACGAAGGCACCGAACGGGACGAGCTTCGTGACCTTGCCCGGTGCGATCTGACCGATCGCGTGGGTGCGGGCGAAGACCTGCCACGGGTCCTCCTGCGTCGCCTTGAGCGAGAGCGACACGCGCTCGCGGTCCAGGTCGACCTCGAGGATCTCGACGGTGACTTCCTGACCGACCTCGACGACCTCGCTGGCGTGCTCGATGTGCTTCCAGCTGAGCTCGGAGACGTGGACGAGACCGTCGACGCCGCCGAGGTCCACGAACGCACCGAAGTTGACGATCGAGGACACGATGCCCTTGCGGACCTGGCCCTTGTGGAGGTTGTTGAGGAACGTCGTCCGGGACTCGGACTGCGTCTGCTCGAGGAGCGCACGGCGCGACAGGACCACGTTGTTGCGGTTCTTGTCGAGCTCGAGGATCTTCGCCTCGATCTCCTGGCCGAGGTACGGCGTGAGGTCGCGGACACGACGGAGCTCGATGAGCGAGGCGGGGAGGAAGCCACGGAGGCCGATGTCGACGATGAGACCGCCCTTGACGACCTCGATGACCGTCCCGGTCACGACGCCGTCGGACTCCTTGATCTTCTCGACGTCGCCCCACGCACGCTCGTACTGCGCGCGCTTCTTCGACAGGATGAGGCGGCCTTCCTTGTCCTCCTTCTGGAGAACCAGGGCCTCGACCTCGTCGCCGACCTCGACGACCTCGTTGGGGTCGACGTCGTGCTTGATCGAGAGCTCGCGCGAGGGGATGACGCCCTCGGTCTTGTAACCGACGTCGAGGAGGACCTCGTCGCGGTCGATCTTCACGACGGTGCCGGAGATGAGATCACCGTCGTTGAAGAACTTCAGGGTCTTCTCGACCTCGGCCAGGAAGTCATCAGCCGAACCGATGTCGTTGATGGCGACCTGCTTAGGAGCCTTGGTCGTAGTGGTTGTCATGTAGAGATTGCTCCGAACGGACATGAGTCGGGCCATGGCGTGCGGGGACTCGGCCCCCGTGGTGCACCGCCGTGGCGATTGATTGAGTGGCGCGGATTGCGCCGCACAAGTCTAACCGCACCGGCGGAGGCCCCACAACCGGGCGTGTCGACGGCGCGTCACCCGACCAGGGCGGTCCGCAGGGTGTCGAGGCCGATGCTGCCGAGCGAGAGCGCACGGTGGTGGAACGCCTTCAGGTCGAAGTCGGCTCCTTCGCGGGCGGCGACCTCGTCGCGGATGGACTCCCAGACGCGCTGACCCACCTTGTACGAGGGCGCCTGCCCCGGCCACCCGAAGTACCGGGCGACCTCGAACCGGACGAACGCCGGGTCCATGTTCACGTTCTGGCCCATGAAGTCGAGCGCGTACTCCCACGTCCAGCCGCCGCCGTCGGGGTTCGTCTTCTGCAGGTGCACGCCGATGTCGAGCACGACGCGGGCCGCCCGCATCCGCTGCCCGTCGAGCATGCCGAGGCGGTCGCCGTCGTCGTCGAGGAACCCGAGCTGTTCCATCAGCCGTTCGGCGTACAGCGCCCAGCCCTCGACGTGCCCGGAGGACCCGGACAGCTGCCGGCGCCACGTGTTCAGTTCGCCGCGGTTGTAGACGCCCTGGCTGATCTGCAGGTGGTGTCCGGGGACACCCTCGTGGTACACCGTCGTCTTCTCGCGCCAGGTGCCGAACTCGGTGACGCCCTCGGGCACGGACCACCACATGCGGCCGGCACGGGAGAAGTCGTCGGAGGGGCCGCTGTAGTAGATGCCGCCCTCCTGCGTGGGGGCGATCCGGCACTCCAGGCGACGGATCGGGTCCGGGATGTCGAAGTAGGTCCCGGCCATCGCGGCGATCGACGCGTCGCTCGTCTCCTGCATCCACCGCTGCAGCGCGTCGGTGCCGTGCAGGATCCGGGACGGGTCGGTGTCGAGCACCTCGATCGCCCGGGCGACGCTCGCGCCGGACTCGATGCGGTCGGCGATGCGCTCCTGCTCGTCCCGCATGCGGGCGAGTTCCTCGAGGCCCCACTCGTACGTCTCGTCGAGGTCGACGACCGCGCCGAGGAACCGGCGCGAGTGCAGCTCGTAGGCCTCGCGACCGACGGCGTCGACGGGGGTGGCGAGCGGCAGCAGCTCGTGCTCCAGGAACTGTCCGAACGAGCGGTAGGCCGCCGCGGCGACCTCGGCACCGCGGTGCAGGTCTGCTCGGAGCGTCTCCGGCACGGGGACGTCGCCCTCGAACGCGGCGGAGTCGGCCAGCTGACGGAACATCCCGCCGTCGGCGCCGGTGCGCGCCGCCTGCTCGGCGATGAGCGCGACCTGGCGCTTCGCCGGGGTGACGCCTTCACGCGCGCCCTCGAGCAGGGTCTCGCGGATGCCCTCGAGCGCATCCGGCAGCGCCTGCAGCCGACTCGCGATGTCCTGCCAGTCGCCCTCGGTCGCGGTCGGCATCAGGTCGATGATCTCCCGCACCGACTGCGCCGGGCTCGCGATGACGTTGAGGTCGCGGAGGTGCAGCTTGCGCTCGTACGACTCCTGCACCAGGTCCAGCTCGGCGCCGAGGTCGGCCTTCGTCACCTGGTCCACCGAGTCGACGGCGGGAGCGGCGTCGAGCGCACGCTTCGCACCGCGCGCGGCCTCGGCCATCGCGGCGGCGCCGGCGGGCGAGGTGTCGCCGTACTCCCCCGTGCGCCCCGGGACGCCGATGTACGTGGCGGTCGTCGGGTCGAGGTCGACGAGGGTGGTGACCCAGTCCTCGGCGACGCGGTCGACGGCGGACGGCTGGCGGACAGGACGCTCTTCGCTCATGCCCCGACCCTACCGATCCGCGGGTCGGCAGGAATCCCGAGCCGCCCGGGTCAGTGGGCGGCGCTCTCCCAGTTCGGCCCCACACCGACCGAGACGTCGAGCGGGACGCTCAGCTCGGCGGCGCTGCCCATCCGGGTGCGGAGGATCTCCTCGACACGCTCCTGCTCCCCGGGCGCGACCTCGAGGATGAGCTCGTCGTGCACCTGGAGCAGCAGGTGCGACTGCAGCTCGCCGTCGCGCAGGTCATCGGCGACCCCGAGCATCGCGATCTTGATGATGTCGGCGGCCGAACCCTGGATCGGGGCGTTCAGCGCGGCGCGTTCGGCGTTCTCGCGCAGGACCCGGTTCGGGCTCTTCAGGTCGGGGAACGGGCGACGGCGACCGAAGATCGTCTCGGTGTAGCCGTCCTCGCGCGCCTGCTCGACGACGTTGCGCAGGTAGTCGCGCACCGCACCGAAGCGGGCGAAGTACTCGGTCATCAGGGTGCGGGCCTCGGACTGCTCGATGCGCAGCTGCTTCGACAGACCGAAGGCGCTCAACCCGTAGGCCAGGCCGTAGGACATCGCCTTGACCTTGGTGCGCATCTCGTTGGAGACCTCGGACGGGTCGACGCCGAACACCCGGGCGCCGACGAAACGGTGCAGGTCCTCGCCCTCGTTGAAGGCCTGGATCAGGCCCGGGTCGCCGGAGAGGTGCGCCATGATCCGCATCTCGATCTGCGAGTAGTCGGCGGTGACGAGCGTCGTGTACGGCTCAGCGACCGCGAACGCCGACCGGATCCGGCGACCGACGGCCGTCTTCACCGGGATGTTCTGCAGGTTCGGGTCGGTCGACGAGACCCGGCCGGTGCTCGTGCCGGTCTGCTCGTACCGGGTGTGGATGCGACCGTCGACCACGGCGGCGTCGAGCGTGTCGACGATCTGCCGGAGCTTCGTGGCGTCGCGGTGCTGCAGCAGGAGCCCGAGGAACGGGTGCGGGTGCTGTTCCTGCAGGTCGGCCAGGCTTGCGGCGTCGGTCGAGAACCCGGTCTTGGTCTTGCGGGTCTTCGGCATCGCGAGCTCGGTGAACAGGACCTCCTGCAGCTGCTTCGGCGACCCGAGGTTGACCTCGTGCCCGATCTCGGCGAAGGCCTGCTGCGCGAGTTCGGCGGCGCGCTCCCCGAGTTCCTTCGACAGGCCGGTGAGCACCGGGCGGTCGATGCCGACGCCGATGGTCTCCATGCCGGCCAGTACGGACACGAGCGGCAGCTCGATGTCGTCGAGGACCTGCAGCGAGGACGCGTCGATCCGGGCGCGCAGGGCCGTGGTGACGCGGAGCACGAACCACGCGTGCACCCCGACGTTGACCGGATCGGTCTCGGGGACCAGCTGGTTCGGGTCGGCCGTCGGCAGTTCTTCGCCGAGCTCCTGGTAGACGAGGTCGGACAGCGGCTGCCCCTGCTTGCCGGGCTGCGCGAGCCACCCCATGATGCGTGCGTCGCCGGCGATGCCGTTCACGACGAAGCCGGCGGTGCCGAGCGCCTTGATGGCGGCCTTGGCGTCGTGGAAGTGCTTCGGGGCGTCGGAGGCGAACCAGGCCGAGAGCTGCTCGTAGTCCTTCGCGCCGCTGCCGCCCGGCACCAGCACGGCGTCGTCGTGGGTCGCGATGCCGATGGCGCTGAGGCGTCCGTCGATGACCTCGACCGCGACACCGTAGCCGTTCGCCGCCTCGGTCGCGTTGCGGCGCTCGAGCCAGTAGCCGAGCTCTTCGTCGATCAGCGTCTTGACGGGCGGCGGGGTCGGCGCGCCGTCGGCGACGGCACCCTCGGCCGCGGGCTCGGCGGGGTCGCCCGACCCGGCCACCTTGAAGACGCGGTCGAGCAGCGTGCGGAACTGCAGCTTGGCGAAGAGCTCGCGCACCGCGGTCTCGTCGACCGGGCGGAGCGCGACGTCGGCGGGACCGACGGGCAGCTCGACGTCGGTGACCAGGCGGTTGAGCCGGCGGTTCCGGATCGCCCGGTCCTGCTGCTCGCGCAGGTTGTTGCCGACGACGCCCTTGATCTCGTCGGCGTGCTCGAGGACGCCGTCGAGCGACCCGTACTGGGTCACCCACTTGACCGCGGTCTTCTCGCCGACCTTGTCGATGCCGATCAGGTTGTCGCTGGTCTCGCCGACGAGTGCGGCGATGTCCGGGTACTGGTGGGGCTCGATGCCGTAGCGCTCGTAGACCTTGTCGCGGTCGTAGCGGGTGAGTTCGGAGACACCGCGGACGGACGGGTAGAGCAGCGTGACGTCGTCGTTGACGAGCTGGATCGAGTCGCGGTCACCGGAGACCACGTAGACCTTGAAGCCCTGGTCGGCACCCTGCTTGGAGAGGGTCGCGAGGATGTCGTCGGCCTCGTAGTCCTCTTTCGTGACGGTGGTGATGCCCATCGCCTCGAGCGCCTGCTGCAGGAGCGGGATCTGGCCCTTGAACTCGGCCGGGGTCTCGGAGCGGGTGCCCTTGTACTCGGCGTACTCACGCGTGCGGAACGAGAACCGGGAGATGTCGAACGCCACCGCCAGGTGGGTGGGCTTCTCGCGCTGCAGGAGCATCAGCAGCATCGAGATGAAGCCGTGGATCGCGTTGGTGTGCTGCCCCTCGCGGTTCACGAAGCTGTCGACCGGCAGCGCGTAGAAGGCCCGGAAGGCGAGCGAGTGGCCGTCGATGACCATGAGGGTAGGCTTTGCGGAGTCCGACACCCGGACAGCCTACCGACGCCCGCTGACACGGAAGGTCGACGCAGACCGTGACCGACGACACCACATCGACCACGATCGATCCCCGCATCGACGAACGCGGCATGGGCGAGCTGGCCGAGAAGATGGGCATGGTCATCACCGAGCTCTCGGCCGAGCGCGCGGTCGGTTCGATCCCCGTCGAGGGCAACCGCCAGCCGGTCGGCCTGCTGCACGGCGGCGCCTACGTCGTCCTCGCGGAGAGCCTCGGTTCGATGGCCGCGAACGTGCACGCCGGGCCCGGCCGCTACGCCGTCGGCATCGAGCTCAGCGCCTCGCACTCCCGCAGCGCCACGAGCGGCATCGTCACGGGCACGTGCACCGCCATCCACCTGGGCGGCACGCTCACCACCCACGAGATCGTCCTGACCGACGACCAGGGTCGTCGCTGCTCCACCGTGCGGATCACGAACATGATCCGCGAGCGACGCTGACCGACGGAGCGACGGAGCGACGACTCAGTCCTCCGGCGGCCGCTGCAGCAGCAGGCGGGCGTCGCCGAACCCGAGCCTCCGGTAGAGCTGCTCGCCGTCCACGCTCGAGTGCACCGACGTCCGCTCCACGCCGAGTTCGTCGGCGAGCTCGAGCAGGGCCGTGACGAGCCGTCCGGCGACGCCGGAACCGCGCAGCTCCGGGTGCACGTAGACCGTCTGCACGTCAGCGGTCAGTCGGCGGCCCGGCCGGTCCGGCAGTGGCGGTCGCGCGACGAGCCCGAGCCACGCCATGCCGAGCACGACACCGTCCCGCTCCGCGACGACACACCGGTGCGACTCCGTGTGGTCGGCGGCGAACGCCGTCATGGCATCGCGGTAGGCCTCCACACTCGCCGCCGGCTGCGCGCCCTCGTCGACGCTCCACCGCCACCGCAGGTCCGCCACCGCCGGCATGTCGTCAGGCCGGGAGGCCCGGATCACCACGTCGTCCATGGCTCCAGCCTGCCAGGTGGTCGCGGCACACGCCCCGCCCCCGGACGCAGGAACGCCGCCGACCCCAGGGGGTCCGACGGCGTTCCGTGAGCGACGGTGGTGCGCTGGACTACTTCTTGGCGCTGAGCTGCTCGATGATCGCCTTGGCGACGTCGTGCATGGTCAGGCGGCGGTCCATCGAGGCCTTCTGGATCCAGCGGAACGCCTCGGGCTCGGTGAGGCCCATCTTCTCGTTCAGCAGGCCCTTGGCGCGGTCGACGAGCTTGCGGGTCTCGAAGCGCTCGACGAGGTCGGCGACCTCGGCCTCGAGCGTGATGATCTGCTGGTACCGCGAGAGGGCGATCTCGATCGCGGGGAGCAGGTCGTTCGGGGTGAAGGGCTTGACCACGTAGGCCAGCGCACCGGCCTCGGTGGCACGCTCGACGAGGTCCTTCTGGCTGAACGCGGTCAGCAGGACGACGGGCGCGATGTGGTTCTTGGACAGCTTCTCGGCTGCGGAGATGCCGTCGAGCTGGGGCATCTTGACGTCCATCACCACGAGGTCGGGGCGGAGGTCGGTCGCGAGCTGGACGGCGGTCTCACCATCACCGGCTTCACCGACCACGTCGAACCCGTTGTCGCGGAGGATCTCCACGATGTCGAGGCGGATGAGCGACTCGTCCTCGGCGACGACGACGCGACGGGGTGCTGGTGCTGTTGCTTCTGTGTCACTCACGGACGAAAGCCTACTAGACGACGGAAGTGCCGTATCCCAGACCACGCAGATCGAACGCCGGATCGATCGTTGGTACGAGTGGCGGGACTTGAACCCGCACGCCGTGAGGCAGAGCATTTTGAGTGCCCCGTGTCTGCCGATTCCACCACACTCGCGAGGAGGCCAACACTACCAGCCCCGACCCGCGCCTCCCGGCCCGTCGTCGACCGTCTCAGGAGCCCTCGAGCGCCTCGATCGCCGCCACGAGACCGGCCCGTCGCGGCGACCGCCGCGGCAGCACCCCGAGCAGCGCGCGCAGCACGAGCGCGTCGGTCGCACCGTCCGGGGTGCGCGCCCACGCGAGCAGGGCGTCGACGCCGCCGTCGGCGACGACCGACTCGCGGAACCGCAGCCGCACCAGGTCACGGACCGCGTCGACGCCGGGTGCGGCGGAGCCCGGCAGGACCGGTCCGGCGTACCGGTCGACGGCCTGGAGGCGCGCCCCGCGTTCGAGCGCGGACAGCACGCCGTCGACGTCGGTCCGGACCCCGGTCACCCGGTACGGCCGCGACGTCACGGTCACGTCCGGCGCGTGCTGCGCGAGGACCCGGCGCAGCCGGACGACCTCGGCGCGCAGGGTGACGACCGCGCCCGGGTCACCGTAGACGGCGGCGGCGAGGTCGGTCGCTGCGAGGCCCGCGGGGTGCGCGGCGAGCACGACGAGCAGTTCGGAGTGCCGGGCGGACAGCTCGACCCGGCGGTCGGCGATCCGGAGCACGGCGGTGTCGGTCCCGAGCACGGTCAGCTCGGCCGACGGTACGCGGGGTGTCCGCGCCCGTGGTCGGACCGCGGCCAGGGCGAGCTGGGCCTCGGCTGCGGCGACCGTGGCGGCGAGCAGCGACAGCGTGTGCCGCTCGACGGCGCGGTCGTCGCCCGTCAGGTCGAGCACCCCGACGGTGGCACCGCTCACGTCGTGCACCGGGACGGCCGTGCACGAGAACCGCTTGACGGCGTTCGCGTAGTGCTCGTCGGAGCGGATCTGCACCGGACGGTCCAGGCGCAGTGCCGTGCCGGGCGCGCTGGTGCCGACGCGGTCCTCCGACCAGTCGGCCCCGGGGACGAAGCCCATGTCCTCGGCGGCGCGACGCGTGGAGCGGGCTCCGTCGACCCAGACGAGACGTCCCGCGGCGTCCGCGACGGCGACGACGCACCCGGCCGAGCGGGAGTCGTCGAGCAGCAGCCGGCGGACCACCGGCAGCAGGGTGGCGAGGGGGCCGTCGTGCCGGACGGCGTCGAGTTCGTCGTCGCCGAGGGCGAGGACCGGGGCGGCGTCGGGGTCGACCCGGGCGGACCGCTGCCACGACGCGGCGACGAGCGGGCGGAGCCGACCGGGTACGCGCATGCGTCCTCCGATCGACCCCACCCGCCGCTCCGTCGCGACGCGTGCGGTCAGCCTACGTCCGGGCCACCCGCGGGACCAGGCCGAGATCGGCGAGCTCGGCCTCGTCGAACATCCGCGACCGGGTGAGGAACCGTTTGCCCTCCGGGACCTCGACCGAGAACCCGCCGCCGCGACCGTCGACGACGTCGATCGTCAGGTGCGTGTACTTCCAGTACTCGACGGACGTTGTTGCCCGGTGGTGCCTGTGGTTGTGAAGCCCGGCCTGATGCGGATCCGGTGGTAGTGGTGCGTTGTGCGGAGAAGTCCGCTTGTGCGCCTCTTGCGGACTCGCTGCGGACTAGGAACGCATCTGCCTGAGCTGAGAGGGGCCTTCACCGTCTCGGTTGCGCTTGCGGCCCAGGGAACGGGCCGACTGCTTCCACGGATCCCGTGGCTGCTGAGTCCAGGCTTTGACCTCGGAGGGCCAGAAGCGGTGCTGGTTGCCGTTGCGGAAGGACGGGAACAGGGGATCCTTCCCCAGTTCCCGCGCCTTCCACTCGGAAATCTGCAGCCATGCAGCGAGTTCCGTGACCTTCAGCGCTTGTTCGTCCATGGGGCAACCGTAGGAACCCGAATGCACTCGGCTGTCGATGCCCAGGAGCGCGGGCATGTCCTTGGCGCTTACACCTCGCGATCGCCGCGGGGCGGTAGCACGGTCACCCCCTCCAGCGCAGCTTCGAGTTCCTTCCGCAGCTTGAGGACCAACGTCTTATGCCGCGGCTCCAAGTCCTCAAGAGCTCGTTCAGCGACTACGGTGACCCGGCCGAGGCGATCGAGCAGCATCCGCTGTCCTTCAATCTCAGCAGCGCGCTCGACGCCGATCCATTCACGGAGCCGGTCAAGCTCGGGCAGCCTTCGCTCAACGAAGCGCCGACGAGCCTCGTCTGGGGCGATGTAGTAGTCCTGCCCATCAACGATGCTCGTGAAGTTGTCACCGTGCAGGGCATGTTCCTGGGCCGTCCGCTCCTGCTCTTCGATGTAGTCGATGATGTCCGCCGGGTACAGCGCGGCGGCAGTGCGACCGATCAGCTCAGTTGTGGGCCAGGCTGCGTGGAGATCGGGTCCGTCGTAATAGGCGGGCGGCGACTCGACGTCCTGTTGGTCCACGCGCAGGTACTGCGCCAGCGCAGGGACATCGTGGACAGTGATGGATCCGGCACTGTCGCGATTGAACTCCGCGAGCTCAAACGGGACCGACTTCCACAGCACTAGCTCCGCGGTCCGCCATTGCTCCACCGACGGATCAAACGCGGCTACAGCTCGCCGCTTCTGATCAAGTTCGATGTAGGCGCGTCGGTCCTCCCACCGCACCTCGAGCCGAGCAGGCGAAACCCAGCGGCGCTCGCCCTGCCGCTCGTTCGCGACGAGCTCGACGCGAACCCGCGGCGGGCGCTTGTCTCCGACCGCGAGCACCAAGGCTTCATGAAATCTCGCGGAGTTCTTGGACGTCCTGTACGCCCATCGCTCGCCTACTTTCATGAGCACAGCATAAGAAGCAAGGTGCTTGGCTCCGTACGGCGCGCAGGGCGGCACCTGCCGCCTTCCCTCGATGTCCGGTCGGCGTCTGCGAGTTAACTCAAGAGATGCGCGAAGATGGGTCACGTGCTGCACGCGTACATCGATGAGACCGGGGACAGAGGCCTCCTGTCCAAGCCCGGCTCTAGCCCCGTCTTCGGGATGGCCGCCATCTTGCTGACGGATGAATCGGCACTCGCGGTGCGGTCGGCAGTCGAGCAGTTGCGACGCGAGTTTGGTGTACCCGATGGCAAAGTCATGTCTTGGAAGGATCACCTCAAGACGCACTCTCGTCGCACCCACGCCGCCCAGATTCTCGGAGCGATTCGCGATGTCAAGCTGATCTACGTCTACTGCCAAAAGGACCAGGTCGAAGGCGAGTACACGCAACATCGAGAGCTGTTCTACAACTACGTAGCCCTTAAGATGTACAAGAACATTCTGTGGGCCGCGCGGAACTGGAAGGGCGTCACGGAAGGCATCCAGACACGGTTCGGCCACGTCCGTGGGCACGACCACACAACCACTGATGCGTACTTCCGGCACCAGCTGCAGTTCGAGCCGAAGGTTCCCTTTGGTATGGAGCGTGGCCTGCGCTGGGTATCTGCCGACCGATACCTCGAGAGTCAGGCCGCCGATCTTTACGGAGGGTTCTTGCGATCGGCAGTATGGCCTGATGAGTTCCGTAACGTCGAACCTGGGTACATCCTGCGGGTGTGGCACCAGGTGAGACTTGGGCCTGGCGGATGTCCCGCGCCGCTTGGGTTCATGTCGATGCCTCGGAATGACATCGCCACGTCGCTCCCGTGGTGGCCTTGTTCACACTGCAACGCAAAACGCCCGAACTCTTGAAGCCTCCAGGGGCCGATCCACTTAAGGAGTGCGGTGGCAGCACCGCGGGCTTTCCCTGGCAGGCATCAAGCGCTCGGGCTTGTGCTTGATCACACGTTAACACGTTCCCCTGACAGATGCACGGCCGCCGAAGCCCCATCCAAACTTGCCTGTCGGTGGACGCCCGCAGGATTGACACCATGCCCGAGCACAAGTGGGCTCCCCCGGAGCATCCCGACGTCACCCTGCATCAACCCGTCACGCTCGACGCAAGGACGGTTGGCCGGCTTCGGACGCTCGATCCGGTCGCGCCCGTCTGGGCGGACATCGAGTTCGTGAACGTAGGGATGCTGCACCTCAAGTGCTCCGCGGCTGCTGAGTCGCATAACGCCGTGCTAGTGCAGACCGCCTGGCAGGGACGGCTGCAGCAGGTGATTGTGCCACGGGACAAAGTGACGCAGCGTGCGCTCGACCCGCGGACGCGGTGATGGCCCGTCGTCGACGCGATAGGTGGTCACTCGGGCCAGCGCTTAGCCTCCCCGAGGCGGCCTACGGTGGCCCCGTCTACGACCTTCCTGATCCCGATCCGGTCTTGGCTTGGGTGACGTTCCCCGACCGCTCTCTTGAGGTTGAGGCACGCGTCATCGCGTACACGGGGCGGGCCGCGCTCGTCGAGTGCGGATTCTCGCAGGCGGCGGAATGCGCGTGGGTTTGGCGCGACGCGGTACGAACACACACCCCGCAACGTGGCACGCCCGGGGGCTAGTCGTGCTGCACGCCGAGTCGGTGGTGCACGGTAGAACTGTTCTTGACAGCCACAACGAGAGGATCACTCATGGCAGACGGAACGATTAACCAGGGAAGCAACGTCACGGTGAAGGCGACGGGCGAGAACGGTGTGGTCGTCGCGCCGAGCAGCGGCGGCCCGTACAAGCTGCACCATGCCGGCAACGACCGCATGAACATCCCGGTGTTCAGCGTCCTGCTCGACAGCGGTGAAGTGCGCCAGTACACCGGTGCGGCGATCGAACTCGCGGAGTAGGCCCACGATGTCCAACGACTACGCAACCGCATGGGACGCGCTGGGTGAGGCGATCGGCGCTGCTGCCGGCAAGTCATCCGGGAGCGTCGACAACATCGACCACTTGACCATCGACCAGCAGCTCAAGGTGGCGGAGGTCGCCGCGCTGCTCGCCATCGCGCAGGAGCTCTCGGCGTTCAACCCGCAGAACACCACGGTCATGGTCGACGGCGAGAAGAAGAACGGCTGGGGCTTGCCTGCTGCATGAAGCACGTCGCAACGTCGAGACCCCCTCGCGCCTCGAAGAAGCGCGAGGGGGTCTCGACGTTAGGCCAGCGTCAAGAAGTTGCCGACGGTGCCGGCGATGATCCCGAGGACGAGGAGAGCCACGGCCAGCGACTGGCGTTCCATCGCTTCAAGCAGGAAGACCTCCGGCGAGTCGGAGGACTGGCGTGGCGGCCACACGTGGCTATCGCCAGGGCCGCCGCCGTCGATGATGTGCTCGACAGGCGTGTCGAGCTTCTTCTTGGCTGCGTGGATGCCGCGAACGATGAGGATCACGCCCCCAAGCTCGGCGACGGCGGATGCGATGAAGAGAATTCCAGCGGCGATCTGCATAGGTGAAAGGATGCAGGCACCAACCGACAAGAGCTCGTCGAAGCGAGCCCGTGTGGCTGCAGCCGACTTCTACTGGTTCGCGCGCTTCGGCACGGTCTTGTTGTTCCAGTGCCCCGGCTTCCACTCCCCTGTTGCTTCGAAGTGCGCACGCGTCTTGTAGTGGTCGTTGAGCGCAGCCAAGACTGAGGCGTGCACCACCCAGTAGGCGACGAAGATGCCGGTGATGAACAGAACGATCGCGAGAAGACCCATGCCGCTATTTTTCCGGGTTAGTCGAGCGGGCGCACCACCCCGAACGGGTCGCGCCAGGTGGGCGACGCCTCCCGAAGAGGGGCGGCGACGGCGAACGTGAGCCGTCCTATGCTTCTTCTGTGAAAGCACTCACGGCAGTCATCCTCATCGCTGCGCTCGGAACGCTCATCACTGGTTGCGCCTCGCAAGGACACGATGAGCCAACTCGGACGGCAACTCCGACAGCAACAGCCGCCTCGGAGAACGAGGTGGCCTCGGTCGTCGCGGAGTACGCGCCGGACTGGCGAGATGTCATCGATAATGCTTCTGGATGCCGAATTGAATTTGTGATGGGGTCTGACGTCGCCCGCTCATACGTGTGCGAAACTAGTGAAAAGACAATGGGCATAACTGCGGGGCTCGCAGCTCGGAGCCTCAACGAACTCAAAATCCCCGAGGCAATGTCATACCTCGTTTCAGAAACCCGAAGCATTCTAGAGGGAATAGCTGCGGACGACCTCTCGGTCTTATGCGGCGACGATGGCTGGAACGGCACCGAAGAGGAAGACAAGGCATGCGCCGCCGCCCTTGGCAATCGATTCGCACTTTACCAACAGCTTGACGCAAAGCTCTCCGCATGGTCACCGTACCTTTAGCCAGCGCGATCTACCAAGGGACAATGGCTTGAGCACCGACGTCTGGCTCGGCGCGGCCCTCGGGTTTGGAACCAACCTAATCACGTCCCTTCTTGTATGGGGCGTGTCTCGTTGGGCGTACAACAAGCGTCGAGCCCCCGCCTGGAAGCTGACGCACCTCCACGACGACATCTGGACACTCCAACGCTTGGTCGGCCCAAAGGCCGAGCGCGTTCAAGCGACTTCCTGGGGAGCGGGACCCGCAAGCCCAAGCCTCGTAACACTAAATGACCTGCAAACGTTCGGGCTAGAGAATCCCACCCCGGAGTACAGATGGCAACGGCAAGCCATGCGGAGGGGCGGATCGAATTCGTTCGAAATCTCCAGTGAGGGTTTTGCCTTCCGGTTAACTTGGTATAGCCGGAAAAAGCGCTACTACTGCAGCATGCTTCCAATCCGTGCTGAAAGCACGTTTGCTACTCCCGCCGACATTGTCCGCGACAAGGATCCTGATTGGGTCGACTACTTTCAGTGGGATCCTTATTGGGACTACGACCCGGCCACTGCTGCGCCGTATCTCGGAAGGAGAAAGGCGATTTAAGCCGCGCTGGCTCAGTCTCAACCGGGCCAGCGCGGCTCATCATATGGTCAGCGCCCCCCTCGAATCTTCGTACGCAGCAGAAACATCGCTTCGTCCATGTCCTTCTGCTGGTTCCCGGACGACGGGAACGAGAACGCCACCGACGACGGACCGTCATAACCAGCCGCCTGCACCGGCATCGAGAAGTACGGAGCAGCCGGCTGCGTGGTCGGGACGTTGAAACCACCCGACGCGAACGCCTGCAGCCGCTTACCCGTCGGGCTTCCGCGGTTCAGGTGGGCGACGTCGACTTCATGCGGAGGACTGTCCACGTTGCACGACAGATTCAGAACCGCACCGGCCGGCGCGAGATCTGCTCGCCCAAGCATGGGAGTGAACGAAGCATCCCGGCCCCCGATGCGCTCATGAACCGGCTCAGCGCGCACGTGAGCGAGCACGGCATCTACGAGGGTGGTTGGTTCCTGCCCGGCGATCCGCCCTCCCCTGCGGCCCTTCGAGCGTGGTTCAACAAGGCATGTGCGGCAGCAGGAGTGGACGGCCTAACCCCGCACGACTACCGGCACTTCTACGCCTCCGGCCTCATCCGCGCCGGACTCGATGCGGTGTCTGTTGCACGAGCGATGGGGCATGCGTCTCCAACGATCACTCTCAGCACGTACGCCCATCTGTTCCCCGACGCAGCCGAACGAACCAGGTCCGCAGCTGCGGACCTGGTTGGGTCGACTGAGCATTCTGCGGACGATCTGCGGACTATCGGCGCTGAGGCGTGAGCCCGAGGGCTTCCAGTTCAACCTCAGTGAGCATCCGAGAGCGGGTCAAAAAGCGCTTCCCATCAGGACTTTCGACCGAGAACCCGCCGCCCCGACCGTCGACGACGTCGATCGTCAGGTGCGTGTACTTCCAGTACTCGAACTGCGACACCGACATGTAGACCTCGACCGGCTCGAGGCCGTCCACCTGCAACGCGCCGAGCAGGACGTCCCCCGGACCGGTCCGGAACATGCCGACGGGGTAGCACATCGGACTCGAGCCGTCGCAGCAGCCGCCGGACTGGTGGAACATCAGCGGGCCGTGCCGGGCGGTGAGGGTCCGCAGGAGCTCCCCCGCCGCCGGCGTCACCGCGACGCGTGCGGTGTCGGGCATCAGAAGAAGCCCATCGGTCCGTCGGCGTAGGAGACGAGCAGGTTCTTCGTCTGCTGGTAGTGGTCGAGCATCATCTTGTGGTTCTCGCGCCCGATGCCGGACTGCTTGTAGCCGCCGAAGGCCGCACCCGCCGGGTACTGGTGGTAGGTGTTCGACCACACGCGCCCGGCCTGGATGTCCCGTCCGGCGCGGTACAGGGTCGTGACGTCACGGCTCCACACCCCGGCGCCGAGCCCGTACAGGGTGTCGTTGGCCGTGGCGATCGCGTCGTCGTAGCCGCTGAAGGACGTCAGCGCGAGCACAGGCCCGAAGATCTCCTCCTGGAAGATCCGCATCGAGTTGTCGCCCTCGAACACCGTCGGCGTGACGTAGTAGCCGCCGGAGAGTTCGCCGCCCAGGTCGGCGCGCTCGCCACCGGTCAGGAGCTTCGCGCCCTCCTGCTTACCGATGTCGATGTAGCTCAGGATCTTCTCGAGCTGGTCGTTGGACGCCTGGGCGCCGATCATCGTCGACAGGTCGAGCGGGTGTCCCTGCTTGACGGCACGGACGCGTTCCAGGCCGTCGGCGACGAACCCGTCGTAGATCTCCTTCGCCACGAGTGCCCGGGACGGACACGTGCAGACCTCGCCCTGGTTGAGGTTGAAGAACGTGAAGCCCTCGAGCGCCTTGTCGTAGAAGGAGTCCTGCTCGGCCGCCACGTCCGCGAAGAACACGTTCGGGCTCTTGCCGCCGAGCTCGAGCGTCACCGGGATGAGGCTCTGCGAGGCGTACTGCATGATCAGCCGCCCGGTCGTGGTCTCCCCCGTGAAGGCGATCTTCCGGATGTCCGGGTGCTGCGCGAGCGGTGCGCCGACCTCGATGCCGAAGCCGTTGACCACGTTGAGCACCCCGGCGGGCAGCAGGTCGCGGATGAGCTCGACGAGCACGTGGATGGACGCCGGGGTCTGCTCGGCGGGCTTCAGCACGACGCAGTTGCCGGCGGCGAGGGCCGGTGCGAGCTTCCACACCGCCATCAGGATCGGGAAGTTCCAGGGGATGATCTGCCCGACGACGCCGAGCGGTTCGTGGAAGTGGTACGCCACGGTGTCGTGGTCGATCTCGCCGGCGGAACCCTCCTGTGCGCGGATCGCCCCGGCGAAGTACCGGAAGTGGTCGATCGCGAGCGGGATGTCGGCGCCGAGGGTCTCGCGGATCGGCTTGCCGTTCTCCCACGTCTCGGCGACCGCGAGCATCTCGAGGTGCTCCTCCATGCGGTCCGCGATCTTGTTGAGGATGACGGCACGTTCAGCCGCGCTCGTCCGTCCCCAGGCCGGGAACGCCTTCCATCCGGCGGCGACGGCCCGGTCGACGTCCGTGGAGTCACCGCGGGCCACCTCGGTGAACACCTTGCCCGTGACGGGGGTGGGGTTCTCGAAGTACTGCCCGCTGGCGGACGGCACGTACTCGCCGCCGATGAAGTGGTCGTACCGGGATCGGTACTCGACCAGGGAGCCGGGCTCGCCGGGTGCGGCGTAGCTGGTGGGCGAGGGTGCGATGGTCATGGTGGTGCCCTTTCGACGACGCTGTCGGGGCGCACGGGTCGCGCGCCTGCTCCGCACGGTACGACCGCGGGGGTTGCAGGTCGTTGCACGGCCCGCGGCTCCGACGGGTAGCGTGCTGGGCACCAGCGCTGGCGATCAGGGAGGAGCGCTCGTGGATTCTCGTGCCGTCAGGACGTTCCGGGTGTTCGTCGTCGTCACCGCCGTCGTCGCCATCGCACTGGGCATCGTGGCCATCGTCTGGCCCCGCCCGTCGCTCGTGCTCGTGGCGCTGCTGTTCGGCGTGTACCTCGTCGTGGCCGGAGCGCTCCGGGTCTTCGCCGCGGTGCGTGGGCACGGCACCCGCCCGGTGTGGCGGTGGACGTCCGGCATCGTCGGCGGCCTGGTCGCGGTCGCGGGGCTCGTGACCCTGCTCGACCCGGCGATCCCGCTCGTCGTCTACGCCGTGCTCGCCGGGGTCGGGTTCCTGATCGAGGGGGTCGCCGCGATCGTCGGCGGGTTCGTCGGACACCCGGGATCGTCACGCGTCCCGACGGTCGTCAGCGGCGTGCTGTCGATCATCGGGGGCATCGTCGTGCTGGTCGCACCCGGACTCGCGCTGACCGCCTTCATGGTCTTCGCCGGCATCGCGCTCATCGTCGTCGGGGCCGCTGCCCTGCTGCTCCTGCCGCCGCGGGCCGCCGTCCGCCGGTAGCCGCCGCTCGCCGGCCGCTCGCCGCCGTCCGCCGCTAGGCCGACCCGGTGCCGAACAGCAGCCCGAGCGCGTAGGTGACGATCGCCGCACCGAACCCGATGGCGAGCTGCCGGAAGGCCCGCTTGCCGGGGGACGCTCCGCTCAGCACGCCGACGACGGCACCGGTGCCGAGCAGGGCGATGCCCACCAGCCCGCCGGCCACCGCGATCGCCGGCCAACCCTGCATGCCGAACAGGAACGGCAGCACCGGGATGATCGCGCCCGAGGCGAAGAAGCAGAAGCTCGACACCGCGGCGCTCAGCCCGGTGCCGACCGCCTCGTGGTCGTCCGCGACCGCTGTCGAACCGGTCGCCGGTCGCCGCTCGCCGATGCCGGACAGCACCTGCGCGGCGTGCTCGGTCGCCTCGGCCTCGGACATCCCGCGCGCCCGGTAGACCAACGCGAGCTCGTTCGCGTCGACGTCGAGGTCCGACACCGCCTTGCCGGCCTCGGGGTGCGGCGCGGACGCCTCGAGCAGTTCGCGCTGCGACCGGACGGAGACGTACTCCCCCGCCCCCATCGACAACGCGCCGGCGAGCAGGCCGGCGATGCCGCTCAGCAGCACGAAGTGCCGGTCGGCCCCGGAGGCACTGATGCCGATGATGAGTGCCAGGTTGGACACCAGGCCGTCGTTCGCGCCGAACACCGCCGCCCGGAACGTGCCGGACAGCCGCATCCGGCCGCGGTTCGCGAGCCCGCGCACGACCTCGCCGTGGATCCGCTCGTCGGCGGCCATCCGCGCGGTCGCGTCCGAGTCGTCGGCGTACGGCGAGCGGTCCTCGGCGCGCTGCATGAGCGCGAGGACGAAGACCGACCCGAACCGCTTGGCCAGCACGGCGAGCACTCGGGTGCGCAGGCTCCCCCGCTGGGGCCGTCCGACGTCGTCGCCGAGCAGGTCGAGCCAGTGGTCGGCGTGCCGTCCCTCGGCCTCGGCCAGCGCGGCGAGGATCTCGCGCTCCTCGCCGGAACGGCGGGCAGCGAGGTTGCGGTACACGGCCGCCTCGGCACGTTCGTCGGCCAGGTAGCGACGCCAGCGGCGGACGTCGGCGCGCGGCGCCGGGGTGTCGGATCGGAGGCTCACAGCGACCATCCTGCCGCCTGCGGCCGACGTCCGGTCACCACCAGGGCCGTGGAGACGCGGCAGGGCGCGGACCGGAAGCGGTCGGCGCTGCTCGCACCGGGCCTCCAGTCCGCGCCCTGGTGGCGACGGATCCTCGGGGTCAGTCCCGGACGTAGGCCGGCGCGGCCTCGGCGTGGGCGTCGCCCACCCGGTGCACGCGCAGGTCGTTCGTCGAGCCCTCGATGCCGGGAGGGGACCCGGCCGTCACGATGACGCGGTCGCCGGGGGCGGCCAGGCCGTTCTCGAGGAGGACGTCGTCCACCTGCGAGAAGAGCTCGTCGGTGTGGGTCTTCCGCTCCACCAGGAACGAACGGACACCCCAGGTGAGGGCCATCCGGCGGCGCGTGGCCTCGTTCGGGGTGAAGGCGATGATCGGCAGACCGTGGCGCAGGCGCGACATGCGGCGGGCCGAGTCGCCGGACTCGGTGAAGACGCAGAGGTACGACGCCTCGGTGAACTCGGCGATCTCGACGGCGGCGAGGGTGATCGCACCACCGAGGGTGCGCGGCTTGGTGCCGAGCGGGGCGATGCGCTCGAGACCGTGGTCCTCGGTGGACTCGACGATGCGGGCCATGGTGCGGACGGTCTGCACCGGGTACTCACCGACGCTCGTCTCACCGGACAGCATGACCGCGTCGGCACCGTCGAGGACGGCGTTCGCGACGTCGGAGGTCTCGGCGCGGGTGGGGATCGGCGACGAGATCATCGACTCGAGCATCTGCGTCGCGACGATGACCGGCTTCGCCATGCGGCGGGACAGCTCGACGGCGCGCTTCTGCACGATCGGGACGGCCTCGAGCGGGAGCTCGACGCCGAGGTCACCGCGGGCGACCATGATGCTGTCGAAGGCGTCGATGATCTCCTCGAGCGCGTCGACGGCCTGGGGCTTCTCGACCTTGGCGATGACCGGCAGGCGCTTGCCCTCTTCGTCCATGATCTCGTGGGCACGCACGACGTCGCTCGCGTTGCGCACGAACGACAGCGCGATGAGGTCGGCACCCTGACGGATGGCCCAGCGCAGGTCGGCCTCGTCCTTCTCGCTCAGCGCGGGGACGTTGACGGCGACACCGGGCAGGTTGATGCCCTTGTTGTTGGACACCGTGCCCGGGACGACCACCTCGGTGCGGACTCGCACGCCGTCGGTGTCGAGGACACGGAGGCGGACACGGCCGTCGTCGATGAGCAGCGGGTCACCGGGCTTGACGTCCTGCGGCAGGCCCTTGAACGTCGTGCCGCAGATCTCCTTCGAGCCGGGGACGTCCTCGGTCGTGATGGTGAAGATGTCACCGACCGCCAGGTCGTGCGGGCCGTCGGCGAAACGAGCCAGACGGATCTTCGGACCCTGCAGGTCGACGAGGATCGCGACGGGCTTGCCGAGTTCTTCGGCGGCACGACGGACGTTGACGTAGTTGGCCTCGTGGACGCTGTAGTCACCGTGGCTGAGGTTGAGGCGGGCGACGTCGACGCCCGCTTCGATGATCTCCTTGACGGTCTCGTAGTCCGACGTTGCCGGTCCGAGCGTCGAAACGATCTTTGCGCGTCTCAATGGATTCCTTCGTGGTGGTGGATGGAGCTTGGGTTTCCGCGCTGTGGGGCCGCGCGGAACGAAGCGAGGCCACCAGCACCCTACCGAGTGCTGGTGGCCTCACGCTCACGGGAGCGTGAGCATCTGGTGGAGACGGTCCGCCGTCTGGCGGCGGTCCGACATCTGGCGGCTGTCCGACATTCCGTGATCGTCCGACATCAGACGGAGATCGCCCGGTCGGTCGCCTTGACCGGTGCCGGCAGAATCGTGGAGCCCTCGAGGTACTCGTCGACCTGTGCGGCCGCGGCACGGCCCTCGGCGATCGCCCACACGATGAGCGACTGACCACGACCCGCGTCGCCGGCGACGAACACGCCGGCCTCGTTGGTCGCGTAGTCGGCACGGCGGTCGAGCGCCCCGGAGACCGTGGTCGGCAGACCGAGCTGCGGCTCGATCGTGTCCGACTCGGGGCCGGTGAAGCCCATCGCGATGAGGACGAGGTCGGCCGGGATCTCCCGCTCGCTGCCCGCCTTCGGGACCCGTCGGCCGTCGAGGTACTCGGTCTCGGCGACCCGCAGTGCGCGGACCTCGCCGGCGTCGTTCGACAGGAACTCGACGGTGGAGGCGAGGAAGTGCCGCTCGCCGCCCTCTTCGTGGGCGCTCGTGATCTCGAACACGGTCGGGAACATCGGCCACGGCTGGTCGGACGGACGCTCGAGCGGCGGCTGCTTGCCGATCGCCAGGTTCGTCACGCTCAACGCACCCTGGCGGTGGGCGGTACCGATGCAGTCCGCGCCGGTGTCGCCGCCGCCGATGACGACGACGTGCTTGCCCTCGGCTGTGATCTGGTTGTCGACCGTCGTGCCCGCGTTCGCCTTGTTCTGCTGGACCAGGTAGTCCATGGCGAAGTGCACGCCCTCGAGGTCGCGCCCCGGGATCGGCAGGTCGCGCGGCACCGTGGCACCGGTGGCGACGACGACCGCGTCGTAGCGCGACTTCAGGTCGTCCCACGTGATGTCCCTGCCGATCTCGACCCCGGCACGGAACCGGGTGCCCTCGGCCTGCATCTGGGCGAGGCGCGCGTCGATCTGGCGCTTCTCCATCTTGAAGTCCGGGATGCCGTAGCGGAGCAGCCCGCCGATGCGGTCGTCCCGCTCGTAGACGGCGACCGTGTGGCCGGCACGCGTGAGCTGCTGCGCGGCGGCGAGCCCGGCGGGGCCGGAGCCCACGACGGCGACGGTCTTGCCCGTCAGGCGCTCCGGCGGGTGCGGGGTGACCCAGCCGTTCTGGAACGCCTGGTCGATGATCGAGACCTCGACCTGCTTGATCGTCACCGGGGGCTGGTTGATGCCGAGCACGCACGACGACTCGCACGGGGCCGGGCAGAGCCGACCCGTGAACTCCGGGAAGTTGTTCGTCTCGTGCAGGCGCTCGATCGCCTGCCGGCCCTCACCGCGCCAGGTCAGGTCGTTCCACTCCGGGATCAGGTTGCCGAGCGGGCAGCCCTGGTGGCAGAAAGGCACGCCGCAGTCCATGCAGCGGCCGGCCTGTCGCTTCAGGACACCGGACTCCTGCTGCTCGTAGACCTCTTTCCAGTCCATGAGCCGCACGGGCACGGGTCGCCGGGGCGGGAGTTCGCGTTCCTGGACCTTCAGGAATCCCTTGGGGTCAGCCACCGGTCACCTCCATGATCCGATTCCAAACGATGTCACCGTCGGGGTCGAGCCCCTCGTCGACGGCCTGTCTGCGCGTCTCGAGCACCGCCGCGTAGTCGCGCGGCAGCACCTTGACGAAGTCGCTCAGGTCTCCGGACGCCAGCAGGTCGGACGCGAGCGTCGACCCCGTCTCGTCGGCGTGCCGGGTGAGCAGGTCGGTGACGATCTCGACGTCGGCGCTGTCGAGCGCCTCGAGCCGGAGTTCGCCGGACGCCAGGGCGTCGGTGTTCACGTGTTCCTGGCGCAGGCCGCGGACGTACGCCGTCCCACCGGACATGCCGGCACCGAGGTTCCGGCCGGTCTCGCCCAGGATGAGCGCGAGCCCGCCCGTCATGTACTCGAGCGCGTGGTCGCCCACGCCCTCGACGACGGCCGTGGCACCGGAGTTCCGCACCAGGAACCGCTCGCCCACGATGCCGCGGATGAACATGCTGCCCTGGGTGGCGCCGTACCCGATGACGTTGCCGGCGATGACGTTCTCGGCCGGGTCGAAGCCCGAGCCGGCGTCGGGCCGGACGACGATCTGGCCGCCGGAGAGCCCCTTGCCGACGTAGTCGTTGCTGTCGCCGATGAGCCGCAGCGTGATGCCCGCCGGCAGGAACGCGCCGAGCGACTGCCCGGCGGAACCGCGCAGTGTCACGTCGATCGAGCCGTTCGGCAGGCCGTGCTCGCCGTGCCGCAGGGTCACCTGGTGACCGAGCATGGTGCCGACGGCGCGCTCGGTGTTGCGGATGGGCAGGTCGAGCGCGATCGAACCGCCGTGGTCGAGCACGTCCGCGGTCTGCTGGATGAGCTGCACGTCGAAGTGCTGGTCCAGCTCGTGGTCCTGCTCGCGGTGGTGGCGGCGAGGTTCGGCGTCGTCGAAGTGCGGTCCTTTGAGCACCGGCGCGAGGTCGAGCCCCGAGGCCTTCCAGTGCTCGACGGCGCGGTCGACGTCGAGCGCGTCGGTCTGCCCGATCGCCTCGTCGAGGCTGCGGAAGCCGAGCTCGGCGAGGAGCTCGCGGACCTCTTGCGCGATGAACTCGAAGAAGTTCACGACGAACTCGGGCTTGCCGGAGAACCGCTTGCGGAGCTCGGGGTTCTGCGTGGCGACGCCGACCGGGCAGGTGTCCAGGTGGCAGACGCGCATCAGGATGCAGCCCTCGACCACGAGCGGCGCGGTCGCGAAGCCGTACTCCTCGGCACCGAGCAACGCGGCCACGACGACGTCGCGCCCGGTCTTCATCTGCCCGTCCACCTGCACGACGACGCGGTCGCGCATGCCGTTCAGCATGAGCGTCTGCTGGGTCTCGGCCAGGCCGATCTCCCACGGGGTGCCGGCGTGCTTGAGCGAGTTCAGCGGGCTCGCGCCGGTGCCGCCGTCGTGGCCGGACACGAGCACGACGTCGGCCAGGGCCTTCGTCACGCCGGCCGCGACCGCACCGATGCCGGACTGGCTCACGAGCTTCACGTGGACGCGGGCGGCCGGGTTGGCGCGCTTGACGTCGAAGATCAGCTGCTTGAGGTCCTCGATGGAGTAGATGTCGTGGTGCGGCGGCGGCGAGATGAGGCCGACGCCCGCGGTGGCGTGCCGGGTGCGGGCCACCCACGGGTAGACCTTCGCCGGGGGCAGCTGACCGCCCTCGCCCGGCTTCGCACCCTGCGCCATCTTGAGCTGGATGTCGGTGGCGTGCGTCAGGTACATGCTCGTCACGCCGAACCGGCCGGAGGCGACCTGCTTGATCGCGCTGCGACGCTCGGGGTCGAGCAACCGGTCGACGTCCTCGCCGCCCTCGCCCGTGTTCGATCGCCCACCGAGTCGGTTCATCGCGATGGCGAGCGTCTCGTGGGCCTCCTTCGAGATGGACCCGTAGGACATCGCACCGGTGTTGAACCGCTTGACGATCGACTCGATCGACTCGACCTCGTCGAGTGCGATGGGCTTCCGAGCGCCCTGCTTGAACCGGAACAGTCCGCGGAGCGTCATGAGCTGCTCCGACTGGTCGTCCACGGCACTCGAGTACTCGCGGAAGATGTCGTACCGGCGGGCACGGGTCGCGTGCTGCAGGCGGAACACCGTGTCCGGGTTGAACAGGTGCGGCGGACCCTGCCGGCGCCACTGGTACTCGCCGCCGACCTGCAGCCGCTCGTGCGCGAGCACTGCGCCGTCCTGCGGGTACGCCTGGGCGTGCCGCTCGGCGTTCTCCTTGGCGATGACGTCGATGTCGACGCCGCCCAGGATCGACGAGGTGCCCGTGAAGTACTTGTCGACGAACTCCTGGCTGAGCCCGACGGCCTCGAACGCCTGCGCACCGGCGTAGCTGGACACCGTTGAGATGCCCATCTTCGACATGATCTTCAGCACGCCCTTGCCGAGCGCCTTGATGACGTTCTTGACCGCCTGCTCCGGGGTGATCCCGGGGATCATGCCGGCGCGGACCAGGTTCTCGCAGGTCTCCATCGCCAGGTACGGGTTGATCGCCGAGGCGCCGTACCCGATGAGGGTGGCCACGTGGTGGACCTCGCGCACGTCGCCGGCCTCGACGATCAGCCCGACCTTCATGCGCTGCTCGGTGCGGATCAGGTGGTGGTGGACCGCGGCGAGGAGCAGGAGGCTCGGCACCGGTGCCTGCTCGGAGTTGCCGTCGCGGTCGGACAGCACGATGAACTGCTTGCCGGACTCGATCGCGGCGTCGACCTCGTCGCACACGGCGGCGATGCGCTTCTGCATCGCCTTCTTGCCGGCGTCGACGCGGTACAGGCCCTTGATCGTGACGGTCAGGTGGCGACCCGACTCGGTCTCGAAGTGCTGGACCTTGGCGAGCTGGTCGTTGTCGATCACCGGGAAGTCGAGCGTGATCTGCTTCGCGTGCTCGGGACCGGCGGAGAGCAGGTTGCGCTCCGGACCGAGTCCCATCCCCATCGAGGTGATGACCTGCTCGCGGATCGAGTCGAGCGGCGGGTTGGTCACCTGCGCGAACTGCTGCGTGAAGTAGTCGAAGAGCAGTCGCGGACGCTCCGACAGCACGGCGATCGGGGTGTCCGAGCCCATCGCGCCGAGGGGTTCGGCACCCGCTGCCGCCATCGGGCGCAGCAGGATGCGGACCTCTTCCTCGGTGTACCCGAACGCACGCTGACGACGGGTGACCGACGCCGGGGTGTGCACGATGTGCTCGCGCTCCGGCAGGTCGTTGAGGTTGATGCGTCCGGCTTCGAGCCAGTCGCCCCAGGGCCCCGAGGCGGCGAGCTCGCGCTTGACCTCGTCGTCCTCGATGATGCGGCCGGCCTCGGTGTCCACCAGGAACATCCGGCCCGGACGCAGGCGACCCTTGCGCACGACCTTGGCGGCCGGCACGTCGATGACCCCGGTCTCGGAGCCCATCACGATGAGGCCGTCGTCGGTGACCAGGAAGCGTCCGGGGCGCAGGCCGTTGCGGTCGAGGGTGGCACCGACGAGCGAGCCGTCGGTGAAGGTGATCGCGGCGGGGCCGTCCCACGGCTCCATGAGCATCGAGTGGTACTCGTAGAACGCGCGGAGGTCCGGGTCCATCCCGACCTGGTTCTCCCACGCCTCTGGAACCATCATCGACACGGCGTGCGGCAGGGTCCGGCCGGTCAGGGTCAGCAGCTCGAGGACCTCGTCGAACGAGGCCGAGTCACTCGCCCCCGGGCTCACGATGGGCAGCAGCGGGGCCATGTCGCCGAGCAGTTCGCTCTCGAGCTGCGACTGGCGGGCGCGCATCCAGTTGCGGTTGCCGCGCACCGTGTTGATCTCGCCGTTGTGGGCGATCGTCCGGAACGGCTGCGCGAGCGGCCACGACGGGAACGTGTTGGTGGAGTAGCGCGAGTGCACGATCGCGAGCTTCGACGCGAAGCGCTCGTCGCTGAGGTCCGGGTAGAACGGCTCGAGCTGCAGCGTCGTGACCATGCCCTTGTAGACCATGGTGCGGCTCGACAGCGACATGAAGTACAGGTCGTTGTCGTGCTCGGCGCGCTTGCGGAGCCGGAAGGCCTGGCGGTCGAGCGCGATGCCGCTCCACGAGGCACCGTGCACGTCGTGCCGGATGGAGGCGACGAACAGCTGCTCGAACGCCGGCATCGCGGCACGGGCGAGCGTTCCGAGGACCTCCGGACGCACCGGGACCTCGCGCCACCCGAGGACCTTCAGGCCCTCTTCGCGGGCGAGCCGCTCGACGGCGCCCTTCACCGCGTGGCGCGCGTCGTCGTCCAGGGGCAGGTAGGCGGTACCGACGGCGTACTCCCCCGCTGCCGGCAGCTCGAAGGGCACGACGGCCCGGAGGAACTCGTCGGGCACCTGGCACAGGATGCCCGCGCCGTCACCGGTGCCCGCGTCGGAGCCCACGGCACCGCGGTGCTCGAGGTTCCGGAGCGCACCGAGAGCCGCGTCGACGATGTCGTGCCCGGGCGTGCCGCGCAGGGTCGCGACCATCGCGAGACCGCAGGCGTCCTTCTCGTTCGCCGGGTCGTACATGCCCGTGGCGTCCGGGATCGCGGAGAAGCGGCGGTGCGGCGGCACGAGGCTCGTCGGTGCCGAGGGCTGGGTTGGCTGGAGCGCCATGGGGAACCGTCCTCACGAGGAAGTGGAACAGGGACAGCGGTGGCCCGGTGGTGCGTTCCGCCCGAGCGGGCGGGACTGGTGCTCGTGCCCGCCGTCAGTGAGTTGCCCTGCCGGCCGGCGAGGTTGCTGGGCTCCGCTTGTGGCGGAGACCGTCTGGTGCTGCTGCTGGTGGTGCTGCACGTGACCGGTGGTCGTCGGGAGCGGGTGCTCCCACCACGGGATCAGCGAGTGGTCGTGACCGGTTCGTCGCTCGTGACGCCGTCTGCTGCGTCGTCGTCGTGCTCCGAGAAGGTGTCCTCGGAGTCTACAACGGAGGTCGGACGGGGCCCGCGACCCGGCAGGTACGGGCTCGGCTCCTTGCCGGTGTGCCGGCGGCTCTGCACCACGAAGATCAGGATGCCGATCACGACCGCGGCGAGGGCCACCCACACGTTGGTGCGGACCCCGAAGAAGGTCTCACTCGTGTCGACGCGGATGGACTCGAGCACCGAGCGTCCGGCGCCGTACCAGATCAGGTACAGGCCGAGGACCTTGCCCCACTGCAGCGTGAACTTGCGCGCCAGGAAGAGGATGACGACGACGCCGAGGACGTTCCAGATGATCTCGTACAGGAACGTCGGGTGGAACAGCGTGCCCTCGGGCAGGCCCTTCGGGAACGCGGCGTTGCTCGAGTCGATCTCGAGGCCCCAGGGCAGGCTCGTCGGCATGCCGAAGAGCTCCTGGTTGAAGTAGTTGCCCAGGCGACCGAAGGCCTGTGCGAGCAGGACGCCCGGCACGACGGCGTCGATGAACGACGTGAACCGGAGGCCCACCTGACGGCAGCCGATCCACGCGCCGACCGACCCGAGGATGAGCGCACCGAAGATGGCGAGCCCGCCCTCCCAGATGTACAGGAAGGACAGCGGGTCGATGCCGGGGCCGAAGTAGTCGGACACGTGGGTGAACACGTGGAAGAGACGACCGCCGATGATGCCGGCGGGCACGGCCCAGATCGCGATGTCGATGATGATCCAGCGCTCGACGCCGCGGGCGTTGAGTCGGCGGTTCGCCAGGACGACCGCGGCCACGATCCCGATCAGGATGCAGATCGCGTACGCGTGGATGCGGAAGTCGAGGGGCAGCGACCAGCCGAACGCGTCGCGCAGCCAGGCGGTCAGGTCGAAGTACTGCCAGGCGGTGCTCGGGCTCGGGATGCTCAGGAGGGGCATGGAGGTGCTGTCGCCTTTCGGAACTGACGGGGCGCGGTCGACGTGGCGTCGGCCTCGCTCACTGTAGCGCGGCTCGCGGGCCGGACAGGAACTGGACTAGCGGCGGCGGGCGCCGGTGGCGAGGTCGGCGGCACGGTCGGCCACACCCTGCACACCGAGGTCGGCCAACGCGCGGACGAACGCGGACCCGACGATGGCACCGTCGGCGTACTCGAGCACTTCGCCGACCTGCTCGGCCGTCGAGATCCCGAGACCGACGCAGGTGCGCTCGACCCCGGCGTCACGCAGGCGCGACACCACCGTGCGTGCGGCGACGTCGACCCCGACCCGGGCACCGGTCACACCCATCGTCGAGACGGCGTACACGAACCCGCGGCTGGCCTCGACCGCCTGGCGCATGCGCTCGTCCGACGAGGACGGCGCGGCGAGGAAGACCCGGTCGAGCCCGGTCCGCTCGGAGGCCTCGGTCCACGCGGAGGCCTCGTCGGGGATGAGGTCGGGCGTGATGAGGCCGGCGGCCCCGGCGGCGACGAGGTCGTCGGCGAAGCGGTCCACGCCGTAGCGCAGCACCGGGTTCCAGTAGGTCATGACGAGGACCGGCACGTCGGCCCGCTCGGTGATCTGCTGCACGGCGTCGAAGACCTGTGCGACCCGGAAGCCGTTCGCCAGGCTCTCCTCGGCTGCCCGCTGGATCACGGGGCCGTCCATCACGGGGTCGGAGTACGGCAGACCGAACTCGATGACGTCCACGCCGTTCTCGGCGAGGGCGACGGCGGCGTCGACGCTGGTCTGCAGGTTCGGGTACCCGGCGGGCAGGTAGCCGACGACGGCTCCGGCGCGCTCGGCGTTGGCCGCGTCGATCGTCTGGGCGACGGTCTTGTTCGTGGTCACAGCTGCACCGCGTTCTCGTCGAGGATGCCGAAGTAGCGACTGGCGGACGCGACGTCCTTGTCACCGCGGCCGGACAGGTTCACGAGCACGACGCCATCGGGCCCGAGCTCCTTGCCGAGCTTCATCGCACCGGCGAGGGCGTGGGACGACTCGATCGCCGGGATGATGCCCTCGGTCTGGCTCAGCAGGCGGAACGCCTCCGTGGCCTCGGTGTCGGTGATCGGCTGGTACTTCGCGCGGCCGATCGACGCCAGGTACGCGTGCTCCGGTCCGACGCTCGGGTAGTCGAGTCCGGCGGAGATGCTGTGGCTCTCGATCGTCTGGCCGTCCTCGTCCTGCATCAGGTACGACTTCGCGCCCTGCAGGACGCCCTCGCGACCGAGCGTGATGCTCGCCGCGTGCCGACCGGTCTCGACGCCGTCGCCCCCGGCCTCGAAGCCGTGCAGCGCGACGGACTCGTCGTCGAGGAACGCCTCGAAGATGCCCATCGCGTTCGAGCCGCCGCCGACGCACGCCGCGACGGCGTCCGGCAGGCGCCCGACGCGGTCGAGGACCTGCTGGCGCGCTTCCTCGCCGATGACCTTGTGGAACTCGCGCACCATCTCGGGGAACGGGTGCGGACCGGCGACCGTGCCGAGCAGGTAGTGCGTCGACTCGACGTTGGCGACCCAGTCGCGCAGCGCGTCGTTGATGGCGTCCTTCAGGGTGCGCGATCCGGTCTCGACCGGGATCACCTCGGCGCCGAGCAGGCGCATCCGGGCCACGTTGAGGGCCTGTCGCTCGGTGTCCACGGCGCCCATGTAGACGACGCACTCCATGCCGAACAGGGCTGCGGCGGTCGCGGTGGCGACGCCGTGCTGGCCGGCACCGGTCTCGGCGATCAGGCGGGTCTTGCCGAGCCGACGGGCGACGAGGGCCTGGCCGAGGACGTTGTTGATCTTGTGGGACCCGGTGTGGTTCAGGTCCTCACGCTTCAGGATGACCCGGGCACCGCCGGCGTGCTTCGCGAACCGCGGCACCTCGGTGATGATCGAGGGGCGCCCGGTGTAGTCGCGCTGCAGCTCGTCGAGCTCCGCGCGGAACGCCGGGTCCGCCCAGGCCTGGCGGAAGGCGGCCTCGAGCTCGTCGAGCGCGAGGACGAGGGACTCGGGGACGAAGCGTCCGCCGAAGTCACCGAAGTAGGGGCCGTGCAGGTCGCGGAGTGAGGTCACGATGTGTCTCCCGGGACGAGTCCGACGCGGCTGGTCGGCCGCGTCGGACGGGTGGAACGTGCGGCCGCGGTCGGCGGCCTCGATGCGTGGAGCGGACCAGGCCGCCGTTCGGCGGCCTGGTGGGCCGGTCAGGCCCGGTCGGCGGCGTCGACGAACGACGCCAGGGTCGCGGCGGGGTCGTCCCCCGTCACGAGCGCTTCGCCGACCAGCACGACGTCGGCGCCCGCCGCACGGTAGTGGGCGACGTCGGCCGGACCGGAGACCGCGGACTCGGCGACGCGCACGATCCCGTCGGGGATGCGGTCGGCGAGCGACCCGAACAGGTCGCGGTCGAGCGAGAAGTCGGTGAGGTCCCGCGCGTTGACGCCGAGGATGCGGGCACCGGCGTCGAGCCCACGCGTGACCTCGTCACCGGAGTGCGCCTCGACCAGCACGCGCATGCCGAGTTCTTCGGCCAGGGTGTGCAGCTCGACCAGGCGGGCCTGCTCGAGCGCCGCCACGATGAGCAGCACGACGTCGGCACCGGACGCCCGGGCCTCGATCACCTGGTACGGGTCGGCGATGAAGTCCTTGCGGAGCACGGGCACCCCGACGCGGGCCTTCACGGCCTCGAGGTCGGCGAGGCTGCCGAGGAACTTGCGTCCCTCGGTCAGGACGCTGATCGTCGAGGCTCCGCCACGCTCGTAGTCGGCGGCGAGGGCGGCCGGGTCGGCGATCGCGGCCATCGACCCGCGGGACGGGCTGGCGCGCTTGACCTCGGCGATGATCTTCACCCGGTCGCCCGGGCTGAGGAACGCGAGGGCGTCGAGCGGCGACGCCACCCGGTCGAGGTCGCGTTCGACGTCCGAGTACGGACGGTCGACACGACGGGCGGCGGCGTCCTCGAGCGCGCCCGCGACGAGGGTCTCGAGCACGTTCGGCATCGGGAGACCCCTACTCGCCGTGGTGCTTGGGGACGAACTTCGGACCGTCGACGCCGTAGCCGGCCTTCTTCATCACGCCACCGACGATGAGGCCGATGAGGACGACGCCAGCGGAGGCCCAGACGCCCCACGGCTGGTCGAACCAGAAGAACAGCGTGCCTGCCGCGAATCCGATCAGCATGATCACGACGGCGGTCCAGGCGGCCGGCGAGTGGCCTTCGCCGAGTTCTGCGGGCTCAGTGTTGCTCACGGTGCTCCTCGTTCTGCTCCGGCGTCGTCGGTCGAGCGACGCCCTGTCGATCCTACCGTGTCGTCACTCGGCGCCCCCGCGCCCGCGCCGTCGGCGGTGGTCGGGTCCACGCCCGCGCTCAGGTCGTCCCAGTCGACGACCGCGTCGCGCTGGACGGGTGCTGCTGCGCGTGCTGCCGCGGCGGCTCCGGCGGTCGCGGCGCCGTACTTCCGGCTCGGGCCGGGCCAGGCCCGCTGGACCACGATGACGACCACGCCGAGCAGCACGGCGAGCACGCCGCCCGCGATCCCGACGGCGGGCCACGGGCTCACGGAGACGCTCGACACGACACCGCGGACGGCGCCGAGGTCACTGACCCCGGCGACCTCGCCGACGGCGCCGCGCGCAGCGGCGATCGGGTCGCCGAGGGCGGTGATGCCGCTGACGACCACGCCGAGGCCGAGCAGGATCTCGACGGCGGCGAGCACGATGCGCAGCACCCGTCCCGCGATGGTCATCGCCAGGAAGAGCGCGAGGCTCGCGATCGCCAGCGCGGTGTACTGCGGCACGACCGCCGCCCCGTCGGCCGCAACCGTCGAGGTGACGGCGGCACCCGCGTGCAGGCGGACGGTGAACCAGGTCTGGGTCCAGGCGAGCATGATGACGCCGGCGACCAGGAGCCCGGCGACGACGACGATCGGACGAGAACGCTTCACGAGCGGACCTCGCGCATCCGGTTGGCGGTGGCGACGGCACGCAGTGGGGCAGCGGCCTTGTTGACCGCCTCGACGTGCTCGGTCTCCGGATCGGAGTCCGCCACGAGTCCGGCACCGGCCTGCACGCGGGCCACGCCGTCCTTGATCAGGGCGGTGCGGATCGCGATCGCCAGGTCGGCGTCACCGGCGAAGTCGAAGTAGCCGACGACACCGGCGTACGCACCGCGCTTCGCCGGTTCGAGCTCGTCGATGATCTGCAGCGCACGCGGTTTCGGCGCGCCGGAGAGCGTGCCTGCCGGGAACGTCGCGCGGAACACGTCGATCGCCGAGGCGTCGGGACGCACCCGCCCCTCGACGCTCGACACCAGGTGCATGATGTGGCTGAACCGCTCGACGGTCATGAACTCGGTGACGCTGACGGTGCCGGGCTCGCACACCTTCTGCAGGTCGTTGCGCGCGAGGTCGACGAGCATCAGGTGCTCGGCGCGCTCCTTCGGGTCGCCGAGCAGGTCCTCGCCGAGGTTGACGTCCGCTTCCGGGGTCGCACCGCGCGGGCGGGACCCGGCGATCGGGTGCGTGATGGCGCGGTCGCCCTGCACCTTCACCAGCGCCTCCGGCGATGCGCCGACGATCCAGAACCGCTCGTCGGCGGTGTCCGCGAGGGCGAGGAAGTACATGTACGGGCTCGGGTTCAGCGTCCGGAGCACCCGGTAGACGTCGAGCGGGTCGGCCGTGACCTCGTGGTCGAACCGCTGCGAGATGACGACCTGGAACACGTCACCGTCGCGGATGAAGTCCTTCGAGCGCTCGACGGCCGCCATGTAGTCGGCCGGGCTCGTGCGGTGGGTCGGGGTCGGCTCGGCGATCTCGAACGCCTCGGCCACGGTCGCGACGCTCGGCTGCACCAGGTCGCCCTGCATGCGGTCGAGTCGCTGCTGCGCGTCCGCCCAGAGGGTGTCCGCGTCGTCGGTGCCGTCGTTCAGCACGCTCGCGACGAGCAGCACGAGACCGGTGCGGTGGTCGAGCGCGGCGAGTTCGGAGACGAAGGACAGCGCCTGTCCGGGGACGTCGAAGTCGGCCGGCGGCACGTTCGGCAGGTGCTCGAGCTGGCGCACGGCCTCCCACCCGATGAAGCCGACGGTGCCGCCGACGAGGGGCGGCGAGCCGGGCACGCGGGGCGTCGCCCAGCGCTCGTGCAACCGCGCCAGGACGTCGAGCGGGGCACCGTCGAGCGACCCGACGGCGCGCTCGGCGTCGATCCCGGTGTCGATCCAGGCCGCGCGGTCGCCGTCCTGGGTGAGGACGCCGAAGCTCCGCACGCCGACGAACGACCATCGCGACCACAGGCCGCCCTGGCCGGCGGACTCGAGCAGGAAGGACCCGGGGCGGCCGTCGGCGAGCTTGCGGTAGACGCCGACCGGCGTCTCGCTGTCGCCGTACAGGGCACGGACGACCGGCAGGACACGGTGGTTGCCGAGCAGGCCGTCGAACTCCGGTCGGGAGGTCGTGTGCGGGGTCTCGGAGATCGTCGCGGTGGTCATCGGGTCGGCTCCACGGCCGTGTCCGCCGGGGCGGACATGGTCACGGGCGCGAGCGGGTCGACGTCGAAGCACCGGTGCGCACCGGTGTGGCACGCAGCCCCGACCTGCTGCACGGTGACGAGGAGCGTGTCGTCGTCGCAGTCCAGCGCGGCACCGCGGACGTACTGGGCGTGTCCCGACGTGTCGCCCTTCCGCCAGTACTCGTTCCGCGACCGCGACCAGAAGGTCACACGGCCTTCGGTGAGGGTGCGGCGGAGGGCTTCCCGGTCCATGTAGCCGAGCATGAGGACGTCCTTCGACGATTCCTCCTGCACGATGGCGGGGAGCAGGCCGTCCGCACCGAAGTGTGCGCGGTCGAGGACCGCCTCGGTGTCGGTGCTGGTGCTGTCGGTCATGAGGCTCCTAGCCTACGGCGGCGGATCAGCGGACGGCGTGGCCGGTCGCGCGGAGCGCGGCCTTGACGTCCCCCACGGTCATCTCGCCACGGTGGAAGACGCTGGCGGCGAGGACTGCATCCGCACCCGCGTCGACGGCCGGGGCGAAGTGCTCGACGCGACCCGCGCCTCCCGAGGCGATCACCGGGACCGACGAGACGGCGCGCACCGCGGCCACGAGTTCGAGGTCGAACCCGTTCTTCGTGCCGTCGGCGTCGATGGAGTTGACGAGCAGCTCCCCCGCGCCGCGCTCGACGGCCTCGCGTGCCCACGCGATGGCGTCGAGGTCGGACTCGGTCCGCCCGCCGTGGGTGGTGACCACGAAGCCCGAGGGCATCCGGTCGGACCGCTTGACGTCGAGCGACAGCACGACGGCCTGGGCACCGAACCGGTCGGCGATCTCGCCGATGAGCTCGTGCCGGGCGATCGCTGCGCTGTTCACGCCGATCTTGTCCGCGCCGCACTGCTGCAGCCGCGAGACGTCGTCGACGCTGCGCACCCCGCCGCCGACGGTGAGCGGGATGAAGACCTGCTCGGCCGTCCGGGTCACGGTGTCGTACATCGTCGCCCGGTTCTCGACCGTGGCGCCGACGTCCAGGAAGGTCAGTTCGTCGGCACCCTGCTCGTAGTACCGAGCCGCGAGCTCGACAGGGTCACCGGCGTCCTGCAGGTCCAGGAAGTTGACGCCCTTGACGACGCGGCCGCCCTTGACGTCGAGGCACGGGATGACCCGGACCGACACGCCACCGGGGGTCACAGGCGTGCGGCGTGGATCGGGCTGACGAGGATCGCCCGGGCGCCGAGGTCGTAGAGCGCGTCCATGATGAGGTTCGCGTCGTCGCGCGGGATCATCACGCGGACCGCCGCCCAGTCGCGGTCGTGCAGCGGTGAGACCGTGGGCGACTCGATGCCGGACGCCACCGCGGTCGCCTGCTCGAGCAGGGCCGTGGGGACGTCGTAGTCGAGCATCACGTAGCCACGGGCGACGAGGACGCCCTGCAGGCGACGGCGGAGCACGTCGATGCCCGGGATGGACTCGTCGGTGGAGACGAGCACCGCGGTCGACTCGAGGATCACCGGGCCGAAGATCTCGAGGCCCGCCTGCCGGAGCGTGCTGCCCGTCGACACGACGTCGGCCACGGCGTCGGCGACCCCGAGCCGCACGGCGCTCTCGACCGCGCCGTCGAGCTTCACGAGCGTGGAGCTGACCCCGTGCTCGGCGAGGAAGGCCCCGACCAGGCCGGGGTAGCTCGTGGCCACGCGCACGCCGTCGAGGTCCTGCAGCGAAGCGAACCGACCGGGCGTGCCGGCGAACCGGAAGGTGGAGTCGGCGAAGCCGAGCGCGTCGACCTCGTGCGCTTCGGACCCGGAGTCGAGCAGCAGGTCGCGGCCGGTGATGCCGACGTCGAGCGCGCCGGACCCCACGTACGTGGCGATGTCCCGCGGGCGGAGGAAGAAGAACTCGACGCCGTTGCGCTCGTCGAGCAGGTGCAGCGCCTTCGGGTCGCGGCGGCCGGCGTACCCGGCCTCCCGCAGCATGTCGGACGCGGTCTCGGACAGGGAGCCCTTGTTGGGCACGGCGATGCGGAGCATCAGGGGTCTGCTTTCTGGTCGGGGTCGTGGCGGATCGAGGTCGGTGCGCGGGCTGGTGCCCGAGCGCTTCCTACAGATGTCGCCAGACGTCCGCCGGGGTGAGCCCCTTGGCGACCATGAGGACCTGGAGGTGGTAGATCAGCTGCGAGATCTCCTCCGAGGTGCGCTCGTCGCCCTCGTACTCGGCCGCCATCCAGACCTCGGCGGCTTCCTCCACGATCTTCTTGCCGATCTGGTGCACGCCGGCGTCCAGTTCGGCGACGGTGCCGGAGCCCTCGGGGCGCGTGCGCGCCTTCTCGGTGAGCTCCTGGAACAGGTCGTCGAACGTCTTCACGGGTTCCAGGCTACCGGTCTCCGCCGTCGCTTCCGACGCACCGTCCGGACGGGAGGCACTGGTCGCCCCGGGGACGCCGGTACCGTCCGGCGCTCCCCCGGTCACGAGCGCGCCCGAGCGGCGGCCTCGCGCAGGTCCGCGATGCGCGCAGCGGGTTCGCCGCCGTACACCGCGGAGCCCGCGACCAGCGTGTCGGCACCGCTCCGCACGGCCTCGGGCACGGTGTCGACGGCGATCCCGCCGTCCACCTCGAGCCAGACGTCGAGCCCGGAGGCGTCGACGGCAGCGCGGGCATCGGCGAGCTTCGGCATCACGGACGGCATGAACGACTGCCCGCCGAACCCCGGCTCGACCGTCATCAGCAGGATCATGTCGTAGGCGTCGAGGTGGTGCAGCACCTGCGTGATCGGGGTGCCGGGCTTCACGGCGACGGCCGCGCGGGCACCGTTCGACCGGATCGCCGCGGCGGTCGCCACCGGGTCGTCGGCGGCCTCGAAGTGGAACGTGACGCTCGACGCACCGGTCTCGGCGTACTTCGGCGCGTTGCGGTCGGCATCGGTGATCATCAGGTGCACGTCGAGCGGCACCGGCGACACCTGCTGCAGGCGCTGCACGATCGGCAGCCCGAGCGTCAGGTTCGGGACGAAGTGGTTGTCCATCACGTCGACGTGCACCAGGTCGGCGGTCTCGATGCGCTGGAGTTCGCGCTCGAGGTTCGCGAAGTCGGCGGACAGGATGCTCGGCGAGATGCGGATCGTCACCGGGCAAGCCTACCGGCGTGCCACTAGAGGCCCGCGGTCATCGCCACAGCGACGTCGCGTTCCAGTCCGCTGGCGCCCCCGTCTGCTCGAAGGGGACCAGTGCGATCGGCGGGTAGGCAGCCATCGCTCCGGCCAGGAGCCGGGATGGCCCGATACCGCTGGCTTGGCGGAGGTACTGCACCAGCGTCAGCTGGCCGTAGGTCCGGTTCATCGCGTGGGCGGCGAGGTCGAGTCCGTCGTGCGTCCCGCCGAGTGGCAGGCGGGGGCGCTTCGGGTACACCCGGTTGAACAACCGGCCGTGGTGGGCACAGGCGTTGCGGACGACGTTCAGCGCACGGAGCCACGAGGAGAACTGCGGCGGTCTCAGCCCGAACGCTCCGGCGACCTCGGTCTGCACCATCGGCGGTGCGAACCCGAAGAGCCGGCTCAGGCTCCCCCAGTCCATGAGCTCGACCGCGGCCCACACCGGCAGGGTCCCGCCGTACGTGAGCCGGTGGTGCTCGACGAAGTCCTCTCGGGACCGCCCGACCTCACGGTCGTGGCGACGGCGCCAGTCGGCGTACTGGTCACCCGACCGGGCGAGCACACCGAGCAGCGCCGGCTCCAGGTGGGCGCACGGATCGAGCCGCCCCAGTTCATGGCCGAGTGCGGCGCGGACGGCGAGTTCGATCGGCGCGATCGCGTCGAAGACCGTGGTCCGGAGGCGGGCGTCGAAGTCGTAGAGGGAGACCACGTCAGCGAGACGAGTGCCCGCCGCGAAGTCGTCGCTCCGGTGCCCGGACCGCAGTCGACGGAACGAGTACCAGTACCCACTGAGTCGGTAGTAGCTGACCCGCCGCAGCAGCTCGACCGCGGCGTCGTGGTCCCCGACGTCCATCCCGCGAGCCTCGAGCAACGCGACCTGTTGACTGGTCGACCGGAACGCCTTGACCTCGCTCAACGCACCCCCACACGAAGAGGACCGGCCCTGGACCTGCTTTCGCAGGCGGAACCGGTCTTGTGGAACCAACATATCAGAAGCGTTCCAGCGGAGCAACTGCCTCAGTCGACACGACGGAACAGCGCGATGAACATCGCGTCCGTCCCGATGCGGTGCGGCCACAGCTGCGCCGTGGCACCGTCGGCGATCTCAGGGTCGCGTGCGGCGACACCCCGGACGATCGTGGCGGTGTCGAGCTGCTCGAGCCGGTCCCCGTGCCGCCCCATCAGCGCGTCGACCTGCCCGCGGGTCTCGGCCAGGTGCGGCGAGCAGGTCACGTACGCCAGGGTCCCGCCCGGTGCGAGCACCCGGACGGCGGCGTCGAGCAGTTCGGTCTGCAGGGCAGCGAGCTCTTCGACGTCCTCGGGGAGCTTCCGCCAGCGAGCCTCCGGTCGGCGACGCAGCGCGCCGAGCCCGGTGCACGGGGCGTCGAGCAGGATGCGGTCGAAGGTCATCCCGGTGCCGTCACGTCCGTACCGACGGGCGTCACCCTCGACGACCCGCACGTGGTCGCCGAACACGCCGAGGGCGTTCCGCACGAGGCCGGCGCGGGCGGGCACGAGTTCGTTGGCGACCAGGGTCGCCCCGCCCTGCTGCGCCTCGGCGGCGAGCAGCGCGGCCTTGCCGCCGGGCCCGGCACACATGTCGAGCCACCGCTCCCCCGCGCGCACGTCCGACGAGCGGCTCAGCGCCAGCGCGGCGAGCTGCGACCCCTCGTCCTGCACGCGCAGCCGTCCGGCGGCGACGCCCGGCACGCGCGCCGGGTCGCCGCTGATGCCGCGGATGCCGACGGGCGACACCGGCGCGGCGTCCGCCTGCACGACGGGCTCGTCGGCCCGGACGGGAGGCACGGTGCCCGTCGCGCCGTCGGCCTCCGGTTCGTCGTCGGCGGGCACCAGGGCCGCGGGCACGTCGTCCGCACCGGTCGCGTCGGCGAACGCGGCATCGGTGTCGTCGTCCGGGGCGGTGCGGGCGGTCGCGGTGGCGATGTCCTCGTCGGTGGCGAGTCCGGGCAGGGCCGCGAGCTGCACCCGGGGTGCGGCGTTGTCGGCGGCGAGCAGGGCGGCGAGCTCGTCGCGGGAGCGTTCGGCGGCCAGGGCGTCGCGGAGCGCCGAGACGACCCAGACGGGGTGCGACCAGCGGGTGGCGAGCAGGGCGTCCCCGGCACGGCCCTCGGTGATCAGGGCGTCCCACTCCTGATCGGTGCGGGCGGCGATCTTGCGCATCACGGCGTTCACGAACCCGGTCGCGCGGCGGGCACCGACCTCGCGGGCGAGCTCGACCGTGGCGTCGACGGCGGCGTGCGTCGGCGTGCGCATGGCGAGCAGCTGGTGCGCACCGAGACGCATCACGTCGAGGACGTCCGCCTCGATGTTCTCGGCCCGGCGACCGGATGCCAGCGCGATGATCACGTCGTAGCGGCCGAGCATCCGGATCGACCCGTAGGTGAGCTCGGTCGCGAACCCGGCGTCGCGGGCGGTGAGCCCGGCGCGGCGGATGCGCGTCGGCAGCAGCAGGTTCGCGTAGGCGTCGTCGACCTGCACGGCGCGGAGCACGTCGAACGCCACGCGGCGGGCACTCGCCGGACGCGGGCCGCGGCGGGCACCCTGGGGCTTCGTCTGGGGGCTCATGCGAGGACCTTCCCGTCCAGTTCGCCGAGGCCACGGGCCCAGGCGGCGGCGTCCATCGCCTTCTTGCCCGCCGGCTGCACCTCGAGCAGCACCAGCGGGGTGTCGGCGGTCCCGACCAGCAGCCGACCGCCGTGGAGTGCGAGCGCACCGGGCGCGAGCGACGGGGCGGGGTCCTGCGTGCCTCCAGGCTCGATCGTGCTGCGGAGCAGCTTCACGCGGGTCTCGCCCAGGTGGGCGTACGCGCCGGGCTCGGGCGTGACCCCGCGCAGCCGCGCGTGCACGGAGGCGGCGGGCGCGGCGAAGTCGGTGCGGCCGTCGTCGATCGTGAGCTTCGGGGCGAGCGTGGGCTCGCCGGACTGCTCGGTCGCGACGGCGGTGCCGGCGGCGATGGCGTCCACGACGTCCGCCACCACGTCGGCGCCGACCTCGGCCATCGCCGCGAGGACCTCACCCGAGGTCGCTTCGGGGTCGATCTCGAAGGGCAGGGCGGCGTAGACCGGGCCGGCGTCGAGCGACTCGACCAGCTGGAAGACCGTGGCGGCGGTCCGGGTGTCGCCAGCCATCACCGCACGCTGCACGGGAGCCGCACCGCGGTACGCCGGCAGGTCGGAGAAGTGCAGGTTGATCCACCCGTGCCGCGGGGCGTCGAGGGCCGGGCGGCGGAGCAGTGCTCCGTAGGCGACGATCACGCCGAGGTCGACGTCGAGGTCCGCGATCCGGGCGGTGACGGCGTCGTCGACACGCGAGGCCTCGATGACCGGCAGTCCGAGCTCCGCGGCGACGACGGCCACCGGGGTCGGGGTGAGGACACGCTTCCGGCCCTGCGGGGTGGCCGGCCGCGTGAGCACCGCGACGATCTCGTGGTCGGACGCCGCCAGACGGCGGAGGGTGGGGACGGCCGCAGCGGGGCTGCCGGCGACGACGAGACGCATGGGTTCGATCCTCCCACGCCGACGGCCCCACCCGACCCCGACCGCCTGTCCGGAGCACGCGGTGCTCGGCGCTGCCTGTGCACCAGCAGAGCGTGGGCTGCGTACGTTCTGGCTGCATCGACGGAAGGAGCACCATGACCGACCGAGACCTGCCCATCCCGGACTTCGACCACGTCCCGCTCGGCAACCTGACCGAGCACCTGACGGCCCTCGACCGCGAACAGCTCGAGGTGCTGCTCGACCACGAGAACGCCCACGGCGCACGGTTGCCGGTGCTGGAGCGGATCCGTCACCGGATCGAGGCCCTGGACGGCGGTGCGGAGCCGACCGGTTCCGTGCCGGAGCACCTCCCCGAGACGTCTGCGGGGGCCTCGTCCCCCGCGGACGTCACGCCGGCCACCGCCGGGCCGACGATCAACCCGCCGTCCCACGGCGTGCCCACCAACCCCGCGCAACCGCGCTGAGATCAGGAGACACCATGAGTGACGTCACCACCGCCACCAACCGCTACGCCGGTTCGTCCGTCCAGAAGGCCGCCCTCGTGGTCGGCATCGTGTTCCTGCTCGTCGGGATCGCCGGGTTCATCCCCGGCATCACCACGGGCGACCTGGCCGGGGCCGGGCACGAGTCGATGGCGATGCTGCTCGGCATCTTCCAGGTGTCGGTCCTGCACAACATCGTGCACCTGCTGTTCGGCGTCGTCGGACTGCTCGCCGCCAACCGCGCCTCCGGCTCGCGGATGTACCTGGTGATCGGCGGGATCGTCTACTTCGTGCTCTGGATCTACGGCCTGTTCACCGCCGGCCACAGCTCCGGTGCGAACTTCGTCCCGCTGAACAACGCCGACAACTGGCTGCACCTCGTCCTCGCCATCGGCATGGTCGCCCTCGGCGTCGTGCTGCCGCGTGAGCGTCGCCGCCCGGCCGACGCCTGACCGACCCGCACCCTGCCGGTCGCCGCACGGCGGCAGACCCCGAACGACACCGCCGACGTCGCACGACGTCGACGGTGTCGTTCCGCGTCGTGCAGCGCCCGGGCCCACACGGACCCGGGCGCGGTCAGACCTCGGAGAACGGTTCCGCGTCGTCCAACCGCACCCGCAGCGTCGGAGCGGCCCGTCGACGGTTGCCGCCCTTGAGCACCCGCCGGGTCGACGAGCGCCGGATCACCTCGGCCTTGAGCGTCGCGGCGACCTCGGCCCCGTGCGCGTACGGGAACCGCACGATCGCCCGGACCGTGCCCGGCAACGTGTCGTCCTCGACCGGGACCGGGCCGAGCACGGGACCGACGACGGCGTCGCCGAGGGCCTCGACCGCGGCGGTGACGGCCTCGTCGGTGCCGGTCATCGTCGCCACCCGGACCGCGGGCGGGAAGTGGAGTTCGCGGCGGTCGGTGAGCTCGTCGTGCGCGGGTCCGTCGAGCCGCCACAGGGCCATCGCAGAGGCCAGCCGCCCACCGATCCCGACCAGGTACACCTCGGCACCGGGAGCCGACTTCGCCGCCGCGTTCGTCCAGAAGCGCAGGACGTCCTCCTGCACACGCAGGCCCTCGCGGGCGAGCATCTTCTCGCCGTCCAGCAGCAGCACGCAGGCGTAGCCCCCCGGCACCGACGGCTCGGCCCCACGGGTGGCGACGACGACCGATGGCTTGGCGGGAACCTCGTCGAGCGGACGGGATCCGTCGGCGACGATGATCCGGGTGCCGGGGAACGCCCGCCCGAGCTCCTCCGCGGTGCGCTGCGCCCCCTGGCCGACCGGCTTGACGGTGCCGTTGCCGCACGTCGGGCAGCGGAAGCCGACGGCCAGCGCGCCGCAGAAGCGGCACTGGGGCGTGGCGCCGCGGTGCGGGCTGCCGAGCGGCCCGCCGCAGACGCGGCAGTGCGCGCGTTCGCCGCACTCGGCGCAGACGAGCCCCGTGCCGAAGCCCGGGCTCGCGACCTGCACCAGGACGGCACCGTGCTGGCTGGCCTCGCGCGCGGCACGCCAGGCGGAGCTCGGGATGCGCGCCTGTGCGGCGAACCCCTCGGCCCCGGTCTGCTGCACGGTGGGGATGACCTTCGGCGTCTTCACGCGGTAGGGCACGACGTCCTGCAGCCAGTGCAGCTCCACCAGCCGTTGCACGTCGGTGCTGCGCGCGTGCGAGACGAACAGCAGCGCGGCCCCGGACTGGGCGGCCCGCACCAGGGCCACGTCACGCGTGTGCACGTAGGGGGCCCGCTGCTCGATGAACGAGGCGTCGCCGTCGTCCCACATCGCGATCAGCCCGAGGTCGGTCGCCGGCGCGTACATCGCCGTGCGGTTGCCGATCGCGACCACCGGGTGCGTGCGGGCCTGCAGCAGGGCCTTCGCGCGCTGCCCGTTCGTCTGCTTGGCGTCGAACCGCACCACCCGTTCCGGCGGCAGCACGGCGAGCAGGGCGCGCTCGAGGTCGATGACGTCGCGGAAGTCCGGCACGGCGACCACCGCGGACTGCTCGGCCGCCACCGTGTGTGCGGCGGCCTGGGCGAGCGTCGCGGCCCACCCTGGAACCCAGACCGGTGCGTCCGCGTCACCCACCGCCACGGGCTGGGGCACGGCGGCGACCGCGGCGCGACCGTGCTCCGCCACCACGGCCTCCAGGACGCCGTCGGCGTAGCCGGTGACGGGCGGGGCGGTCACCGGCGGCGGCGACCACGCGGTGTCCCGGGCGAGCCAGGCCTTCTCGGCGCGCACCTGCCGCGGCGGCACGGCGAGGCGCAGGACGTCCGAGGCGACACCCGCGGCGCGGTCGGCGACGGCGCGCGCGAGGGTCCAGATCTCCGGCGCGAGCACGGGCACGGGTGACAGCACGGCCTCGATCTGGCTGAGCTCCCCCGGGTACTCACCCTCTGTGACGATCTCGACCACGTAGCCGTCGGACATCCGGGCACCGGTGCGCAGCGGCACCTTGACGCGGACCCCCGCGACGCAGTCGTCCTCGAGCTCGGCCGGTACCCGGTAGTCGAACAGACGGTCCAACTGCGGGAGCGGCGAGTCGAGGACGACGCGCGCGACGGTGGTCACGCGGTGCTTCAGACGGTCGCGGCGACGAGTCCTGCGGCGGCGCGGAGTTCCTCGACACGGTCGAGCTGCTCCCACGTGAACCCGGGGAGCTCGCGGCCGAAGTGGCCGTAGGTCGCGGTCTGCGCGTAGATCGGTCGGAGCAGGTCGAGGTCGCGGATGATCGCGGCCGGACGCAGGTCGAAGACCTGGCGGATGGCCGCTTCGATCGTGGCGTCGTCGACGTGTCCGGTGCCGAAGGTCTCGACGTACAGCCCGACGGGCTTCGCACGGCCGATCGCGTAGGCGACCTGCACCTCGAGCCGGTCGGCGAGCCCCGCGGCGACCGCGTTCTTGGCGACCCAGCGCAGCGCGTACGCCGCCGAACGGTCGACCTTCGACGGGTCCTTGCCGCTGAACGCGCCGCCACCGTGACGGGAGGCCCCGCCGTAGGTGTCGACGATCACCTTGCGGCCGGTGAGCCCGGCGTCACCCTGGGGGCCACCGATCTCGAAGCGACCGGTCGGGTTCACGATGACGTCGACGTGCGACGAGTCGAGGTCGACCAGGTCGAGGACCGGACGGATCACGTGCTCGGTGATCGCCGCGGTGAGCTCGTCGAGCGTGACGCTCGGCGAGTGCTGCGTGGAGAGCACGACGGTCTCGACGGTCTTCGGCACGACACCGTCGTACCCGATGGTGACCTGGGTCTTGCCGTCCGGACGCAGGAACGACAGCTCGCCCGACTTCCGGACCGCGGCCAGGCGCTCGGCCAGCCGGTGCGCCAGCCAGATCGCGACCGGCATGTACTCGGGGGTCTCGTTCGTCGCGAAGCCGAACATGATGCCCTGGTCGCCGGCGCCCTGACGGTCGAGCGGGTCGACCGCACCGGTGCGGGAGTCGAGCGACTCGTCCACACCCTGCGCGATGTCGGGCGACTGCGCGCCGATCGAGACCTCGACACCGCAGGTGGCACCGTCGAACGAGACGTCCGACGAGTTGTAGCCGATGCCGGTGATGACGTCACGGACGAGCTTGGGGATCTCGACGTAGCCGGAGGTCGTGACCTCGCCGGCGACGTGCACGAGCCCGGTGGTGACCATCGTCTCGACGGCGACGCGCGCGTTCGGGTCGACCGTCAGCAGTGCGTCGAGGATGCTGTCCGAGATCTGGTCGCAGATCTTGTCGGGGTGCCCCTCGGTCACCGACTCGGACGTGAAGAGGCGGAGAGCAGCTGCAGTCACCGGGATCAGTCGGTGGGCTGCTGCTGCTTGGTGACGGTGAGCTTGTCCTCGTTGATCTCGTGGAGCGCGACGGACAGCGGCTTGTCGTCGATCGTCGAGTCGACGAGCGGTCCGACGTTGTCGAAGAGCGAGCCCTCGTGCAGGTCGGCGTAGTAGTCGTTGATCTGGCGGGCGCGCTTCGACGCGAAGATGACGAGCGCGTACTTCGACTCGACCTTGCTGAGCAGGTCGTCGATGGGCGGGTCGATGATGCCCTGGGGGTTGGCCATGGTGTCTCCTCGAAGTCAGTGCACCCGTCAGGGCGCAGAGAACAAGTCTACGACCTCACGTGCCGCGGTGCCGACATCGGAGTTCACGATCCGCACGTCGAACTCGTCCTGCGCGGCCAGCTCGACCTTCGCGGTCTCGAGGCGACGGGCCTGTTCCTCCGCGGATTCGGTCCCGCGGCCGATGAGTCGGCGCACCAGTTCCTCCCACGTCGGGGGCAGCAGGAACACGAGCACCGCCTCGGGCATGGCGTCGCGGACCTGCCGGGCGCCCTGCAGGTCGATCTCGAGCATGACCTTCTCGCCGGCGTCGAGCGCGCGGTCGATCGGCGGGCGCGGGGTGCCGTACCGGTACGAGTTGTGGACGGTCGCCCACTCGAGCAGCTCGCGGTCGCGGATCATGCGGTCGAACTCGTCGTCGTCCACGAAGTAGTAGTGCACGCCGTCCACCTCGCCGGGGCGCGGCTTCCGGGTGGTGGCGGAGACGCTGAGGTTGACGTCCGGGTAGTGCTGTCGGATGTGCGCGCTGACCGTGCCCTTGCCGACCGCGGTGGGTCCGGCGAGCACGACGAGCTTCGAGGCACCACGCTTGCGCCCGCGGGCGGCCAGCCAGTCCGCCAGGGCGGTCCGCTGCCGGGTCCCCAGGCCACCGAGGCGCTTCGACGGGGCGATCCGCAGGGTCCCCATGATCGCCTCGGCTCGTGCGGGGCCGATGCCCGGCAGACTGACGAGCAGGTCACGGACCCGCAGCGAGCGTTCCGCCGAGGTCGTCTCGACCAGCGAGTCGTCCCACGCGGCGCGGGCGACGTCGAGTGCCGAGCGCTCCCCCGACGCGATCGCGGCCTTCACCGCGGCCCGGGCGCGTCGCGCGGCGACGGCGGCCTTCGCCGCGGCGACGCGGTCGACCTCTGGCGGGGTCCGGTGGGCGGGCAGGCCCTCGTGCTCGTCGGTCACGCTGCCGCCGCCAGTGCGGTGCGGATGCGGTCGGCGCGGTCTGTGACGAGCGCCGTGACGCCGTCCGGACCGTCGGTCAGCAGGCCGCGCGACTCGCTCACGAGCACCTGCTCGGCACGGGCGCCGTACAGCGCACGGAGGTCCTCGATACGGGCACCCTGGGCACCGAAGCCCGGGGCGAGGACCGGCGCGGTGCCGATCGCGTCCGCGTCGATGCCGAAGTCGTCGAGGTGAAGGGTCGCGCCGAGCACGAGCCCGACGTCGCCGAGGGCCTGATCGCCCACGGACCGGTTGTCGTCTGCCACGTCCAAGACGATACCGGCCGCGACCGTCCGGCCGGTACGCGGTCCCTCTGCCAGCACCGCGGTCTGCAGCACCCGCGCCTCGGGGTTGCTCGTCGCCGCGAGCACGAAGACCCCGGCACCGTTCCGGCGCGCGACGTCGATCGTGCCCCGGAGCGAGCCGTACCCGAGGTACGGCGACACCGTCATCGCGTCGGCCGCGAACGGCCCGTCGCGGCCGAGCCACGCGAGCGCGTAGTCGTCACCGGTGGTCCCGATGTCGCCCCGCTTCACGTCGGCGACGACCAGGAGGCCCGCATCACGTGCCCGGCGGATCGTCGCGTCGAGCGCACGGTAGCCCGCGACCCCCGCCGCCTCGAAGAAGGCGACCTGCGGCTTCACGATCGCCGCGCGGCCGGCGGCCGCGTCGACCAGGGTCGCGCCGAACGCCGTCAGGCCCTGCTCGTCGCGGGCGAGCCCCCACGCCGCCAGGGTGGCGGCGTGGGGGTCGATCCCGACGCAGAGCGGTGAACGCTCCCCCATGGCGGACGCGAGGCGGTCGCCGAAGGAGGCCGGGCCTCCCGACCGGGTCGTTGCCACGCTGGCAGCCGTCACCAGGTCGCACGCTCGAGCGCGTAGTCCTGCAGGCTGCGGACGTTGAGCGGCGAGCCGATCGTCTCGATCGCCGCGACGGCCGCCCCGATCTGGGCGATCGTCGTGAACAGCGGCTTGTCCGCCGCGACCGTGGCCGCACGGATCTCGTACCCGTCCGCACGACCGGCGGCACCCGACGGCGTGTTGATCACGATGTCAACCTCGCCCCTGGCGAGCAGGTCGACGACGCTCTCGCCGCCCTGGCTGTACTTGCCGACGATCCCGACCTCGATGCCGTTGCGGCGGAGGATCTCCGCCGTGCCCTCGGTCGCGATGATCGTGAAGCCGAGCTGCTGCAGGCGGTGCACCGGCAGCACGATCGCGCGCTTGTCGGTGTCGGCGACGCTCACGAAGACCGTGCCGCTGGTCGGCAGGCCGCCGTACGCGGCGTCCTGCGACTTGAGGAACGCCCGCGGGAAGTCGCGGTCGATGCCCATGACCTCGCCGGTGGAGCGCATCTCGGGGCTGAGCACCGAGTCGACGACCTGGCCCTCGCGGGTGCGGAAGCGACGGAAGGGCAGCACGGCCTCCTTCACGGCGACCGGCGACTGCGCGGGCACGAACGCCCCGTCACGCTCGGGCAGCATGCCCTCGGCGACGAGCTCGGCGACCGTGGTGCCGGTCATGATGCGGGACGCGGCCTTGGCCAGCGGGATGCCGAGCGCCTTCGAGACGAAGGGCACGGTGCGGCTGGCGCGCGGGTTCGCCTCGAGGACGTAGAGCACGCCGGCGCCGATGGCGAACTGGACGTTGAGCAGGCCCTGCACACCGATGCCGCGGGCGATCTTCTCGGTCGCGTCGACGACGCCCTGGATCTCCGCGCGGCCGAGGCCGACCGGGGGCAGGGTGCAGGCCGAGTCGCCGGAGTGGATACCGGCCTCTTCGAGGTGCTCCATGATGCCGCCGATGTAGAGCCGCTCGCCGTCGAAGAGCGCGTCGACGTCGATCTCCACGGCGTCGTCCAGGAACCGGTCGACCAGCAGCGGGAGCTCCGGGCCGATGATCGCCTGGTCGGCCATCCGGTCGAAGTAGTCCGCGAGCGACGGGGAGTCGTACAGGATCTCCATGCCGCGGCCGCCGAGCACGAACGACGGGCGGACGAGGACGGGGTACCCGATCTCCTCGGCCACCGTGGTCGCGCTCGCCAGGTCGTGGGCCGTGCCGTTGCGCGGTGCGAGCAGACCGGCGGCGTCGAGGATAGCGGAGAACTGTCCGCGCTCCTCGGCCGAGTCGATCGCGGTGGGGCTGGTGCCGAGGATCGGGATGCCCGCGGCCTCGAGCGGCTTCGCCAGACCCAGTGCGGTCTGGCCACCGAGCTGCACGACGACGCCGACGAGTTCGCCGGACGCCGCCTCGGCCTCGATGACCTCGAGGACGTCCTCGGCGGTCAGGGGCTCGAAGTACAGGCGGTCCGAGGTGTCGTAGTCGGTCGACACGGTCTCGGGGTTGCAGTTGATCATGATCGTCTCGAACCCGGCGGCGCTCAGCGCGAAGGACGCGTGCACGCAGGAGTAGTCGAACTCGACGCCCTGTCCGATGCGGTTCGGGCCGGAGCCGAGGATGACGACCTTCTTGCGGTCGCTCGGCGTGATCTCGGTCTCGGTGTCGTACGACGAGTAGTGGTACGGCGTCAGGGCGGGGAACTCGCCGGCGCAGGTGTCGACGGTCTTGAAGACCGGTCGGATGCCCTGGGCGTGCCGCTCGTCACGGACCTGCTGCTCGGAGACCGGAGCCGCGTCCGTGCTGCGCAGGCTCGCGATCTGGGTGTCGCTGAAGCCGTGCTCCTTCGCCCAGCGCATCGTGTCCGCGTCGAGGGTGTCGGCGGCCCGGACCTCGTCCGCGACCTCGTTGATGAGCACGATCTGGTCGATGAACCAGGGGTCGATCTTGGTGGCCTCGAAGACCTCGTCCGCGGTGGCACCCGCGACCAGGGCCTGCTGGACCGTGACGATGCGGCCGTCGGTCGGGATCGACGACTTCGCCAGCAGGGCGTCCTTGTCGAGCTCGGACGCCGGGGTGTCCCAGTGGAAGCTCGACCCGCGCTTCTCGAGCGAGCGCAGCGACTTCTGCAGTGCGGTGGCGTAGTTCCGGCCGATGGCCATCGCCTCGCCGACGCTCTTCATCGTCGTGGTCAGGGTGGCGTCGGCGGCCGGGAACTTCTCGAACGCGAACCGCGGGGTCTTCACGACCACGTAGTCGAGGGTCGGCTCGAAGCTCGCCGGGGTGACCTTCGTGATGTCGTTCTCGATCTCGTCGAGCCGGTAGCCGATCGCGAGCTTCGCGGCGATCTTGGCGATCGGGAAGCCCGTGGCCTTCGACGCGAGGGCCGACGAGCGGGACACGCGGGGGTTCATCTCGATGACGATGACGCGGCCGTTGGACGGGTCGACGGCGAACTGGATGTTGCAGCCACCGGTGTCGACGCCGACGCGACGGATGATGTCGATGCCGATGTTCCGCATGTTCTGGTACTCGCGGTCGGTCAGGGTCAGCGCGGGGGCGACCGTGATCGAGTCACCGGTGTGGACCCCGACCGGGTCGACGTTCTCGATGGAGCAGATGACGACGGTGTTGTCGTAGTTGTCGCGCATCAGCTCGAGCTCGTACTCCTTCCAGCCGAGGATGGACTCCTCGAGCAGGACCTCGGTCGTCGGGCTGGACTGCAGCCCGTCGCCGACGAAGCGGACGAGTTCGGCCTCGTTGTACGCGAAGCCCGAGCCGAGGCCGCCCATGGTGAAGGACGGGCGGACGACCAGCGGGTACCCGAGGTCCTTCGCGAACTCCTTCGCTTCCTCCAACGTGTGCGCGATGTGGCTGCGGGCGACGTCGGCGCCGGACTCGAGGACGAGCTCCTTGAAGAGCTGGCGGTCCTCGCCGCGCTGGATCGCCTCGACCTTCGCGCCGATGAGCTCGACGCCGTGCTTCGCGAGGATGCCGGCCTCGTCGAGCGCGATGGCCGCGTTCAGGGCCGTCTGGCCGCCGAGGGTCGGCAGGACGGCGTCCGGCTTCTCGATGCGGATGATCTCCTCGAGCGACGCGTTCGTGATCGGCTCGATGTAGGTCGCGTCGGCGAAGTCGGGGTCGGTCATGATCGTCGCCGGGTTCGGGTTGACCAGGATGACCCGGACGCCCTCGGCCCGGAGGACCCGGCACGCCTGGGTGCCGGAGTAGTCGAACTCGGCGGCCTGACCGATGACGATCGGGCCGGAGCCGATGACGAGGACGGAGTTGATGTCTGCGCGCTTGGGCATCAGTTCGCTTCCTTGGTGATGTCTGCTGCGGGGGTCGTGGCGTCGGCGGTGGCCGCGTCGAGCGGCTCCCCGTCGCGACGCTCGCGCACCATGTCCGCGAACCGGTCGAAGAGGTACATGCTGTCGTGCGGTCCGGCGGCGGCCTCGGGGTGGTACTGCACGCTGAACGCCGGCACGTCGAGCGCGCGGAGGCCCTCGACCACGTTGTCGTTCAGCGAGTAGTGCGAGACCTCGACCCGACCGAACCCGGCCGGGGAGTCGAGGACCTCGCCGAGGGGCGCGTCGACCGCGAAGCCGTGGTTCTGGCTCGTGATCTCGACCTTGCCCGTGGTGGTGTCGAGCACCGGCTGGTTGATGCCGCGGTGACCGAAGGGCAGCTTGTAGGTGCCGAAGCCGAGCGCGCGGCCGAGCAGCTGGTTGCCGAAGCAGATGCCGAAGAACGGCCGGCCGGTGCGCAGGCTGTCCTGCAGCAGCTCCACCTGTGCGTCCGACGCGGCGGGGTCACCGGGGCCGTTCGAGTAGAACAGGGCGTCCGGTGCGAGGGCTTCCAGCTCGGCGGCGGAGATGTCCTGCGGCACCACGTGCACCTCGAAGCCGCGGGCGGCGAGGTACCGGGTGGTCGAGGCCTTCACGCCGAGGTCGAGCACGGCCAGGGTGCCGATCTGCTCGCCGACGGCGGGGACGACGTAGGTCTCCGGGGTGGACACGACCGCCGAGAAGCTCGCACCGGCCATGGTGGCCTGCGACTGGACGGCGTCCAGCTGCTCCGACTCCGACAGCTGCGCGTCCGCACCGCTGAACACGCCGCCCTTCATGGCACCGGCGTCACGGATGCGGCGAGTGAGTGCGCGGGTGTCGATGCCGGAGATGCCGACGATGCCGTCGCGCACCAGGTGGTCGTCGAGCGTGGCGTTCGCGCGGTGGTTCGACACCACGCGGCTGGGGTCACGCACCACGTACCCGGCGACCCAGATGCGACGGGACTCGGGGTCCTCGTCGTTCACCCCGGTGTTGCCGATGTGCGGCGCGGTCTGCACCACGATCTGTCCGGCGTAGGAGGGGTCGGTCAGCGTCTCCTGGTAGCCGGTCATGCCGGTCGCGAAGACCACCTCGCCGAGCGTGCGCCCACGGGCGCCGTAGGCCCAGCCGTCGTACCGGGTGCCGTCTTCGAGGACCAGGACGGCCCGTTCGCGTGTCATGCTTTCTTCCCTTCGCCCGCGGTTCGCGGAGCATCGGCCGCAGTCGCCTGCGGCCCGGTCTCGGTCAGTCCCTGCAGGGCGTGCAGCGCGGCAGCGTCGCCCTCCGGGAACCGGAAGTAGGTGTCCAGGTCCGTCGCACCTGCGGCGCCGGTCGCCGTCCATCGCAGACGGACCAGTCCCCCGGGTTCGACCACTCGGTCGATCGCCCACGTGGAGCGGTCGGCGCCGCGGACCGCGTCACGCGCGATCCAGCGGTCGTCGGTACCGGCGAGGCGCATCACCACGCCGGTCGCGTGGACCGTCACCCCGCCGCGGCCGCGGAACCCGAGGCCGCCTGCGGTGATGCGTTCCAACGGCTGGTCGGAGCGGGTCGTCGCGACGGTGAACCCGTCCCACGATCCGACCGCCGGTGTCAGGTCGGCCGGCACCCGGACTGGAGGCACGGCTTCCGCCTGCTTCCTGGTCCGCGTCCGCCAGGTGCGCGCCATCGCGACGAACAGGGCGGCGACCGCGAGCAGGATCACCGCGCCGAGGAGCCAGCGCTGGGCGTCGCCGCTCATGCGCGCGCCCCTGTCCGGAGCGCCGCGGCGTGCGCCGCGATCGTGTCCGCGTCGACGACCCGGCCGTCGAGCACGGTCGCGTACCCCTGGTGGAAGGTCGCGACGACCCGGCCCGGCAGCGTCATGCCGAGGTACGGCGAGTTCTGCGACTGCCCCGCGAGGTCGGTGACCGCGAACTCGCGGCTGGCCGACGGGTCGTAGAGCGTGATCTCGGCGGGTGCGCCCTCGGCGATGCGCTGCCCGTGCCCCTCGACCCGGCCGATCCGCGCCGGCGCCTCGGACAGCACCCGGGCGACGTCGGCCCAGTCGAGCCGGCCGTCGTCGACCACGGCGGACTGCACCACGCTCAGCGCGGATTCGAGGCCGACCATGCCGTTCGCGGCGGCGGGCCACTCGCAGCACTTCGCCTCGGCGGTGTGCGGTGCGTGGTCGGTCGCGACGATGTCGATGGTGCCGTCGGCCAGGGCCGCGCGGAGCGCCTCGACGTCCTCGCGGGCGCGGAGGGGCGGGTTCACCTTGTAGCGGGCGTCGTACCCGGGCGCACCGTCATGGCCGGCGATGAGGTCCTCGGTGAGCACCAGGTGGTGCGGGGTGACCTCGGCCGTGACGTCGATGCCGCGGGACTTCGCCCACCGGATCACCTCGACGCTGCCGGCCGTCGAGACGTGGCAGACGTGCAGGCGTGCTCCGACGTGGTCGGCGAGCAGGACGTCGCGGGCGATGATCGCCTCTTCCGCGACGGCGGGCCACCCGGCGAGGCCGAGCTCCGAGGACAGCCGGCCCTCGTTCATCTGCGCGCCGATGGTCAGCCTGGGCTCCTGGGCGTGCTGCGCGAGCACCCCGCCGAAGCCCTTGATGTACTCGAGTGCGCGGCGCATGAGCAGCGGGTCCGCGACGCAGGAACCGTCGTCGGAGAAGACCCGGACCTTCGCCCGGCTCGTCGCCATGGCGCCGATCTCGGACAGGTGCGTGCCCTGCAGCCCCTGCGACACGGCGCCGATCGGGCGGACCGTGACGTAGCCCGCGTCGTCACCGAGGGCCTGGACCTGCTCGACGACCCCGGCGGTGTCGGCGACGGGGCTCGAGTTCGCCATGGCGTTCACGGCGGTGAAGCCACCGGCGGCCGCGGCACGCGAGCCGGTCAGGACGGTCTCGGACTCCTCGTGGCCGGGCTCGCGCAGGTGCGTGTGGAGGTCCACGAGGCCGGGCAGGGCGATGAGGCCGTCCGCGTCCACGGTGGTGGCGCCGGCCGTGTCGAGACCGGACCCGACCGCGGTGATGCGCCCGGCCTCCAGGCGGATGTCGGCACGCGAGCCGTCGACCAGCTGCGCGCCACGGATCAGGTGAGCGGTCATGCGGCGGACTCCTTCGCGTCGGTGCCGGTTCCGGCACTGCCCGTCAGGGCGAGGTAGAGGACGGCCATCCGGACCGAGACGCCGTTCTCGACCTGCTCGACGACCGTCGAACGGGGGTCGTCGGCGGCGACGCCGGCGATCTCGAGCCCGCGGTTCATCGGACCGGGGTGCATGATCAGCGTGCGCTCGGACAGCCGACCGAAGCGCGCCGCCGTCAGACCCCAGTGCCGCGTGTACTCGCGCGGGTTCGGGAAGAAGGCGTCGTTCATGCGCTCCTGCTGGATGCGGAGCGTCATGACGACGTCCGGGTCCTCGGCCAGCGCCGTGTCGAGGTCGTGGTGCACCGCGGCGCCGAACGGCGTCGGGGTGGCGGGCAGCAGCGTCGGCGGCGCGGCGAAGGTCACGCTCGCGCCGAGGGTGCGGAGCAGCCAGGCGTTCGACCGGGCGACCCGGCTGTGCAGCACGTCGCCGATGATCAGGACGCGCACGCCGTCGAGGCCCTGACCGCGCGAGCCTGCGCCGTGCAGGCGGCGGCGCATGGTGAAGGCGTCGAGCAGCGCCTGCGTCGGGTGTTCGTGGGTGCCGTCACCGGCGTTGACCACCGGTACGTCGATCCAGTCGGCGTCGGCGAGCACCCGCGGGGCGCCCGAAGCACCGTGGCGCATGACGATGCCGTCGATGCCCATCGCGCCGAGGGTCTGCACGGTGTCCTTCAGGGATTCGCCCTTCGAGACGCTCGAGCCCTTCGCAGCGAAGTTCAGGACGTCGGCGGACAGGCGCTTCGCGGCGGCTTCGAACGAGATGCGCGTGCGCGTGGAGTCCTCGAAGAACAGGTTCACCACGGTCTTGCCGCGCAGGGCCGGGAGCTTCCGGACCTCGCGCGTGTTGACCTCGGCCATCTCCTCGGCGACGTCGAGGATGTGGACGGCCTGGTCGCGGGACAGGTCGGCGGTGGAGAGCAGGTGCCGCATCACGCCACCCCCTGCTCGATGAACACGGTGTCGTCGCCGTCGGTCTCGGTCAGGTGCAGCGTGACCCGCTCGTCGGACGCCGTCGGCAGGTTCTTGCCCACGTGGTCCGCGCGGATCGGCAGCTCGCGGTGGCCGCGGTCGACGAGCACGGCGAGCCGGACGGCACGCGGCCGCCCGATGCCCTGCAGCGCGTCGAGCGCGGCACGGACGGTGCGACCGGAGTACAGCACGTCGTCGACGAGCACGACGACCTTGCCGTCGATGCCGCCCGCGGGGATCACCGTCCGGTGCGGCGCGCGGCCGATGCCGTGGCCGAGGTCGTCGCGGTGCATGGTGACGTCGAGCGTGCCGACACGCTCCGTCCCGATGCCACCGGCGGCCGAGGACCACTCCGGCTCGATGCCGGCCAGGATCCGGCCGAGGCGTTCCGCCAGGACGGCGCCGCGGGTCGGGATGCCGAGGAGCACGAGGTCCGAGCCCCCGTGGTTGGCTTCGAGGATCTCGTGCGCGATGCGTGTCAGGGCACGCGTGATGTCGGGCTGTTGCAGGACCGTTCTGGTTCCCACGTCGACCCCCTTCCCCGCCTCACTGGACGGCATTAAAGGATGCTGACGTGGTCAACCCTACCGGGACTCCTGGTCTCCTGCGACCGTCCGACCGGACGGTGCACGACCGCCGGCGACGGCCCCGAGCACGCCGTTGACGAAGCCGGCCGAGTCCTCGGTGGACAGCGACTGCGCGAGCTCGACCGCCTCGGCGATGGCGACGGCGTCGGGCACCTCCGGGTTGAACCGGAGCTCCCAGACGGCCATCCGCAGGATGCACCGGTCGAGGACCGGCATCCGGGCGATCGACCAGCCCTGGGCGTGGTCGACGATGACGGAGTCGATCTCGTGGCGGGCATCGTCGACACCGGTGACGATCTGGCGGGCGTAGTCCCAGCTGGAGGCGCGCTCCGGCTGGTCCAGGTGCCGGACCGTCTCGGTGGCGAGCACGTCCGCGATCGGCAGCTCGCGCACCTCGGCGACGTACAGCATGTCGAGGGCGCGCTTGCGGGCCTTCGAACGAGCACTCATACGGTCAGCGCCTAGGAGTTGACGCGGCCGAGGAAGCTGCCGTCGCGCGTGTCGATCTTCACCAGGGTGCCGCTCTCCAGGTACAGCGGGACCTGGATGCGGTGGCCGGTCGCGATGATGGTTGCGTCCTTGGTGCCGCCGGAGGAACGGTCGCCCTGCAGGCCGGGCTCGGTCTCGACCTCGGTGACGATCGACGTCGGGAGCTCGACGTACAGCGGGTTGCCCTCGTTCATCGCGATGGTGACCATCGCGGACTCGAGCAGGTAGTTCTTGGCGTCGCCGACCACGGTCGCGGAGACCGGGATCTGGTCGTACGTGTCGGTGTCCATGAACACGTAGGAGTCGCCGTCCTCGTAGAGGAACTGGTAGTCACGACGGTCGACGACGGCGGTGTCGATCTTCGCGCCGGCGTTGAACGTGCGGTCGACGACCTTGCCGGAGACGACGTTCTTGAGCTTCGTGCGGACGAACGCGCCGCCCTTGCCCGGCTTGACGTGCTGGAACTCGACGACCGACCACAGCTGGCCGTCGATGATGAGAACGGCGCCGTTCTTGATGTCTGTGGTACTGGCCATGAGTCGTCGGTGTCCCGTTCGGTCGTGTTGTGAAGTGTCCTCGGGCCGCGGACGGCCCCGGACGAGTGTAGCGGACGCCCGCCCGGCGACCGGAGCGGTGCGCGTGCGTGCCGGACGCGCCGGTCACGGGCGGGCGCCGGGCCGCGGTCAGCGTCGCCGTCGGGCGAGCCAGGCGTCGATCGCCGCCCAGCCGAGCAGCACCACCGCCGCTCCCCCGAGCAACCCGCCCGCGACCCCGGTGGACAGGGCCGCCGTCGGTCGTGCCGGCAAGGACAGGTAGACGATCGCCAGGATCCCCGCCCCCGCACCGAGCAGCACGAGCAGGATGCGCCGGATCATCCCGGAAACGAGCTGCCGGTCGCGGCTGTCCGCGAAGAGCCGGATGTTCACCGTGAACCGGCCGGTCTCGATCGCCTCGCCGATTCGGTCCACCCGGCGGGGCAGCCGACGGGCGGCCGACACGACGCCGAGCAGTTCCTTCGCCGCCAGGTCGCGGAGCTTGCCCGGCCGGAGCTGGTCGGTGATCTGCTCCCGGGCGAGTCCGCGGGACTCCTCGAGCAGGTCGAACGACGGCGCGAGCGTGCGGAGCGTGCCCTCGAAGATGGCCAGGGCGCGGGCCGCGGCGACGAAGTCCGGCGGCGGCTTCAGCCGGTACCGCCCGAAGACCTCGACCGCGTCGTCCACGGTGTCGACGCCGATGCGTGCACCCGGGCCGAGCTCGTCCGCGACGAAGCGGGCGATGTCCCGACGGAAGTCGGGCTCGTCGTGCGCATCGCGCACGGGTGCCATCCGCAGGACCGCATCGGCGATCCGGGACGTGTCGTCCTGCAGGTAGGCGGCCAACAGGTCCTGGACCGTGTCCCGGAGACCCGGGTCGAGCCTCCCGACCGATCCGAAGTCGATCAACGCGGGCCGCCCGTCGGGCAGCACCAGGACGTTCCCCGGGTGCAGGTCCGCGTGGTACAGGCCGTCGAAGACGACCTGGCGCAGGAAGGCGCGGAGGATGGCGCGCATCGGCGCGTCGAGGTCGCGCTCGGAACGCTCGGCGCGGATCGCGCTGAGCGTGTCGCCCTCCAGGAACTCCATCACGAGCACACGCCGGCCGGACAGGTCCGGGTAGGGGTCCGGGAACCGGACCTCGTCCGGACGCGCGCTGCGTGCCTGCGCCGCACGCAGCGCAGTGAGGTTTCGGAGCTCGGAGACGAAGTCGACCTGCCGGATCAGGTCGTCCGCGTACTGGGCGGCGATGTCCTGCACGCCGACCTGCCGCGCCTCGGTCGACCACCGGGCCATGAACCGGACGACCCGCAGTGCGATGTCCACGTCGCGGCGCACCGCGGCGTCGATCCCCGGCCGCTGCACCTTCACGGCGACCGCGGTGCCGTCGGGCAGCCGGGCGCGGTGCACCTGCGCGATGGACGCCGCTGCGACGGGCACCGGGTCGAAGGTCGCGAACACCTGGTCGACCGGGGCACCGAGCTCCTGCTCGAGGAGCGCACGGACCTCGTCCGCCGGCGCCGCCGTGACGTTCCGCTGCAGGTGGGCGAGTCTCTCGGTCCACTCCTCGGGCAGCAGGTCGTCACGGGTGGAGAGCAGCTGGCCCATCTTCACGAACCCGCCACCGGCTTCCTCGAGCGCCCGGCGCAGGTGCTCGGCCTGGTCGCGACGCAGGTCCGACGTTGCCGGGTCGTGCGAGAAGTCGAGACGACGGAACGGCACCAGGTGGTGGCGGCGGGCGATCGAGAGGAGTTCGGTGAAGCGTCGACCACGGGAGCGCAGGGTGCCGGTGTCGGCATCGCGCGGGCCGGAGAGGTCGCTCAGTCGGGGTGGGGTGGGCACGCCCGCCAGTCTGCTCCCCGGTGCTGGGTCCGCAGCGTGCGGGTGGCGCGGTCCGTCGCGTCGTCCCATCCTCCTCCACAGCCTGGAGGCCCGGCGCGGCTTCCACAGGTCGGCGCGGGCCCGGCGCGGGGCGCGGTCCTGGAGCGGACACTCGTGCCGTGGAGACAGCGCTGATCGCGGCGTGCATCGCCGCCGGAGCGGCGACCGTCGCGGCCGTCGTCAGCTGGTTCGGGGCGTGGCCTGGCATCGGTTCACCTGGGTCACCGTCTCGACGCGCGTCACCTGGTGGTGGCGCAGGACGCGCCGGGTCCTGCGCTGACCGGGGTTGCTAGACGCCGACCTCCTGGTAGGCGGTGAAGAGCAGGTGGTCCTCGGGGCCCTCGAGCACGACGGGCTTGCCGACGCCGTCCAGGATGATGAACCGCAGCATGCCGGCACGGGCCTTCTTGTCGCGACGCATCGTCGCGAGCAGTCCCTGCCACCGCCCGACGCCGTACGAGGTCGGCAGGTCGAGCGACTCGAGGATCGCCCGGTGCCGGTCGACCGTCGCGTCGTCCAGGTGCCCGGTCAGTCGGGCGAGCTCGGCGGCGAACACCATGCCGACCGACACCGCTGCACCGTGGCGCCACTGGTACCGCTCGGCGTGTTCGATCGCGTGCCCGAGGGTGTGCCCGTAGTTCAGGATCTCGCGTCGGCCCTGCTCCGTGAAGTCGTCCGAGACGACCTCGGCCTTGAGCGCGATGGCGAGCTCGACGACCCGGCGGAACTCCGGCGTCGTCGGGTCGGTGACCCGTTCGACGTCGGCCTCGACGATGTCCAGGATCTCGGGCACGGCGATGAACCCGGCCTTCACGATCTCCGCGAACCCGGTCAGGATCTCGTTGCGCGGCAGCGTGCGGGCGAGGTCGAGGTCCACGACGACGGCACGGGGAGCGTAGAAGGCGCCCACCATGTTCTTGCCCTCGTTCGTGTTGATGCCCGTCTTGCCGCCGACGCTGGCGTCCACCATGCCGAGCACGCTGGTCGGGACGGCCACGTACGGCACACCGCGCAGCCAGGTCGCGGCGACGAAGCCGGCCAGGTCGGTGACGGCGCCGCCACCGAGGCCGATCACCGCGTCGGTGCGGGTGAAGTCGGCCTGCCCCATGATCTGCCAGCAGAACGCCGCGACCTCGACGCGCTTGGCGCCCTCGGCGTCGGGGACCTCGGCGATCAGGGCTTCGAGCCCGGCCTCGACCAGGAGCGCGCGGAGCTCGTTCGCCCGGGCACCGAGCGTCGGCGAGTGCACGATGAGGACCTTGGCGACGCGCGGGCCCAGGATCGCGGGAAGGGCACCGAGCAGGTCCGTGCCGACGGCCACCGTGTAGCCGTCGTCACCGCCGACCCGGATCTCGGTGGTCCCGGCGGGCAGGGTCGACTCGGTCACGGTGCTCCTTCGGTGCGGGTGGTGCTGGTGGTGCTGCTGGTCGTGCTGCGCAGCCACGTGACGACTTCGTCGACCACGCGGGACATCGGCCGGCGCGACGTGTCGACCACGACGTGCGCGAGCTCGGCGTAGGTGGCGGCCCGCTCGTCCATGATCGTCTGCCAGGCGTCGATCCCGCCGTTTGCCAGCAGGGGCCGGTCGGACCCGGCGATGCGGTCGGCGACGGCCTCGGGTGACACGGTGAGCAGGACGATGCGCGCTCCGCTCAGGGCCTGCCGGGTGTCCGCGTGGGTGACGGCTCCCCCGCCCACGGCGATGACGCCGCCGGTGGCCAGCGCTGCCCGGACCGCCTGGGCCTCGAGAGCGCGGAACGCCGGCTCACCGCGGTCGGCGAAGATCCCGGGGATCGGCCCGTGCTCGCGCACGATGACCCGGTCGGTGTCCGTGAACGGGACGCCGAGGGCCTTCGCCACCCGCTTGCCGACGCTCGACTTGCCGGCACCCATCGGGCCGATGACGACCACGGGCGCGTCGGCGCGTCGGACGTCGGTGCTCACAGGTCGGTCGACGTCGCCGACGGCTCGGTCCGGCGCGTGCGCAGGGTCTCCGGGATCGCGGCGAGGTAGGCGTCGAGGTTGCGCTTCGTCTCGACGACGTTGTCGCCACCGAACTTCTCGAGCACCGCGTCGGCGAGCACCAGGGCCACCATCGCCTCGGCGACGACACCCGCAGCCGGGACGGCGCAGACGTCCGAGCGCTGGTGGTGCGCCGAGGCGTCCTCACCGGAGACGACGTCCACCGTGTGCAGGGCGTGCGGGATGGTCGCGATCGGCTTCATCCCGGCGCGGACACGCAGCACGGTGCCCGTGGACATCCCGCCCTCGGTCCCACCGGCGCGGTCGCTCGTGCGGTAGATCTCGCCGTCCTCGCGGTACAGCTCGTCGTGGGCGGCAGAACCACGGCGCCCGGCGGTCGCGAAGCCGTCACCGACTTCGACCCCCTTGATGGCCTGGATCCCCATGATCGCGGCGGCCAGGCGGGCATCGAGCCGGCGGTCCCAGTGCACGTGCGAGCCGAGGCCCGGCGGGACGCCGTAGAACAGCACCTCGACGACGCCGCCCAGGGTGTCGCCGTCCTTCTTCGCGGCCTCGACCTCGGTGACCATGCGGACGGAGGTCTCGGCGTCGAAGCAGCGAAGCTGGTCCTCGTCGAGGCGATCCACGTCGTCGGGCAGCGGCAGGTCCGTGCCGTCGGGGACCCGGACGGTCCCGACCTGCAGCGTGTGCGCCACCGAGCGGATGCCGAGTTCGGCCAGGAACGACTTCGCGACGGCACCGAGCGCCACGCGTGCGGCGGTCTCGCGGGCACTCGCACGCTCCAGGATCGGGCGCGCTTCGTCGAAGCCGTACTTCTGCATGCCGACCAGGTCAGCGTGGCCCGGACGCGGACGGGTGAGCGGCGCGCTCCGCCCGCGGGACATCTCGGTGGACTCGATCGGCTCGGGGTTCATGACCTCGACCCACTTCGGCCACTCGGTGTTGCCGATGCGGATCGCGATGGGGCTGCCGAGCGAGTAGCCGTGCCGGACGCCGCCGGACACGTGCAGCTCGTCCTGCTCGAACTTCATCCGCGAGCCACGGCCGTAGCCGAGCTTGCGGCGCGCGAGATCGGCACGGATGGACTCGAACGACACCGGGACACCCGCGGGCAGGCCCTCGAGCATGGCGATCAGTTCGGGTCCGTGGGACTCACCAGCAGTCAACCAACGAAGCATGCCGCAATCCTCCCACAGCGTTGGTCCGTGCGACGTCGTCGTCTACTGGTAGTCGGGGTGCGCCCGCAGCCACGCCTGGAACTGCTCGACCGCCACCAGGTGCTGGTCGTAGGTGTCCGAGAAGACGGTCTTACCCGACTCCAGGTCGACCGTCACGAAGTACAGCCACTTGCCCGGGGCCTCGTTCGTCACGGCCTTGATCGCGATGTCCCCGGGGTTGGAGATCGGTGCGGGCGGCAGTCCTTCGTGCACGTAGGTGTTGTACTCGTTCGAGGCGTCCGCACGCTCGGCGTCCGTGGTCGTCACGGTGTGCGTGTTGCCCGTGCCGTACGCGACCGTGGCGTCGGACTGCAGCTTCATGCCCTGGTCGAGGCGGTTCTGGAACACCCGGGCGACCTTGGGGTAGTCGGCTGCGAGACCGGCTTCCTTCTGCACCAGCGACGCGAAGACGATGGTGCGCTCCTGGTCGGCCTCCTTGACGCCGGCGGCGGACAGGTGCTCCTTCATGGTGTCGACCATCGACTTGAAGTACTGCTCGGCGGTCCAGCCCGGGTTGATCGGGTAGGTCGCGGGGAAGAGCCAGCCCTCGAGCGTCGTGACGCCGGACGGCAGGTCGTAGGCCGACAGGTCCTTCGCGGCCGCGTCGACCTGTTTCTCGGTCAGGCCGGCCTTCGAGACCATCCCGGCCTTGATGTCGGCGAGTGCCGTGCCCTCGGGGATGATGATCGACGCCTGGACGCGGTTGTCCTTGTCCTGCAGGGCCGCCAGCGCGGACTTCGAGCTCATCTGCTTCTTCAGCGCGTACGAACCGGGCTGGAACTGCACGTCCGGCGATGCCAGCAGGAGCTTGTAGAACACCTTCGAGTCCTTGACGACGCCGCTGCGCTGCAGCGTCGCGGCGACGTTCTCGCCGATGTCGCCCTGCTTGATCGTGATGGTCACCTTCGAGGTGCCGTTGCCCGTGTAGTCGTCGGGCTCCTGCGCGCCGCTGATCGCCGCGATGAGCTGCTGGATCTTGGGTGCGGCGAACGTGTACGCCCCGACACCGGCGGCGAGCACCACCGCGACGATGACGAGTCCGGCGACGAGTGGTCCGCGTCGGCGCTTCCGCCGTGGCTCCCGGGGCGGCCTGGAGGCGCGTCCTCCCCCGCCTCGTCCCCCGCGTCCGCCGCCTCCCGCGGCGCCACCGCCGCCGGTCGTGTCACCGTCGTCCGTCCCGTCGGCCCCGGATCCGCCGCCCGCAGCGGTCGCCGCGGGCTCGGTCGGCAGCTCACCGGTCAGCAGTGCGGCGACCTCGGGGTGCAGGTCTTCGGGGCGGGTGACGATCGGCGCGTCGGCGGGGGACGCCGGGCGTTCGTCGCGTGGGGCCGTCGGGGCGTCGGTGGTCCGTTCGGCGGCCGCCGGCTCGCCGGTCGCGGCAACGCGGGCTCGTTCGGCCTCGAGGGCGCGGGCTTCGCGTCGGGACATCGGAGGCGCCGGCGGTGGGGTCACCTGACCAGCGTCGTCGCGGTCATCGGTGCCTGTCGTGCGGTCGGAAGTCGCCTTCCGCCGCTCGGCGTCGTTGCCGGGCGCGATGATCGCGTTCCAGTCCAGATCGTCTGCCAACGTCCTCGGTCTCTCGGTCGGGAACTCCACCTGGGCACCGTCGTCCTCGCAGCTGACGACGAGAGCACCCATGTGCGGTACCGGGCAGCCCTGTCAGGGAAGCGTGGTGCCCGGAGGGGCACCGGCACTGCGCTCGTGGTCGAGCGCGTGTTGCAGAATGATAACAGCGGCGGCTTGGTCGATCACGGCCCGGGACTTCTTCGTGTTCTTGCCGGCCTGGTGCAGCCCTCGCTGGGCGGTCACGGTCGACAGTCGTTCGTCGACCAGGCGCACCGGCCGACGCGCCGCGATCCGGGCCGCGAAGACGCGGGCGTCCTCGGTGGAGGCCGTGTCCCCACCCGACATCGACAGGGGCAGTCCGACGACGACCTCGAGCACGTCGTACTCGTCCGCGAGCTCCAGGATGCGCCGGAGGTCCTTCGAGTCGTCGCGACGAACGGTCTCGACCGGCGTCGCCAGCAGGCCGTCGCGGTCGCACACGGCGACCCCGATCCGGGCGCGTCCGACGTCCACGCCGAGCCGCCGCCCGGACCGGATGCCCACGGTCAGCCCGCGAGCCGTGCGGTCACGGCACGCAGCGCCGCGGGGAGCGCGGCCGCGTCGGTCCCGCCGCCCTGCGCCAGGTCCGGCTTGCCGCCGCCACCGCCACCGAGCACGCCGGCGGCCTCCTTCGCGAGGGGCCCCGCCTGCACGCCAGCAGCACGGGCGGCGTCGTTGGTCGCGACGATCACGATCGGCTTGCCACCGACGACCGCCCCGAGCACGACGACGGCCGCGCCGTCACCGAGCTGGCCCCGCACGCCGGTGGCGAGCGAGCGCAGGTCGTCGCCGGACTGCAGGCCGTCGACCGTCTCGGCGACCACGGTGGTGGCACCGACGGTCGTGGCGTTCCGGGCGATGGCGGGCACGCGCTGCTGCAGGTTCGCCGACTCGTACTCGGCGAGCTTCTTCTGGGCGGACCGGAGGTCCTCCATCAGGTTCTGGACGCGGGCCGGCAGGTCGGCACGGGGAGCCTTGAGCGCGCTGGAGAGCTGTGACACGATCGTGCGCTCGACGGCGAGGTCGCGGAACCCCTCGAGCCCGACCAGCGCCTCGACGCGACGGTTCGTCGAACCGACGCTCGACTCCCCCACCAGGTTGACGAGTCCGATCTGCGCGCTCGAGGCGACGTGCGTGCCACCGCAGAGCTCGCGGGACCACGGGCCGCCGATGTCGACCATGCGGACCTCGGCGCCGTACTTCTCACCGAACAGGGCCTGCGCCCCGAGGGCCTTCGCCTCGTCGATGGGCAGGATGCGCGTGGAGACCTCGAGGTCGGTGCGGATCGCGGTGTTCACGACCTCCTCGATCTCGGAGCGCGTCTCGAGCGAGACCGGCTGCGACCACGAGAAGTCGAGGCGCATGTAGCCGGACTTGTTGTACGAACCGGCCTGCAGCGCCTCCGGCCCGAGGATGTCGCGGAGGGCCGCGTTCACCAGGTGCGTCGCGGAGTGCGCCTGGGTCGCGCCGCGGCGGTACTCCGCGTCGACGACGGTGCTCGCGGCGTCGCCGACACCGACCTCGCCGGAGCGGACCTGCACCGTGTGGCTCCACAGCCCAGAGACCGGTCGCTGGACGTCGAGGACCTCGAGGTCGAACCCGTTGCCGACGATCGAGCCCTGGTCGGCGTCCTGGCCGCCCGACTCGGCGTACAGCGAGGTCTCGCCGAGGATTACCTCGGCGATGTCACCGGCCACCGCTCGGTCGACGCTCACACCGCCGACGATGATGCCGAGCACGCGCGTCTCGGCCTCGAGCGCGTCGTAGCCGAGGAACGTCGTCTCGCCCTTGGCCCGGAACGCGCTGTACACGCTCAGGTCGGCGATCGCGGTCTTCTTGCTCTTCGCGTCGGCCTTCGCCCGGGCACGCTGCTCGGACATCAGGGTCTCGAACGCCGTGCGGTCGACGTGGACGCCGGCTTCCTCGGCCATCTCCATCGTCAGGTCGATGGGGAACCCGAAGGTGTCGTGCAGCAGGAACGCCGTGTCGCCGCCGATCGACGGGGCGCCGTCCTGCTTCGCACGCTCGACGGCGACGTCGAGGATGGTCGTGCCCTGCGCCAGGGTGCGGAGGAAGGTCTCTTCCTCCGCGTAGGCGATGCGGGAGATCCGGTCGTAGTCGGACGCCACCTCGGGGTAGGCGTCGCGCATGGCGTCGCGGGACGCCGGGAAGAGCTCGGGGAACGTGGGCGCCTCGACACCGAGCAGGCGCATCGCGCGGACGGTGCGACGGAGCAGACGACGGAGGATGTACCCGCGGCCCTCGTTCGACGGGCTCACGCCGTCGGCGATGAGCATCAGCGAGGAACGGACGTGGTCGGCGATGACGCGCATCCGCACGTCGTCCTCGTGCACGGCGCCGTAGCGTCGGCCGGAGATCTCGGCCGCGCGGTCGAGCACCGGGCGCACCTGGTCGATCTCGTACATGTTGTCGACGCCCTGCTTGATGAAGGCGACGCGCTCGAGCCCCATGCCGGTGTCGATGTTCTTGTTCGGCAGCTCGCCGGTGATCTCGAAGTCGTACTTCGACCGCACGTCGGCGATCTGGTACTGCATGAAGACGAGGTTCCAGATCTCCACGTAGCGGTCGTCGTCCGTCGCCGGGCCGCCGTCGATGCCGTACTCGGGGCCACGGTCGAAGAAGATCTCCGAGCAGGGACCCGCGGGTCCGGGCTGTCCGGTCGACCAGTAGTTGGTGTCCTTGCCGAGGCGCTGGATCCGCTCGTCGGGCAGCGACGAGTGCTGCTTCCAGAAGCCGATCGCCTCGTCGTCCTCTTCGTAGACGGTGACCCAGAGGTCGTCGGGCGAGAAGCCGAGTCCGCCGTCGGTCTCCGGCTTGGTCAGGAACTCCCAGGCGAACTGGATCGCCTGCTCCTTGAAGTAGTCGCCGAACGAGAAGTTCCCGTTCATCTGGAAGAACGTGCCGTGGCGCGGCGTCTTGCCGACCTCTTCGATGTCGTTCGTGCGGATGCACTTCTGCACGCTCGTCGCCCGCGGGAACGGCGCCGGGATGAGACCGGTCAGGTAGGGGATGAACGGCACCATGCCGGCGACCGTGAAGAGGAGCGACGGGTCGTCGGAGACGAGGGACGCGGACGGGACGACGGTGTGGCCGCGGTCACCGAAGTACTGGAGCCAACGGCGGCGGATCTCTGCGGTCTGCATGGTGCTTCCTGGGTTCAGGTCGTGGGTGGAGGAGGGTCGAGGCTGCTCGGTCGGAGCGCTCAGACGTCGGTACGGAGCTCGGCCTCGCGCGACCGGTAGCCGTCCGCGACGGCACCCGTGAAGGCCTTCGTCTTGGCGTTCACCTCGGCGAAGAGCCGGGCGCCGCCGGAGGTCTGGGCGACCCGGTGTGCGACGGCGAACCCGATGACGATGCCGACGGCGACGAAGAACAGCTGCTTCACGGTGCCTCTCCCTCTGTGCACCCGGGCGGTGCATGCCCGGACAAGCTTAGTCGCCGGTGCCGGAACGCCGAACGGCGGGTCGCCCTCGAGAGGACGACCCGCCGTTCGGGTGTGATCAGTGGATCAGCGAGCTGCGTAGTACTCGACGACGAGCTGCACTTCACAGGTCACGGGGACCTCGGCGCGCTTCGGGCGACGCACGAGGCGGGCCTGGAGCTTCTCGATCTCGACCTCGAGGTAGCCCGGGACCTTCGGGAGGACTTCCTGGTGGCCACCGGCTGCGGCGACCTGGAAGGGCTCCATCGACTCGGACTTCGCCTTGACGTGGATCAGCTGGCCCTCCTTGACGCGGAAGGAGGGGCGGTCGACGAGCTTGCCGTCGACCAGGATGTGGCGGTGCACGATCAGCTGGCGGGCCTGCGCGGTGGTGCGGGCGAAGCCGGCGCGGACCACGAGGGCGTCGAGGCGCTGCTCGAGGAGCTCGACCAGGTTCTCACCGGTCAGGCCCTTCGTCTTGCGGGCCTCTTCGAAGACGATGCGGAGCTGCTTCTCGCGGATGCCGTACTGGGCGCGCAGACGCTGCTTCTCACGGAGGCGGACGGCGTAGTCGCTGTCCGCACGACGGCGCGTGCGGCCGTGCTCACCGGGCCCGTAGGGGCGCTTCTCGAGGTAACGGGCGGCCTTCGGCGTCAGCGGGATGCCGAGTGCGCGCGACAGGCGGGTCTTGCTGCGGGTACGTGACTTGGTAGACACAGGGTCCTTTTCTCTGTTCGAACTGAATACTCACCGGAGGCCGGGCACGCGAGTGCCGGTGGCCCCGACGACGGGATCCAGAGGGATGAGCCTGTGGGATCGGACGGCTACAGTCCGAACCTCTGCCCCCGTACCACCGGAGTGGCACTCTGTCCTCGACGCAGCCGTGCTCGAGGACCAGGACGTAGGCCCGGCAATGCTACCAGCATCGGGGCGAGCGCAGAAGCACCGACGCTACTGGCCGCGTGTGATCTTCCGGAGTCGTTCGAGCCGCGGCCCGACCTCGCGCTCGTAGCCGTTGGCCGTCGGCGTGTAGTACTCGGTGCCCTCGAGGGCGTCCGGCAGGTACTGCTGCTCGGCGACCCCGTGCTCGGCGTCGTGGGAGTAGACGTACCCCTTGCCGTGCCCGAGGCGCTTCGCCCCGGCGTAGTGCGCGTCGCGCAGGTGCATCGGGACCGTGCCCATCCGCCCGGCCTTGACGTCGGCCATCGCCTGGTTGATGCCGTTGTAGGCGGCGTTCGACTTCGGCGCCGTCGCCAGGTAGACGACCGCCTCGGCCAGCGGGATCCGCCCCTCGGGCATCCCGATGAGCTGCACGGCCTGGGCCGCGGCGACCGCGATGGGCAGCGCCTGGGGGTCGGCCATGCCGATGTCCTCGGACGCGGAGATGATGATCCGCCGCGCGATGAACCGGGAGTCCTCGCCGGCCTCGATCATCCGGGCGAGGTAGTGCAGGGCCGCGTCGACGTCGCTCCCCCGCACCGACTTGATGAAGGCGCTGATGACGTCGTAGTGCTCGTCGCCCTGTCGGTCGTAACGCAGCAGGGCCCGGTCGACCGCGGCCGCGACGGTGTCGGCGTCGACGACGGGCACGGTGTCGTCGTCCTCGTCCTGCGCGGCGGTGGCCGACGCCGCCGCGGCCTCGAGCGCGGTGAGGGCACGTCGGGCGTCGCCGGACGCGAGGCGGATGATCGCACTGCGGGCTTCGTCACCGAGGACGACGGCACCGCCGAGCCCGCGGGGGTCCTCCACCGCGCGGTCGACGAGCATGCCGAGGTCGGGATCGGTGAGCGGTTTGAGCGTCAGGAGCAGCGAGCGGGACAGGAGCGGCGAGATGACCGAGAACGACGGGTTCTCGGTGGTGGCGGCGATCAGGATGACCCACCCGTTCTCGACGCCGGGCAGCAGGGCGTCCTGCTGGGCCTTGCTGAACCGGTGGATCTCGTCGAGGAACAGCACCGTGGTCGATCCGTACAGGTCGCGGTGGGTCAGCGCCTTCTCCATGACCTCGCGCACGTCCTTCACGCCGGCGGTCACGGCGGAGAGCTCGACGAACTCGCGACCGGACTGCCGAGCGATGGCCTGCGCCAGCGTGGTCTTGCCGGTGCCGGGCGGGCCCCACAGGATCACGGAGACCCCGCCGGGGTTCTCGCGCGTGCCGGTGGCCAGCTGCACCAGGGGCGAACCGCGGCCGAGCAGGTGCTGCTGACCGGCGACCTCGTCGAGGCTGGTGGGGCGCATCCGGACGGCGAGCGGGACGGAACCCTGCGCGAGACCGGCGCGACCACCCGTGGTGGGCGCGTGCATTCCCGAACGATCCGCTGCCATCCTGCAATCGTAGGCCGGTCCACCGACGCAGGCCGCGCCTCCAGGCTGGTGGCGGTGACCCTTCGGCTACGCTCGTTGCACACTGCGACGAGAGGGCAGACCAGCACCGTGGCACCGAAGAACCCAGCGCGTGACAACCGCGAGGCGCGCGAGCGCCTCCGCCTCTACCAGGCCCGCCAGGGCCTCCACGAGCGGCAGCGACGCCGCCGCGTGCGGGACAACCTGATCGGTGCCGGTGTCCTCGTCCTCGTCGCGGCCCTCGCCACCGGGTCGCAGATCGCCTTCGCCGGATCGCGGGGGTCGGACGCACCGGCCCCGAGCGCCTCCGCGTCGTCGACGGCCACGCCGTCGGCCAGCGCCACGGCCGGCAACACCGGCGACGTGCCGAGCAAGTCGATCGCGAAGGGCGCGACCTGGACCGGCAGCCTCACGCTCAACAAGAGCATCGACCTCGGCATCGAGCTGGACGGTGCGAAGGCACCGCAGGCCGCGAGTGTCGAGATCTCGTTGATCCGTCAGCAGTTCTACAACGGCACCACCTGCCATCGGCTCGCCGACAGCGACGGCCTGAAGTTCCTGCAGTGCGGCTCCGCGAACGGCGACGGCACCGGCGACGCCGGCTTCGAGTACGGCCCGCTCGAGAACGTGCCGGAGGACGGCGTCTACGAGAAGGGCACCATCGCGATCGCGCGGTCGGACTCCCCGTACTCGCAGTCGACGCAGTTCTTCATCGTCTACGGGGACACCACGCTCGACAGCTCGACGGGCGGCTACACGGTCGTCGGCAAGGTCACGAGCGGGCTGTCCGAGCTCGAGTCGAAGATCGCCGCGAAGGGCATCGCGTCGCCCGGCAGCGACGGCACCGGCGAGCCGAAGGTGGCGACGAAGATCACCGACGCGACCATCGCGGAGCAGAAGTAGTCCACAACCCGTCGCACCGGTCGGGCGGCGGAGCCCGTCCGTGCAATAGGCTGACGACCTGACCGTGCCGACGGTGACGTCGGCGATGCACGACCACGATCGAGGCGAGACCTGTGGGATCTGACGAAGCAACGACCTGGGGGCGGGTCGACGAGAACGGGACCGTGTACGTCCGGTACGAAGAGACCGAACGTGCTGTCGGTGAGTACCCGGACGCCACCCCCGAAGAAGCCCTCGCCTACTTCGCGCGGAAGTACGCCGACCTCGAGGGGCAGGTGAAGATCGCCGAGCAGCGCGTCCAGCGCGGTGCGTCGGCGAACGACGTCGCCCGGACGGTCGAGCACCTGACCGCCTTGGTCGCCGACGCCCGCGTGGTGGGTGACATCAAGTCGCTCGAGACCCGCGTGGGCGCGCTCACCGAGCAGCTCGGCTCGCTCACCAAGGAGCAGGCGGAACAGGCGCAGCAGGCGCTGCAGGACGCCCTGGCGCACCGCACCGCCCTGGTCGAGGAAGCCGAGGCACTCGCCGCGGTGGACCCCGCACGCGCGCAGTGGAAGCAGATCACGGCGCAGCTCGACGACGTGTTCGCGCGCTGGCAGCAGCACCAGCACGACGGGCCGCGGATCCCCAAGAACGAGGCGAACGACCTCTGGAAGCGGTTCCGCGCAGCGCGGTCCACCGTCGACCAGCACCGTCGTGCGTTCTACTCCGAGCTGGACGCACAGCACCGTGACGCCCGGACTCGCAAGCAGGAGCTCGTGGCGCAGGCCGAGGCCCTCGCGCCCCGCGGTTCCGACGCGATCCCGGACTACCGCCAGCTGCTCGACGACTGGAAGAACGCCGGACGTGCCGGCAAGCGCCACGACGACGCACTCTGGGCGCGCTTCAAGGCCGCCGGAGACGTGCTGTTCGAGCAGCGCCACGCCGAGAGCGCAGCCGAGAACGAAGAGTTCTCCGCCAACCTCGAGGCGAAGCAGGCCCTGCTGACCGAGGCCGAGCCGCTCCTGCGGGCGACCGACCGGGTCGCCGCGCGCAAGACCCTGACCGGTATCCAGCGCCGCTGGGACGAGATCGGCAAGGTCCCCCGCGGCGACGTCCGTCGGGTCGAGGACCGCCTGCGTGCCATCGAGGACCACGTCCGTGGGCTCGAGGACGCGCACTGGAAGGAATCGAACCCGGAGCGCAAGGCCCGTCAGAACGGCCTCGCGAGCCAGTTGGAAGACGCGATCGGCAAGCTCCAGTCCGAGCTCGCGGCGGCGCAGGCCACCGGTGACGCCCGCAAGATCAAGGACGCGCAGGAAGCCCTCGACGCCCGCAAGATCTGGCTCGACGCCCTGGGCGGCTGAGCTTCCGAACCACGAACGACGCCTCCGTGACCGATCGGTCACGGAGGCGTCGTCGTACGGGGGAACCAGTGTGCTCGGCAGGTCAGACCGGCGCGGGCAGTCCGAGCAGCAGCCGGATGTCGAGGTCGTCCTGCCGCATCTGCGCGGCGAGCTCGTCCATCGACGAGAACTTCACCATGCCGCGCACGTACGACACGAAGAGCACCGAGATCCGATCGCCGTACAGGTCGATGTCGACGTCGAGCAGGTGCGCCTCGATCTGCTTCGCCGGCACACCCTCGAACGTCGGGTTGTTGCCGACCGACACCGCTGCCGGGTAGACGGTGCCGTCGTGCAGCACCCGGGCGGCGTAGACGCCGTCGGCGGGGACGAAGCCCTCGCACGCCGGGTCGAGGTTCGCGGTGGGGTACCCCATCGCCCGGCCGCGCTGGTTGCCGTGCACCACGACGCTCCGCACGGCGTGCTCCCGCCCGAGGAGTCGTGCGGCCTCGGCCACGCGGCCCTGGCCCAGGAGCTCCCGGATCCAGGTGGAGGACACGCGGCGCTCACCGTCGGGTCGGACGTCGTCGATGAGGTCCACGTCGTCGATGAGCTCGACGGTGAAGCCGTGCTGCTCCCCCAGGGTCCGGAGCAGCGCGACGTCACCGGCGCCCTTCGCACCGAAGCGGAAGTCGCTGCCGACGAAGACGAGCCGGGCGTGCAGGGTGTCGACGAGGATCTCGGACACGAACGCCTCGGGCGACTTCGACTGCAGTTCCTGGTCGAAGCGGAGCAGCAGGGTGGCGTCGACCCCGGCGTCCTCGAGCAGTTCGCGGCGCTGCGCGGTGCTCGTCAGTGCCGGCGGGACGTGCGGCGGGTCGATGACGTTGAGCGGGTGGCGGTCGAACGTGACCACGGTGGCCACGAGGTCGTGCTCGCGGGCGGCGCGCTCGAGGTGTGCGATGACGGCTCGGTGCCCGACGTGCACGCCGTCGAACTTCCCGATGGTGACGGCGCTCGGCCCGAACCCGTCCGCCACGTCGGCGGTGTCCTCGTAGAACTGCACGGTGGCTCCTACTCGCTCGCCGGGGCGGTGGACGAGGACGCAGCCGGTGCCGACGGCTCGGTGACCGCGGTGCGGTGGTGCTTGCGGAGCCACCAGAGCCCGGCGATCGGCAGCACGAGCGGCGCGAAGGCGTAGCCCATGCCGTAGTACGACCAGATCGTGTCGTCGGGGAACAGCTGGCGGTCGAACAGCGACAGGGTGCCGATGACGAGCACACCGGTCATCTCGAACACGATCGTGACGCAGGCGACCCGGTACCAGAACCGGCCGGGCACGATGAGGGCGATCATCGCGACGATGTAGACGACGGCAGCGACGGCACTGAGTGTGTACGCGAACGGTGCGAACGAGAACTTCTCGATGATCTGCACGACGCTGCGTCCGGTCGCCGCCAGCGCGAGGATGCCGTACACGGCGATGAGGACGCGGCCGATGCCGGTCGCGAGTGAGGATCTGGTCGCCATTGCACCGATTCTACCGACGCGCGGCTGCGCGCATGACCTCCGGCGTCAGTTCAGCGCGAACCAGATCTGGTACATCCGGTAGACCATCACCGCGACGGTGAAGGCCCCCGCGCCGAGCACCACGGTGCTCCACTTCGTGCGGTCGATCAGTGCCCACACGACCGCGGCCGGTGGGACGAGCAGCACCGAAACGGCGTACACGCCGAACTCGAGCCCGTTGCCGTCGGGCGGGCTGCCCGTCGCCGGCAGCACGATCGAGATGACGCCCTGCGCAAGGAGCAGCAACTCGATGAGCACGAGGGCGCCGACGGTGTAGTCGTTCGGCTTCCAGCCGATGAACCCCACGACGACCGCGAAGAGCCCCACCACGACGGCGAGCACCAGCTGCACCCACATGTACCACTCGATCACGCGCGGGCTCCGGTCTGCGAGGAGGACGACGCTCCGGGCGTCGGGAAGTTCGTGATGACCCGGAGCAGCCCCCGGCGGACGGAGACGAGGCCGACCAGCCGGTCGTCGGGCCCGGTGACCGCTGCCACCGGTCCGTCCGAGTCGGGGTGCTCGGCCGCGACACGCTTGCCGTCGGTGAGGTCCTTCGCCGAGGCTGCGTCGAGCGTCACCGACGAGAAGAGTCGCCGGGCGATGTCCGCCGGACGTGCGAGCGCGGCGCGGACGTCGACGGCGTCGTCCTCGAGGTCGATGGCGTCCTGCACGTCGAACGGTCCGACGCGGGTCCGACGGAGGGCGACGAGGTGCGCCCCGGTGCCGAGGGCAGCGCCGACGTCACGGGCGAGCGCGCGGACGTAGGTGCCCGACGAGCAGGTCACGATGACGTCGAGGTCCACCACGGCGACGTCGGTGCCGTCGACGGCGACGGTCCACTCGTTCCGCGTCGTCACGTCGAACTGCGAGACGGTCACCGTGCGGGACTTGAGCTCCACCGCCTCGCCCTTGCGCGCCAGGTCGTAGGCGCGGCGCCCGTCGACCTTGATCGCGCTGACCGTGGACGGGACCTGGTCGATCACGCCCCGCTGTGCTGCGACGGCGGTCTCGACGGCGTCGTCCGAGACGTCGGCAGCGGCCACACCGACAGCAGCGGTCGGCGTGCCGTCGGCGTCGTCGGAGTCCGTGGAGACACCGAGCCGGATGGTCGCCGTGTAGGTCTTGTCGAGGCCCACCAGGTGCGTGAGCAACCGGGTGGACGGCCCGATGCCGAGCAGCAGCAGCCCGGTGGCCATGGGGTCCAGGGTGCCGGCGTGGCCGACCTTCTTCAGACCGAGGCGCCGACGGGCGATGGAGACCACCCGGTGGCTGGAGATCCCCTGCGGTTTGTCGACGAGGAGGATGCCGTCCGGCGCGGTTTCGAGCACCAGGCGAGATTACCAGCGCCGGTCAGCAGGCGTCGTTCCACTCGCGGCGGGGGTGCTCGGGATCGGTGACGTCGAGGACCGCGGAGGCCGCGATCTTCACGTCGGCACGGCGCTCGAGTCGGCCGGACTCCTGCTCGACCCACAGCGACCAGCGCCACAGGGTACGGACCCCGGGGGCCAGGATGCCCCGCCCGTGCACGATCAGGACACCGTCACCGGCTCCGGTCGTGCGGAAGGGCGTCACCAGGTCGGACCGGAGCGTGTCCTGGTCGGCGGACGGCGCGGCGGCCGCCATCGCGGAGATCCCGTGCTGCTCGAAACCGGTGACGAGCGCGGCCGCGACCCGCTCGAGGTCGGTGCCGTCCTGCCCGTCGACGCCGATGACCGTGCGGTTCGTGCCGACCTGCGCGATCGCCTCTGCGGCGATCGCAGCCATCGTGTCGGTCTCTTCGGGTGCCCAGCGTGCCATGCGTCCACCGTAGGCTGTCGAGGTGAACGCGAGTCGGGCCTCCAGACCGGATGTGGACAAACCGACCGCGCGACGCGGTGTGCAGGAGCCGGCCACGCCGGAACGGCCCGACATCGCGACCCCGCTGATCGCGTGGTTCCGGCAGCAGGCGCGGGACCTGCCGTGGCGCCGCCCCGGCTTCCCCGCGTGGGGGACGCTCGTCAGCGAGATCATGCTGCAGCAGACGCAGGTCGCGCGCGTGGTCCCCCGACTGGAGGCGTGGCTCACCCGGTGGCCGACGCCTCGCGACCTCGCGGACTCGCCCCCGTCCGAGGCGGTGCGTGCCTGGGACCGGCTCGGCTACCCGCGACGCGCGCTCGCGCTGCACGCGGCGGCGACCGCCATTGCGACCGACCACGGCAACGTCGTGCCGCGCGACGTCGACGCCCTGCTCGCGCTGCCGGGCATCGGCGACTACACCGCTCGCGCCGTCGCGGTCTTCGCGTACGGCGACCGGCACCCGGTCGTGGACGTCAACGTGCGCCGCGTGCTCGCACGTGCGGTCCTCGGCCAGGGCGAACCCGGGCCGGCGAAGGCGAAGCAGGACCTCCCGCTCATGGAGTCCGTGCTGCCGGCGGACCGCGACGATGCCGCCGCCACGAACGCCGCCGTGATGGAGCTCGGCGCGCTGGTGTGCGTGTCCCGCTCCCCCGCGTGCGATGCGTGCCCCATCGCGGACCGCTGCGCGTGGCGTGCGGCCGGGTACCCGGAGCACGACGGGCCGCGGGCTCCGCGGCAGGCGAAGTTCGCCGGCAGTGACCGCCAGGTGCGCGGCCTGATCATGGCCGAGCTGCGGGCCAGCGACGTGCCGGTCACCCGGTCCGAGATCGAACCGGTGTGGCCGGACGCCGACCAGCGGGACCGGGCGCTCGCGTCGCTCCTGCGTGACGGACTGGCCGTCGGGGACGACGCGAGCGGCTACCAGCTGCCCGGGGTCTAGGAACGCGGCTCGGCGGAGCCGTCGGTCTCGGCAGCGTCGTCGGCGTCGTCGTCCTCGTCGCGCTTGTACGGGTCGGCGTCGCCGGCGTACGTCGCGCCGACCGAGGCTGCGCGGACCTGCTCGTCGCGCACCTGGGCCTGCACGAGCAGGTCCTCCATGTGCGCCGAGGTCTCGGGCAGGGCGTCGGCGATGAACTCGAGCGACGGCGTGAGCCGGGCGGTGATGTTCTTGCCGACCTCGGACCGGAGCATGCCGGTCGCGGCCTTGAGCGCCGCGGCGGAGTCCGCACGCTCCTCGTCGGTGCCGTACACGGTGTAGAAGATCGACGCGTGCTGCAGGTCACCGGTCACACGGACGTCGGTGATCGTGACGAACCCGAGTCGCGGGTCCCGCAGACCCTTGTCGAGTCGACGTGCGACGACTTCCTTGATGCGGTCCGCCATCTTGCGTGCGCGCTGCGGATCGGCCATTGGGTGCCTCCTGAGGCAGTGGCGGGACGCTTCCCGCCGGTGGTCCTGCGTGGGAAAGGGGTCGGGCCCCGGCCTCCCACACGGGGAGGCCGGGGCCCAGAGGAGTCACGCGATCAGTCGCGCGGCTTCTCGACGAGTTCGGTCGTCTCGACCTCGTCGCCGATCTGGATGTCGTTGAACTTGCCCAGACCGATACCGGCTTCGAAGTCCGTGCGGACCTCGGTCACGTCGTCCTTGAAGCGACGCAGCGACTCGATGGCCAGGCCATCGGCGATCACCACACCCTCGCGGATGACGCGCGCCTTGGCGTTGCGCGTGATCGTGCCGGAGCGGACGATGACACCCGCGATGTTGCCGAACTTCGAGGAACGGAACACCTCGCGGATCTCGGCGACGCCCGACTGGACCTCTTCGTACTCGGGCTTGAGCATGCCCTTGAGGGACTGCTCGATGTCGTCGAGTGCGTTGTAGATGACCGAGTAGAAGCGCACGTCGATGCCTTCACGCGCCGCACGCTCACGGGCCTTGACGTCCGGACGGACGTTGAAGCCGATGACGATGGCGTTGTCGATCGTGGCGAGGTCGATGTCCGACTCCGTGATCGCACCGACACCGCGGTGCAGGATGCGGAGCTGGACGCTGTCGTCGACCTCGATGTCCAGGAGCGACTGCTCGAGTGCCTCGACGGCACCGGAGACGTCACCCTTGATGATGAGGTTGAGCGACTCGACCTTGCCCTCTTCGAGCGCACGGGTGAAGTCCTCGAGCGAGATGCGCTTGCGCGACTTCGCCAGCAGGGCGTTGCGCTCGGCGGCTTCACGCTTCTCAGCGATCTGACGCGCCGTGCGGTCCTCTTCGGTGACGAGGAAGGTGTCACCGGCGCGGGGCACCGAGGACAGACCCTGCACCTGGACCGGGCGGCTCGGCGTCGCAGCCTTGACCGCGACCCCGTTCTCGTCCGTCATCGCACGGACTCGACCGTAGGCCGTGCCCGCCACGATGGCGTCACCGACGTGGAGCGTGCCGGACTGGATGAGGACCGTGGCGACTGCACCGCGACCCTTGTCGAGCCGGGCCTCGATCGCGACACCACGGGCGTCCTTGTCGGGGTTCGCTCGCAGGTCGAGACCGGCGTCCGCGGTGAGCAGCACGGCGTCCAGGAGCTCCTGGATGCCGATGTTCTGCCGCGCCGACACGTCGACGAACATGACGTCGCCGCCGTACTCCTCGGCCACCAGGTTGTACTCGGTGAGCTGCTGGCGGACCTTGGCGGGGTTCGCGCCTTCCTTGTCGATCTTGTTGACCGCGACGACGATCGGCACACCGGCCGACTGCGCGTGGTTCAACGCCTCGATGGTCTGCGGCATGATGCCGTCGTCCGCCGCGACCACGAGGATCGCGATGTCCGTCACCTGGGCACCACGTGCACGCATGGCCGTGAAGGCCTCGTGACCCGGGGTGTCGATGAAGGTGATCGGGCGGTCGATGCCCTCGTGCTGCGCGACGATCTGGTACGCACCGATGTGCTGGGTGATGCCACCGGCCTCGCCCTCGACGACCTTCGAGTTGCGGATCGCGTCGAGGAGGCGGGTCTTGCCGTGGTCGACGTGACCCATGACGGTGACCACCGGCGGCCGCTGCTGCAGCACGTCGTCGTCTTCGTCCTCGAGTTCTGCGTCGAGGTCGATGTCGAAGCCCTCGAGGAGCTCCTTGTCCTCGTCCTCGGGCGAGACGATCTGGATCTTGTAGCCCAGCTCGTCACCGAGGACCTCGAACGTGGCCTCGTCCAGCGACTCGGTCGCGGTCGCCATCTCACCGAGGTGGAACAGCACCGTCACGAGGTTGCCGGGCATGGCGTCGATCTTGTCCGCGAAGTCCGAGATGCTCGCACCACGACGGAGTCGGACGACCGTGTTGCCGTCGCCACGAGGGACCTGCACACCGCCGAGCGACGGTGCCTGACGCATCTCGTACTCGGCGCGCTTCGTCCGCTTCGACTTGCGGGCACGGCTCTTGCCGCCACCGCGACCGAACGCACCGGCGGTACCACCACCGGGGCCACGACCACGGCCACCGCCACCGGCGGGACGCGGGCCGCTGAAGGCCGGACGCGGGAAGCCGCCACCGGCACCGCCGCCGGCACCCGGACGGGCACCGGGGCCGCCACGGCCACCACCCTGACCCGGGCGCTGCCCGAAGCCGTTGGGACGGTTGCCCTGACCGGGGCCACCCGGACGCGGAGCACCCGGACGGGGCGTACCCGGACGCGGGGGCTGCGGACGCGGGATGCCACCGCCACCGGCTGCGCCGGCGGCCGGGCGCTGGCCCATGCCCTGGTTGGACGAGTACGGGTTGTTGCCGGGGCGCGGCGGGCGCGAGCCCATGCCCTGGTTCGACGAGTACGGGTTGTTGCCCGGACGTGCACCGGGCTTGGGGCCACCCGGCTTCGGACCGGCTGCCGCGGGAGCCTTCGGGCTGGTGCCCGGCTTCACGGCGTCGGTCTTCGGAGCAGCGTCGGTCGACCCGCCTGCCTGCTCGGCGGCCTGCTTCTCAGCGGCCTGCTTCTCGGCACGGGCCTTCTGCGCGGCCTCGGCCTCGGCCTGTCGCTGGGCGACGGACTTCGGGGCGGCCGGTGCGGGGACGTCGGCAGCGGGTGCTGCCGGGGCCTCGGGCTCGGGAGCCGGTGCCGGACGAACCGGACCCGGACGGGGGCCGCCGGGCTTGGGTGCACTCGACTTCGGCGCGCTGGCCTTGGCGGGTGCGCTCGGCGCGGAGGCCGAGGCGGCGGGCTTCGCCGCGGGGGCGCCGTCTGCCTGGAGGGCGGCACGGAGCTTCCGTGCCACGGGGGGCTCGATGCTCGAGCTGGCACCCCGGACGAACTCGCCGAGCTCCTTGAGCTTCTCGAGTGCGGTCTTGCTGTCGACGCCGAGTTCGCTTGCGATCTCGTGTACGCGTGGTTTAGCCACTGTTCTCCTTCACGGGTCCCACCCCGTGAAGGGGCAGGACTCAATGGATGACGGGTCTCATTTCGAGCCGCTCATCAGTTGTCCATAAGCCGTTCAGCCTGTTCTGTCATGTCCGGGCGCTCGGCCGGTTCCTGTGGGAGACCGACGATGTGGTCGAGCACCGCGGACGTGTCGGGATCGCGATCCAACCGGAGCGCACGGCGGAAAGCCCTGCGCTTGACGGCCAGATCGTAGGCATCGACGGTCGGTGTGAGCCACGCTCCCCGGCCCGGCATGACTGCCTTCGGATCCGCCACGACACGGCCATCGCTCAGGGCGACGACTCGGAGGAGGGAGGATCGGGAAGCGCGACGACGACTGCCGATGCACGTTCTGACGGGAACCACTCTACTCCTTGCCTCGGACGTGCGCGATCCGGCGCGCCCTCGCAGGGCGCGCCGGGAGCGAAATCGTCCTAGTCCTCGCCGTCCAGGATGGAGTCCGGCTGGATGTCGATGCGGGCACCGGTGAGCTTCGCGGCGAGGCGGGCGTTCTGCCCCTCCTTGCCGATCGCGAGCGACAGCTGGTAGTCCGGCACGAGCGCGCGGACGGCCTTCGTCGAGGCGTCGAGCACGAACGCGCTGGTCACCTTGGCCGGCGACAGGGCGCTCGCGACGAACGATGCGAGGTCGGACGAGTAGTCGACGATGTCGATCTTCTCTGCACCGAGCTCGTTCGTGACCGCACGGACACGTGCGCCGAGCTCACCGATGCAGGCGCCCTTCGCGTTCACGCCGGGCTCGTTCGCCTTGACGGCGATCTTCGTGCGGTGGCCGGCCTCGCGGGCGAGCGAGGTGATCTCGACGACACCGGACGCGATCTCCGGGACCTCGAGTGCGAAGAGCTTCCGGACGAGGCCCGGGTGGGTACGCGACACGATGATCTGCGGGCCCTTGTTGCCGCGGGCGACGCTCGTCACGTAGACGCGGATGCGGGAGCCGTGCTTGTACGACTCCCCCGGCACCTGCTCTTCGGGCGGCAGGATCGCCTCGATCGTGCCGAGGTCGACGTGCACCATCTTCGGGTTCGGGCCCTGCTGGACCACGCCCGCGACGATGTCGCCTTCCTTGCCGCGGAACTCGCCGAGGATCTTGTCGTCGCCGATGTCGCGCAGGCGCTGGTTGATGACCTGCTTCGCCGCGAAGGCCGCGATGCGTCCGAAGTCGCTCGGCTGGTCGACGGCTTCACCGATGACGGTGCCCTCGTCGTCCAGCTCGGGGACGTAGACGCTGACCTCGCCGGACTTGCGGTCGAGCTCCACACGCGACTGCGCGTGGGCCGGCTCGCCGTTCTCGTCGGCGTGCTTCTGGTAGGCGGTCAGGATGGCAGATTCGATGATCTGGACGAGCTCGTCGAACGGGATCTCCCGCTCGCGCTCCATGAGTCGCAGGACTGCGAGATCGATCTTCACCGAGGTGCCTCCGTATTCAGATGAGTCGCTCCTGCGGGGTGGAACTGCGCAGAAGTCGGCCACAAGCGTACCCCAGAACCAGGAGGCGGACAGGAGGCCCGTGGCGGCGTCGCCACGGGCCTTCTGTCCGTCAGGGGTCGCGTCTAGATCGCGCGGACCGCGTCGAGCAGCTCGGCCACCGGCACGTCGCGGCGGTCGCCGGTCGCGCGGTCCCACAGCTCGACGACGCCCTCGGCGGCGCCGCGGCCGGCGACGACGACGATCGGCATGCCGAGCAGCTCGGCGTCGCGGAGCTTCACGCCGGGCGAGACCTTGGGGCGGTCGTCGTACAGCACGTCGAACCGCTCGCCCTCGAGCTCGGCGACGACGGAGGCCGCCAGCTCGTAGGCCACCTGGTCCCGGCCGGTGGCGACGATGTGCACGTCGAACGGCGCGACGTTCTTCGGCCAGACCAGGCCCTTCTCGTCGTTGTGGGACTCGGCCAGGATCGCGAGGATGCGGGTCACGCCGATGCCGTACGAGCCCATCGTGACCGTCGCGAGCTTGCCGTTCTCGTCCTGCACCTTGAGACCGAGCGCCTCGGCGTACTTGCGACCGAGCTGGAAGACGTGCCCGATCTCCATGCCACGCGCGGTCTCGAGGGGGCCCGAGCCGTCCGGGGACGGGTCACCCGCGCGGACGTCGGAGACCTCGACGACACCGTCGGCCACGAAGTCACGGCCGGCGACGAGGCCGGACACGTGCACGCCGCGTTCGTTTGCACCGGTGATCCAGCTCGTGCCGTCGACCACACGCGGGTCGACGAAGTAGCGGAGGCCGGTGGCGCTGTCGGCGCCGAGGACCTGCGGGCCGATGTAGCCCTTCACCAGGCCGCGGTGCTTCTTGAAGTCGTCGTCGCCGGCGGCCTCGACCTCGGCCGGGGCGAACGACACCTCGGCGCGCTTCAGGTCGACGTCGCGGTCACCGGGCAGGCCGACGACCACGACCTCGCGCGTGCCGTCGAGGTGGGTGAGTGCCAGGACGACGTTCTTCAGCGTGTCGGCCGCGGTCCACGGTGCACCCTCGCGCGGCGCGACCTGGTTGGCGTGGGCGACGAGCGTGTCGATCGTCGGGGTGTCCGAGGCGGGCAGCAGCACGGGCTCGGGCTGGCCCTCGATCGGCAGCGACTCGGGGACGGGGGTGACGTACGCCTCGACGTTGGCCGCGTAGCCGCCGGCACTGCGGACGAAGGTGTCCTCGCCGACGCCGATCGGGTGCAGGAACTCCTCGGACTTGGAGCCGCCCATCGCGCCGGCGTCGGCCTTGACGATGACGTAGTCGAGGCCGAGGCGGGCGAAGATCTTCTCGTACGCGTCGCGCATGACCTGGTAGCTGCGCTCGAGGCCCTCGTCGGTGAGGTCGAACGAGTACGCGTCCTTCATGGTGAACTCGCGGCCGCGCAGGAGTCCGGCGCGGGGCCGGGCCTCGTCGCGGTACTTGTCCTGGATCTGGAACAGCGTGACCGGCAGGTCCTTGTAGGACGAGTACAGGTCCTTCACCAGGAGCGCGAACATCTCCTCGTGCGTGGGGGCGAGCAGGTAGTCGGAACCCTTGCGGTCCTGCAGGCGGAACATGCCGTCGCCGTACTCGGTCCAGCGGTTCGTCGCCTCGTACGGCTCACGCGGCAGGAGCGCGGGCAGCAGGACCTCCTGCGCACCGGCTGCGACCATCTCGTCGCGGATGATCGCCTCGATCTTGGCGCGCACCCGGAGGCCGAGCGGCAGCCAGGCGAAGATCCCCGGGGACTGGCGACGGACGTACCCGGCGCGGACGAGCAGCTTGTGGCTCGTCACCTCGGCGTCGGAGGGGTCGTCGCGGAGCGTACGGAGGAACAGATGCGAAAGCCGTGTGACCACGGGGCAAGCCTAGTGGCGGCGGGCCGACGGCGCGGGTTCGCTGCGGTGTGCCCGCCGCTGGGCGCGAGCGGTGCCGTTCGGCACGGTGCGAGGTTCGCTGGCCTGTGCGGCGGCAGCCGCTCCGTGCGCGCCTGCACGCTCGCACCGGGCGATCAACGCGGCGGCCGCTCGCGAAGTCCGCACCGTGCAGACCGGCGCCGGCACCGGCACCGCACGACGACGGACCGGAGGCCCGGTGCCAGCTGGCACCGGGCCTCCGGTCCGGAGGGTGGTCGCGCCTACGGCGCCATGATCACCTGGGGCGTGCCGGTGGCGGCGGCCGGACCCATCTCGTCCGCGATGCGGTTCGCCTCGTTGATCAGCGTCTGGACGATCTCGGCCTCGGGCACGGTCTTGACGACCTGGCCCTTGACGAAGATCTGCCCCTTGCCGTTGCCCGAGGCGACGCCGAGGTCGGCCTCGCGCGCCTCGCCCGGGCCGTTCACGACGCAGCCCATGACGGCGACGCGGAGCGGGACGGTCATGCCCTCGAGCCCCTTCGTGACGTCGTTCGCGAGCTGGTAGACGTCGACCTGCGCACGACCGCAGCTCGGGCAGGAGACGATCTCGAGCTTCCGCTCGCGCAGGTTGAGCGACTGCAGGATCTGCAGGCCGACCTTGACCTCTTGCGCGGGCGGGGCGGAGAGGGACACGCGGATGGTGTCGCCGATGCCCTCGGCCAGCAGGATGCCGAACGCGGTGGCGCTCTTGATCGTGCCCTGGAACTCCGGGCCGGCCTCGGTCACGCCGAGGTGCAGCGGCCAGTCGCCGGCGGCGGCGAGCTGCCGGTAGGCCTTGACCATCACGATCGGGTCGTTGTGCTTGACCGAGATCTTGAAGTCGTGGAAGTCGTGCTCCTCGAACAGGGAGGCTTCCCACACCGCGGACTCGACGAGCGCCTCGGGGGTGGCTTTGCCGTACTTCTGCAGCAGGCTCGGCTCGAGCGACCCCGCGTTCACGCCGATGCGGAGCGAGACGCCGGCGTCCTTGGCGGCCTTGGCGATCGCGCCGACCTGGTCGTCGAACTTGCGGATGTTGCCCGGGTTGACGCGGACGGCGGCACAGCCGGCGTCGATCGCCTGGAAGACGTACTTCGGCTGGAAGTGGATGTCGGCGATCACGGGGATCTGCGACTTCTTCGCGATGATCGCCAGCGCGTCGGCGTCGTCCTGCGTGGGCACGGCGACCCGGACGATGTCGCAGCCCGAGGCCGTGAGTTCGGCGATCTGCTGCAGCGTCGCGTTGATGTTGGTGGTCTGCGTCGTGGTCATCGACTGCACGGACACCGGGGCGTCGCCGCCCACGAGCACCTTGCCGACCCGGATCTGCCGCGACTTGCGACGCGGAGCGAGGGTTTCGGGGGACTTGGGCATACCGAGGTTGACTGCGGGCACGTGAGCACTCTACGCGCTCGGTCTGACCGTGCCGGGTCCGGTCCCCGTGCGTCCGTTCAGAGCTCCCTGACCGAGTCCACGACCGTGATCAGCGGGGCGTAGAGCCGCATCACCGCGAGTGCGCGGTCGTGGTCCTCGTCGCTGGCGCCGGCACAGGCGTCCGCAACGACGGTCACGGTCGCACCGGCGTCGGCCGCGGCCAGCGCGGTCGACAGCACGCAGCAGTCGGTCGACACCCCCGTGAGCACCAGGTGCGGGTGGTCGCCGACGACGGCCTGGAGGCTCGTCCCCCACTTGCCGAAGGTCGGTTCCGTCACGACGGGGTCGTTCCGGTCCGCGGCGGCCGACGCGAACGGCTCGGTGAGCGCGTACAGCGGGTCGGCGTCCGGGACCAGTGCGAAGGGCCAGTCGCGGTAGTAGGGCACCCACGCACCCGCGGGCTGCTCCGGGGCGACGAAGCGGGTGAACACCGTGCGGCCCGTGAACCGCGGCAGGAGCCGCTCGATGCCGGCGCCGGCGTGGTCGTACCGCGGGGCGGCCCACGGGTTCTCGCCGGTGAAGACCTGCTGCATGTCGATCACGACGAGCCAGGCGTCGTCGGGGATCTCCGCGCTCATCGCAGGTCGTCCGGGGTGCTCGGTGCTTCAGGCGTGGCGAGTGCTTCCTGGCGGCGGATCGACCCGCGCGCGAACAGCAGCGTGCCGAGGAACCCGACGACCAGGGCGACGAGGACGCCGAGGTTCGCGTACGCCCACGGCCCCTCGCGGCCACCGAGGCCGAACGGGCCGAGCAGGTAGCCCTGCCAGGTCAACCACGTGGGTGACGCCAGCGTGACGAGGCCCCACCCGAGCGCAGTGCCGACGACGACCAGGGCGATCGCGCCCCACCGGACGTCACCGTACCGGCCGCGGCGGTCGTCGAGCTCGGCCTCCGCGTAGGCGCGTCGGCGCAGCAGGACGTCCGCGACGAAGATGCCGGCCCACACCGCGATCGGCACGCCGAGGGTGATCAGGAACGCCTGGAACGGCTTCGCGAAGCTGGTCGCGAAGAAGGCGATGTAGATCGCCCCAGCCACCATGAACACGCCGTCGACCCCGGCGGCGACCGGCCGCGGGATCTTCACGCCGACGCTCAGCAGCGCGAGGCCCGACGAGTAGATGTCGAGGACCGCTCCCCCGACGAGCCCGAGGATCGCCACGATCGCGAACGGGATGAGGAACCAGATCGGCAGGATGGTGGTGAGCGCACCGATCGGGTCGTCCTGGATGGCAGCGTTCAGGTCCGGCGACGACCCGGCGAGCAGGACGCCGAAGACCACGAGGATCGCCGGGGCCAGCGCGCCGCCGAAGGTCGTCCACCCGACGACCCCACCGGTGGACGCGGCCCGCGGCAGGTACCGGGAGTAGTCGGCAGCCGCGTTCACCCAGCCGAGGCCGAAGCCGGTCATCACCAGGACCAGGGCCCCGATGACCTGCTGACCGCTGCCGGAGGGCATCGCGGCGATCGCGGCGAAGTCGATGGAGGGCACCGCGAGCACGATGTAGACGACGGTGAGCACCCCCGTGATGACCGTGATCCAGGTCTGCAGGCGCATGATCACGTCGAAGCCCGCGACGCCGGCCCCGACCACGAGCGCGGCGACGACGACCAGCGCGACGACCTTCGTCAGCACCCCGCCGTCCCAGCCGAGCTCGGTGAAGACCGTCGAGGTCGCCAGGACCGCCAGTGCGGCGAGCGAGGTCTCCCACCCGACGGTGAGGATCCAGCTGAGGAACGAGGGCACCCGGTTGCCCCGCACGCCGAAGGCCGCACGGCTCAGCACCATCGTCGGCGCCGACCCCCGCTTGCCGGCGATCGCGACCACGCCGCACAGCAGGAACGAGAACACCACCCCGACGACCGAGACGGCGGTGGCCTGCCAGAAGGAGATGCCGAACCCGATGACGAACGCCCCGTAGGCGATGCCGAGGACGGAGATGTTGGCGGCGAACCACGGCCAGAACAGCCCCCTCGGGGTGCCCTTCCGGTCGGACTCGGCGATGACGTCGAGGCCCTGGCGCTCGACGGTGCGAACCTCGGGAGGGTTCGGGGCGGCTGTGGTCATCCGCTGAGCGTAGCGCCGGAGCGACTACCCGAACAGGTTCACCGGCCGCACGATGTCGGCGTAGATCAGCAGCGCGCTCATCCCCGCCAGCAGCACCACGACGACCATCGTCAGGGGCATCGTCTTCGCCAGGTCGATGGGCCCCGGATCCGCCTTGCCGACGAGCTTGAACGACCGTCGCTTGATCGCTTCCCAGAGCGCACCAGCGATGTGTCCGCCGTCGAGCGGCAGCAGCGGCACCATGTTCAGCACGAACAGGCCGATGTTGAGCGAAGCCAGCAGCCCGAGGATCGTGTACGCCTTGTCGACCACCGGGACACCGCTCATCGACGAGACCTCGCCGATCGCACGGCCCACGCCCACCACCGACACGGGGCTGTCCTGCGACCGCTCCTGGGCACCGAACGCGGCGTTCCACACGGCGACCAGGCGCTGCGGCAGGTCGATGATCAGGTGCGCCGACGCCGCGATCTGGGCACCGGTCGCGGGGAGTACCTCGGCCGGGGACTGCCGCACCAGGGACTGCCCGATGCTGACGCCGACCACGCCGACGCGCTGGGTCTTCGTGGTGCCGTCGTCGTTCTTGACGACCTTGCCCTCGGCGTCGTAGACGTCGCGGGTGGCGGTCGTCGGGGTGATCTCGAGGGTCTTGCGGGCACCGTCGCGCTCGACGACCACGGTGACCTGCTCACCGGCGGACTCCTGGAAGACCTCGGAGACGCGGGTGATGGTGGGGTCCTGCTCACCGTTCACGGAGAGCACGACGTCGCCGGACTCGATGCCCGCCTGCTTCGCCGGGGACACCGCGTCGCCGGGCGAGCACTCGGTCGTCTGGCTGTTCGGCAGCACGCACCCGACGCTCGACGTGAAGGTCGTCGTCGGCGCCCCGAACCCGCACAGCAGCACACCGAACAGCACGATTCCGATCACCAGGTTCATGGCCGGGCCCGCGACCATCACGATGATCCGCTTCCAGGGCGTCAGGCGGTAGAAGGCGCGGGAGTCGTCACCGCCGGAGTCCGCGATCTGCTCGGCGCTGGCCTGGCGGGCGTCCTGCACGAACGCGCCGTACATGCCGGTGTTCGTGATGGCGTTCGCCCGGCCCGAGGCGCGCGGCTTGAGCATGCCGACCATCGAGATGTACCCACCGAGCAGGATCGGGCGGATCCCGTACTCGGTCTCACCCCGCTTGAACGACCACATCGCCTTCCCGAAGCCCAGCGAGTACTGCGTCACCTTGACGTTGAAGAGCTTCGCGAAGGACAGGTGCCCCAGCTCGTGGAGTCCGATCGAGACCAGCAGGCCGATGATGAAGACGACCACGCCGAGGACGAAGAGCAGGACGGATTCGACGGTCACCGGGAAAGAGTACGGGACTGATTCCATGACGGAGCCGAGCGCCGTCTGAGAGGTGATCCGGGCCTCCAGGCCTGTGCGTCACGTCCGCGGTCTGCCGCCTCCGCGTCGGACGGGAGGCGCGACTCGCGTCAGCGGGTCAGCGCGCGGTCCGCAGCGGTGCGGGCCCACTGCTCCGCCGCGAGCACGCCGTCGAGTGACGGCTCCCCCGCGGTGTGCTCCTCGACGACGCGCTCGACCGTGTCGACGATGTCGAGGAACCCGATCGCGCCGGCGTGGAAGGCGGCGACGGCCTGCTCGTTCGCGGCGTTGAACACGGCCGGGAACGTCTCGCCGAGCTCGCCGACCCGCTTCGCGAGGGCGACGGCGCCGAAGGCGTCCTGGTCGAGCGGCTCGAACGTCCACGTGCTCGCGGTCGTCCAGTCGAGCGGCACGCCGACGCCGGGCACCCGGTCCGGCCAGGCCAGGCCGAGCGCGATCGGCAGGCGCATGTCCGGCGGCGACGCCTGGGCGATGGTGGAGCCGTCCACGAACTCGACCATCGAGTGCACGATCGACTGCGCGTGCACGGTGACGTCGATGCGGTCGTACGGCACGTCGAAGAGCAGGTGGGCCTCGATGACCTCGAGTCCCTTGTTGACCAGGGTCGCGGAGTTCGTCGTGACGACGAGACCCATGTCCCAGGTCGGGTGCGCCAGTGCCTGGGCGGGGGTGACGTCACGGAGCTGCTCGCGGGTGCGCCCACGGAACGGACCGCCACTCGCCGTCAGGACGAGCCGCTGCACCTCGGCGTCGGAGCCGGAGCGCAGCGCCTGCGCGATGGCGGAGTGCTCGCTGTCCACGGGCACGATCTGCCCGGGCGCCGCGGCCTGCTGCACGAGGGAACCGCCGACGATCAGGCTCTCCTTGTTCGCGAGGGCGAGCATGGCACCGGTCTCGAGGGCCGCGAGCGTCGGGCCGAGGCCGACCGAGCCGGTGATGCCGTTCAGGACGACGTCGGCCTCGACGCTCCGGACCAGCTGCTCCGAGTCGGCCGCGCCGAACGCCGAGTCGCGGACTCCGAACCGGGCGGCCTGTTCGGCGACGAGGTCGCGGTTGCTGCCGGCGGTGAGCCCGACGACCTCGAACCGATCGGGGTTGCGGGCGACGACGTCGAGCGCCTGGGTGCCGATCGAGCCGGTGCTGCCGAGGACGACGATCCGCCGACGATCAGGACCGGTGGTGCCGAGGCGGCCGTCCGTCACGGTCAGCCCTTGGCGAGGATGTCGACCACGAAGACGAGCGTGGCGTTCTTCGGGATGCCCGAGCCCTCTTGCGGGTTCGCGCCGTAGGCGTCCTCCGGCGTGGCGACGATCAGGACCTGCGAGCCGACCTTCTGCCCGACGAGCCCGGTGACGAAGCCCTTGATGAGCGCGCTCTCCGACACGGTGAAGGTGGTGGGGACACCCTTCGACCACGAGGAGTCGAACTCCTTGCCGGTGTCGTAGACGACGCCCTTGTACTGCACGAGTGCGGTGTCGCCGTCGGCGATCTCGGTGCCGTCGCCCTGCTTGAGCACCTCGACGGTGGTCTTCGTGGGCGCCTTGACGCCGTCGGGGACCGTGATCTCCGGCTCGCCCGAGGCCTTGTCCTTGACCGTGGGCAGGCCCGGGTCCTGGTCCTGCGGGGTGCCGGTCGCCTTGGTCGGGGTCTGCGCGACGACGTCGGCGACCACGACGATCTCACCGCCGGTGTTGAAGCCGAGTGCCGAGGACTGTCCGACCGCGGCGACGCGGTCGCCCACCTTCGAGCAGGCGAGGAGCGCACCGAAGCCCGATCCGCCGACGGAGAGCACCTGCGGGTTGCCCTCGTCGAAGCCGACGGTGCCGAGCTTCTTGGCGTCCGAAGCCTCGTACACGCTGTAGGAGACCTGCGCGTAGTCGCCCTCGTCGAGCGCCGCGCCCTTGCCCTTCACGAGGCGGGTGGCCTGCGGCGTCTTCGCGGACAGGCCGGACGAGAACTTCACGGCCGGGGCCTTCGGTCCGCCGAACGACCCGGTCGCCTTGATGGCGTCGGACGACTTGCCCGGGTCGGGGCAGGAGGTGATCGCCGAGGCCGTGGCACTGGCCGACGGGGTCGGCGAGGCCGAGGACCCGCTCGAACCGGAGCCGGAGCAGGCGGCGAGTCCCAGCACGACGGCGGGGACGATGGCGATCGGGAGCAGGCGGAGACGCTTCACGAGGACCTAGTCTGCCCCACCTGTCGAAGAGTCCCCTGCCAATGACGCAGGTCGGACGACCAGCTGCGGCTCGTGGTGCACCGGGAACGCCACGGACCGCGCGATGAAGCAGAGCTCGTTCGCGGTGACGTGTGCGGCTTCGGCGTCCGCGGCCCGGTCGGCTTCGAGGATCGTGACGACCGGGTGCAGGGTCGCCTCGGTCAGTTCACCCGAACCGTCGCGGTTCAGGCGGAGCGACGCGGTCGCGGTGTCCTGGTAGTCGACGACGGTGAAGCCCTTCGTCACCGCGACGTGCAGGTAGCTGAGCATGTGGCACTGGGCCAGCGCCGCGACCATCATCTCCTCGGGGTTCCAGCGGTCACGGTCCCCGCGGAACGTCGGGTCGGCGGAGCCGGGGACGTCGGGCTTGCCGGTCGCGGAGACCACGTGTTCGCGGCCGTAGTCGCGGTACCCGGAGGTGCCGGTCCCCCGGTCGCCGGTCCAGCTGACGGAGACCTCGTAGGAGTGGTCGTGCACGGGTGCGCCCCTTCGCCTTGGCTAGCATGGCGGCATGACGGTGAGCCCCGAAGTCCGCAGTGATCGCCATCCTCTCACCGCCGACGGTTCCGTCGAGCTGGCGGTGCTCGAACGCTCAGGGTTCGACGAGAGCCGGCACGTCGGCGCCGGCGTCGTCGTCGACGCGAGCGGCACCGTGATCGACTCCGTCGGCGACGCGACCGCGAGCATCTACCCGCGTTCCACCATGAAGCCGTTCCAGGCCCTGGCCGTCCGCCGTGCCGGTGCACTGTTCTCCGACGAGGAACTCGTCCTCACCACCGCGAGCCACGCCGGCACCGCGGCCCACCAGGCGCTCGCCCTGCACATGCTCGAGTCCTTCGACCACCTCGAATCCGACCTCGGCTGCCCGCCCGACATGCCCTTCGACCGCGGCACCGCCCGGACGATGGACGGCCCCCGCCGACTGGCGATGAACTGCTCCGGCAAGCACGCCGGCATGCTCGCGGCCTGCCGGGTGAACGGGTGGGACGAAGCCACGTACCTCGACATCGAGCACCCGTTGCAGCAGCGGGTGCGTGCCGTGGTCGAGGAGTACACGCACGAGACCGTCGACCTGGTCGGTACGGACGGATGCGGCGCCCCTGTGTTCCCGCTCACCCTGACGGGGTTGGCCCGCGGGTTCGCCGGTGTGGTGGCACGGGCCGACGACGACTCCGCTGCCCTGACCGACGCGGTCCTGGCGCACCCGTGGGCGATCGACGGCGTCGGACGCGCGAACACGGTCACCATCGAGCGGCTGCAGGTTCTGGCGAAGCTCGGTGCCGAGGGCGTCATGGTCATGGGGTTGCCCGGAGGCGCGGCCGTGGCCGTGAAGGTACTCGACGGCTCGCAGCGGGCCGGCACCCTGGCGGCTCTGGCGCTGCTCGAGCGGAACCGACTCGTCGCATCGGACGGGGTGGCCGAGGTGCTCGAGGCGACCGGCGAGCGGGTGCTCGGCGGTGGCGTGCCCGTCGGCGCGGTGCGGGTCGGCGCCGGGTTGCGCTGATCGTTGCTCGGCGTTGGTCAAGCGTGGGCGCTGATCACGCGTCGGCGCTCACCGGGTCGGGGACGAGGACCGGCAGCGCCGGGGACACCCGGACGACCGCGTGGTCGTCGGGTCGACGGACGGAGCAGCCGTACCGTGAGAGCTCGACGGTGACGTCCCGCTGACGAGGCGCCGATCCGAGTCCGGCCACGAGCACCACGGAGCCGTGCGGTCGGCCGTCGGCCCCCATCCGCACCGCGACCGAGGTCCCCGCCGGCAGGGCGTGCACTGACAGGCTGCTCGCTGCCCGGGTGCTCGCTGCCCGGGCGCTCGGGGCTGGTTCGGCGCTGCTGGTCCCCACGGCGTCGAGGCCCTCGGGAGCAGCAGCCCAGCGCAGGTCCTCGTCGGTGTGGACGGCAGCGGCTCGGAGCTGCTCGGCGAGCCCGCGGAACACCGCGACGGCGAGTGCTCCGCCACCGACGACCACGACGTGGGACGCGGCGTCGACCCGGAGTACGCGGCCGCCCGGACCGTGCCCGAGGACGAGTGCCGGCGTGCCGTCGCCGTCCTCGGGAACGGCACCCTCCAGCGTTTCCGGCGCACTGAGCGGTTCTGGCTCGTCGGGCTGGTCGGGTGCGCGCGGAGCGACGACCGCGACCGGGTCCGGCGAGGCCGATCGGTGCAGCACCACGTCGACCAGTGCGCAGCACGCACCCGCGCCGAGCAGGACGCCCTGCCCCGCGCCGCTGATCGGCGAGAGGACCCCGGCCACGACGAGCGCGACCGCGGCCCCCACGATCACGCAACGTGCGGTGAACCGGGACATGACCCCATCGGACCAGGAACGCGCAGCTCAGCGCTGGCCCGGGACCCGATCTGTGGAGAAGTCGCCTACTGCACCAGGAAGAACTGCTCACCGATGTCGACGCGGGCGCCACGCTCGACGCGGTACCGCCGACCGGGCTCGCAGCGGCGGATCGATCCGTCGATGTGCCGGACGACCGTGCCGTTGCCGGAGAACCGGTCGGAGACCCACAGGTCGTCGCCGTCGCGGCCGAGCTCGAGGTGCGTCTTCGACACGGACTTGCCCGGGTCGTGCACGGTCAGCAGGTCGTCGTAGCGCTCCCCCGGCTGCGGTCGCGGCAGCCGGCCGAGCAGGCCGGTGCCGTGCACGCCGAGCCGCTCGCCCGTGCTGAAGTGCAGCACGAACGGTGCCCGGGTCGGGGTCTTCGCGACGATGCGGGTCTCGTCGACGTCCTCGTCGAGGTCGTCGAGCGCGCCGGCCGCTGCGGGCGACTCCGACCGGTCGACGGGCGGGAGCGGCAGCGCGGGTCCGGTCGCTCCCGGGATCGGGGGCAGCGGTGCAGCGGAGGGCACGCCGGCGGTGTCGGCGGACGGTACCGAGGAGGGGACGGTGGCCGAACCGGGCACCGGCGGGATCGGCGTCCGCGGCACGGCGGACGCCTCGGTCGGCGGCTCCGGCTCGGTCACCGGTGCAGCGTGCGCTCCGCGGGGACGTCGGCCGGCATCGGACTGCTCGACCTCGGTGCGGAGGGACTGGTCGTCCACCGGGATCTCGTCGTCCGGCTCGTCGCCTGCAGCGCGCTCGTCGGACTCGTTCGAAGCCGCGGGCTCGGCCGGATGCCAGTCGGACTCTTCCGGCTCGCTGCCCGCGTCGGGGGCCTGCGTGCCGTCGGACTCCTCGGCGGCCCAGTCGGGTCGGGTCATCGGCAGCGGCATCACCGGGCCGGTGAAGGCCGCGGTGACCGCCGGACGGACGGCTCCGCACTCGCCGCAGAAGATGTCGTCCGGTTCGAGACGGTTGCCGCAGACGTGGCAGATGGTCGTCTCGTGCATGCCCGGGGTGACGAGCGGGGCCGGACGGGGCGGTCGACGGTCGATCAGCGGCTCGACCACGGCGGTGTCCCCGGGCTGCGGGGGCGACACGACGGGCGGCTGGTCGTCGGTGACGCTCGTCTCCGACGCGGCCACGATCGCTTCGTCGGGCTCCGGCTCGGAGTCGCCCAGGGCAGCCTGTGCGTCGTCCCGGGCGCTCTGTGCGTCCCGGGGTTCCTGGGCGTCCTGTGCGTTCTGGGCTTCCTGCGCGCCGAGTTCGTCGGGGGCAGGAGCCGCAGCATCCTGCTCGGGAGCAGGTTCGGCGGGTGCTCCCGGCATCGGCGGGACGACCGGCTCGGCGGGCGCCTCGGCAGCCGGGGTACCGCGACCGACCCACCAGGACGGACCGGCGGGTGCCGCCGGGGGTGCGGTGGCAGCTGGCGGTGCCCACACCGGCACGGAGGGCTCGGCAGCGGGCTGCGGCTCGACGGGCTGGGGCATGACGGGCTGGGGCTCGACGGGCTGTCGCGCCGCCTGGTCCGAGACCGACGACGCAGCATCGCGGATCGGGTCCTCGGGCGTCTCGGGGCGACCGGGAGCCGGGGCGATGCGGGTGCGCTCGGGGTCGTCGGCATCGAGGGCTTCGGACGGGTACGCATCGGGATCGAGCGGAGGCTCGGACTCCGACTGGCCCGGTGCACCCGACCAGTCCTCGAGCCCGGACCCGGCACCGTGCACGTGGGAGGGGGCCTGGCGCGGCGCGAAGTCGTCGGGACGCTGCACCGGCACGGGTGCCGGCGGTTCGGTCCCGCGACGGTCAGCACCGGTGAGCCAGGCGCGCGTGGCGGGATCGAGCGTGGCTTCGGGCAACCAGGCGTCGGAGGCCGGGTCGGACCGTCGGCCGTGGGCGTCGGGCTGCTGCAACGGTGGCGGCGGTGCCTGTTCGACGGGGGGCGGCGCGACCGGGCGACGGCTCGCGGCGGCGGTGACCGCGCGTCCGCACTCACCGCAGAAGATCGCTCCGTCCGGGAGCATCGATCCGCAGTGTTCGCATCTGATCACGTGGTGCCTCTGTCCTCACTCGGCCGTCCACGACGCTCGTCCGGCCTCTGGACATCGTAGTCGCCGCGCCCCGGCGCAGCCTGGCGGTCGGTCCTCCGACGGGACCGTGCCGTCGGACGGCGTCCCGTTCCCCGCAGGGACCGGAGCGAGGCGGCGGTGCGGAACCGCTCCCGCCGGGTCCGCCCCGTCCGGAGCGAACCGATCGCGTCGTCGGTCGCCGCCCACATGCGGTCGGCGGTGGTCTGGTCCGCATCACTCGGACCGAACACCGCACGGTCGGCCAGCGCCGCCAGTCCGGTGCCGCCGTCACCCGGTGCACCGACCACGGCTTCGCGTCGGGTTGCTGCCTGCCGCACGTCGTGCCCGCGGTCGAGCAGTGCGTCGCGGTACTCGTCCCAGGCACCGACGATGCGGCCGCGGGGCGTGGTGGCGTTCCGCCGTCGGCGGCGCCGCAGTCGCTTCAGCAGCACGATCACGGCGAACGGCAGCAGGACGAGCGCGACCACGCCGAGGGTCCCGAGGGCCCAGGGCAGCACCGCGAGCAGGATCTGGAGCCAGAGCGGCTGCACCGGCGGCGTGTTCCGGTCGCTCTCCGGCGGCGTCTGCTGGTCCTGGTCCTGCCGGTCGACCGGGGGCGGCGGCACCACCGTCTCCGGTCGGGTGACCGGCTGCGGGGTCTGCTGCTGCTCGTCCGGGATCTCGCGCACCTCGGGGTTGGGGTTGAGCATCACCCATCCCCACTGCGCGGTGTCCACCTCGATGCGAGCCGTGACGTCGGACCCACGGAAGGTCGTCGTCCCGCCACGCGCTGCGGTGCCGTCGCGGCCCGAGTCTCCCCCGGCCGTGAAGCCCATCACGACCCGTGCCGGGAACCCGATCTCGTCCGCCATCAGTGCAGCCGCCGCGGCGTACTGCTCCTGGTCCCCGATCATCAGGGGTGCGGTGAGGAGCTCCTGGACACGGTCGGCACCGTGACCGGACCGACTCATCCGGTCGTCGCCGACGCCGTGGCTGACGTACCCGTTCCGTTGCAGGGACTGCACCGCGGCGAGGAGCTTCGCACCGGGTGCCGACACGTCCTTCGTCGTGGACTCCACGGTGTCGCGCACGGCGTCGGGGACGTCCCGTGCGGTGGGCACGGCGGCGCTCCCCGGCCGTGCGGTGGCCAGCTGCCGTTCCGTCGGCTGGTCGGGCAGCACCGCCGTCAGGTCGTAGGACGTGCCGTCCCCCACCCCGCCGACCACGGCGCCGGTGCCGGTCGATCCGTTGTAGAAGAAGGCGCCGCGCTCGTCGTCGGCGTCCTGCCCGGTGAACTCCACGCGCTCCAGGTCACCGACCGTCGGCAGCCACACACCGCGGTACCCGTCGACCGTCACACCGACGTCGACCGTGGTGCCCCGGACGCCGCGGACGTCGACCGCGGTCGGCACACGTTCGAAGGTGCCCGAGCCGGCCGAACCGTCGGCCCCGCCGACGCGGTAGACGACGCCGTCGTAGGTGTCGAGCGTCGCGATGCGGACGAACCCGCCCTCGGGCAGGCCGGTCACCCGGAGCTGGGTCGCGTCCGAGGCGGTGGACTCCTCGTAGGCGCGGAACCCGCTGAGCGGACTGACGTAGTCGCGTGGGTCGAACGGCTTCACGACGTCGGTGCGTGCGACGGTGCGCTCACCCGACGGAGGTGCCACCAGGCCGAGTCCGGTCGCGACGACCGCCGCGGCCACGATGGTGCCGGTTCCCACGAGGGCGGGGCGGACGATCGACCGCGCGACCGGCACGCGTGCACCGATGGTGGTCGCCACCGCGACGGCGCGACGCGCGTGCCGCACGGTCAGTGCCCAGACGAGGGCGAGGCCGACCAGGACGACCGCCGTCACGATCGACGTGTCGAGTCGGCTCGGCCCGACGACGACCCCCACCGCGAAGAGCACCAGTGCCGGGATGCTCGCGAGTTCCTGCCTGGAGGCGCGGGTCGCCACGCTCACGGCGGTCACCGCCGCCACGAGCAGCGTCACGAAGTAGGGCACGAGGAGCGCTTCGTAGGAGCCCACCGGCAGGCTGATGGTCACCAGCTGCTTCCAGCCGAGGGCGACGCCGGCGAAGAGGTCGAGGAGTCCGCGTCCGGTGGGCAGCAGGCCGTTGGCCTGACTCGGCACGGCGGCGGGGACGCCCGTGAGCGTGAAGGCGGCGACGGTCGCGATCGCCACGACGGCCGTCGGGAGCCGGAACAGGGTGCCGAGGAGCGCGACGACCGTCCCGATGACGATCGCGGTCACCGCGGCGGTGATCATCGCGCCGTCCCGGTACACCGGCCACCAGGACGTGCTCGCGACGGCCAGCAACAGCCAGACCGCCAGTGTGCCGCCGGCGAGCCGGAACGGCACGAGCCGCCGTGCGTCGCGTCGGTCGGAACGTCGGGTCGAGCGTCTCGCCCGGTCCGGTGCCGGGGCGGGGGTGGTCACGGGTGCGGCGCTCATGCTGCCGACGCCGATCGGTGCAGGGCGTGCCGGAGGTCGTCCAGGTAGCCGATGGTCATCACCGTCAGACCCGCGACGCGCAGGAACCGCGGCTGGGCCTCGGGCTCGCAGATCACCGCGACGACCTCCACCCCGACGGGGAACCGCGTGGCGGCGAGTCGGAGCGCGGGCAGGCCGACGGTCGACCCCACCACGAGGAACGCGACGGAGATGCCCTCGGTGTCGCTGCCGACGATCCGGGAGACCTCGGCGATCGGCAGGCACGCGTCGGCGAGGCCGACCGAGGCGAAGTCGTCGAGCAGGCGCGTCGGCGTGACGGTGGGGAGCGTCCGCACGGCGTACACGGCACGCTTCGCGAACTCGGGCGTGCGCTGGGACACCACGACCGAGACCTCACGGCCGTCGCGGATCGCCCGTGCGCCGAGGGACGCGGCCGCACTGACCGCGAGCTCGAACTCCTCGTCGTCGGCGAACTCAGCACGGGCGATGCCGAGCGCGACGACGAGGTGCGAGCGACGGGTGTCCTCGAACTGCCGGACCATGAGCGCGCCGGACTTGGCGGTCGACTTCCAGTGGATGGTGCGCGGATCGTCGCCGGGCATGTACTCGCGGATGGCGTGGAAGGCGATGTCCGCGGGTGACAGGTCCGTCGTCGCCTGCCCCTCGAGGTCGCGCACCAGGCCGGTGCTCGTCGACGGGATCGCGATGGTGCGCGGGTGCACGATGACCTGCTCGCGGGCGGTCCAGACGAGCTCGCGGCGGACGAGTCCCACCGGGTCGGCGCGGACGCCCGTCACGGGACCGACGTCGAGCACCCCGCGGCGGAGCGTCGGGACCGGGACCTCCCGCTCGAAGGTGCCGTGCGGACCGATGGCCGGGATCGCGACGTCGACGAGGCCGGATCCGACCGGGACCTCGACGGTGGTCGGCACCGACGGCAGGCGCGTGGGGTTCTCGGCCGTGATGATCACGCCGGCGTCGTCGCCGACCGCCACACGGTGCTGCGGCAGCCGCATCCGGATCGCCAGCCGCGACCGGCCGATCAGCGCCACCGCGGCGACCACCGCGAGCACGGCGCCGGCGAACCCGACGACGACGATCTCCCGCAGGCCGAACCGGTAGCCGGTCACGAACGCGACGATCGTCAGGGCGGCGACCGTCCACCCAAGCCCGGTGACGACGGACGAGACTTCGCCCCAGAGACGCAGGACGAGCCTCCAGGCCGTTGCCCAGAGCCGGACGATCCCGATGACCGCATCCGCTGCCACGCCCTCGCGGTCACCGACGATGCGCGTCCGGACGTTGGTCATGCCGGTGACCGTCCCCGTGCGCTCGTACGCCGTCGTGCCACGACGCGACCGCGTCGAGGACGGACGGCGCGAGCGCGTGGAGACGGGCCGGCGGTCCGTCACGTCGTGACTCGGTCGGCGGGCGGCGGGGTCTCCACCAGGAGCTGCGCGATGACGCTCGGCGCGCTGACGCCGTCGAACTCGGCCTCGGCGTCGAGCACCAGGCGGTGCGCGAGGACCGGGACGGCCAGTGCCTTCACGTCGTCCGGCGTGACGTAGTGGCGACCGCTCAGCGCCGCGAGGACACGGGAGGCACGGATCAGGCCCATCGCCCCACGGACGCTGACGCCGAGCCGGACCTCGCTCGCCGAGCGGGTCGCGTCCACCAAGCGCGCGACGTAGTCGGCGATCACCGCGTCGACGTGCACGGTGCGGGCCAGGGCGGCCATCTCGGTGATGGTCGCGGCGGGCACGACGCTCGCCAGCGGGACCGACGCGGACGGAGCCGACGAGGTCTCGAGGATCTTCACCGTCGCGGCGTGATCGGGGTAGCCGATGGACGTCTTCATGAGGAAGCGGTCGAGCTGCGCCTCGGGCAGACGGTAGGTGCCGGCCTGCTCGATCGGGTTCTGGGTCGCGATGACCATGAACGGAGCGGCGAGACGGTGGTTGACGCCGTCGACCGTGATCGCGGACTCCTCCATCGCCTCGAGCAGCGCAGACTGCGTCTTCGGGCTCGCACGGTTGATCTCGTCGGCGAGCACGATGTTCGCGAAGACCGGCCCGCGGTGGAAGTCGAACTCCTGCGTCCGCTGGTCGTAGACGCTGATGCCGGTGATGTCGCCCGGCAGCAGGTCGGGGGTGAACTGGATGCGGTTCGTGGTGCCCTGCACGCTCTGCGCCATCGCCCGGGCGAGGCTCGTCTTGCCCGTTCCGGGGACGTCCTCGAGGAGCAGGTGCCCCTCGCTGAGCATCGCCGTGACCGCGAGGCGGATCACGAACGTCTTCCCGAGGAGCACTTGCTCGACGTTGGTCACGATGCGGCCTGCGACGTCGGCGAACCAGGTGGCCTGCTCCGGGGTCATGCTCATGCGGGGTGGTCCTTCGGTCGTGGCGGGAGGGGTGCGGCGGCGGGAGGGTCGGGGCAGGTCGGGCGGGCGTCAGCCGCCTGGAGCGGGTTCCGGGGCGGGCTGCTCGGGAGCGGGCTGCTCGGGTTCGGGTGCCGCTGCGACCGGGAAGGCGTCGGTTGCTTCACCCGCCTGGGTCGAACCTGATCCGTCGGTCGCGGTGACGTACGCGCGCACCTTGACGGACTTGGCGAAGAAGGGTGGCTCCGGAGGAGTCCCACCAGCGTCCCAGCTCGACGTCGTGGGGAAGCCGTTGCCGTCGTCGCTGGCGTACCAGTACGCGGTGTACCGCACCGTGATCCCGCCGCCGCTCGGCCCCGTCACGGCGATCGGCTGGCCCTGTTGAGCGGTCGCCACCGAGAGGTTCGCGTCGAGCGCCGTGGCGTTCCCCGTCCACGAGTCCGCATCGGACGAGCAGAAGCTGCTCCCCGGGCCGCCGCAGGCGCGGACGGTCAACGGTGCCGAGACGTTCCGGGCGCCGGACCCTGGCACACCCGTCCAGGTCTGGCCCGGCTGCAGCGTGATCGGCTGCCCGCCGGTCTCGAGCTGGTAGTGGTGTGCGGGCCTCGACGAGGCGGTGACGCTCACGTTCCAGAGGTTCGTGCCAGCGGGGACGACGTCGACCGAGGGCCTGCCGGTGCCGGACGGCCGCTCGTAGGTCACGGCGTCGACGTACTCGACGTTGCAGAAGTAGCCGTTGGTCACGGTCACCGCGTACCGGGTCGAGCCACCGCCGACGCCCGAGTCGCGCGTCGGACTCGAACTGCCGAGCGAGTTCGAGGGCGGAGCAGCACAGTCCACATTGCCGGATCGGAACACGGCGTACCGCAGGCCGGTCCCGCCGGCGGCGTCGCCGGCGCTCCAGCTCACGGTCACCGTCGACCGGCCGGACGAGTCCGCCTGGTCCCCGGCGACCGCCTGGAGGTTCGTCGGCTTGCCCGGCGTCCCGACGGCACTGCCGGTGGCGGACGCGGAGTTCCACTGCACGACGGTGCCGTTGCGGTCGGCGTCGTTGCGAGCGGACACGGTGACCTTGTACTGGGCGGCGCTCTGGGCGCCGGTGAACGACGTGTTCGTGGCGGTGCCGGTGTGCCGCGTGGTCGACAGGCCCGGGCCCTCGATCGTGACGATGTAGTCGTCGACCGCGCTGCCGTTGTTCGGCGCGGACACCTTGCCCCACTTGACGTCGAGCTGGTTCGGCGTCGCCTTGCTGGGCGTGACCGTGATGCCCTTCGGCGGTGCCGGCACGAAGTCCGCACTCATCGGACCCGAGCGGGACGAGGGCTTCGAGTCACCGATCGCGTTGGTCGCCACGACCTGGAACCGGTACGACGCCTTCGGGTCGAGTCCGGTCAGTGTGCACACCGTCGCGGTCCCGCAGTTCTTCGAGACGCCGTTGGTCCCGACGACCCGGTAGCCCGTGATGGGCGAGTTGTTGCCCTGCGGGGTCGACCACGTGAGCGTGACCTGACCGCCGTCGTACGAGCCGGTGCGGGTGGGTGCACCCGGAGCGTCCGGGACGTCCTGCACCGAGATGGTGACGTCGCCCCAGACGTACCGGTCGGGGTCGTTCGTCGCGTCCGCCACCTGGTACTGCAGGTGGGCGTCGCCGGGCTTCGCGGTGTCGGCGACCGACACCTGCAGGCGCGTGCGGTCACCGCTCGGGGTCACGGTGACGCCGCTCGGCAGTCCGCCGGACAGACCCCGGATGTTCACGACGCGCAACCGCTCACCCGGGAACGGGTTGGTCGGCTGGTCGTTCGTGAGCACGTCGATGGTGGTGGTCGCCCCGCGCTTCGTCACCGACCGGTCGGCACCGGGCTGGACCACGGGACGGGTGGAGGCGACGACGCCGACGGTGACGGTGCCGGCGCGACCGGCGTTGGCGTCGTCCGCGACACCGATCCCGATCGACGCGGTGGTGTTCTTCTTCGCGGTGTCGGCGACCGAGATCGTGAGCTGCTGCTTCGCGATCGACGCGGTCGTCCCCGCGGCGGGCCGACCGACGATCGAGTACCGGAGCTCGGGCAGGTCCCTGGGGTACGGGTAGTCGGTCAGCTTCGTCAGGTCGATCTTGCGCGTCTCGCCCGGCTGCATCTCGACCGAGGATCCCGTGAAAGCCGGCGGCTGGTTCGACCGGGGCGTGACCGTGATCGGGAGCACGAGGGTGGCGACGCGGCCCTTGCCGCCGTTCGCCGACGACCCGTCGGTGACCTCGAACGAGATCGACGCCTTGCCGTAGTAGAGCTTCGCCGACGTGAACTGCAGCGTCGACGAGTCCACCACCAGGCTCTGCCCGTTGGCGTGGGTGGCCTTGACCGTGCCACGGTCGGTGATCTTCGCGGTCTCGCCGTTCGCCGTCACGACGAAGTCCTGCAGCGGGATGCGGACGGTGGCCTCGCTCTTCACCGTGACCGCACCGGCGCTGCGGTTGATCTGGGGCAGGGCGTCGTCGAAGCCCGGCAGGTTGATGAAGCCGTAGGAGACGATGTCCGGGTGGTCGGCCCGGGCGACCGAGAACGGGATCACCTGCGAGTCGTCGGTCAACCGGACGGTGATGCGGCCGTCGTCGGTGGGCGTCGCCGTGTCGCCGTAGCCGGGGACGACCCCGACCCGGAGGTCGGCCGCGGTGCCCTCGGCGAAGAAGACGTTGTCGAGCACGTCGACGGTCACGCTCTGCCGGTGCAGGATGTCCTGCAGGTCGAGGGTCGTGTCGTCGACCTCGGGCCGGAGCGGCTGGGCGTCGGGGTCGACGGTCACCGTGAGGAAGGCCGTGCTCGATCCCCCGCTGCTGTTCGCGACGGTGTAGAGCACCGCGAAGTCACCGCTCTTCGCTGACTCCGGCGGCGTGACGCGGATCTGCTGCTTCCGGAGGACCTTGGCGGTGACGTCCTCTGCAGTCGGCTCGGCCTGCGCGACGGTCAGCTGCCCGCCTTCGGGGTCGGAGTCGTTCTGCAGGACGCGCACCGTCACCGACCCACCGGGGCGGATCGTGACGTGGTCGGCCTCGGCCACGGGGTTCGAGGCCTGCTCGGCGCGGGGTGCGATGCCGACCCGCACGGTGCCGGTGGCGCGGGCCCCGAGGGCGTCGACGACGGTGTAGGTGAACTCGTCGGTGCCGGCCGAGTAGTCGCCCGCCTCGTAGGTCAGGGCGTCCGAGGCGACGTCCGAGACGGATCCCTTGTCGGGGTTGGAGCCCACGCCGACCAGCTGGACGGAGTCGCCGTCCGGGTCGATCCCGTTCAACGGCACGCTGACCCGCACCGACGACCCGGCGACGACGCGCGCGGTGACGGTCTGCGGGACGGGCGGGTTGTTCGTGGCGGCGTCACGTTCGCGCACCGAGATCGACACGGCGGCGTCGGCGTACTGGCCGTCCGGGCCGGCGACCCGGTAGACGGCGGTGTAGTTGCCCGGCGTCTTCGGGGCGAGGTACCGCAGGTGGTCGCCGGAGACGAACAGCAGGCCGCCGTCACCGGGGACGTTCTGCACCAGTTCGGGCTGCAGCGTCAACGGCTCGCCCTCGGGCTGGGTGTCGTTGTCGAGCACGTCGATGTTCGCGACGTCACCGACACGGACGGTGGCGCTGTCCGGCTGGGCGACCGGTGGCTGGATGCGGTCGGGCTTCGGGATCTCGACGACCGTGATCGTGCCGGGTGACGACGCCAGGCCGTTCGTCTCCGTGTACCCGAACGAGACCGGGCCGTCGAGGGGCGCCGTGAGCGTGACACGGACCGTGTGCTGGTCGAGGATGCTCGCCTGCACCCCGCTGCCCCGTGGGGGTCCGTCGAGCGCCGTCACGAGCAGCACCCCGCCCGCCGGGTCGATGTCGGTCGCGGTGACGTCCGTGTCCTTGGTGGACAGGGTGTTGACGAACACCGTCTTCGGCGTGGTGATCGGCGCCGTCGAGGCGTCCGGTGGCGCGAGGACGGTCACCCGGACGATGCCGCTCGAGGTCTTCACACCGTCGGTCACCGTGTACTCGAGCTGGTGGTCGCCCGCCCGCTCCCCCTGCACCCGGAAGGTCCCGGCGTCGTAGCTCGGGGTGACGGTGAGCCCGGACGCCGAGGACACGCTGGTCAGCGTCACGGTGCCGTTGCCACCGCGCACGTGGTCGAGCGGCTCGACCGTGAAGGCCTTGCCGGCGTACCCGGACACCGGGAACGGATCGGCGCGCAGCGGGACGGTGCCCTGCTTGGCGACCCGGACCGTCACAGCTCCCCGGCCGTCGGCGCGACCGTCGCTCACGACCAGCTGCACGGAGCGCTCACCGGTCCGGCCGCTGTCGTTCCGGAAGTCGAGCAGGCCGTCCGGTGTGGTGGACACCCGGTCGCCGTTCGATGCGGTCGCCGACTCCAGGTAGACCGGGTCGCCGTCCGGGTCGACCCAGTCGCCGAGGACGTTCGAGACGACGTGCCCGTTCTGGACGACGTCGGCCGAGGTGTCACGGACCTGCCGCGGCGCCTCGTTCTGACTGTCGGGGCGCACGCTGATCCGGACGGTCGCCGTGTCCGATCCGCCGTTGCCGTCGGTGATCGTGTACGGGAACGTCACGGTCCCGGTGGCGCGCGACGACAGCGTGACCTGCAGCCGTTGGCCGTCGCCGACGATCGCGACGCGGCCGGCGGACTTCGAGATGGTGCCGACCTCGCTCACGATGATCGGGTCACCGTTCGGGTCGTAGTCGTTGAGCAGGACCGGGAGGCTCGTGGTGCGTCCCGGACGAGCGCCCAGTTCGTCGTCCACCGCCACCGGCGGCTTCTGGTCCTTGTCGACCTCGGGGTCGTCGTCGGAGACCTGCTCCTGCTGCTGCTCGTCGTCCTGCTTGATCAGGTCGGCCCAGTTGTCGATGAGCTGCCCGCTCCGGTCGATCGCCCAGGAACGGCCGCTCGTCGGGTCGTTGGCGACGACGGTGTCGCCGTTGTGCAGGATCTGCAGTTCGCTCGTGCCGCCGGTGCTCGCCAGCCGCTGCAGCGCGTTGCCGTCACACGTGTCGATCGCCTGCCCGCCCGCCCACGCCGCGTACGTGCAGGAGCCGTCGACGTAGGGCCGCGCGGCTCGTCCGGCCACCTGGAGCGCGGTGGCGTCCACGGTGCCGGAGGCGCTGACACGGACCAGGCCCGCCGTGCCCGCGACCGTGACCTGGGCCGTGCTGTCGGAGGACCGCTGGAGGGCCGGCGACGACCCCACCCGGTCGCCGAGCTCGACGGTGCGGCCGTCGACCGACAGGGCACCGCTCGTCCGGTCGAGCACGGCGAGGTGCCCGTCGAACGTGGCGACCTGGAAGTCGTCACCCCGGTCCATGTCGACCTTCCACCGTTCAGCGACGGTGAGTGTCGTACCGACGTCGACCAGCGACGCCGTCCCGGTCTTCGCCGAGTAGACCGCGACGTGGCCGTCGGAGGCGTCGAAGACGGTGTCGGCGCCCAGGGTCAGGTCGGCCTTGGCCGACGCGTCGAACTCGGCGAGGTCGTTCGCGGGGGTCGCCCAGAGCTCACCCGTGTCGGCGTTGCCGATGACCGCGGTGTCGCCCGCGAAGAAGACCTGCGGCGTCCCCGCCGGCAGCGTGATCGCATCACCCACGGTGGCGTCGGCGACGTCGACCCGGGCGACCGTGCCCTTGGTCTCGTCCACGCTGTAGACGGTGGAGCCGCGCTGCAGCACGGACAGGTCGTCGCTGGCCGTCTCGACCGCGGTGTTGAGCTGCAGGATGCCGGTGTTCGCCCGGCCGACCGCGCCGTACTCGGCCGAGGGCACCCAGACCGTGCCGTCGCCGAGGTCGACGCGTTGCGTGTGGTACCCGGTGGAGACGATGGCGGTGGTCGCGACGACGGCGGCGACGAGCACCGAGGCACCGGTCGTCACGGCGGCGGAGCGGTGCTTCGCGAGGAGGGCGCGGATCACCCGGCGCTCCCGATCGTCGCGCACTTCTGCGCGCTCGCGGCACCCGTCTTGCCGTCGCGGTTCACGGCGACGGCGATGCACTCCTCGTCGCCGCGTTCACCGGAGACGACGAACGTCGTGCCGGTCTGCTGGCTCGACGACCCGTTGGACGAGATGACGTACGTGTCGCCGCTGCGCAGCCCCGGGTCGGTCCAGCTGAAGGACACGGACTGCGGCGACGGCTCGGCACGGACCTCGGCCACGACCGGGATCGCCCCGGCTCCGAGCCGACCGACGACGACGACCGTGGCGATCGCGAGGGCGGCGACCACGACGACGGCGAGGGACGTCGCCCAGACCAGGGTCGAACGGGTCCGGCGCCGGGCACGCGTCACGGACCCGGTGCGGTGCACGGTGCCGACGCTGTGCGAACCGCCGGCCACGACCCCGCCCTGCACCGCGCGGCGGGTACGACGACGCGCACCGACCCGGGTGGGTGGCTGCAGCTCACGGATCACGGTGCGGTCACCGTGCGGGGTGGGCGTCGAGATCGCCCAGGCCTCGACCGCGACGTCGGCGGACGTCTGCGGGATGACGAGCTCGGCCTCGACCTGCTGGAACCCGCGGACGAGTTCCATCACCGTCGCGGGGCGTCCCTGTGGCTTGCGGGACAGCGCCGAAGCGAGCAGGCGCTCCAGCGAGGGCGGCACGTCGGTGCGACCGGTGGGCTTCACGCCGCCCTTGTCGATCCGGTGCATCAGGTCGTTCGCACCGTTCTTGCCGCCACGGACCTCGAACGGGCTGCGCCCGGCGAGGAGCGAGTACACGGTCGCCGCGAGGGAGTACACCTCGGACTGGATCGTGCCGCGCGACTCGTCGATCAGGACCTCGGGCGCGGACCACGGGATCGACATGCCGATCGGCTCGTCGGGGTCGGTGCCCCCGATCGTCGCGGCGATGCCGAAGTCGGAGAGCACGGGGTTGCCGTAGGCCGTCAGCAGGATGTTCGACGGCTTGATGTCGCGGTGCAGCACGCCCTCGCGGTGTGCGGTCTCGAGCGCCGACCCGATGCGGATACCGATCGACAGCACCTCGGACACGGGGATCGGTTCGCGACGGTAGCGCTCACTGAGGGACGAGGAGCAGAGCTCCATGACCAGGTAGGGACGGCCGTCGGCGGCGACGCTGGCCTGGAGGACGGTGAGGATCGACGGGTGCGTGCTGAGCCGGGCCATCAGGTTGGCCTCGGCCTGGAACATCTGCCGGACGCGGTCGTCGACGACCTCGTCCAGCAGCACCTTCACCGCGACCTGTCGTCGGGGCATGTCCTGCTCGTAGAGGAAGACGTCGGCGAAGCCACCGGACCCGAGGACGTGCACGGGACTGAAACCGCCGATCACGGGCGGGTTGGACGGCAGGCGTCTCGCCATGGTCCTCTCCTCCCCCGGCCGAGCGGCCAGCTCTCTCGACGTGGCCATGTCATTGTACGAAGCGTGGGTGACCGACATTCCGCACGCCGATCCCCCACAGCTCGACGTGTTCCCCCAGTTCGGGGGCCAGCTAGGGGCGCGGCAGCGTGTCCTCGAGGTCGCCGTCGGCCGGTGCGGCATCGACCTGCAGCACCACCACGGTGACGTTGTCACGACCGCCGGCCACGACGGCGTCGCCGACGAGGCGCTCCGCAAGGTCCTGCGCGCCCGGCTCACGTGCCGCGATGCGCGCGATCCCGGCGTCGCCGAGCTCCTTGGTGAGCCCGTCGGAGCAGACGATGTAGCGGTCGCCGGCCCGCAGGGGCAGGGTCCACCAGTCCGGCGCCGGCGGTTCGCCGAAGCCGACCGCACGCGTGATGACGTTGCTGTCCGGGTGCTGCTCGGCGTCCTCGGCCCGCAGCAGGCCGGCGTCCACCATCTCCTGCACCACCGAGTGGTCGACGGTGACGCGGCGGAGCACACCGTCCTCGATGCGGTAGGTGCGGGAGTCGCCGACGTTGAACACGAGCGCCGCGGGCTGTCCGAGCGACGCCACGAGCGCGATCCCGGTGACGGTGGTGCCCGCGCCGATGGCGTTGCCGCCGGCTGCACGCTCGATGTCGGCTGTCGCGAGGAGCAGCGCACGCTGGATGCCCTGACGCGTGGTGAACGGTTCGGCCGTCACCTGCTCGAGCCGACGCACGACCGCGTCGCTGGCACGGTCGCCCGCGAGGTGCCCGCCCATGCCGTCAGCGACGACGAAGAACGGCGCACCCACGATGTAGCTGTCCTCGTTGTGGTCACGCCGCCGACCGACGTCGGTCGCGGCTCCCCACGAGAGTGTCAGGGTGGCGCCGTCGGCACCGGGGACGTCGATGGCGTGCGCAGTGGCTGCTCGGCCGAGTTCGGTCACGTGTCAGGATCGCTCTCTGGTGGGTCGGGGCGTGCCGTGTGCTGTCTGATCGGAGGGCCACGGGGGAACCGGAGGCAGCCCCTCTGCCGTCGGTGCGACCCGGAGGTACGGCGAGAGGACCTCGATGGCGTTGCCGTCACCGATCTCGACTACCGTACCCGTCAGCGCGACGATCGACGCACCCGATGCCATGCGGTAGGCGGGTGCACCGGCCGGGCGGACGACGGTCCCGTTGGTGGACCGGAGGTCCTGCACGACGACGGCTTCGCCCTCGGCGTGCATCCGGACGTGGGACGACGACACCTGCCCGTACGCCGACCGCACGGTCACGAGTTCGGGCTGCGGGCCACGGGTGACCCGCGGGAGCGACGGCCGTCGGCCGATGACCACCGGGTGGTCGAGCCGGAAGGTGCGGTCGCCGATGCGGATCGAGGGCACGCGTGCCGTGGGGGCGGCGGGCACCGCCGGGACGGCCGGGAGGCCCGGGGCGGCACCCACGAACGGGCTCGCTCCGGCGCCGGGTCGCGCCGGCACCCGGACGACGGTGTCCTCCGGATCGACGTCGTCGAGCGCTGACGGTGGCTGGCCGGCTGCCCCGGCCGCGGGCCGGATGACGGTGTCACCGAGGACCCCGTCGTCGGATGCGGGGTCGGAGTCGGGGACGGAGCCGGAACCGGCTCCCGGGACGACGGGACCTGCGCCCCGGATGACGGTGTCGTCGACGGCGTCCGCCGTCCGGTCGCCCAGCGATCGTCGGGGTCGCCGGATGACGGTGTCCTCGATGTCGTCGTCGTACAACCGGAGCCCTCCCAGCGTGGTCTCCCCCACCGTAGACGATCCGGTCGACCCCACGTCATCGACGCACCCACGACGGCCTGCTGCCCGCGACGACCGAGCGCAGGACGAGCCCCGCGAGCGGGTCGTCCGCGCGGGTCTCGAGGGCGTACCGGGCACGCGTCTCCGCGCGGGCCCACGACCCGAGCGCCCACGCACACCAGGCGCCGAGCGACAGGGCGCCGGCAGCGCCCGATGATCCGTCGAACGCGCCGTCCTGCGCCCGCCACACCCGCCACGCGTCGGCACACCGGTCACCGGCGAGCCGCACGCGGGCACGATCGGGAGCCGGGCCGAAACCGTGGAGCGCCGGTGGTGTCGGGTCGGCGAAGGGGTCGAACACCCGGATCGACCGGGGGTCCGGTGTGCCCTGCGCCGCGATGAACGGCACCAGGGCCATCCGGGGCGCGAGTGCGCCGCACGCGGTCACCACGGCCGTCGCAGCCGCCGTCGACAGGTCGGCGCGACCGGGCGCGACCAGCGCGGCCGCCGCAGCGGGGAGGGTGACCGCCGCGGCGATCTCGCGAGGGAAACGGACTGCGGAGCCGGGGCCGGACTGTGCCGTAAGAGGGATCATGCACGCCATCGAAACGTGCTGGGGGCCTCCAGGCAGGGTCGCCCCGGCCATCTGTGGACCGGAGCGACCCCGCTCACGCCTGTGGAGGACGAGCCGACCCGGCACCCGCTCAGGCGGCGACGGGCTCCAGGCTCTCGGCGACCAGGTCCCAGCCGCCCTCGTTGCGCTCGACGACCACGCGGTTCGCGGCCGCCCAACCGACCAGGTCGTCCATGCTGCCGATGCTCGCGCCGGTGCGGGCGAGCAGCGCCACCAGGCGCCCCTTCGCGGTCTTGTTCCAGTGGTTCAGTGCGCGACGACGACCGGAGCCGTCGACACTCACCACCCGCGGGGCCACCGCTCCGGGCACGGGACCGAGCTGCCGGTACCCCTCGGACCGCAGGTCGAGCACCAGCCCGTCCGTACGGGTCAGCAGGGAACGGGTCGACACCGCGGGCCAGTGCGCGGCCAGCCGGATCGACCCGAGCCGCGAGTCGTGCGAGAGCCGGTACGCCGGGATCGGGTCACCGGCACCGATGGGGCCGAACATCGCGGACTGCACGATCACGTGTTCCGCCCACCACGCACGGGTCGCCGCGTCCGCGTCCTGCGCGCCCAACGGGTCGTAGAGGACCCCGGTGTACCGCTCGATCGCGGGCATGGTGCCCGAGGTGTCGAGCTCGAGGTTCCGGAGCCGTTCGGCGATCGACTTCGGACCGAGCTTGAGCGCCGTCCTGGCCGAGGACTCCTCGGAACTGACGAAGCGGGCCGCGGTGATCACCGCGGCCCGCTCATCGGCCAGTTCCGGGAACGAGAGTGCACGCAGATCGAGCGTGCGGCTCGTGTCCCCGCCCTCCCGCTTCGTCTCCGAAGGCGGGAGCAGGACGGTCAGTCCGGTCAGGACGCCAGCGCGGCCTGCCGCGCGACGATCGTCACCGTGTCGTGCTCGACCGACAGGAAGCCGTCCTCGGCGTCGACCGCGACGGTCGACCCGTCGGCCCGCGTGATGCGGACCTGACCCTGCGCCAGGATCGCGAGCATCGGCTCGTGTCCGGCGAGGATGCCGATCTGGCCCTCTGTCGTCCGTGCGACGACCATGGTGGTGTCGCCCGACCAGACCTCACGGTCCGCCGAGACGACGCTCACGCTGAGACCCGCCATGTCAGCGGTTCTCCTTCTGGATCTGAGCCCACTTCTCTTCCACGTCGTTGATGCCACCGACGTTGAAGAACGCCTGGGTCGCAACGTGGTCGAACTCGCCGTCGGCGATGGCGCGGAAGGACTCGATGGTGTCCTTGAGCGGCACCGTGGAGCCCTCGACACCCGTGAACTTCTTCGCCATGTAGGTGTTCTGCGAGAGGAACTGCTGGATACGACGAGCGCGCTCGACCGTGATCTTGTCCTCTTCGGAGAGCTCGTCGACACCGAGGATGGCGATGATCTCCTGCAGTTCCTTGTTCTTCTGGAGGATCTGCTTGACGCGCGTGGCCGTCTCGTAGTGGTCGGCACCCAGGTAACGCGGGTCCATGATGCGCGACGTCGACGCCAGCGGGTCGATCGCGGGGTACAGACCCTGCGATGCGATCTCACGGGAGAGCTCGGTCGTCGCGTCGAGGTGCGCGAACGTGGTGGCCGGAGCCGGGTCGGTGTAGTCGTCAGCCGGCACGTAGATCGCCTGCAGCGAGGTGATCGAGTGACCACGCGTCGAGGTGATGCGCTCCTGGAGCACACCCATCTCGTCGGCGAGGTTGGGCTGGTAACCCACGGCGGACGGCATGCGGCCGAGCAGCGTCGAGACCTCGGAGCCGGCCTGCGTGAAGCGGAAGATGTTGTCGATGAAGAGGAGCACGTCCTGCTTCTGGACATCGCGGAAGTACTCCGCCATCGTCAGCGCCGACAGGGCCACGCGGAGACGCGTTCCCGGCGGCTCGTCCATCTGGCCGAACACGAGGGCCGTCTTGTCGAAGACACCCGCCTCTTCCATCTCACCGATGAGGTCGTTGCCCTCACGGGTGCGCTCACCGACACCGGCGAACACCGACACACCGCCGTGGTCCTGCGCAACGCGCTGGATCATCTCCTGGATGAGGACGGTCTTGCCGACGCCCGCACCGCCGAAGAGGCCGATCTTGCCACCCTGCACGTACGGCGTGAGGAGGTCGATGGACTTGATGCCGGTCTCGAACATCGAGGTCTTGGACTCGAGCTGGTCGAAGGCCGGAGCCTTGCGGTGGATCGGCCAGCGCTCGGTGATCTCGAGCTTCTCGTCCGTGTTGAGCACGTTCCCGAGGACGTCGAAGACCTTGCCCTTGGTGACGTCGCCGACGGGGACCGAGATCGGAGCGCCCGAGTCACGGACCTCCTGGCCACGGACCAGGCCGTCGGTCGGCTTCAGGGAGATGGCACGGACGAGGTCGTCGCCGAGATGCTGCGCGACCTCGAGGCCGATCTCCTGCGACGAGTCACCGATGGTGATGGTCGTGAACAGGAGGTTGTACATCTCCGGGATTGCGTCGTGGGGGAACTCGATGTCGACGACGGGGCCCGTGACACGGGCGATCCGGCCGACACCGGGCGCCGACGACGTCTCGACCGCGGTGGTTGCGGTGTCGGTCATGGCTGGTGCCTTCCTGAGGGTGGGTATCTGTCCGCGAACGACGCGGACTACTTCTTCTTCGACGAGAGGGCGTCGGCGCCGCCGACGATCTCGGAGATCTGCTGGGTGATCTCCGCCTGACGCGCGTTGTTCGCGAGTCGGGTGAAGTCACGGATCAGCGAGTCGGCGTTGTCGCTGGCCGCCTTCATCGCCTTCTGACGCGCGGCGTGCTCGGAAGCAGCCGACTGCAGCATGGCGTTGAAGATGCGGCTCTCGATGTAGACCGGGAGCAGCGAGTCGAGCACCGCATCGGCGTCCGGCTCGAACTCGTAGAGCGGCAGGGGCTCGTTGCCCTCGGGCTCGTCGATGCCCTCGACGACCTCGAGGGGCAGCAGGCGAACGACCTGCGGCTCCTGGGTCGCCAGGCTGATGAACCGGTTGAACACGATGTGGATCTCGTCCACGCCGCCCTCAGCGGTGTCCTGGAGGAACTTCGCCACGACGGCGTCGCCGATCTCCTTGGCCGTCGAGAACTCCGGCTGGTCGGTGTTGCCGACCCACTGCTGCTCGGACGGACGCTCACGGAACGCGAAGTACCCGACGGACTTGCGGCCGACCAGGTAGTAGACGACGTCCTTGCCCTCGCTGCGGAGCAGGGAGGCGAGCTCCTCGCCCTGCTTGAGGACGTTCGTGCTGAACGCGCCGTTCAGGCCGCGGTCCGAGGTGAAGAGCACGACGGCTGCACGGGTCGACGACTCCGGCTCGGTGGTCAGCACGTGGTCGACGTTCGAGAACGTCGCCACGGCCGACACCGCACGCGTGACGGCCCGCGAGTACGGACCGGACGCAGCCATGCGGGCCTGCGCCTTCTGGATCCGCGACGCCGAGATCAGCTCCATGGCGCGGGTGACCTTCTTCGTGGTCTTCGCCGACTTGATCCGCTGGCGGTAGACCCGGACCTGCGCTGCCATCTAGCGACGACCCTTGACGATCTGCTCCTGGTCGACGTCCTCGGCGTCAGCCGCGTCGAACTGCTCGGAGCCGAGGGTCTTGCCGTCGCTCGTCTGGAAGCTCTTCGTGAACTCGTCGATCTGCTTGTCCATCTCGGCGACGGTCTCGTCGCTGAGCTGGTTCGTCTCGCGCAGCGTCGTGAGGACGTCGGAGTTGCGACGCAGGTGGTCGAGCAGTTCGGACTCGAAGCGGAGCACGTCCGGCACCGGGACGGTGTCGAGCTTGCCGTTCGTGCCGGCCCAGATCGAGACGACCTGCTCCTCGACCGGGTACGGCGAGTACTGCGGCTGCTTGAGGAGCTCGGTCAGACGCGCACCGCGCTCCAGCTGACGACGCGACGCCTGGTCGAGGTCGGACGCGAACATCGCGAACGCCTCGAGCGAGCGGTACTGCGCCAGCTCGAGCTTCAGCGTGCCGGAGACCTTCTTGATCGACTTCACCTGGGCGTCACCACCGACGCGGGACACCGAGATGCCCACGTCGACGGCCGGACGCTGGTTCGCGTTGAAGAGGTCCGACTGCAGGAAGATCTGGCCGTCGGTGATGGAGATGACGTTGGTCGGGATGTACGCCGAGACGTCGTTCGCCTTGGTCTCGATGATCGGGAGACCCGTCATCGAACCGGCGCCGAGCTCGTCGGACAGCTTCGCGCAACGCTCCAGCAGACGGGAGTGCAGGTAGAAGACGTCACCCGGGTATGCCTCGCGGCCCGGCGGACGACGCAGGAGGAGCGACACCGCACGGTAGGCCTCGGCCTGCTTCGACAGGTCATCGAAGATGATGAGGACGTGCTTGCCCTGGTACATCCAGTGCTGGCCGATGGCCGAACCGGTGTACGGGGCGAGGTACTTGAAGCCGGCCGGGTCGGAGGCCGGAGCGGCGACGATGGTGGTGTACTCCATCGCACCGGCGTCCTCGAGCGCACCCTTGACGGAGGCGATCGTGGAGCCCTTCTGACCGATGGCGACGTAGATGCAGCGAACCTGCTTCTCCTCGTCGCCGGACTCCCAGTTGGCCTTCTGGTTGATGATCGTGTCGATCGCGATGGCCGTCTTGCCGGTCTGGCGGTCGCCGATGATCAGCTGACGCTGACCACGGCCGACGGGGATCATCGCGTCGATGGCCTTGATGCCGGTCTGCAGCGGCTGGTGGACCGACTTGCGGGCCATGACGCCGGGAGCCTGGAGCTCGAGGGCACGACGGCCCTCTGCGGCGATCTCGCCGAGACCGTCGATCGGGGCGCCGAGCGGGTCGACGACGCGACCGAGGAAGGCGTCGCCGACGGGGGCGGAGAGGACCTCACCCGTGCGGGTGACCTCCATGCCCTCCTCGATGCCGCCGAACTCGCCGAGCACGATGGCGCCGATCTCGTCTTCATCGAGGTTCTGCGCCAGGCCGAGCGTGCCGTCCGCGAAGCGGATGAGCTCGTTCGCCATGACGCCGGGGAGACCCTCGACGTGGGCGATGCCGTCACCGGCGTCGGTGACGTGCCCGACCTCGGCCGTGGAGGCCTTCGTCGGCTCGTAGTTCGAGACGAAGTCCTTCAGGGCATCACGGATCTCATCGGGGCTGATGGTGATGTCTGCCATGGGATTTTCCTTGTGGTTTTCCGGGGCCCTTCGGCTCCGAGAGGGTGACGCTGCCGGACTCGGCAGTTCCCGTTGTGGACTTGGGGAGGAGCGGCTTCGACCGTACGCCTAGCCGGCGAGCTGGAGCCGGAGCTCCGAGAGTCGCGTGGACACGGTGCCGTCGATGACGTCGCCGCCGATCTGCACCCGGACCCCGCCGACGACCGTGGGGTCGACGACCTGGTTGATGCTGATGTCCTTGCCGTACCGCTCGGACAGACCGCGCGTGACGCGGGCCGACTGGGCGGGGGTCAGTGGCGTCGCCGTGACGACGGTCGCGACGAGCTTGCCGGCCTGCTCGGCCACGATGCGCGAAGCGTCGCGGACGATCTCACCGATGCGGCGGCCGCGGGGCTGCTGCACCAGGGCCGACACGATCGTGATCGTCTGCTCCGAGGCCTTGGCACCGAGGAGCCGCTCGACGAGCGCGCCCTTCTGCTGGGGGCTGCCGAGCTTGGTGCCGAGCGCCAGCTCGAGGCCGGCGTCCGAGCGGACGGCGGTCTCGAAGGCGAACAGCTCCGACTCGATCGACGAGTCCGGACCCGCGGTGGCGGCGACGGCGCGGATGCCCGCGTCCTCGATGCCGGCGAGCAGGTCCTGCTGCGAGGACCAGCGCGAGCCGGCCACCGCGGTCAGGACCGCACGCGTCGCGTCCGACTGTCCGGCGAAGACACGGTCGATGAGGACCTTCTTGCCGGCCGCGTCGGCCGTGGGGTCGGACAGCAGCCCGAGCAGCTGCGGCGCACCGGCGATCGCACGCCCGGAGGCGAGGATCTCGGCACCCGCGGCCAGGCCGGCGCTCGGACCGAGGTCCGACAGCACCGCCCTGGTGGACGCGAGTGCTTCTCTGGTAGCGCTGCGCATGCTCAGTGCTCCCCCGTCTTCGTGGCCTGCGAGGCCTCGAGGTCGGCGAGGAAGCGGTCGACCACTGCGGTCGACTTGGCGTCGTCCTTGAGGGACTCACCGATCACACCGGACGCGAGGTCCAGCGCGAGGGTGCCGACTTCGGACCGGAGTGCCTGGACGGCGCTCTGGCGCTCGGCCTCGATCTGCGCCTGGGCGTTGGCCGTGATGCGTGCTGCATCGGCGGCCGCCTGCTCGCGGACCTCGTTACCGATCGCCGTGGCGTCGGCACGGGCCTGCTCACGGATGCGCGAAGCCTCGGCACGTGCATCGGCGAGCTGCTTGTTGTACTCGTCGAGCGCAGCAGCGGCCTGCTCCTGAGCGGCCTCGGCCTTCTTGATGCCGCCCTCGATGGCCTCGGTGCGCTCATCGAGCATCTTCGTGATGCGCGGCGTGACGACACGCCACATCACCAGGAAGATGATGACGAAGGCAAGCGCCGACCAGACGACGTCGTACAACGGCGGGATCAGCGGGTTGTGCGTCTCCTCCGCCGCGATGATGAGTGCGTTGTGCATCGAGGAGCCTTAGTTGGTGCCGGTGAAGATGAAGTACGTGGCGATACCGATGAAGGCCAGGGCCTCGGTGAAGGCGATACCGATGTACATGAGGGTCGTCAGGCGGCCCTGGAGCTCGGGCTGGCGAGCGACGGACTCGATCGTCTTACCGACGACGATGCCGACACCGATGGCCGGGCCGATCGCTGCGAGGCCGTAGCCAACCGTCGCGATGTTGCCGTTGATCTCCGCGAGAACGGTCGTTGCGTCCACGTGTTTTCCTTTCGAGGTGCGGGTCCGACGGTCGCCGGTCCCGTAGGGGGTCAGTGAGGAATCAGTGCTCGTCAGCCAGCGCCAGCTGGATGTAGACGGCGGTGAGGAGCATGAAGACGTAGGCCTGCAGCAGCGCGACGAGGACCTCGAAGAAGCTGAACGCGATGCCGAACGCGATGGTCCCGACGCCGAAGGCCTTGAAGCCGAGCGAAGCGTCGAAGAAGAAGAACTGCGTGGCCGAGAAGAACAGCACGAGGAGCAGGTGCCCCACGACCATGTTCATCAGGAGTCGCAGCGTCAGGGTGACGGGACGGAGCACGAAGGTGGAGACGAGCTCGATCGGCGTCACGATGATGTACAGCGGCCACGGCACCCCGGGCGGGAAGAGCGAGTTCTTGAGGAACGTGCCCGGGTGCTTGCGGAGGCCGGCGTAGATGAACGCGAGGTACGCGACGATCGCCAGGATCATCGGCATCGCGATGCGGCTGGTGCCGGCGAGGTTCATGAACGGGACCAGACCGGTCAGGTTCATGAAGAGCACGCCGAAGAAGATCGTCGCCAGGAGCGGCAGGAAGCGCTTGCCGTCCTTCTCTCCGAGGTTGTCGAAGGTGTTGCGACGGACGACGTCGAACGCGTACTCGATGAACGCCTGACCGCGGTTCGGCACCAGCTTCAGTGCACGGGTACCCACGAACGCGAACACCAGGAGCACGGCGACGGCGAAGAAACGGATGAGGACGAGCCGATCGATCTCGAACGGCGTCCCGGCGAAGAAGATCGCATCCGGGAAGAACTCGTTGATCGACGGACCATGGAACTCGGCGGCCTTGCTGCTCCCCGCCGCGACGGTGTCAACCGCAGCGGAGAGGGACAGGGGAAGAGCGTGGGATAGCAGCGCTGTCTCCTGTGTCGGCGCGCGCACATCATGGCACGCGATGGTGGACGTTGTGGAGGCTCGTCCGCCCCGAGCGAAAGGCTCCGGTAGCGGACTTGAAGAAGCCTATCAGGTGCGAGAGGCTTCCCGGCTTCTCAGACGCGGGGGGTCGGGTTCCCAGCGTCTGCGGAGTCGTCGAGGCCGTCACCCGGCAGCCGGACGCCGATCGGGATGCGGGCCTTCGCGACGGCGACGACGTCGATCACCAGGGAGCCGACGACCCCCGCGATGATCACGATCGCCAGCACCGGGAAGTCGACCCAGTCGCGGTCCTTGAGCAGGACCAGTAGCACGATGAAGACGATGAACTTGAGCAGCCAGGTGCCCATCACGATGCCGAAGAAGGCACCGGAGATCATCTGGCCCTTCGAGACGCGCAGCGCGACGAGGACACTGACCGCGGTGAGCCCGAGGAACACGACGCTCAGCACGGCGCCGAGCAGTCCCCCGACCAACCCCGGGCCGTCCGCGACGAGGAACCCGATGAGCCCGCCGACCACCGCCAGGACGACGGCGAGGACCGCGCCCCAGGTGATGATGCGGCGGAACACCGGCCGGACGTGGTCGAGCGCGTTCGGTGCGGTCACGTGATGTCTCCAGGGATCGTGCGGTCGTTGGCGGCCCGGTCGAGCGGGTCGAGGCTGGCGTCCACCACGGCGGCGGAACGGTTGGCGGTCTGGGCAGCGATCTCGGCGCGTTTCCGGCCGAGCGGCGCGAACGTCGCGACGGCGCAGACGGTGAAGCCGACGGACACGAAGACGACGACCCAGTACCAGTCCACGAAGAGGAACAGCAAGCACCCGAAGGCGACGGTCGCGGTCCACGCGTAGAAGATCAGCACCGCGTGGAAGTGCGAGTGCCCCATGTCGAGCAGGCGGTGGTGCAGGTGCTTCCGGTCGGCCGAGAACGGCGACTTGCCCGCGCTGAGCCGTCGGGTGACCGCGAGACCGAAGTCCAGGATCGGCACGATCAGGATCGCGAACGGCAGCAGGATCGGGATGAACGCCGGCAGCAGCGCCTGGCGTGTCTGAACCGCCGCCGGGTCGATGTTGCCCGTGACCGAGACCGCGCTCGTGGCCATCAGGAACCCGACGAGCAGCGCACCGGCGTCGCCCATGAAGAGCTTGGCGGGGTGCCAGTTCAGGATGAGGAAGCCGAAGCAGGCCCCGACGAGGACCGCGGTGAGCAGCGAGGGCAGGTTGAAGAAGAACTCGGTCTGCACGACCACGCGGTTGATGAAGAACGTGTAGAGGAAGAAGACCCCGCCGGCGATTATCGCGACGCCGGCCACCAGGCCGTCGAGCCCGTCGATGAAGTTCACCGCGTTCATCACGAGCACCACCGCCAGCACGGTGAAGATCAGGCTCATGTACGACGAGCCGACGCCCAGCGTGTTGCCGATGGGCAGCGAGACGATCGCAACGCCCTGCCAGGCGAGGATGCCCGCCGCGATGATCTGCCCGGCGAGCTTCGTCATCCAGTCGAGGTCCCAGATGTCGTCCGCGACACCGAGGACCACGATGATGGTCGCTCCCCCGAGCACCGCGAGCACGCGGCCGGGTTCGGAGAACACGAGCCGGAAGTAGTCGGTCCCCGCGATCGACGGGAACAGGAACCAGGCCGCGAGCAGCGAGACGATGACGCCGATGTACATCGCGATGCCACCGAGCCGCGGCGTCGGGGTGCGGTGCACGTCCCGCTCGCGGACCTGCGGGTACCACTTGTACTTCAGCCCGAGCTTCCAGACGATCAGGCTCATCACGAAGCTCACGACCGCGGCGATGGCCCCGGCGAGCAGGTAGTACTTCATGTGACGAGGTCGGCTCCGACGACCCGGATGATCTCCTCATCGGGGATCACCCCGTGCCGGACGATGCGGAGCTTCCCGCCGTCCGCCAGCCCGGTGGCGTCGACGATCGTCGAGCCGGTGCTGGCCTCGAAGCCGTCGTGCACCTCGACGGGTCCGCCGTCCAGGTAGATCGCGACGCTGTCACCGAGCATCCGCTCGGCGGCGTCGACGTCCATCGCGGCCGGGTCACCCGTGGAGTTCGCGGACGAGACCGCGAGGGGCCCGACCTCCTGCAGGAGCTCGAGGGCGATCCGCGAGTCCGGCATCCGCAGCGCGACCGTGCCGCGCGTCTCGCCGAGGTCCCAGTCGAGCGACGGCTGTGCGTGCAGGATGACGGTCAGCCCGCCCGGCCAGAACTCGGCCACCAGGTCGCGCACCGGCTGCGGGACCTCGCTGGCGAGGGCGTCGAGCGTGGGCGGACCGGGGATGAGCACGGGCGGCGGCGACTGCCGCGTGCGGCCCTTCGCGTCGAGCAGCCGCTGCACGGCCGTCGCGCTGAAGGCGTCCGCGGCGAGGCCGTAGACGGTGTCGGTGGGGACCACGACGAGCTCTCCGCGTCCGAGGGCGGCACGTGCGAGCCGCATCCCGGTCAGGAGCCCGTCGGAGTCGGTGCAGTCGTATCGGGATGCCATGACTCGACGATGATAGTGCGACACAATGGTGGACATCGTGAACGAGACGCCCGCACCCCCGCTCCTGTTCCTCTTCGACATGGACGACGTCCTGGTCCGGTACGACTGGCAGGTGCGCATGGCCGCACTCTCCGAGTTCACCGGACACGAGTTCCAGGAGCTCCGTCGCCGCTGGTGGGACTGCGGTCACGAGATGCGTGCCGAGGCCGGTGGGTTCGCCGACGGCGACGAGTACCTCGCCGCGTTCGAGCGCGCGATGGAGTGCGACGTCCCCGAGGCCGACTGGGCCCGGATCCGCGGATCCGCCATGACCGAGCTGCCGGAACGCATCGAGGCGGTCCGGATCGCGAGCGAGCACGGGCGCGTCGGGCTGCTCACCAACAACGGTCCGCTCGCCGGCCGCTGGATCCACGAGTGGGCGCCGTCCCTGCCCGAGGTCTTCGGCGAGCACCTGGACACCTCGAGCAACTTCGGCGCCCGGAAGCCCGAGCCCGAGGTCTTCCAGCGCGCGATCGCCCACCACGGCGTCCCCGCGGAGCGCACCTTCTTCGCCGACGACATGCCCGAGAACATCGCGGGTGCGCGGAGCGTCGGCATCCACGCGGTCCTGGTCGAGCACGACACCGACCTGCGCGAGCACGTCCGCGCCTTCGTCGCGGCACAGCAGCGCGAGGCCTCCCCCGTCGCGTAGCCCGCCACGCCCGTTCCTTCCCATCGCGGTTGCGCTGGAAAGCAAGAACGGGCATACCTGGTCATCCCGAACGACCCGGTACGCCCGATCCCACCAGGTACGCCCGGATCCACCCGGCACACGCACGCGCGGGTGAGCGACGGGAGGCCCGCCCCGCGCCCGCCACGCCCGTTCCTTCCCATCGCGGTCGCGCTGGAAAGCAAGAACGGGCATACCTGGTCATCCCGAACGACCCGGTACGCCCGATCCCACGAGGTACGCCCGGATCCACCCGGCACACGCACGCACGGCCGAGCGACGGGAGGCGCGGCTCCGTCTAGCGCGTCGCGGTGGTCGTGCGGTCGCGCCCCGTCAGGTCGACGTGCGTCTCCGGGGTGCGGAACCCCCGGCGCGCCAGGACCTCCCGGACTCCGGCGCCCTGCGGCTCGGCGTGCTCGACGACCAGGACTCCCCCGGGCACGAGCAACCGCCAGGCCGTCTCGGCGAGAGCCCGGACGGCGTCGAGGCCGTCCGGCCCGCCGTAGAGGGCCATCGCTGGGTCGTGGTCGCGGACCTCGGGGTCGATCGGGATCGCGTCGTCCGGCACGTACGGCGGGTTCGACACGACGACGGACACGGTGCCGTCGAGTTCCGGCAGCGCGTCGGCGAGGTCGCCCTCGACGAGCCGGACCGTCCCACCGTGGGCGTCGACGTTCCGCCGGGTCCAGGGCAGGGCCTCGGCCGACCGCTCGACGGCGTAGACCACGGCGTTCGGCACCTCGGTGTCCATCGCGATCGCGATCGCACCGCTGCCGGAGCCCAGGTCCACGGCGATCGGCTCGGGGACCGCGGTCGCCCGCAGCGCGTCGATGCCGAACTGCACGACGCCCTCGGTCTCCGGACGGGGCACGAACACGCCCGGTCCGACGGCCAGGGTGAGCGCACGGAAGTACGCCTGCCCGGTGATGTGCTGCAGCGGCTCACGGGTGGCCCGACGGGCGACGGCGTGCCGGAAGCGCTCGACGTGCCCCGGGGCGATGCCGCCGCCGATCAGCGCACGGGCTTGGACAGCTCCGCGCGAGGTGTCGGTCGCCCACGCGAGCAGCAGCTCCGCGTCGACCCGGGGCGTCGGCACGCCGACGGCGACGAGCGCCGCGGTCGCCTGCTCGAGCAGGCGATCCGCGGCGTACGTGAGGGGCGTGTCGGCGGTGATCCGGGCCTCCAGGCTGGGTGTGCGCTTACGCGTCCTGGTCGCCGATGGCGGCCAGACGTGCCTCTTCGTCCGCCTGGATGGCGGACTGGATGACGGGCTCGAGGGCACCGTTCATCACACGGTCGAGGTCGTACGCCTTGTAGCCGGTGCGGTGGTCCGCGATCCGGTTCTCCGGGAAGTTGTACGTGCGGATGCGCTCCGAACGGTCCATCCCGCGGATCTGCGACTTGCGCGCGTCCGAGGCGATCGCGTCGAGCTCCTCCTGCTGGCGCGCGAGGATGCGTGCACGGAGCACGCGCATGCCGGCCTCGCGGTTCTGCAGCTGCGACTTCTCGTTCTGCATCGCCACCGTGATGCCCGTGGGCAGGTGGGTGATGCGGACCGCGGAGTCCGTCGTGTTGACGGACTGCCCGCCGGGGCCGGAGGACCGGTAGACGTCGATCTTGAGGTCGTTCTGGTTGATCTGGACCTCTTCGGGCTCGTCCACCTCGGGGAACACCAGCACGCCGGTGGTCGAGGTGTGGATGCGCCCCTGCGACTCGGTCTGCGGCACACGCTGGACGCGGTGCACACCGCCCTCGTACTTCAGGTGCGCCCAGACGCCCTGGGACGGATCGGTCGTGTTCGACTTGATCGCGACCTGGACGTCCTTGTAGCCACCCAGGTCGGACTCGGTGCGCTCGAGGAGCTCGACCTTCCAGCCCTTGGTCTCGGCGTAGTGCGAGTACATGCGCAGGAGATCGGCCGCGAACAGCGCCGATTCCTCGCCGCCCTCGCCGCCCTTGATCTCCATGATGACGTCACGGCCGTCGTCGGGGTCGCGCGGGATGAGCAACCGCCGGAGACGCTCCTGGCGCTCCGACAGCTGCTCCTCGAGCCCGGGGACCTCGTCCGCGAACGCTGCGTCTTCACGCGCGAGTTCCTGGGCGGCGGCGAGGTCGTCCCCCGCCGCCTGCCAGGCCTCGTACGCGGACTTGATCTGGTTGAGCTCGGCGTACCGCCGGTTCACCTTCTTCGCCCGGGCCGCATCGGCGTGGAGCGCGGGGTCCGACAGCTGCTGTGTCAGGTCCTCGTGTTCCGCCAGCAGCCCCGCTACCGACTCGAACACGCGTTACTCCTGGTGGCCGTTGTGGTGGGCGCCGGTCGAGGGGACCGACTTCTGCACCTGCACCAGGAACTCGACGTTCGACTGCGTCTCCTTGAGGTTCCGCAGCACGATCTCGAGGGCCTGCTGCGGGTCGAGCCCGGCGAGGGCCCGGCGCAGACGCCAGGTGATCTTGACCTCGTCGGCGGAGAGCAGCTGCTCCTCGCGACGGGTGCCCGAGGCGTTCACGTCGACGGCGGGGAAGATCCGCTTGTCGGCGAGGTGCCGGTTCAGGCGGAGCTCCATGTTGCCGGTGCCCTTGAACTCCTCGAAGATGACCTCGTCCATCTTGGAGCCGGTCTCGACGAGCGCGGTCGCGAGGATGGTCAGCGAGCCGCCGTCCTCGATGTTGCGCGCGGCACCGAAGAAGCGCTTCGGCGGGTAGAGCGCCGCCGAGTCGACGCCACCGGAGAGCACGCGGCCCGACGGCGGGGTCGACAGGTTGTACGCACGGCCCAGGCGGGTGATCGAGTCGAGCAGCAGCACGACGTCGTGGCCCAGCTCCACCAGGCGCTTCGCACGCTCGATGGCGAGCTCGGCGACGGTGGTGTGGTCCTCGGCGGGACGGTCGAAGGTCGAGGCGATGACCTCGCCCTTCACCGTGCGCTGCATGTCGGTGACCTCTTCGGGCCGCTCGTCGACGAGGACGACCATCAGGTGCGCCTCGGGGTTGTTCTTGGCGACGGCGTTCGCGATGGCCTGCAGCACGACGGTCTTGCCGGCCTTCGGCGGGGACACGATGAGACCGCGCTGGCCCTTGCCGATCGGCGACACGAGGTCGATGATGCGGGTCGACAGCTTGCCCGGCTCCGTCTCGAGGCGCAGGCGCTCGTTCGGGTACAGCGGGGTGAGGTCGTTGAAGTCGACGCGGGCCGCGGCCTCGTCGGCGGACTGGCCGTTGATCGACTCGACGGCGACGAGCGCGTTGTACTTCTGGCGGCTCTGCTGCTCGCCGTCACGCGGCTGCTTGATCGAACCGACGACGGCGTCGCCCTTGCGCAGGTGGTACTTCTTCACCTGGCCGAGGGAGACGTAGACGTCGCTCGGGCCCGGCAGGTACCCGGTGGTGCGGACGAACGCGTAGTTGTCGAGGACGTCGAGGATGCCCGCGATCGGGATCAGGACGTCGTCCTCGGTGACCTCGGGCTCGAAGTCGTCGTTCTGGCCGCCACGGCCGCGCTTGCGGTCGCGCTGGCGACGGCTGCGGCCGCTCTCGGCCTCGTCGGCGTGCTGTTGCTGCTGCTGCTTCTGCTGACCGCTGGTCTGCTGCTTCTGCTGACCGTTGTTCTGCTGCTGCTTCTGGTCGGCCTTGTCGTCCTGCTTGGCCTCGGCCTGCTTCGGCTGGTCGTTCTGCTTCTGGCCGCCGTTCTGCTGGCCGTTCTGCTGCTCGCCGCCGTTCTGCTTCTGCTGGCCGGCGTTCTGGCCGCCGTTCTGCTGCTCGGCGCCGTTCTGCTTCTGCTGGCCGCCGTTCTGGCCGCCGTTCTGCTGGTCGGTGCCGTTCTGCTGCTCGCCGTTCTCGGCGTTCTGCCCACGGCCACGACCGCGACCACGGCTGCGACGACCGCGACGCGAGCCGCCCTCGCCCTGCTCGGAGTTCTGGTCGCCCTGGTCGTTCTGGTCGCCGGACTCGTTCTGGTCCTGGTCGGCCTGGACGGCGGACGTCGGAGCCTGCTGGCCCTGCTGGCCCGCCTGGCTCGGCTGCTCGGCCTCGGCGGGTGCCGACGCCTGCTGGCCCTGCTCGGCGGCGCGCTGGTCGGCGCCACGCTGCTCGGCGCCACGCTGCTCGGCGTTCCGCTGGCCACGGCCCCGGCGCTGCGAGCCGGACTGCGCGGCTTCCTGGGCGTCCTTCTCGGCCCGGACCTGGTCGAGCCCGGCGAGGAGGTCCTCGGTGCCGGTCTGGCCGTGGTTGGTGTGCTCGGCGGCCGAGGTCGGCGCGGCGTTCACGGTGCCGCCGGACGATGCGCGGCGCGAACGACGGGCACGGCTCGGGGCTGCCGACTCGGCGGGTGCCTCGGGGTCGGCGACGGGTGCCTCGGCAGCGGGCTGCGCGGGGGTCTCGGCGGGCTCCGGCAGGGTCGGCTGCTCGGTGGCGGCCGGCTCGGCGGGGGTCTCGGCGACGACGGCGGCGGCCGGGGCGGCCGGCGTCTCGTCGACGGGACGCTTGTCCTCGATGGAGGCGATCAGATCGCCCTTGCGGAGCTTGGAGAGCCCGGTGATGCCGAGCGAGGAGGCGATGCGCTGGAGCTCCGGGAGACGGAGGGCACGCAGGTCGCTGGGGATCTCCACCTGGGCGGAGTTGTTGTCGGTCAAGGTCGGTGTTTCCTTTCGAACCGCAGAACGCGGAGAGTTTCCACCGTCCCGGATGCAGGGTGAGCATCGACCGCCGTTCAGACGACGGATCGGGATTCGGTGATCAGAAAGAGATGCACACTCGCGCACCGGACCCTGCGACGTCGTAGGAGCTGTCCTGAGGACGAGCGATCCGTACGGTTACGCGGGTTCGGCTTCGAGCGCCGAGTGCGCTGCCACTGTAGCACCACCGAGATCGACGGCCAGCATGAGCGGCCGCCAGTCGGATTCGGCGTGTCGCTGCACCAGTTCGGCGGCGGTCAGGCGCTGTGCCGGGTCGCTGCCGAGGACGAGCAGGCTCGGCCCGGCACCGGAGACCACCGCGGCGAGGCCGTGCTGCCGGAGCAACCGGATCAGGGCGTCGGTCTCGGGCATGGCGCTGGCGCGGTACGCCTGGTGCAGCCGGTCCTCGGTCGCGGCGAGCAGCAGCTCGGGGCTCTGGATGAGTGCCGCCACGAGCAGCGCCGAACGGGAGACGTTGAACGCGGCGTCGGCGTGCGGGACCTGCTCGGGCTGCAGGGAGCGCGCGAGCTTGGTGGAGAGCGTCGAGGTCGGCACGAACACCACCGGGGCGACACCGCGGTGCACCAGGAGCCGCTTGTACGCCGGGCCCTCGGCGGTCATCCACGCGATCGTCAGGCCGCCGAAGAGCGCCGGCGCGACGTTGTCCGGGTGACCCTCCATCTCGGTGGCCAGGGTCAGGAGCGTCGAGGCGTCCAGGTCGACGACGCCCTCGAGCAGACCACGGGCCGCCATCAGCCCGGCGACGATCGCCGCGGCGGAGGAACCGAGACCGCGGCCGTGCGGGATCGCGTTCGTGGCGTGCAGCTCGAGACCGGGCTGGTCGACACCGGCGTGCTCCAGGCCACGGCGGACCGCACGGACGACGAGGTTCGTGTCGTCCGTGGCGACCTCACCGGCACCGACGCCCTCGACCGTGACGGTCGCGCCGGGTTCGGAGCGGACACGCACCACGACCTCGTCGTAGAGCGAGAGCGCGAGGCCGAGCGAGTCGAAGCCGGGGCCGAGGTTCGCCGACGTTGCCGGCACCCGGACGCGGACCGCCGATCCGGTCGGCAGCGCACGGACCGCCCGTCCGGCCGGTACAGCACTGCGGGCGGTCATGCCCTCTCCCGGTCCGGACGAGCGGTCGGAGATCACTGCTCGCTGACCAGACCGAGCACGTCGGCGATCGACTTCGTGTCGACCGGCACGCTCGTCGGGGTGACCTCGCCGCCGTCCGGCGTGCGGAGGGCCCACTGCGGGTCCTTCAGGCCGTGGCCCGTGACCGTGATGACGACCTTCGCGCCCTTCGGCACGACACCGGCGTCGGCACGCTCGAGGAGCCCGGCGACACCGATGGCCGATGCGGGCTCGACGAAGACGCCGACCTCGGCAGACAGGATGCGGTGTGCGGCGAGGATGGCCTCGTCGGTGATGGCACCGAAGTAGCCGTCGGTCTCCTCCCGCGCCTCGAGCGCGAACTGCCACGAGGCCGGGTTGCCGATGCGGATCGCCGACGCGATGGTGTCGGGGTGCCGGACGACCTCGCCGTGCACGATCGGGGCGGAACCGGCGGCCTGGAACCCGAACATGCGGGGCAGCTTGGTGCTGCGGCCAGCGGCGACGTCCTCGCGGTAGCCGCGCGAGTACGCGGTGTAGTTGCCCGCGTTGCCGACGGGCAGGAAGTGGAAGTCCGGTGCGTCACCGAGGACGTCGACGACCTCGAACGCGGCGGTCTTCTGCCCCTCGATGCGGTCGTTGTTGACGGAGTTGACGAGGTGCACCGGGTAGTTCGCCGCCAGGTCGCGGGCGATGTCGAGGCAGTCGTCGAAGTTGCCCTGCACCTGCAGCAGCTGGGCGTCGTGGGCGACGGCCTGGCTGAGCTTGCCCATGGCGATCTTGCCCTCGGGCACGAGCACCGCGGCGGTGATGCCGGCGTGCGTGGCGTACGCGGCGGCCGAGGCGCTGGTGTTGCCGGTCGAGGCGCAGATGACGGCCTTCGCGCCGTGCTCGACGGCCTTCGAGATCGCCATCGTCATGCCGCGGTCCTTGAACGAACCCGTCGGGTTCATGCCCTCGAACTTCACGTAGACCTCGGCGCCGGTGCGCTCGGAGAGCCGACGAGCCGGGATGAGCGGCGTGCCGCCCTCACCGAGCGTGACGATGGGCGTCGCCTCGGTCACGTCGAGTCGGTCGGCGTACTCGCGCAGGACTCCCTGCCACTGGTGGGCCATCAGGCTTCTCTCTCTGTCCGGTGGGGTGGATCTGGTGGTGGTGCGGCTCGGTGGGCCTGCAGGTCGGCCTGGAGGCCCGTGGTCGCGTCAGCGACCGACGACGCGCAGGACGCTGGTCACGTCCAGGACGACGTCCTCGCCGCGGAGGGCGACGACGGTGTCGGCCAGGTCGGCCTCGCGCGCCAGGTGGGTGCCGATGACGAGCGTCGCGGTCCCCTCGGCTGCGCCGGTGGTGGTCTGTTCGACCGTCTCGACGCTGACGCCGTGCTTCGCCAGCACGCCGGCGACCGTCGACAGCACGCCGGGGGCGTCCGTGACGTGCAGGGTGATCTGGTAGCTCGTGCGGACGGTGCCGATCGGGAACACCGGCAGCTCGGACTGCGTCGACTCGGCGACACCCGGGCCGCCGATGACGTGCCGACGGGCCGCGGAGACCAGGTCGCCGAGGACCGCCGAGGCCGTCTCGACCCCACCGGCGCCCGCGCCGTAGAACATCAGGTCGCCGGCGGCCTCGGCCTCGACGAACACGGCGTTCTTCGCACCGTGCACGCTCGCGAGCGGGTGCGACTCGGGCACGAGGGCCGGGTAGACGCGGGCACTGACGCCCTCGCGGCCGTCCTCGTCGGTGAGCCGCTCGGCGGTCGCCAGGATCTTCACGACGTAGCCGGCCTTGCGGGCGGCGCGGACCTGGTCGATCGTGACGTGGGTGATGCCCTCGCGGTGCACGGCGGCGAGCGGCACCGAGGTGTGGAACGCCAGCGAGGCCAGGATCGCGGCCTTCTGCGCGGCGTCGTAGCCCTCGACGTCGGCGGTCGGGTCGGCCTCGGCGTAGCCGAGCTCCGTCGCGGTGGCCAGGGCGTCCTCGAACGTGGAGCCCTTGCGGTCCATCAGGTCGAGGATGAAGTTCGTGGTGCCGTTGACGATGCCCATGATCCGGACGATGCGGTCACCGGCGAGCGAGTCGTGCAGCGGACGGATGATCGGGATCGCCCCGGCCACGGCGGCCTCGTAGTAGAGCTGCGCGCCGACCTGCTCGGCCGCGGCGAAGAGCTCCGGGCCGTGGGTCGCGAGCAGCGCCTTGTTGCCGGTCACGACGTCCGCGCCCGACTGCAGGGCCTGGAGCACGAGGGTGCGTGCCGGCTCGATGCCACCGATGAGCTCGACGACGATGTCCGCGCCGAGGATGAGCGATGCCGCGTCCGTGGTGAAGAGCTCCGCCGGCAGGTCGACGTCGCGCTGGGCGTCCACGTCGCGCACGGCGATCCCGACCAGCTCCAGCCCGGCACCGGCGCGCGAGGCCAGCTCGTCGCCGTGCTCGAGGAGCAGTCGCGCGACCTGGGAACCGACCGAGCCGGCCCCGAGCAGCGCGACACGGACGTTGCGGTATTCGATCATCTGGTAGCGGTTCCTGTCGGTGGGGGTGCGCCCTGCGGGGTGGGCGGACCCGGTCGGGTCGGGGGTCAGCGGCCGGTGCCGTCGGCGGGCACGGCGGCGACCCCGCTGTCACGGGCGAGGAGGTCGTCGATCGTCTCGCCCCGCACGAGGATACGGGCTGTGCCGTCCGCGACGGCGACGACCGGCGGGCGGCCCACGTGGTTGTAGTTGCTCGACAGCGCCCAGCAGTAGGCCCCGGTGGCCGCGACGGCGAGCAGGTCACCGCGCTGCACGTCGCCGGGCAGGTACTCGTCGTTCACCACGACGTCTCCGCTCTCGCAGTGCTTGCCGACGACGCGGCTCAGCACCGCCGGTGCGTCGGAGGTGCGGGCGAGCCGGGCCGTGTAGTCGGCGCCGTACAGGGCGGGACGGATGTTGTCGCTCATCCCGCCGTCGACCGAGACGTACGTGCGGGTCGCGCTGCCGCCGTCCTCGGTCTCGAGCGTGACCGGCTTGATCGTGCCGACGCGGTAGAGCGTCACCCCGGGCGGGCCGATGATGTAGCGGCCCGGCTCGACGGCGATGTCCGGCACCGGGATGCCGCGCTCGGCGCAGGCCTCGCCGATGATCGTGGCCAGTGCGTCGGCGACGTCCTCGGGGGCGAAGGCCGAGTCGGCCTCGGTGTAGTCGATCCCCCAGCCGCCGCCGAGGTTCAGCTCGGGCACCGGACCGGAGGCCACGAGCGTCGCGTGCACGTCCATCAGTCGGCGTGCGGCCTCGCGGAAGCCGGCGTCGTCGAAGATCTGCGAACCGATGTGGGAGTGCAGCCCGACGAAGGCGAGCGAGGGCTCGGCGCGGACGGCTGCCGCGGCCTCGACGGCCTCGGACAGCGGGATGCCGAACTTCTGGTCCTCGCGAGCGGTCGCCAGGTACTCGTGGGTGGACGCGTGCACACCGGTGTTGATCCGGATGCGGACGCGCTGCACGACCCCGGCGTCGGCGGCGGCACGGGCGACGCGCTGCACCTCTTCGTGGCTGTCGAGCACGATCGTGCCGATGCCGACCTCGACCGCGCGGGCGATCTCGGCGTCGGACTTGTCGTTGCCGTGGAAGCCGAGCCGGCCGGGGTCGATGCCGCCGGCCAGGGCGACCGCGAGCTCACCGGCGGTGCAGACGTCCACGCGCAGGTCGGCCTCGGCCATCCACGCGACGACCTGCGTCGTCAGGAAGGCCTTGCCGGCGTAGTAGACGTGCGCGTGGCTGCCGATGCGCTCGAACGCCTCGGCGAACGCGTTGCGGACGCGGACGGCGCGGGACTGGACGTCACGCTCGTCGACGACGTACAGGGGCGTGCCGAACTGCGCGACCAGGTCCGTCGCGCTGATGCCGCCGATCGCCAGGGTGCCGTCGTCGGTCCGCGTCGCGGACGCGGGCCAGATGCGGTCCACCAGTTCGGAGGCGTCCGTCGGGAACCGCAGCCGCGGCGGTGCAAGGGGGTTCTCGCTCACGGGACCCGATCCTACCGACGCGAGCCGTTCCTCCAGGCCGCGTTACGCACCCGTCCGCTCAGCCGCAGCTGCCGACCGTCCGCAGGCCGTCCTCGTTGAGCGGCAGCGCGTCCGCGGTGATGCGGACCGTCGCGTCCGACCGCGACACGTCGAGCGAGCGCACCCGCAGCGCCTCGGGCAGGAACTGCGCGGTGCAGACCTGCACCGGGACGCCGGTGACGCCCGGGATCGAGTCGACCTTGAGGCCGAGGTCGGAGTTCGTGATCCGGACGCTCTCCGGGGTGATCGAGATGCCGCGGCCGTCGTCCTGCGCGACGACGGCGCCCTTCGCCGCGTAGGTGATGTCGTAGCCGAGCACCGACGACGACCCCGTCAGTTCGACGCCACCGTCGACCAGGTTCAGCCGGTCGAACAGCGGGCTGTACTTCGCCAGGTCCTTGACGCTCGACGACGCCAGCGTGACCGTGCCGTCGACGTCCCGGACGTCACCCTTGCCGTCCACCGGGACGTCCTGCGCGGTGACGTCGGCGGCGAGCGGGATGCCGTCCACCGTGAGCTTCGCCGAGGAGATCTCGACGCGGTCGAGTGTGCCGCTGATGAGCTGCGGGATGACGATGCCCTCGGCGTGGGCGTCGACCTCGCCGGTCGTGCCGTCCGGCAGCGACTGCTCGACCTGCTGGGCGATGATCCGGTCGACGACGCCGCGCAGCACGAACTCGGCGATCACGACGAGGGCGGCGAGCACGACGACGACCACGAGCAGGACGACGGGCCAGCGGCGGCGCGTGGTGGGGCGTTCGGTGGCTGCGGGCATGCGTCCTACCCTGCCAGCCCGTCCCGGCAGCCCGCCTGGAGGCCCGGTGCGCGTCCGGCGCAGCGGCGGCCGGGATGCAAAACACCGGTGTTCGCGCTCGACACCGCGGAATGCGGGTGTTCGGTGCGCGAACACCGGTGTTGTGCGGAACGAGTGCCGCTACATGCGGGACGGCGCCGACACGCCGAGCAGGCCGAGGCCGTTGCGGACGACCTGGCCGGTGGCGTCGTTCAGCCACAGGCGGGTCCGGTGCAGGTCGGTCACGGGCTCGTCGCCGAGGGGCGTGACACGGCAGGAGTCGTACCAGCGGTGGTACAGGCCGGCCAGCTGCTCGATGTACCGCGCGATGCGGTGCGGCTCGCGCAGCTCGGCTGCGTGCCGGACCACCCGCGGGTACTCGGCGAGGGCTCCGAGGAGCGCGCTCTCCGACTCGTGGGTCAGCAGCGAGGCGTCGAACACCGACCGGTCGACCCCGGCCGCCGCGGCGTTCCGGGCCACCGACTGCGTGCGGGCGTGGGCGTACTGCACGTAGAAGACGGGGTTGTCGTTCGTGCGCTTGGTGAGCAGGTCGAGGTCGATGTCGATCGCGGTGTCGCTGGCGAACCGGACCAGGGCGTACCGGCCGGCGTCGACACCGACGGCGTCGACGAGGTCCTCCATCGTGACGATGGTGCCGTTGCGCTTCGACATGCGCATCGGCGCGCCGTCCTTGAGCAGGTTGACCATCTGCCCGATCAGGATCTCGAGGTTCTTGCCCGGCTCGTCCCCGAACGCGGCGCACATCGCCATCATCCGGCCGACGTAGCCGTGGTGGTCGGCGCCGAGCATGATCAGGTTCCGCTCGAACCCGCGCTCGCGCTTGTCGAGGTAGTACGCCAGGTCGCCGGCGATGTACGCGGGCTCGCCGTCCGACTTGATGACGACGCGGTCGCGGTCGTCGCCGAAGTCGGTCGTGCGGAGCCACTCGGCGCCCTCGGCCTCGTACATCACGCCGGCCGACCGCAGTCGGGCGATGGCACGCTCGACGGCCTTCGACTCGTGCAGGGCGTTCTCGTGGAAGTAGACGTCGAAGTCGACGCCGAAGTCGTGCAGCGACGACTTGATGTCCGCGAACATGAAGTCGACGCCCTCGCGACGGAAGAGCTCCTGCGCCTCGTCGCGCGGCAGGTCGCGGACGTCGATGCCCGGCTCGAGGGTCGCGATGACCCGTGCCGCGATCTCGGCGATGTAGGCGCCGCCGTAGCCGTCCTCGGGCGTCGGCTCACCGAGTGCGCTGGCGACGAGGGAGCGGGCGAACCGGTCGATCTGCGCGCCGTGGTCGTTGAAGTAGTACTCGCGGGTGACGAGGCCGCCCTGCGCCTGGAACACGCGGGCCAGGCTGTCGCCCACTGCGGCCCAGCGGACGCCGCCCATGTGGATCGGGCCGGTGGGGTTGGCGGAGACGAACTCCAGGTTGATCCGGACGCCGTCGTAGAGGTCGCCGGTGCCGAAGGACTCGCCGCCGTCCACGATGGTGCGCGCGATCTCGCCAGCGGCGGCCGCCTCGAGCGTGATGTTGATGAAGCCGGGGCCGGCGACGTCGACGGAGTCCACACCGTCGAGCTCGGTCAGCTCGCCGGCGATCTCGGTCGCGAGCTCGCGCGGGTTCGTGCCGAGCCGCTTCGCGAGCTGCATGGCGGCGTTCGAGGCCCAGTCGCCGTGGGCGCGGTTCTTCGGACGCTCGAGCACCACGTGGGACTCCTCGATCGTCACGGTCTCGGACGCGCCTCGGCGCTCGACGATCCCGGTCAGGATCGACAGGTACGCGGCGGAGAGTTCGGCAGGAGTCACGAGGACCGATCCTACCGGGATGCCCAGGTCCGCACCGGTCGATGCAGCATCATGTCGGGATGACCCCCCGCAGCCGTGCCCGGGCGCTCACCGTCGCCACCCTCACCACCGCAGCAGCCGTCGTGCTCGCCGGGTGCTCGGGCGGCGGGGACAGCACCCCGTCGGCCAGCGCGACGCCGGCGGGCAAGCCGGTGTCGCAGACCTGCGCGGAGCTCCTGCCGGCGAGCGCACTGTCGGTCTACGGGCAGACCTTCGAACTCGACGACTCCTTCACCCCGGCGAAGGGCTCCCCCGCCGCGACCATCGCGAAGCAGCAGGGTCGCGTGTGCCGGTTCGTCAGCACCGACGCGGACGCCACGGCGATCACGCTCGCCGTCGCCGACCTGCCTGAGAAGTCGCTCACCAACCTGAAGGACGCCCTGTACGAGCGGGGCGGGTCCGTCCCCACCTACCGCGTGGAGGGCTACTTCGCCCTGAGCGGCGACGTCGGCCGCGCGGATGCCTTCGCCGACCCGTACTGGATCACCGCGCAGTCGACGCTGTTCACTGAGCCGGGCGGGGCGCAGCCCGTCGTGGACGCGGTGCGGGCAGCGCTGCAGCCGTCCGCGTCGGCGACGGCGACGCCCGCGGGCTGACGCGCGCGGCCCCGCGCACCGTGCGAGGCCGCCGCCGTCTGGTGCGAGGTTGCGCACGTGGTGCGCTGCTCGCAGCGCTGCACGGAACGCGGAACCTCGCACCGGATCGCGTCGCTCGCTCCGTGCGGACAGGAGGCCCGTGACGGGCCCGCGCCGCGCCTCCCGGTCGACGGCGGCCACGCACCGTGCCGCGTCCGCCATCTGGTGCGAGGTTCCGTGCGCGGTGCGCGCCTGCTGCGCCGCACGGAACACGGAACCTCGCACCGGCTCGCGACGGACGCACGGTGCGGACGGGAGGCCCGTGGCGGGCCCGCACCGCGCCTCCCGGCCGGCGGCGGCCAAGCACGGTGCCGTGTCCGCGATCTGGTGCGAGGTTGCGTGCGTGGTGCGCGCTTGCAGCGCCGCACGGAACACGGAACCTCGCACGGAATCGCGACGGACGCACCGTGCGGACGGGAGGCCCGTGGCGGGCCCGCACCGCGCCTCCCGTCGATAGCAGCCACGCACCGTGCCGGGTCCGCCGCCTGGTGCGAGGTTGCGCGCGTGGTGTGCGCTTGCAGCGCCGCACGGAACGCGGAACCTCGCACCAGCTCACGACGCTCGCACCGTGCCGTGTCCGCCGTCCGCCGTCCGGTGCGAGGTTGCGCACGTGGTGCGCGCTTGCAGCGCCGCACGGGACGCGGAACCTCGCACGGGATCGAGACGGACGCACCGTGCGGACGGGAGGCCCGTGGCGGGCCCGCACCGCGCCTCCCGGCCGTCCGACGGCACGTCCACGGCGTGACACGCGCTGTCCAGGACCACCCGCCGGACCTGCTACGGTTGTTGACACCCCTTGGCCCCCATAGCTCAGGGGATAGAGCACTGCCCTCCGGAGGCAGGGGCGGAGGTTCGAATCCTCCTGGGGGCACAGTCACATCTCCGCGCAAGCAGTTGTCTTCGCTTCGGTCAGTCAGCTACGCGCGATGTCGCCTGCGGCGACCTTCCCCGTTGAGACTCCTCCGGGTTCGTCGGTCAGCGCTTCTCGGCGCGGACGCCGAAGAGGTTCCCGAAGGGATCGAGCAGCTGGCAGAGCCGCTCTCCCGTGAACACCGTCTTCGGCCCCCGGTGCGCGACAGCACCGTTGGCGACCCAGTCCTCGACGACGGCGTCCACGTCGGCCACCGTCCAGTACGGCACCGTGCCGGACGGCCCCGGCGTGTTCAGTTCGTCGGTCCGGTGCAGCGTGAGACGGACGCCGTCGATGTCGAACGCGACGAGCGCGCCACCACGCACGACCGGTTCGCGGAGGAGCCTGGCCGCGTACCAGGCGACCGCGGCGTCGAGGTCGTCGACGAACAGGAAGACGTTGCCGACCGGGCCGATCGGGAGCGGAGCTGTGGAGTCGTCGGGCACGGGGGTCCTCCTTCGTCGCGCGCCGCTCAGCGGTGCTCGACCCCGAGCGTCTGCGCGAGGAACGCGAGCGATCCCGGCAGCGCGTGGTCGGTGTAGCCCTCGGCGTGCCGGAGACCGGGGATCAGCTGCAGCGTGTTCGGGACGCCGACCGCGGCGAGCGCCGCCTGCAGGGCGATCGGGTCCGACCGCGGGACCCACTCCTCCAGCGAGTTGGCGAGGTAGACGGGGCCCGTCGACGCCGTCACGTGCTCGATCGTGGACGCCGCGGCGAGCGCCGACCGGTCGCCGCCGACCTCCTGCAGGATCACCCAGCGGAGGAACGGGTCGTCCCGCCCGGTCTGGTCGATGTCGGCGCTCCGCATCGCGTCGAGGTCCTGGGTCGTCGGCGCGGCGGAGACCGTGCCGTCCGTCGCCCGGATGATCTCGGCGAGGCCGAAGATCCCCGACCAGCTCACGGAGGGACGGCCGGTCGCGATGCCGCCCTCGACGGCGAGGTTCCCGCCGGCGGACCCGCCGAAGAAGGCGACCTTGCTCCGGTCGAACGGGACGTCGGACTGCAGCGCCCACTCGTGGGCGGTGAGCACGTCGTCCCTGCTCGCGGGGAACACGTCCGTCGGTGCCAGTCGGTAGTTCGGGACGAAGACCGTGTACCCGGCGTCCACGAGTCGGGCGGACAGACCGTCCTCCTTGGACTTGTCCCCGCGGAACCAGCCGCCCCCGTGCACGAGCACGACGGCGCCGGTGCTCGCGGGCGATCCGGGGGCCGGACGGTGGACGTCGAGGACCAGGGCGTCGTGCTGGTCCGAGTACCGCACGTCGCGGTCGATGTGGGGAGGTGGCTGGGTGGGCATCGGTGACGACCTTCCTCGGGTTCCCGACGCCGCGACCGGCGGCGGTTCGTGGAATCCGATTCTCATCGACCGTGTCACGGGGCGATTGGGTCGGATGACTCGATGCGGGTCGGTTCCGGGGCATCACACCACGCGACCGTGCCCGGGTCCGGGTCCGGGTCGGGGTCGGGGTCGGGGCCAGCCCGGTAGCGTTCCGGCATGACGATGACGTTCCCGGTGCCCGGAGTCCACGCACTGCGGGGCGGCCCCGTGCTCCGGTGGGGTGTGATCGGCCCCGGGGAGATCGCGAACGACTTCACCACGACGCTGCACGCGAACTCCGACCAGCGCGTCGTCGCCGTGGGGTCCCGCTCCCCCGAGCGTGCCGCGGCCTTCGCCACCCGCCACGGTGCGCCCGGTGTGCACGGGTCGTACGAGGCCCTCGTGGCGGACCCGTCCGTCGACGTGGTCTACGTCGCCTCGCCGCACCCGCAGCACCTCGGGCATGCGTTGCTCGCGATCGCCGCCGGCAAACACGTGCTCGTCGAGAAGCCGATGACGACCTCGGCGGCGGACACCCGCACCCTCGCCGACGCCGCCCGGGCCGCGGGCGTCCTCGCGATGGAGGCGATGTGGACCCGGTACCTGCCGGGCACGACCGTCGTCGCCCGTCTGCTCGCGGACGGGGTCCTCGGCGACGTCCGGCTCGCGACGGTCGACGTCGGGTGGCCGCACGACCCGGACCCGGCGGACCGGATGTTCGATCCCGCCGCAGGTGGGGGTGCCCTCCTCGACGCCGGTGTGTACGGGCACTGGTTCGCACGGTTCGCCACCGGCGCCCCGGTGACCAGCAGCACGACGGGGGCGGTCTCGGATCGCGGGGTGGACCTCCAGTCCGTCACGGTGTCGACGGCGAAGGGTGGCGCGCAGGCGGTGGTGACCACGTCGATGACGGCGTGGACGCCGGGGCTGGCGGTGATCGCCGGGAGCCGGGCCACGGTCCGGTACACCGACCACTTCGTGTTCCCGGCGTCGTTCGCGGTGCACCACCCGGGTGGGGAGGACCACTGGGCGGAGCCGACGGGGCTGCGGGGTCGTCAGGGACTCGTGTGGCAGGCGGCGGCGCTCGCGCAGTACCTGGCGGACGGTCGCACGGAGTCCCCGGTGCACTCGCTGGACGACTCGATCGGGATCGCGACGGCGCTCGACGCGGCCCGTGCGGCACTCGAACCGTCCGCTGCGGCGCTCGGACCGACCGGTGCGGCACCGTCCGTTCCCGAGCAGGACACCTCGACCCTCTAGGATCACGGGCCGGTCGTCCCGCACGCGACCGGGAAGAGGCCTCGATGACCATCGGCACCGGGAACGCGCAGCTCGAACTCGCCCGCGGCGGCGACGCACCCGCCCCACGGACCCTGTTCGACGTCCTGGCGGCGACCGCGGCGACCCACCCGGACGCGACGGCGCTCGAGGACCCCGTCGGCAGCGTCGACTACACCGCCCTGCTCGACCTCGTGCGCGCGCAGGCCGACGACCTGGCCCGCCGCGGTGTCCGACGGGGCGACCGGGTGGGGGTGCGGATCCCCTCCGGTGGGCGTGACCTGTACCTGTCGATCCTCGCCGTGCTCGCCGCCGGAGCGGCCTACGTGCCGGTCGACGCGGACGACCCCGAGGAGCGCGCCACCCTGGTGTTCGGCGAGGCCGGTGTCGTCGGGGTGATCGGCGCGGGCGGTGTCCTGCGGGACCGCGACGGCACCGAGCTCCCAGTGACGGACCCGGCGGCGAGCGCGGAACTCCCCCGTGAGACCGACGACGCGTGGATCATCTTCACCTCCGGGTCGAGCGGGGTGCCGAAGGGGGTGGCGGTCACCCACCGCAGTGCAGCGGCGTTCGTGGACGCCGAGGCGCGGATGTTCCTGCAGGCGGCGCCGATCGGTCCGGGTGACCGGGTGCTGGCGGGGTTGAGCGTGGCATTCGACGCGTCGTGTGAGGAGATGTGGTTGGCGTGGGGGCACGGCGCCGCGCTGGTGCCGGCACCCCGGTCGTTGGTGCGGACGGGAGTGGACCTGGGGCCGTGGCTCATCGCGCACACGATCACGGTGGTGTCCACGGTGCCGACGCTGGCGGCGCTGTGGCCGGACGATGCGCTGGAGCAGGTGCGGCTGGTGATCTTCGGTGGTGAGGCGTGCCCGCCGGAGCTGGCGGCGCGCATCGCGAGTCGTGACCGTGAGGTGTGGAACACGTACGGGCCGACCGAGGCGACGGTGGTGGCGTGCGGGTCCCTGCTCGACGGGAGCCAGCCGATCCGGATCGGGTTGCCGCTGGACGGGTGGGACCTGGCCGTGGTGGACGGTGCCGGGCAGCGGGTGGAGCCGGGCGGCGTCGGGGAGCTCGTGATCGGCGGGGTCGGGCTGGGGCGGTACCTGGACCCGGCGAAGGACGCGGAGAAGTACGCGCCGTTCCCGGAGCTCGGGTGGGAGCGGGCGTACCGGAGCGGGGACCTGGTTCGGTACGAGCCCGAGGGGCTGGTGTTCCAGGGGCGTGCGGACGACCAGGTGAAGCTCGGTGGCCGGCGGATCGAGCTCGGGGAGATCGACGCGGCGCTGCAGGCCCTGGACGACGTGGCGGGTGGTGCCGCGGTGGTGCAGCGGACCCCGGCGGGCAACCAGGTGCTGGTCGGGTACGTGGCTCCGGTGGCCGGGGCGACGGTGGACGTGGCCGCGGCGAACGCCCGGTTGCGGCAGGAGCTGCCGGCGGCGCTGGTGCCGTTGGTGGCCGTGGTGGAGTCACTGCCGACGCGGACGTCGGGCAAGGTCGACCGCGCAGCGCTGCCGTGGCCGCTGCCCGGTGCCTCGGACGCGGCGATGCTGCCGGACACGGTGGCGTGGATCGCCGAGCGGTGGTCGGCGATCCTGGGGGTGCCGGTGGCGAGCGTCGACGACGACTTCTTCGCGCACGGCGGTGGGTCGTTGACGGCGGCGCAGCTGGTGTCGGCCATCCGGGAGCGGTTCCCGACGACGACGGTGGCGGACGTGTACGACCACCCGCGGATCGGGGCGTTGGCGGCGGCGCTGGACGAGTCCGGCCCGGTCGAGGCCTCGTCGCGCGACGTGTCTCCGGTCCCCCCGGCGACGGGGCTGCTGATGACGCTGCTCGGGCTGCCGGTGCAGGTGCTCCGGGGGTTGCGGGTGCTGACGTGGACGGCCCTGGTGGCCGCGGTGCTGCACGCGACGACGCTGCCGTTCCTGCCGGTGCTGCCCTGGCCGGTGCTGGTGCTGGCGCTCCTGGTGTTCGTGACGCCGATCGGCAAGATGGCGCTGACGGTGGTGCTCGCGCGGTTGCTGCTCGCCGGGGTCCGGCCGGGGTCGTACCCCCGTGGCGGCTCGGTGCACCTGCGGGTCTGGCTGGCCGAGCGCATCGCCGAGGCGGTCGACGGCCCCTCGACGGCGGGCGCCCCGTGGATCAGCTACTACGCCCGGGCCCTCGGTGCGCGGATCGGCAGGGACGTCGACCTGCACACGCTGCCGCCGGTGACCGGGATGCTCACGATCGGCAAGCGTGCCTCGATCGAGCCCGAGGTCGACCTGGCCGGGCACTGGCTCGACGGCGACGTGTTCCACCTGGGGCACGTCCGCGTCGACGAGGACGCCGTGGTGCGCAGCCGGACGACGCTGCTGCCCGGGGCGCACGTCGGCGCGGGTGCCGAGATCACCGCGGGTTCCGCCGTCGGCGGCCCGGTGCCCGCGGGCGAACGCTGGGCAGGGGCGCCGGCGGAGCGCACCGGGTCGGCTCGTGACGACCGGGAGGCCCGCCCCGCGACCCGACGACGCTGGCTGCTCGCGTACGGGGCCGGGTCCCTGGCCGTGGCCGGGTTGCCGGTGGTCGGTGTCGCGGTCGGCCTGCTGGTCGCCCTCACCCTGGTCGGGCGGGCGTCGACCCTGGGCGACGCGGTGCTCCGTGCGCTGGTGACGGTCCCCCTGGCGACGGTCGTCGCCGGTGCGGTGTACGCGCTGCTGGTGGTGGTCGCGGTGCGGCTGCTCGGCATCGGCCTGCACGAGGGACGGCACCCGGTGCGCTCCCGGATCGGCTGGCAGGTGTGGTCGACCGAGCGGGTGCTGGACGCGGCGCGCACCCTGCTGTTCCCGCTGTACGCCTCGCTCGTGACGCCGGTGTGGCTGCGGCTGCTCGGTGCCCGGGTCGGTCGGGACACCGAGATCTCGACGGTGCTGCTCATCCCGGCGTTGACGCAGATCGCGTCGGGGGCGTTCCTGGCCGACGACACGATGGTGGCGACGTACGAGCTCGGCGGCGGTCGGGTGCGGATCGGTCGCTCGAAGGTCGGCCGTCGGGCGTTCCTCGGCAACAGCGGGATGACGGGCGCCGGACGCTCGGTGCCGCGCGAGGCCCTGGTGGCGGTGCTGTCCGCGGTGCCGAAGAAGGCCAAGCGCGGGTCGTCGTGGCTCGGGTCGCCCCCGGTGCGGCTGCGGCGTGCGGCGACGGAGTTCGACGAGGCGCGCACGTTCCGCCCGTCCAGGCGGCTCAAGGTCGCCCGCGGCTGCTGGGAGCTGCTGCGCCTGGTCGCCCCGATGGTCTCCGCCGCCATCGCGCTCGGCGTGGCCGGAGCACTGCTGGCGCTGTGGTCGGCCGTCGGGATCGGGTGGACGGTGCTGCTCGCCGGACCGGTGCTCATCGCCGCCGGTGCCGTCGCCGCCGTGGTCTCGACGATCGCGAAGTGGGCGTTCGTCGGTCGGATCACCGCCCGGGAGCACCCGCTGTGGTCGTCGTTCGTGTGGCGCAACGAGGTGCAGGACACCTTCGTCGAGACCGTCGCGCGGCCCTGGTTCGCCGAGCAGGCCACCGGCACCCCCGCGCTGGCCGTCTGGCTGCGGAGCCTCGGTGCGACGATCGGCCGCGGCACCTGGCTCGAGACGTACTGGCTGCCCGAGGCCGACCTGGTCACCATCGGCTCCGGGGCGTCGGTGGCGCGGGGGACGGTCGTGCAGACGCACCTGTTCCACGACCGCGTGATGCAGCTCGACACCGTCCGGATCGACGCGGGTGCGACGCTCGGGCCGCACAGCGTGGTCCTGCCGGCGGCCGGCATCGGTGCCGGGGCGACCGTCGGGCCGTCCTCGCTCGTGATGCGGGGCGAGCAGGTGCCGACGGGCTCCCGCTGGTCCGGCAACCCGATCGCTCCGTGGACATCGGCAGCACCGTCGGTGACCGCCCCACCGGCGCCATGAGGTTGACTGTCCCCGTGCCCTCCGATCCCGCCGCAGACCCGTACACCCCGCACAGCGGCGACCGACGGTGGAGTGCCGAGCACTACGAGCTCCGTCTCGACTACCGCGTCGCCACGAACCGCCTGGACGGCACCGCCACGATCACCGCGCGTGCCCTCGAGCCGCTCGAGAAGGTCGTGATCGACCTGCACGGGCTCACGGTCGACCGGGTCGACGTCGACGGACGCCGGGCGAAGAAGGTCTCGACCGCGACGCACAAGGTGACGGTCACCCCGGCCGACCCCATCGCCGCCGACACCGTGTTCAGCGTGCACCTGCGGTACCGCGGCACCCCGCACCCCGTCCGGAGTGCGTGGGGGCAGCTCGGCTGGGAAGAACTGTCCGACGGCGTCATCGTCGCCGCCCAGCCCACGGGAGCGCCGTCGTGGTTCCCGTGCAACGACCGCCCCGACGACAAGGCCACCTACCGGATCGAGATCGCGGCCGAGGCGGCGTACGACGTCCTGGCGAACGGGGAGCTGCTCGCCAAGGAGCGCGACCGCGTCGGCACCCGCTGGACCTACGCCACCACCGAGCCGATGGCGACCTACCTGGCGACCGTGCAGATCGGCCGGTACCGCACCACGAAGCTGCGCACGAGCGGGGTCCCCGTCACGCTGCACCACCCCGCCGACCTCGCCGCCGCCGCGAAGACCGACTTCGGCCAGGTGCCGGAGATGCTCGCGCTGTTCGGTGACCGGTTCGGCCCGTACCCGTTCGCGGCGTACGGCGTCGTGGTGACCGACGACGACCTCGAGATCCCGCTCGAGGCCCACGGCCTGGCGGTGTTCGGCCGGAACCACGTCGACGGCGAGCACGGCACCGACCGCCTCATCGCCCACGAGCTCGCCCACCAGTGGTTCGGCAACTCCGTCACGGTCACCCGGTGGCAGGACATCTGGCTGCACGAGGGGTTCGCCTGCTACGCCGAGTGGCTGTGGTCCGAGGACCGCGGCGACGACACCGCCGACCAGCTGGCCGAGCGGTACCGGCAGGGACTGCTCGAGCAGCCGGAGGACCTGGTCGTCGGTGACCCGGGCGCGAAGGACATGTTCGACGACCGCGTCTACAAGCGCGGCGCCCTCGCCCTGCACGCCGTCCGCCGCACGATCGGCGATGACGCCTTCTTCACCGGGCTGCGGAGCATCACCGAGCGGCACCGGCACGGATCCGTCACCGTGCCCGACGTGCTCCGTGCGTTCGCGGACGCCGCCGGCCGCTCGGTCGCGGAGGTCGGTGCGGTGACCGGGCCCTGGATCGACGAGGCGTCGGTGCCGGCACTGCCCGCTGGCTAGCAGGCTCCGCCGCCGCGCCGGTCAGCAGGCTCCGCCGCCGCGCCGGCCAGCAGGCTCCGCCGCCGCGCCGGCTAGCCCGCCAGCTCGCCGTCGGCCGGGTCGCAGCTGACCTCGGACCACACCGCGTCGAGCGACAGCCCGACCACGCCCGCGACCGACGCGATGGTCGAGAACGCCGGCGTCGCGATGCGGCCGGTCTCGATCTTCCGGAGCGTCTCCGGCGAGATCCCCGCGGCCAGGGCGGTGTCCACGATCGACCGCGGACCACGGGCACGACGCAGCAGCGCACCGAGACGACGACCGCGCGCGACCTCGTCGGGGCGGAGTGGGAGACGGACCATGACCACATAGTAATACCGGTATGATCATCGGCGTGATCGAGATCCTGACCCCCGCCGAGGTCGACAAGGGCCGCGCCACCGGAGCCCTCGTCGGCACGATCCTGCAGACCCTGCGCGAACGCACCCGCGTGGGCACGAACCTGCTCGAGATCGACCGGTGGGCGAAGCAGATGATCGAGGCCGCCGGTGCCGATTCCTGCTACGTCGACTACGCCCCCTCGTTCGGCCGCGGTCCGTTCGGCCACCACATCTGCACGGCCGTGAACGACGCCGTCCTGCACGGGCTGCCGCACGACCAGGTGCTGCAGGACGGCGACCTGCTGACCCTCGACCTCGCGGTGTCCCTGGACGGCATCGCCGCCGACGCCGCGATCAGCTTCGTCGTCGGCACCGCACGCCCCGAGGACCTCGCACTCATCGACGCCACCGAACGCGCACTGGCCGCGGGTATCGCCGCCGCCGGACCGGGCGCCCGCATCGGTGACCTGTCCCACGCGATCGGCACCGTGCTCGAAGCCGCGGGCTACCCGGTGAACGTCGAGTTCGGCGGGCACGGCATCGGCTCGACCATGCACCAGGACCCGCACGTGTCGAACACCGGCCGCCCCGGCCGCGGCTACACGCTCCGGCCCGGGCTCCTGCTCGCGCTCGAACCGTGGGTGATGGCCGACACCGACGTCCTGGTCACCGACGCCGACGGGTGGACCCTGCGGAGCACCACCGGAGCGCGGACCGCCCACACCGAGCACACCATCGCGATCACCGAGGACGGCGCCGAGGTGCTCACGCTCCCCCGCTGACCGTCCCGACGACCTCGACGGGCAGGCCACCCGCCGCGACGACGAGCACGACGTCCGGTGCGGGGTACAGCACGGTGAGCGGTTGTCCGGCACCCTCGAACACGGCGGTGCCGGCGGTCACGTCGACCTCCACCGCGAGCGGGTCGACGCGCAGCCCGCGACCGTCGCGTTTCAGCACGGCTTCCTTGGCCGCCCACGCTGCGGCGAGGAACGCCGGGTCCCCGTCGGCGCGACGGAGCTCGTCCGGGGTGAAGGCATCGAGCGGCGCGGCGGCGACCCGCGACACTCGTTCGACGTCGACACCGAGTGCGGACGGTCCGACCGCGAGGGCGACGACACCCGGTGCGCGCGACAGGCTCACGCCGACCGAGACGCCCGTGGCGGTCGCCCACGGACGACCGTGGTCGGTCCCCCCGCAGTGCGGGCAGACGCGCCCCGCGCGCACCGCGACCGGCTCGACGCCGGTCGCCGACGCGACGGCGGCGACCAGGGCCTCCCGGTCGTCCGCGCGGTCAGCAGCCGGCGTCCGGAGCGTCACCGTGACGGTCTGGAGGCGCGACCCACCGACCGGGGCAGCGCCCGTCGGTCGTGCGGTCGCGCCCAGAGCGGATCAGGCGTGCGTCAGCGCGATGAGCGCGACGTTCATGGTGCTGTACTGCCCCTCGGAGCGGGTTGCCTGGCGAACTCGTCCGCGCAGGACCTCGTAGCGGCCGTCGTGCTCGCGCACGAAACCGATCACGCCCGTCGCCGGAGTCGACACCCGGTGGTAGCCGTCCTCGAGCGGGACGACCTCGGTGCTCGTGGTGCGTTCCATCGTTCTTCCCCTTCCGTTCATCCTCGAACAGTGGCGCCAGCATACCCCGGTACGGGGGACAAGACGTCCACAGGAAGCACGGTCCGGAGCGTTCCCCCAGAGTCTGGCGGTGCCCCTGCGTGGCCTGGATAGACTCCGGGCGACAGCGCACTCATGGCGCGGTCCGGTGCGGTGCCACGGGGTACCGACCGGCGACGGACGGAGGACGGATGCGAGCGGTCCAGCACGGATCGGGCACGGACGGATCGAGCGGGCACAGGGGGACAACGCGGCTGTGGAGCCGTGTGACGGCCGCCCTCGTCGCGATGCTGATCGTCCTGGCTCCGGCAGCGACCGCCCACGCCACGGCGCCCGTCGACCTGGGCGGCGCGTACGTCCTCGACGAGGCCGACGCGCTGACCGCATCCCAGCAGTCGAAGGTCGAGCAGGCCGTGCAGGACCTGTACTCCGAGACCCAGACGCAGCTGTACGTCGTGTTCGTGCCGTCCTTCACCGACCCCACCGACCACACCGAGTGGGGTCGGGCGGTGCTCGAGCAGAACCAGATCGACAGCGACGGCATCCTGCTCTCGGTCGCGGTCACAGAGCGCAACTACGACGTCCAGCAGACGAACGAGACCGCGATCTCGGAGTCCGACGTGCAGAACGCCGTCGACGATTCGCTGCTGCCCCGGCTCAAGCAGGGCGACTGGTCCGGCGCCGCCGTGGCCTTCGCCGACGGGCTGACCCAGTCGCAGGCCCCGGTGGACCTGACCTGGCTGTGGATCCTGCTGCTCGTCGTGGTCGTCGGGCTCATCGTCGTGGTCCTGGTCATCCGGACCCGCAACAAGCGCCGCACCGCCGCAGCGACCGAGGCGCAGGAAGCCTCGCTCGCCGACCTCGAACGCACCGCCGGCGGCGCCCTGGTCACCATCGACGACGAACTCCGCACCGCCGAGCAAGAGGTCGGGTTCGCGAGCGCGCAGTTCGGCCCCGACGCTGCCAAGCCCTTCGCCGACGCCGTGCAGGCCGCCCAGCGCGAGGTCCGCAAGGCCTTCACGATCCGGCAGCAGCTCGACGACGAGATCCCCGACACCCCCCAGCAGCGCGCCGAGTGGGCGAACCAGATCATCGTGATCTGCGAACGGGCGCACGCCGCGATCGAGGAGCAGACCGAGGCGTTCGACCAGCTCCGGTCGCTCGAGGACGGCGTCGAGGACGCCGCCGCGTCGCTCGCCCAGGCCGTGGCCGCCGCGCCGGCATCGGTCGGAGCCGCCGCCGCTGCACTCGACCGCGTCCGCGCCCGCTACACCGGCCGCACCCTCGCCACCGTGGCGAACAACGTCGACCAGGCCCACCAGGTGCTCGCCTTCGCCACCGAACGCTCGAACGCCGCCACCGCCTCCATCGCCGCCGGCGACAAGGGCGAGGCGGTCGTCGCCGTGCGCGACGCCCAGCACGCGCTCGCACAGGTGCAGCAGCTCACCGACGGCGCACTCGCCGCCGAGCAGTCCTTCGACGAGGCCACCGCCCGCGCCGAGGCGATGCGCATCGACATCCAGGGCGACGTCGCCGCCGCCCGCAGCCTGCGCTCGGGCGGGCCGGACCTCGCCGCAGCGGTCACCCGTGCCGAGACCGTGCTCCGCCAGGGGCTCGACCCGAAGGACCCCGTGGCGGCCGTCGACGCGCTGACCCGGGCGAACACCGAGATCGACCAGGCCATCGCCACGGCGCGGGGTGCCGAAGAACAGCGCCAGCGGGCCACCCAGGCGCTCGACGCCGCCCTGCGCGACGCCCGGAACCGGATCAGCCAGGCCCGCGACTACGTCTCCCTGCACCGCGGCGGCATCGGCCCGACCGCCCGGACCCGGCTGTCCGAGGCCCAGCGCGCCTACGACGACGCCGTCGAACTCGCCCCGAGCAACCCGGGCCAGGCACTCAACGCCGCCCGCGCTGCCGAGCAGTACGCGGCCGCCGCGATGGATGCCGCCAACGACGACCTCGGCGGCTGGGGCGGCGGCCAGGGCGGAGGCGGAGGCGGCGCCCAGCTCGGCGGCCTCGTCACCGGACTCGTCCTCGGCGGCCTGCTCGGCGGTCGCGGCGGCAGCTACGGCGGCGGTTCCTTCGGGGGCGGCGGCTTCGGCGGCGGCGGGGGCTTCAGCGGCGGTGGCGGCTTCGGCGGAGGCGGCGGTGGGGGCGGCGGCGGCTTCTCCGGCGGCGGCCGCTTCTGACCCGACGCACTCCCCCGGCACCCAGAACCAGACACGACCCGACAACACCGTCCACAGGACTTCCACGAAAGGGAACAGCAATGGCCAAGCAGACCATCTTCGGACGCATCTCCACCCTCGTGCGCGCGAACATCAACCAGATCATCGACGACGCCGAGGACCCGCAGAAGATGCTGGACCAGCTCGTCCGCGACTACACGAACAACATCGCCGACGCGAAGACCGCGATCGCGCAGACCATCGGCAACGTGCGCCTGCTCGAGCAGGACCACGAAGAGGACAAGAAGGCCGCGGTCGAGTGGGGCCAGAAGGCCGCCAACGCCTCCACCGCAGCCGACAAGTACCGCTCCGAGGGCAAGTCGGCCGAGGCGGACAAGTTCGACAACCTCGCCAAGATCGCGATCGGCAAGCAGATCGCCGCCGAGCAGGAGGTCAAGGACGCCGAGCCGAACCTGGCGTCGCAGAACGAGGCCGTCGAGAAGCTCAAGACCGGTCTCGCCGGCATGGAGCAGAAGCTCGAGCAGCTCCGCGCGAAGCGGGACAACCTCGTCGCCCGCTCGAAGACCGCCGAGGCGCAGTCCCGCGTCAACGACGCCCTCGGCAACATCGACGTGCTCGACCCGACGAGCGACCTCGGCCGCTTCGAGGAGAAGGTCCGCCGCGAAGAGGCGAAGGTGCTCGGCCAGCAGGAGCTGCAGTCGTCCAGCCTCGACGCCCAGTTCGAGAGCCTCGAGGACGTCGGCAAGGACGCCGAGGTCGAGGCACGGCTCGCCGCGCTGAAGTCCGGCGGATCCTCGAGCATCTGACGAACGCCCTGACGACGCCGGACCCCAGCTGACAGACTGAGACGATGCACTTCCTCGTGGTCGGTCAGTGGCAGGGTTCGGCGTCGTCGCGCGCGATGCGCCTCGGGGACGGTGCGTCGGCGATCGCGGCCGACCTCCCCCGGGCGTCCACCACCGTGGTCGACGTCCCGGCCGGAGCGGGTGACCGCCTCGAGACCGCCGTCGCCCGCTACACCTCGGTGCTCGCCGTCGCCGAACGCGTCGCCGAGGAAACAGCCGTCGCCACCGAACCGGTGCTCGTCGTCGGCGGTGACGGCGCCAGTGTCCTCGGCGCGACCGCTGCCCTCGCACCGGACACCGCGTTCGTCCGGATCTCCGGGTCCAGCGGGTACCGCGCGCTCAACCGGGCACAGCCCGTTGCCGCCGAGACCGCCGCCCTTCGTCTGCTGGTCGACCGTCCCGACGACCTGTTCCCCGGCCTGCCGGTCGTCCCCGCTTCGTCGGTCGTCGTCGCCGGGGTCCGCGGCGTCGAGGACGCCGAACGAGCCGCCCTCGACAAGGCCGCGATCGTGCACCTCGACGTCGATGCCGCCACCCCGGACGCCCTCGCCGCAGCGGTCGAGCGGACCGGTGCCTCGTCGGTGTTCGTGCACGTCGACCTCGACGTCCTCGACCCGTCCGAGGTCGACGGGCTGCTCGAACCCGTCCCGTTCGGCCTCGACGGCGCAGCGCTCGTCGAGCGCATCCAGGCCGCGACACGCGGCCGCCGCCTCGTCGGCGCCGCGCTCACCGGTTTCGCCCCCGTCGACCCGGACCGGGCGGTGGACGACCTCGGCGTGATCCTGCGCGTCGTCGGAGCGGTGACCAGCGCCTCCCGGGTGGGCTGACCACGGGCACGACGCGACCGGCGGACCCCCTGCCGGTCCGCGTACGCTCGGCAGCATGACGGACTACGACCTCATCGTGATCGGAGCCGGCGCTGTCGGCGAGAACGTGGCGGACTACGCCAGGAAGCGCGACCTGTCGGTCGCGATCGTGGAGGCCGAGCTCGTCGGCGGCGAGTGCTCCTACTGGGCGTGCATGCCCTCGAAGGCGCTCCTGCGCAGCGGACACGCCCTCGCCGCCGCCAAGCGGCTCGACGGTGCGAAGCAGGCCGTGACCGGCACGCTCGACGCCGCCCACGTGCTCGCCCGCCGCAACTCGTTCACCTCGGAGTGGAAGGACGACAGCCAGGTCTCGTGGCTCGAGTCCGCCGGCATCGACCTGATCCGCGGGCACGCCCGCATCACCGGCCCGAAGACCATCGACGTCGACGGCGAGACGCACACCGCGCGCGCCGCCGTCGCGGTCGTCACCGGTTCCCTGCACACGCTGCCCCCGGTGCCCGGTCTCGCCGAGGCGAAGCCGTGGGGCACCCGCGAGGGCACCAGCGCCCAGCAGGTCCCCGAGAGCCTGCTCGTCATCGGCGGCGGCGTCTCCGGCTCGGAGCTCGCGACCGCGTGGGCCTCCCTCGGCGCGAAGGTCACCCTCGTCGCCCGGCACGGTCTGCTCGGCGGCATGGAGCCCTTCGCCGGGGAACTCGTCGCCGACTCCCTGCGCGAACTCGGTGTCGACGTCCGCACCGGCGTCAACCCGGTCCGGGTCGACCGCGACGAGCACGGTCTCGTCACCACGGAGCTCGACGACGGCACCACGGTCATCACGAGCGAGGTGCTCGCCGCCACCGGCCGCGCCGCACACACGCGTGACCTCGGGCTCGAGACCGTCGGCCTGACCGCGGGCGACTGGCTCGACGTCGACGACACCATGCTCGTGCACGGCACCGACTGGTTGTACGCCGTGGGTGACGTCAACCACCGCGTCCTGCTCACGCACCAGGGCAAGTACCAGGCGCGTGCCGCCGGCGAGGCGATCGCAGCCCGGTACCAGGGCACGCCGCTGCACACCGAGCCGTGGGGTGCCCACGTCGCCACCGCCGACCACGCCGCCTCGCCGCAGGTCACCTTCACCGACCCCGAGGTCGCGAGCGTCGGACTGACCGAGGCGAAGGCCCGTGAGCAGGAGCTGAACGTCCGCGCGGTCGAGTACGACCTCGGTGCGATCGCCGGGTCCTCGCTACAGGCAGACGGCTACACGGGCCGCGCGAAGATGGTCGTCGACGAGGACCGCGGGGTCGTCGTGGGCGTCACGTTCGTCGGCCAGGACGTCGCCGAGATGCTGCACGGCGCCACCGTCGCCGTCGTGGGCGAGGTCCCGATCGACCGTCTGTGGCACGCGGTCCCGGCCTACCCGACGATGAACGAGATCTGGCTCCGCCTGCTCGAGACGTACGGCCGCCCGGCCTGAGCGTGCGCAACCCGCTGCTCGACTCCCCCGTGTCCCGTGCGGGGTGGGTGTTCGCGACCGCCGTCGGGCTCGCGGTGGGCGTCCCCCTGTCGACCGGGCGGATCCGGGTGGAGGACGGGCTCGTCGTCTGCACGGGGCTGCCGCGCTGGGTGTTCCGGCGCGGCGGCACCTGCGTCGGTTCGGTGTACCTGACCCGCGACAACGACGGCCCGCGGGTGCTCCGGCACGAGCGGGTGCACGTCGAGCAGTGGCGCCGGTACGGGATGCTCATGCCGCTGCTCTACGCCGTGGCCGGGCGGGATCCGCTGCGGAACCGCTTCGAGGTCGAGGCCGGCCTGGAGGACGGCGGCTACCGCTGACGGGTGCGGGGCGGCGCGGGGCGGCTCGGGTGTGCTGCGGTCGCACGACACGCCGCGTGCGCATCGTCGTGGTCGCGCGAACTGTCGTCCCGACGCCGGTCGGGCGGCATGTCGTGCGACCTCGGCGGGCGTGCCGGTCGGTCACAACACCCCGCCGGGCACGCGGCGAGCGGTCGCAGACCGTCGCCTGCGGCGCCGCCAACCGACAGTCCGTGACCGCGCGGCGCCCGGCCCACGACGAGTCGTGACCACTCGGCGGCGCGCGGCCAGGCGACGGGACGCGACCGGTCGACGGCCTGGAGGCGCGTGCCGGCGCCGCCCCGAGCCTCCAGGCCGCTGCGCCCCACGTCCACCGCGCCCGCCCGCCGGTCGCAACACCCCGCCGGGCGCCCGGCGCGCGGTCGGAGACCGTCGCGTGCGGCGCCGCCAGCCGACAGTTCGTGACCGCTCGGCGCCCGGCCGACGACGAGTCGCGACCACTCGGCGGCGGGCCGGCCAGGCGACGGGACACGACCGGTCGACGGCTTGGAGGCGCGTGGCGGCGCCGCCCCGAGCCTCCGGGCCGCCGCGCCCCACGCCCACCGCGCCCGCCCGCCGGTCACAACACCCCGCCGGGCGCGCGGCGAGCGGTCGCAGACCGTCGCCTGCGGCACCGCCAGCCGACAGTTCGTGACCGCTCGGAGCCCGGCCCACGACGTGTCGTGACCACTTGGCGGCGGCACGTGACCGAAGTCGCGCGACACGTCGCGTCCACGTCGCCGCGGTCGCGCGAACCGTCGTCCGGACGCCGGGCAGGCGGCAGATCGTGCGACCTCGGCTCGGCCCGGCCCGGCCCCAGCCGGCCCGCGCGTCAGGCCGCGCGCCGCCGCGGCACCACGAGGGGCGTGCCGGTCTCGGGGTCGGGGACGACGACGCACGGCAGGCCGAAGACGTCCTCGACGAGGTCCGCGGTGAGCACGGGCGACGGCTTCCCGGCCGAGACGATCGCCCCGTCGCGCATCGCGATGACGTGGGTGGCGTAGCGGGCGGCCTGGTTCAGGTCGTGCAGCACCGCGACGACCGTGCGACCGGCGGCGTGCAGCGTGGAGGCCAGTTCGAGCACGTCGTACTGGTGCGCGATGTCGAGGAACGTCGTCGGCTCGTCGAGCAGCACGATGTCGGTCTGCTGCGCGAGCACCATCGCGATCCACACCCGCTGCCGCTGTCCGCCGGAGAGCTCGTCGACGCTCCGGTCCGCCAGTTCCACCGTCGACGTCTGCTCGAGTGCGGCCTGCACGGCCTGCCGGTCGGACCCGGACGACGGGTGCAGCAGGTCCTGGTGCGGGAACCGGCCCCGGGACACCAGGTCACGCACGGTGATGCCGTCGGGGGCGATCGGGGTCTGCGGGAGCATGCCGACCCGCCGGGCGACGGCCTTCGGGCGGTACGAGTCGATCGGTGCCCCGTCGAGGAACACCGTGCCGGCGCGCGGCTTCAGGGTGCGGGCGAAGGACTTCAGCAGCGTCGACTTGCCGCAGGCGTTGGGCCCGACGATGACCGTCAGTTCGCCGTCGGGGATGTCGACGTCGAGCGTGTCCACCACGACCCGGTCGTCGTACGCCAGGGTCAGCCCGCGGGCCCCCAGCGCGGTGGTCGGGACCGGACCGAGCGCGGTGCCCGCCGTCGGCATCAGTGCTCGGCCTTGCCGTGCCGCCAGTAGCCCATGAACGCGACCTGCTTGCGGTCGATCCCGACGCCGCGCACCAGGTGGCGGCGGAGTTCCTTGACGCAGCCGGCCTCGCCAGCGATCCACGCGTAGACGGGGCGCTCGTCGACGGGCGTGGGGACGTCCCACAGCACCTGCTCGTCGACGTCGACGTCGACGTCGACGTCGGTGAGCTCGGCGGCCGGCTCGCACACGGCGGCGGACGGCGCGACGGTGGAGGCCCAGGCGTGCACCTGGTCGGTCATCCGGACCCCGTGGGTGGCGCCGTTGCGGGCGATCCAGCGGACCTCGACCCCGGCGGGCGCGGTGACCGGCAACTGGTCGGCGTCGGTGGGCACCTCGATGAAGACGTGGCCGACGGTCGAGACGTCGAGGGCTTCGAGGATGGCGCAGATGGCCGGTGCGGCGGTCTCGTCCCCGGCGAGCAGGATCCGGTTCGCGTGCCCGGGAGCGAACTCGGCAGCCCCGGTCGGCAGGTCCTCCGGCGACTCGGGGACCCGCGGCCCGACGATGCGCAGCTCGTCACCGACGCGGCAGGCCGACACCCAGCGCGACGCCGGACCGGTGTCGCCGTGCGCGACGAAGTCGATGTCGAGCTCGCGGGCGTCCGGCCGGAACGAGCGGACCGTGTACGTGCGGAGCGGGTTGCGGGCGTCGTCCGGCAACGCACGCCAGGCGGCGTACCAGTCCTCGTCCTCCGGCAGTTCGGAGAAGCCGATGCCGGGCAGGGGCAGCACGATCTTGATCCGCTGGTCGAGACCGACCGAGGAGAAGTCGGCGAGCGCGTCGCCCGTCAGCGTCACCCGGACGAAGTTCGGGGTGAGCGACGTGACGGCGGCCACACGGACGGAGAAGACGCGATACCGGGTTGCCACGAACCGAGTATGGCATGCCTTACCTAACGTCTCCAGGCCCCCGGAACGGTGCGAGGATCGTCCCCGTGTCCGAAGCCCCCGACGACGAATTCGCCGACCTGCCCGCCCTCGCCAGCGCGAGCGGCGTGACCACGCCGCTCCGCGCCTCCAGGCAGGTGGTCCGCACCGCGGACGGGCAGGAGACCTCCGCGATCCGGTGGGGGGACGACGGCCAGGAGGCCCGGATCACCTACCTGCACGGGCTCGGCATCGACGCCCACAGTTTCGACACCACGGCACTCGCCGTGGGCGAGCCGGCGGTCGCCCTCGACCTGCCCGGCCACGGCCGGTCGTCGTGGCGGGAGGACGCCGACTACGCGGCGGCCGCGACGGCGCCGAGCGTGCTCGCCGCGCTCGACGCGCTCGCGGTGCCGCCGGGCATCGTCGTCGGGCACTCGCTCGGTGCCATCCTGTCGGCTCGACTCGCGGCCACCGCGCCGGAGCGGGTCACCGGGCTCGTGCTCGTCGACATGTCGCCGGACTTCGCGCAGCGTGCGGTGGACCGGATCGCCCGCGCGCTCGAGGCCGAGGAGCCGTTCGAGTCCCTCGAGCAGGTCGTCGACCGGGCGATCGAGGCGCGGGTCGGCGACGACCGGCAGGTGCTGCTGCGCGAGGCCCGGCACACGACGGCCCTCGGTGCGGACGGGCGACTCGTGCGCCGGCACCACTTCCCGCACCTGCCCGCCGGGCGGACGTCGTCGGTGGGGCGCTTCGCCGATGCGTGGCCGGACCTCGACGCCCTGCGCGTGCCGATCCTGCTCGTCCGGGGTGACCGTGGGTACGTCTCCCCGAAGCTGCACGCCGGGTTCGCCGAACGCCTCCCGGACGCCGAGATCGTGACGGTCACCTCACGGCACGCGGTGCAGAACCAGGCACCCCTCGAACTGGCTTCGGCGATCCGGGCATGGGCGGAGCGGCACGGATTGTTGCACCCGATCGAAGAACCGTCGCCGGACGGCACCAGCCGCCGGTACCCTCGTGCGAGCGCGAGGCCCGATCCCAGCCCTCGCGCCCGGAAGGAACCCACCACCCCATGAGTCCGCTCCTGCCCCGTCGCACCGCGCGCACCTCGCGCATCGGGCGCGCTGCCCTCGCCGCCACCGCCGTCGCCGTCGTCTCCGCCCTGGCGCTGGCCGGCTGCTCCGGCTCGTCCGACACCACCGGGGGCAAGGACGCCACGGTGCGCGTCGGGCTGGTGCTCGAGCCGACGAGTCTCGACATCCGCACCCAGTCCGGGGCGGCGCTCGACCAGGTGCTCATCGACAACGTGTACCAGGGGCTCGTCGGCCGGACCGCCGACGGCGAGATCCGTGACGTGCTGGCCTCGTCGCACGAGGTCTCGAAGGACGGCCTGACCTACACGTTCACGCTGCGGGACGGCACGACGTTCCAGGACGGCAAGCCGGTCACCGCGGCCGACGTCGTGTGGTCGCTCGAGCAGGTCAAGTCGAACGACTCGTACGTCGACTCGGCCAAGCTCGCGGGCGTCACGTCGATCACCTCGCCGTCGGACGACTCCGTCGTGCTGCAACTCGCGAAGCCGGACTCCGACCTGCTCTGGAACCTGACCGGCCGCTCGGGCCTGGTGCTCGAGAAGGCCGCGGACAACGACCTGTCCGACAGCGCCAACGGCACCGGTCCGTTCGAGGTCGCGAGCTGGAAGCAGGGCGACTCGCTCACCTTCGACCGCAACGAGGACTACTGGGGCACGAAGGCGAAGGTCGCGAAGGTCGTCTTCCGGTACATCACGGACCCGTCGACCGCCGTCAACGCGATGGCGAACGGTGACCTCGACGTCCTGAACCCGGTCGACGGCACGCTCAAGAGCCAGCTGCAGGGCAACTCCGACATCGCGCTGCACAGCGGCAAGACGACCGACAAGTACACGCTCGCGTTCAACGACCGCAAGGAACCCTTCACCGACGAGCGCGTGCGCCGGGCCATCCGGCAGGCGATCGACGCGAAGGCGCTCATCAAGGCGATCGGCGGCACCGGCGTGGAGCAGGGCGGCCCGATCCCGGAGCTCGACCCCGGCTACGAGGACCTGACCGACATCGACGCGTACGACCCCGCGAACGCGAAGAAGCTCCTCGCCGCCGCCGGGCAGCAGGACCTCAAGCTGACGCTCACCTACGCGAACATCTACCCGACCACGATCGGCGACGTGCTGAAGTCGCAGCTCGCCGACGTCGGGATCACCCTGACCGTCAAGCGCGTCGACTTCGCCACCTGGCTGTCCTCGGTGTTCCAGGCACCGAAGTCCGGCGAGCGGGACTTCGACCTGTCGATGGTCGACCACGTCGAGGCCCGTGACTTCGGCAACTGGGCGAACCCGGACTACTACTTCGGGTACGACAACCCGAAGGTGCAGGCCCTCTACGCCCAGTCGATCGCGGCGACCGACGAGGCCACGAAGACCGAGGCACTCCGCAAGGCTGCACGCATCGTCAGCGAGGACGCGGCCGGCGAGTGGCTCTACACGGCGACCGAGATCACCGCGGTGCGCTCCGGCGTGACGGGCTTCCCGGTCGACGGCGGCAACTCGCGCCTCGACCTGGCGAAGCTCGCGGTCAAGTGACCCGGAGCGGCCGCGGCGGGGTGTCCGTCCCCGTAGCATCGGTGTCGTGACCCGGTTCCTCATCGGGCGGGTGCTCCTGCTCGTCGTCGGCCTGCTCGTGGCGAGCGTCATCATCTTCGCCACGCTCCGCGTGCTGCCCGGTGACGTCGCCCAGGTCGTCGCCGGCACGCAGTCGACCCCCGCGCAGGTGGAGCAGCTCCGGCAGCAGCTCGGACTCGACCGGCCCGTCGTGGTGCAGTACCTCGACTGGATCGGCGGGGTGTTCCGCGGCGACCTCGGCCGCTCGCTGGTGACGAACGGTGCCGTCGCACCGGAGATCGCGCAGAAGCTCGCGATCACCCTGCCGCTCGCCGCGATGTCCCTGGCGACGGCCCTGGTGATCGGCGTCCCGCTCGGGGTGGTCGCCGCGGTGCTCCGTCGCCGCCCGGGCGGTGCGGTGATCGGGTTCGCGGCGCAGGCGGTCGCCGCCGTGCCCGTCGTGTGGGCCGGCATGCTCCTCGTCGCCCTGTTCGCGGTGACGCTGCACTGGCTGCCGACGCAGGGCTTCCCGCTCGACGGCTGGTCGGAACCCGGACGGGCGTTCGCGTCGCTCGTGCTGCCCGCGCTGACGATCGGTGCCGTCGAGGGCGCCGTGATCCTCCGGTTCACCCGGTCCGCCACGCTCTCCGTCCTCGACGCCGACCACCTGCGCACCGCCGCCGCCGTCGGGCTCACCCGCACGCAGGCGCTGCTCCGCCACGGTCTGCCGAGCGTCGCCCTCACGGTGCTCGCCGTGCTCGGGGTCCAGATCGCCGGGCTGCTCGTCGGTGCCGTCGTCGTCGAGCAGCTGTTCTCCCTGCCCGGGGTCGGTCGGATGCTCGTGACCGACGTCGGCCGCCGCGACATCACGAAGGTGCAGTCGGAACTGCTCGTGCTCACCGGACTCGTGCTGCTCGTCGGGTTCGCCGTCGACGTCGTGCACCGCACCCTCGACCCCCGACAGCGCGAGGTGCAGGGATGATCCGCCGCCTGGTGTCCCGGCCGACCGGGGTCTTCGCCGTCGTCGTGCTCGGCCTGCTGCTCGTGCTCGCCGCCGTGTCGCTCGTCTGGACACCGCAGAACCCGTTCCGCGCCGACCCGTTCCACCAGTGGGAGGGGCCGAGCGCCGCGCACTGGTTCGGAACCGACGCCGCCGGCCGCGACATCGCGAGCTACCTGCTCGCCGGCACCCGCACCACCGTGCTCGTCGCCGTCGGCTCCGGGGTGATCGCGAGCGTCGTCGGCATCGTCCTCACCGCGATCGGTTCGCTCACCGCCCGCTGGGTGCGCGAGGGCACCGCGGTCCTGCTCGACATCCTGGTGGCGTTCCCGACCCTGCTCACCGCGATGCTCCTGACCGCGGTGTTCGGCGGGTCGCTCGGCGTGGTGATCGTCAGCGTCGGGCTGTCCTTCGGCGTGACGATCGCCCGCGTGGCCCGCGGCGAGATCCGGCGGATCGCCCGGAGCGACTACGTCACCGCGGCCCGGGCGTCCGGCGTCGGCGGTGCCGGGGTGCTCTTCCGTCACCTGGTGCCGAACGCGGCGCCGCTGTTCACCGTGCAGCTGTCGCTCGCGATGGCCACGGCCGTGCTCGCCGAGGCCGGGCTGTCCTACCTGGGCTACGGCGCCGGGTCGGACACTGCGTCGTGGGGCAGCCTGCTGTCCGACCTGCAGACCTACATCGGGGTCCACCCCTGGAGTGCGACCTGGCCGGGAGCCGCCATCGCGATCGTCGTCGCGGCACTGTCGTTGCTCGGCGACGCGGTGCGGGACGCCTCGGACCCGCGGCTGACGACGAGCGACCGGAGCGCCGACCCGGCGACGACCGACGGCACCGCGAGCGACCGGAACGCCGACCCGGCGACGACCACCCCGGGGGTGACCGCATGACCGCCGACGCACGCGAAGGATCCGGCCCCAGCGGCACCGGCACCGCCCACGCCACCGCAGCCTCCGGACTCGAGGTGCGCGGGTTGTCGGTCCGCATCACGGGGCGGACGATCCTCGACGACGTCACCTTCACCGTGCCTCCCGGCCAGCGCGTCGGCGTGATCGGCGCGAGCGGATCCGGCAAGTCGATGACCTCGCTCGCCCTGATGGGCCTGGAGCCCGCCGGCGCCGTCGTGACCGGCAGCGTCCGCCTGGACGGCACCGAACTGGTCGGCCTGCCCGACCGCGAGCGCGCGCGACACCGTGGATCGGGCATCGCGATGGTGTTCCAGGAGCCGGGCACCGCGCTCGACCCGCTGCGGCGGGTCGGCGCGCAGATCGCGGAGCCGCTCCGGCTGCACCGTGGACTCGACCGACGCGCGGCGCGCTCGGCGGCCGTCGACCTGGCGGCGTCCGTGGGCCTGCCCGACCCGGAGTCGCTGCTGCGGCAGTACCCGCACCAGCTGTCCGGCGGGCAGCGGCAGCGGATCTGCATCGCGATGGCGATGGCGGGCGAACCGTCGTACCTGGTGGCCGACGAACCGACCACGGCGCTCGACGTCACGACCGAGGCACGCATCCTCGACCTGTTCGAGCACCTGCCGGCGGGCATGGTGTTCGTCACCCACGACCTCGCCGTGCTCGCGCGCATCGCCGACACCGCGGTGGTGCTCGACGCCGGCCGTGTCGTCGAGCAGGGCCGGGTCGCTGACCTGCTCGCCGCACCGCAGCACCCCGCAACGATCGCGCTCGTCGACGCCGCACGTGCCACCGCCAGGAGGACCGCCCCGTGACCCTCCCCGTCCTCGAGTCCACCGGTCTCCACCGCACCTACCGCCTCCCCCGCCGCGGCCCGTTCGAGCCAGGTCCGGTCCGCACCGCCGTCGACGGTGTCGACCTGACGGTCGCCCCCGGCGCACGGCTCGGCATCGTCGGCGAATCGGGATCCGGCAAGTCCACGCTGGTCCGGCTGCTCGCCGGCCTGGAGGCCCCTTCCGCCGGCACCGTCGCCGCCTCCGGCCGTCCGGTGGTCGCGTCCCGGTCCGCGCGTGCGTTGCGCTGGTTCCGTCGCGAGACCGGGGTGGTGTTCCAGGACCCGTACGCGTCCCTCGACCCGCGGATGCGCGTCGGCGCGATCGTCGCCGAGCCGCTGCGGGCCCTGCAGGTGCCGGGGTCGCACGACGAGCTCGTGCGTGCCGTGCTGGAGCGCGTCGACCTGCCCGCCGACACGGTCGACCGGTACCCGCACGAGTTCTCCGGCGGGCAACGGCAGCGGATCGCGATCGCCCGGGCCGTGGTGCACTCGCCCCGGATCCTGTTCGGCGACGAGCCGATGAGCGCCCTCGACGTGGTGGTCCGCGCTCGGGTGATCGAGCTGTTCCGGTCGCTCGCCGACGACCTCGGGCTGACGCTCGTGCTGGTGTCGCACGACATCGGGGTCGTGCAGCGGCTGTGCGACACGGTCGCGGTGATGTCCGACGGCCGCATCGTCGAGCACGGGCCGGTGTCGCTCCTCGATGCGCCGCAGCACCCGGTGACGCGGGCGTTGGTGGCGGCGGCGCCGACGCTGCCGTAGGAGGGGTCGGCGGGCGGCGGGCGGCAGCGCACCGTGCGCGCCCCGCCACTCGGTGCGAGCTCCGCACGGAGCCGGCCTACAAGGCCGCACCGGGCAAGCAACGCTGCACCACATGCACGAAACCGCACCGTGCGCCGGACAGGAAGCACAGCACCGGCCCGCCCCGCGCCTCCAGACCAGACGCACACGAGTCCACCGCACCGTGCGCACCCCGCCACTCCGTGCGAGCTTGCTCGCACGGAGCCGGCCTACAAGGCCGCACCGAACAACCGACGCCGCACCACATGCACGAAACCGCACCATGCGCCAGACAGGAGGCACGGCACCAGCCCGCCCCGCGCCTCCAGACCAGACGCACACGAGTCCACCGCACCGTGCGCACCCCGCCATCCCGTGGCGGCTTGCCCGCACCGAGCCGGCCTACAAGGCCGCACCGAGCAAGCAACGCTGCACCAGCCGGACAACGCCGCACGGTGCGCCGCGCGCCCGAGCGCCGCACCCCCGCACCCCCGCACCCCGCGCCCCGGCCCCGGGCCTCCCGTCAGGCGGTCCAGGCAGCCGGGTGCCGCCGCTGCCAGCGCAACCGGCGCTCGAGCTGCGCGCCGATCGCGAGCAGGACGCGCTCGCCGCCGGGGCGTCCGATCAGCTGCACACCCATCGGCAGGCCGCCACCGTCCGGGTGGTCGTCGTCGGTCACGCCGACCGGCAGGGTGATCGCGGGGAGCCCGGACACGTTCGCCATCGACGTCCACGGCGAGTACGCGCACTGGCGGCGGAAGTCCTCGTCCGGGTCGTCGCCGTACCAGCCGAGGGGCCGCGGCGTCATCGCGAGGGTCGGCGTGAGCACCGCGTCGAACCGGTCGAACGCGCCGATGAGCGTCGTCGAGAAGGTGTCGAGCGTCGCCATCGCGTCGAGGACCTGTGTGCCGGACAGCGCCTGTCCGCGCGCCACGAGCCACGCCACGAGCGGGGTCAGCGACGACAGGTCGATGCCGGGCACCTGCGGCAGTCGGGCGGCCGAGCTCTCCCACGCCACCCGGAACGCGTCGGCGTACGGCGCCCGGGGCATCCGGACGTCCTCGACGCCGTGCCCGACCTCGCCGAGCACCCGCACCGCGGTCTCCACGGCGGCCCGGGCTGCGGGGTCGACGACCACGTCGACGGTGTCGTCCCACGGCGAGCCCTCGAGCACCCCGACGACGAACCGGCCCTCGCCGCGGACGGCGGCCGCGGTGAACGGCCCCTCGCCGACGTCGGGGGTGACGAGCGCGTAGGGCGACGGCTCCGGCAGCCCGGTCGGCGCGACCAGCGCGTCGAGGAGCATGCCCGCGTCGGCGACGGACCGGGTGAGCGGCCCGGCCACGGACAGGCCACCGACGCCGGAGCGACCGGGCATCGACGGCACGCGGCCGCGGCTCGGCTTCAGGCCGACGAGTCCGGTCGCCGCGGCGGGGATCCGCACCGATCCGCCGCCGTCCGAACCGACTGCGGCCGGCACGAGTCCGGCGGCGACGGCCACGGCCGCACCGCTCGACGACCCGCCCGGCGCGCGCGTGGTGTCGTAGGGGTTCCGCGTCACGCCAAGCCGGGTCTCGGACGACGAGGACATGCCGAACTCCGGTGACGCCGTCTTGCCGAGGCTGACGGTACCGGCCGCGTCGAGCGCGGCGACGAGCGGGTGGTCGGCCGACGCGGGCCGCTCCGGCAGGCTCGCGGTGCCGTTCCGCGTGGGGACCCCGGCGCGGTCGTACAGGTCCTTGTCGGCGGACGGGAGGCCCCACAACGGTCTCGACGTCGGCACCAGGTGGCCGAGGCGATCGGCTCGGGCCCGGGCCGCGTCCGCGGTGACCGTCACGAAGGCACCGAGTCCGGCGTCCAGGCGTTCCACGCGGGCCAGGTAGTGCTCGGTGACCTCGAGGGCGGTCGCCTCGCCCCGGCGGATCCAGTCCCAGAGTTCCTGTGCGGAGAGGTGGTGGAGTTCGAACACGGCCCCGAGCCTAGGCGGCGGTGGCCCGTATCCTTCGACGGTGGACACCACTCTCCCCTCCGGCACGACGAAGCGCCGGATCGAACTCCGGCTCGTCCGGCCCCTGTTCGCCTGGTTCGCCCGGCCGACCGTCACCGTCGACGGGGTGGGACACCCGGCGCAGTGGGGCACCGGCACGTGGGCGGTGCCGGACGACGGCGACACGGTGATCGGCGTGTACCTGTTCAACCGCGCGTGGCGGTTCGGGGCGGCCTCGGTGTCGGTCGGCGGCGCGACGGCGCTGGACTACCGGGCCGGGCTGCTGCCGGTGGGTGCGGGTCGGTTGACGCCGCGCGGCTGAGGGTCGCGCCGGGCCGGGCAGGGTCTGCTCGGGCGGCTACTCGAACATCTCGGCAAGGAGCGCGTGCGGGTCACCGTCGACCGCGTGCGCGGATCGTCGCTCCGGCCAGTGCGTCGTGGCGTCGTCCGGCCAGCACGGCACGACGTGGAGGTGCAGGTGCGGCACGCTCTGGCCGGCGTCTGCACCCGATGCCTGCAGCACGACGGTCCCGGTCGCGCCGAGCGCCCCCTTCGTCGCACGGGCGACGCGCTGCGCCAGTGCCGTGGTGGCGGCGAGCGCCGTGGGTCCTGCACTGAGCAGGTCGGCGGTGTGCTCGACCGGCACGACCAGGGTGTGGCCCGGAGCGAGCGCCGAGTCGGGCAGGGGTGCGAAGGCGACGGCGTGCTCCTCGCGCTCGACCCACACGGCGGGTTCGTCACCGGCGATCACGGCACAGAAGACGCAGGAGTCCATCGGCCCAGTCTGCTGCACGTGGGGTGTCGCTCCCGCGTGGGACGATGGGCGCATGACCGCCACGCTCGTCGCCAAGGGCCTGTCCGGCGGGTACGCCGCTCGCACGCTGTTCGACTCCCTCGACCTGACGGTGGCGCCGGGCGACGTGATCGGCGTCGTCGGTGTGAACGGTGCCGGCAAGTCCACCCTGCTCCGACTGCTGGCCGGGGTCGACGAGCCGCTGGCCGGCACGGTGTCCCTGGCACCGACGGACGCGTTCGTGGGGTGGCTCCCCCAGGAGCACGAGCGCATCGCTGGCGAGACCGTCGCGGCGTACCTCGGGCGGCGGACCGGCTGCACCGAGGCGACGGCGACGATGGACGCAGCGGCGGCGGCGCTCGGGGACCCCGACGCCGGCGACGCAGCGGCCGACCGGTACTCGGCGGCGCTCGACCGCTGGCTCGCCGCGGGGGCCGCCGACCTGGAGGACCGGATCCCGGCGGTGCTCGCCGACCTCGGCCTCGAACCCGGCACCGGCGACTCCGGTGCGGACGGCGTCGGCCCGGACTCCCTGATGACCGCGCTGTCCGGTGGGCAGGTCGCCCGCGTCGGGCTCGCCGCGCTGCTGCTGTCGCGGTTCGACATCGTCCTGCTCGACGAGCCGACCAACGACCTCGACCTGGACGGCCTCGACCGGCTCGAGGCGTTCGTGCGCGGGCTGCGCGGCGGGGTGGTGCTCGTCAGCCACGACCGTGAGTTCCTGGCGCGCTCGGTGACCTCCGTGCTCGAACTCGACCTGGCGCAGTCGTCGAACCGGCTGTTCGGCGGCGGGTACGACTCGTTCCTCGAGGAGCGCGAGATCGCCCGGCAGCACAAGCGTGACGCGTACGACGAGTTCGCGTCGACGAAGGCCGACCTGGTCTCGCGGGCACGGACGCAGCGCGAGTGGTCGAGCCAGGGTGTCCGGAACGCCATGAAGAAGAGCCCGGACAACGACAAGATCCGCCGCCGTGCCGCCTCGGAGTCGAGCGAGAAGCAGGCGCAGAAGGTCCGGCAGATGGAGTCCCGCATCGCCCGGCTCGACGAGGTCGAGGAGCCGCGCAAGGAGTGGCAGCTGGAGTTCACGATCGGCAGCGCACCCCGGTCGTCGGCCGTCGTCGCGACGCTGTCGGACGCCACGTTCACCCAGGGCGACTTCACCCTCGGCCCGGTCTCGCTGCAGGTCGACGGTGGTGACCGGATCGGCATCACCGGCCCGAACGGCGCCGGCAAGTCCACCCTGCTGCGGGCGCTGCTCGGCAAGCAGGCGCCGACGACGGGCACGGCCTCGCTCGGGTCCAGCGTCGCGGTCGGCGAGGTCGACCAGGCGCGTGCGGCGTTCACCGGTGACCAGCCCCTGGCAGCGGCGTTCGAGGCGATCGTCCCCGAGTACACGACCGCCGACGTCCGGACGCTGCTCGCGAAGTTCGGGCTGAAGGCGGACCACGTCGGCCGACCGGCCTCGGCGCTCTCCCCCGGCGAGCGCACCCGGGCCGGACTCGCGCTGCTGCAGGCCCGCGGGGTGAACGTGCTCGTCCTCGACGAACCGACCAACCACCTGGACCTCACCGCGATCGAGCAGCTCGAGCAGGCACTGGAGTCCTACGACGGGACCCTGCTGCTCGTCACACACGACCGGCGCATGCTGGAGACCGTCCGACTCGACCGGCAGTGGCGGGTCGAGGGCGGCACCGTCACCGAACGCTGACGGATCGACCGAGGGGGAAGCACCATGCGACGCAACACCTGGATCGCGACGACCGCCGGGGTGGTGGTGCTCGCCGTCGCCGCCGTCGTGGTGGGGGTGACCGTCGGGTCGCCAGCACCGGAGCCGACCCGCGCGGCCCGGGCCACGACGACACCGACCCCGAGCGCCACGCCGAAACCGAAGCCAACGCTCGCGGCCGTCCCCGCTGCACCGTCCGACGCGACCCTGGCCGCGCTGCCGTTGGCGTTCCACGACGCCGTCGTGCCGCAGTTGCTCGACGGCGGGGACGTGGAGCCCGAGGACACGTGGCAGATCGCGACCCCGCGCACGCAGCTCGTCGCCCTGTACGCGAGCCCGTCGAGCCGCGCCCGGCCGGTGGCGACCCTGTCCCACCTGGTGTCGACGATCAACCGACCCGCGGCGACCGCGGTGTGGGGTCGCTCCCCCGGCCGGGACGGCGGGATGCTCCTGGTGTCGACGCCGTCCCGCAACCGCACCCCCGGTGACGGCGGCGACCTGGACGCCCCGAGCGCGACGTTCGCCTGGGCCCGGGCCGCCGACTTCACCGTGACGCGCACCGACCGGATGATCACGGTCGACGTCGCCGCCAGCACCGTGTCCGTCGTCACCCGGTCGGGCAAGGTCACGGCAACCGAGGCCGCCCGGCTCGGGACGCCGGAGGACCCGACACCGACCGACACCGCCACCTACGTCGAGGCGGCGTACGTCGACACCCGCGTCGCGTACACGCAGGGCAACCCGATCATCCTGACCGGGGCGCACTCGTCCCGGATCCCGTCGTACGGCGGCAACGCGGCACTGACCGCGTTGCACTACTACCCGGACCCGACCGGCAGCTCGCACGGCTGCGTCCGGATCTCTGCGGAGATGACCCGGACCCTCGCGGCGCTGCCCGTCGGCACCCCGATCCGGTTCGACTGAGACGGGGTCGACTGGGACCGGGTCAGTGGAAGGGGCAGCGGCCCCGGACCTCGCCACCCGAGGCCGGCTTCGTCGGCAGTCGGCGGCGGTCGACCTGGAGCCCGTCGTCGAGGATCGTCAGCCGCGGGTCGCTCAGCACCGAGACCGCGGCCGCGAGTGCGGCGATCGCGACCTTCTCGCCGGGGCACCGGTGCCCCGTGGCGACGTCGGCACCGCCGTGCGGGACGAACGTCGTGATGGACTCGAAATCGTCCACGCCGAGGAACCGCGACGGGTCGAACTCGCCGGCACGCTCCCACGAGCGCTCGTCGGTGTCGGTCCCGGTGATGTCGAGCACCACGCGCCCGCCGGCGGGCAGGTGTTCGCCGTCCAGCTCGACGTCCGTGGTGGCCCAGGCGGGCAGCATCGGCACGAACGGCGCGGTCCGGCGGATCTCCTGCGCGAAGGCGACGGCGAGCGGGCCGTCGACGCGCGGCCCGTCAGCGGTGTCGGCCGCCGCGCTCTCGGCGGCGATCCGTTCCCGCCACTCCGGCCGGTCGTGCAACTCCTTCGCCGCGAACGCCACGAACCGGGCCACCGCGATGGCCGGCCGGATGCTGTTCTGCAGTTCGATGCCGGCCAGCCGCGCCGGCAGCAGCGCCCCGGAGGGGTCCCGGTGCCACGCCCACTCGTGCAGGGCGGTGTGCGGCTCGGGGGTCAGCCGGCCACCGCGCACGGCCTCGACCAGCCGCCGGGCGTGCCGGTCCGACCAGTGCCGGTTCAGGACGGCCTGCAGGTACTCCGGTGAGTACGGCACCCCGAAGCCGTCGACGACCTGGGCGAGCCGTGCCGCCCATCGGGTCTTCGCCGCCGGCGTCCCCGGCAGCCCGGCCCAGCGCATGACCGCGCGGCCGATCGCGCCGACGGCCGCGTCGTACGCCGACCGGGTGCCGCCGGCGAGCCAGGCGTCGCGTTCGGTCGCCCACTCCCGGGTCAGCAGGGGTGCGAGCCGCCGGACCTGCTCGTCCTCGTACGCGACGTCGACGAAGGTCGCCTTGCGGTGGTGGTGCTCCGCCCCGTCGAGGCTGTGCACCGACCCGACGCCGAACAGCGTCCGCTGCACGATCGCCGGCATCGCGCCGTGGCGTGCCGTGCGGTCGCCGTCGTAGAACAGGCCGACGCCCTCGGCACCACGCACGAGCAGCGCCGGACGTCCGAGCAGTCGGAAGCCCACCGCCCGCGCCCCCGGACGGGTCCGGCGCCACAGGTGGGCACCGAACCCGTAGCCGCGGGTCAGGAGCGAGAGGGAGTCGTCGATCGCCATGCGGCCATGCTGCCGAGCGCCGCCCGATCAGGCTCTCGGGATCCGCACCAGTCCGAGCCGTGCCACGACCTCGGCGCTCTCCTCTTCCGGGGTGCGGTCGGCGGCGATCGTCACGTGGGCCTCGTCGGGCTGCGGCGGCTCGAGCGTGGCGAGCTGCGACTGCAGCAGCGACGTCGGCATGAAGTGCCCGGAACGCTGCGACATCCGCTCCTCGATGAGCGCGCCGTCACCGGCCACGTGCACGAACACCACCCCGGGGGCCCGCAGCACGTCGCGGTACGAGCGCTTCAGGGCCGAGCAGGTCACGACGCCGTTCGTGCCGGCGTCCAGGTGTCCGCGGATCCAGCCGGCGACGACGTCGAGCCACGGCCAGCGGTCCTCGTCGGTGAGCGGGGTGCCGGCGTGCATCTTGTCGACGTTCGCCGGCGGGTGCATCGCGTCGCCCTCGGCGAACTCCCACCCGACCTGCTCCGCCACCATGGCGGCGACGGTCGACTTGCCGGACCCGGAGACCCCCATCACGACCAGGACGCGGGCATCCAGCCCGGCGTCGGACGCACCGGCAGCAGCAACTCCTCCTGCGCCGCTCATCGGATGAACACCCCGGCCAGCAGGACCCCGAGCAGACCGAACACCGAGATGAGGCACTCGAGCACCGTCCACGTCTTGAACGTCTGCCCGACCGTGGTGCCGAGGTACCCCTTCACCAGCCAGAACCCGGCGTCGTTGACGTGCGACAGGAACACCGAGCCGGCACCGATCGCGAGCACGAGCAGGGAGGTCATCGGCGTCGACAGGTCGGCGGCGATCGGCGCCATGATGCCGGCGGCGGTCACGGTGGCGACCGTGGCCGACCCGGTCGCCACGCGGACCAGGGCCGAGACGACCCAGGCGACGAGCAGCACCGAGACGCCGGAGTCCTTGACGGCGTCGGCGATCACGCCGCCGATCCCGGTGTCGATGAGCACCTGCTTGAAGCCACCGCCGGCACCGACGATGAGCAGCACCCCGGCGATCGGGGGCAGTGCGCTCTCGAGCGACTTCGACACCGCCGAGCGGTCCATGCCGCCGCCGATCGCGAAGAAGACCATCGCGTAGACGGCGGCGATGCCGATGGCGATCATCGGCGAACCGAGGAAGTCGAGCAGGCTCACCCACGAGCCGGCGGCGTCGGGGGCGGTGGCCTCACGGATCGCCTGGGCGAGCATGAGCACGACCGGCAGCAGGATGCCGATCAGGGCGACGGTGAACGACGGGCTGCGCGGCTCGCTGATGACGCGCGTGAAGTCGCTCTTGCCGTTGGGCAGGGATGCGGTGTCCTGTGTGGCGGGGCCGCGTCGGGCCTCCCGTCCGGGGTGTGCCGGGTCGTCGGCGAAGGCGGCGGACCCGGAACGCGACCCCGAACCCGGGCCGGCGGTGGCGACCGCCCCACGCGACCCGAACATGTCGGGGACGGGGATGTCGACCCAGCGGGCCGCGAAGCGGGCGAAGAGCGGCCCGGCCAGGATGATCACCGGGATCGCCAGCACGATGCCGAAGGCGAGCGTGGTGCCGAGGTTCGCGCCGACGGTGGAGATCGCGACGAGCGGGCCGGGGTGCGGCGGGACGAACGCGTGCATCGTCGACAGGCCGACCAGCGCGGGGACGGCGATCTTCATGATCGGCACCTCGCTCCGCTTGGCGACCAGCACGATGATCGGGATGAGCAGGACGAGCCCGACCTCGAAGAACATCGGCAGCCCGATGAGCGCCCCGATCAGGGCCATCGTCCACGGCAGCGCCGCCTTCGACGACTTCCGCACCAGGGTGTCCACGACGCGGTCCGCTGCGCCGGAGTCGACGAGCATCTTGCCGAACATCGCCCCGAGCCCGACGAGGATGCCGACGCTCGTCATGGTCGCGCCGAAGCCGTCACCGAAGCTGGTGACCGCCTTGTCGGGAGCGAGCCCCGCGCCGATGCCGACGCCGAGCGCGCCGATCGTGAGCGCGATGAACGGGTGCACCTCGAGCCAGGTGATGAGCGCGATGATCACCACGATGCCGACGAGTGCCGCGATGATCAGCTGCGGGATCGAACCGGACGGGTCGACCGTCTCGGTGGTGCCACCCGCGGCGAGCAGGTGGTCCGGGAGAGCGTGAGGCATCAGCGCCCCTTCCTGGAGTCGCTGCTGCGCGGCTCCGTCGCCTTCGTGTCGAGGGTGGACTGGCACGACGAACGCCGACCCTCAATAATCTGATTAATCAGACTATACGACGTCGTCCCGCGCGCCAACCGCCCGTCCCCGGAGTCTGCCGCTTCGATGGGACCGGCGTCACGACGACCGCGTGACCCGTACTGCACGGAGGAAACGATGCCCACCGCACGCGGACTGCACGCCCACGTGCTCGACACCCTGGGCCAGCGGATCGTCGACGGCGACCTGGCCACGGGTTCCGTCGTGCGACCCGAGCTGGTCGCCGACGAGTTCGGGGTGTCCCGCTCGGTCGTCCGCGAGGCCCTGCGCGTCCTGCAGTCCCTCGGCCTGGTCGAGCCCCGGCAGCGGGTCGGCACGCTCGTCCGCGACATCACCGCGTGGGAGCTGCTCGCCCCCACCGTGATCCGGTGGCGCGGTACCTCACCGGCGTACTTCGTGCAGCAGCGGGAGCTCGTGGAGCTCCGGCTCGGCGTCGAACCGGTCGCGGCGTCCCTGACCGCCGGCTCCGCGGGCGCGAACGCCGTGCTCGCCGCCGCCGAGGAGATGCTCGACGCCTGCGGACGCGAGGACAGCCGCGCCTACCTGGAGGCCGACGTCCGCTTCCACCGCGCCCTGCTGACCGGGTCGGGGAACGCCGTGTTCGCGCACTTCGCCGGCACGGTCGAGGCGCTGCTCCGCACCCGCACGTCGGAGTCGCGCGACCCCATCACGCGCTGGACGCGCGAGGCGGCGCTCCGGCACCATGCCGTCGGGCGCGCAGCGGTCGACGGTGACGCGGACGCCGCCGCGGCGGCGGCCACCGCGCTGCTCCGCGTGACGCGCGACGAGTTCGTCACCGAGGCGCCGGCGGGCTGACGCGACCGGGCGACGGCCTGGAGGCGCGTGCCGGGGCCGCCACGGGCCTCCCGTCCGCCCCGCGGCCGCGTCTCGAGCGCGACGGACGTCCGTCAGGTCCGGCGCGTCGACCGCGTCGGCTCCGTCAGCGTCGTCGCGCGAACAGCCGCGGGCCGCGCAGGCGGAGCCGCATCGTGACCGTGCCGAGCCAGCGGTCGTACTTGTAGCCGACCTTGCCCATCCGGCCGACCTCCTCGAAGCCGAGCCGCTCGTGCAGCCGGATCGACGCCTCGGCCTGGCGGTCCGCGATGACGGCGACGACCTCGCGCACGCCGGCCGAGCGGCACTCGTCGAGCAGCGCCTCCATCAGGGCGCGGCCGAGCCCCTTGCCACCGGACGCGGCGCCGAGGTAGATCGAGTCCTCGACGACGTGGTTCGAGCGGTCCCGCGGGTTCCACGCGTCGACCAGGGCGTACCCGAGGATCTGTCCGGCGGGGTTCTCCGCCACCAGGAACGGCAGGCGGCGCTTCCGGATGTCGTCGTAGCGCTTCTTCCACGCGGCGTACGTGAACGCCGCCGGGTCGAAGGTCACCGACGAGTTGCGGACGTAGTGCGTGTGGATCTCGCGCACGTGGGGCAGGTCCCCCACCTCGGCCGCACGGATGCGGTACTCGAAGGCCGTCTCGGTCGCCGCCGGGGCACGCAGGTGTCGCGGCAGGACCCGCCGTCGCTGGTATTCCTCCTCGAGCACGTGCCGAGCCTACTGAGCGGGCAGCGTCCAGTCGACGGGCGGTGCGCCCTGCGACTCGAGCAGCGCGTTCACCTGCGAGAACGGGCGGCTGCCGAAGAACCCGCGCGACGCGCTGAGCGGGCTCGGGTGGGCCGACGCGACGACCGGGGTGTCGCCGAGGAGCGGTCGGACCGAACCGGCCTGGGCGCCCCAGAGCACGGCGACGAGCGGGGTGCCACGGGCGACCAGGGCGCGGACGGCCTGGTCCGTCACCGACTCCCAGCCCTTGCCGCGGTGGCTGCCGGCCTCGCCCGCCTGCACGGTGAGCACCCGGTTGAGCAGCAGGACGCCCTGGTCGGACCACGCACGCAGGTCGCCGTGCGACGGGGGCGTCACCCCGAGGTCGTCGGCGAGCTCGCGGTAGATGTTCGCCAGGCTCCGCGGCACCGGACGGACTGCGGGGTCGACCGCGAAGGACAGGCCGATCGGGTGGCCGGGCGTCGGGTACGGGTCCTGCCCGACGACCAGTACCTTGACGGCGTCGAACGGGGTCGTGAACGCGCGGAGCACGTCGCCGCCAGCGGGCAGGTAGTGACGGCCCGCGGCGGTCTCGTCCCGCAGCCACGCACCGATCCGGTGCACGTCGGGCTCGACCGGCGCGAGGGCATCGGCCCAGCCGGGGTCGACCAGGTCGGCGAGCGGCCGTGGTTCCACGTCGGCTACGCGCCCATGGTGGCGACGGCCACCGACTCCTCGCCGGCCATCACGCGCCAGACGCTGCCGGTCCCGCGGACCTCGAGCGCGCCCTCGCCGACGACGAGCGTGGTGTCCTCGTCGATCGCGAGTCCGGCGGTGACGAACTCGGCCTCGGCGCTGGCGATGAGCCGCGCGAGCGTGCCGGCCTGCACCGCGTGCACGTCGATGGTCAGGTCGACCAGGCCGAGGCCCTCGCGGAGCTCGACCTCGTCCAGCCCTTCGGACGCCGCCTCGGGGCAGATCTCGACGCCGCCGATGCGCCAGCCGCCCACCAGGGCACGGTCGGCGGCGATCATCGCACCGGCCGAGTAGCCGAGGTAGGGCAGCCCGTCGGAGACGAGCAGCCGGAGCTGGTCGACGAGCGGGGCGATCGCCGCCAGGTAGTCGGGGGTGACGCCGCCGCCGACCACCAGGGCGTCGACGTCGCTCAGGACGGTGGTGTCGAAGACCTGACCGGCCGCGACCTCGGTGACGAGCACCTCGGCCGTGCGCGGGCCGCCGAGGACCTCGGCGATGTCGGCCGTCGACGACGGGCTGCCGCCGTCCGGGCCCGCCACGGAGAGCAGGGCGATGCGTGGGACGCTCCGGCCGACCGCTGCCGAACGGGCGGTGGCCTCGGCGAGGAACGGTGCTGCGGCGTCCGCGGCGGCGAACAGACCGCCGCCGACCAGGTGGATGCTCACGACTCGGCCGTCACGGGGGCGAGGGCGCTCCACGGGAACGTGATCCAGCCGTCGACCCGGCGCCACACGTGGTCGGGCTCGAGGACGGTGCCGGGCTTCGAGTACAGGCAGGCGCTCCGGACGTCGGCACCGGCGTTCCGGATGATGTCGACCACCAGGCGCAGGGTGCGGCCGGAGTCCGACACGTCGTCGACGACGAGGACCCGCTTGCCGGACAGGCTCGGGGCGTCGAGGGCGGGGGCGAGCACGACCGGCTCCTCCAGCCGCTGCTCGACGTCGGTGTAGAACTCGACGTTGATCGAGCCGCACTCCTTGGTGCCGAGGGCGTACGCCACGGCGCCGGCGATGATCAGTCCGCCGCGGGCGACGGCGACGACGACCTCGGGCTCGAAGCCGCTGGACAGGACGTCCTTGGCGAGCAGGCGTGCGGCGTCACCGAACTCGAGCCAGCCGAGTACCTCGGGCCCGCTCGTCACGGTCACGGTGGACGGAGCCGCGGGCTCGGGTTCGCTGCTGATCGGCATCCGACCACGGTACCGGCAGGGAGCCCGCGCCCGCGACCCGCGGCAGCAGCCCGGGCGCTGCGCGGGTCCGGCGCGGCCTGGCTCAGCGTGGCGTCAGCGGGCCGCGCGCCAGCTTGTGCTGCGCCGACTGCGCCACCGGCCTGATCGTCACGAGGTCGAGGTTCACGTGTGCCGGCAGCTCCACCGCGTGCACGATCGCCTCGGCGACGTCGTCGGCCACGAGCGGCTCCGGCACGTCGTCGTACACCGCGGCGGCCTTCTGCTCGTCCCCGCGGAACCGGGTGAGCGCGAACTCGTCGGTCTTCACCATGCCCGGCGCGATCTCGACGACCCGGATCGGCTCGCCGTTCAGTTCGAGCCGGAGCGCGCCGACCAGGGCGTGCTCGGCGAACTTCGCGGCGTTGTAGCCGCCACCGTTCTCGTACGCGACGAACCCGGCGGTGCTGGTCACCGTGACGATGTCCGCTCCCCCGGACGCGCGAGCGCGGTCGCGCAGGTGCGGCAGCAGCGCGGAGACGACACGCTTCGTGCCGATCACGTTGACCTCGAACATGGCGCGCCAGTCGTCGACGTCGGACTCCTCGACGCTGGCCGAACCGAACGCCCCACCGGCGTTGTTCACGAGCACGTCGGCGCCGCCGAGGTCCGCGACACGAGCGGCGAGCGCCGCCACGTCGTCGGCGTCCGTGATGTCGGCGACCAGGGTGTCGGCCCCGGTCTCCGCGGCGAGCGCCTCGAGCTTCGCGGCGCGACGGGCCACGGCGAGCACGTCCCAGCCCCGCGACCGGAACAGCCGGACGGTGGCCGCCCCGATGCCCGAGCTCGCTCCGGTGACGACTGCGCGCCGTGCTGCCATGTGATCTGCCTCCTGCGTCGGTGACCGGGCGTGTGGTGGCCTGGTCCGTCCACCGTACCGAGCAGGACGCTTCCGGCACCGCACCGGGCCGTCCAGGTCACGATCCGGTAACGTGACCGGCGATGACGACGGATGCCGCCCCTCCCGCCCCCTCGGCCCCGGCGACGCAGCTCGAGCCCGGTCGAGCCCCGCGCCGGATCCCGATGTGGGACACCGCGCGGTTCGTCGCGGTCACGCTCGTGGTGATCGGCCACGCGATCCAGCGGCAGACGCCGGCGAGCGAACACGCCCTGGCGCTCTACACGTTCATCTACGCGTTCCACATGCCGGCGTTCGGCGTGATCAGCGGCTACTTCTCGTCGGCGGACACCCCGACGGCGAGGCGGATGCGGCGGACGATCACGGACATCGTCGTGCCGTACATCATCATGCAGACGATCTGGACCGTGGTGCAGGGCATCGTCGAGGGCGGCAAGGACTTCAACCCGACGAAGCCGACGTGGACCCTGTGGTTCCTGCTGGCCCTGGGCATCTTCAAGCTGATCCTGCCGTACCTGGCGCAGCTGCGGTGGCCGCTGTTCTGGGCGGTCGTGTTCAGCATCGGCGTCGGCTACTTCGACAACGTCGACTCCACGCTCTCGCTGTCCCGCGCGATCAGCCTGCTGCCGTTCTTCCTGCTCGGGTGGCAGGTCAAGCAGTGGGGCGTCTTCGACCGCTGGTACGAGGCGTCCCGCCGCACGGTCGTCCGGGTGCGGATCGCCGCCGTCGTGGTGTTCGCGGCGTGGGCGGTGTCCTGCGCGGTCTGGATCCCGCAGTTCAAGGAGTTCGACCTGCACCACTGGTTCTTCTACGACGACTCCTACTCGGGGCTCGGCGAGGACGCCTGGTGGGCGGGTGCGGTGCGCTTCGGCCTGATGCTGCTCGCGACCCTGCTGACGGCGTCGTTCCTGGTGCTCATCCCCCGTCGGAACATCTGGATCACCCGGTTCGGCGCGGCGACGATGTACGTCTACCTGCTCCACACGTTCGTGCTCTACCCGATCCGGGAGTCCGGCGTCCTGGCCGGCGAGCACTCGGCCTGGCCGTTCGTGCTCCTGATGGTCGTCATCGCGTGCGCAGTCAGCCTCTTCCTCGCACAGCCCTTCGTGCGGCGCGGGATGCGCTGGCTGCTCGAACCGAAGGTCGACTGGCTGTTCCGCCGCGACAAGGCGTAGCGGTGCCACCTCGCACCGTGCACGGCCCTCCGGCCGGTGCGAGCTTGCCCGTCCCGTGCGGCGCGGCAGCGCCGCACGGAACCACCGACCTCGCACCGTCCGGCGGTGACCGCACGGTGACAGCACGGTGCGGACGGACGGCCGGCCGGGAGGCCCGTGGCGCGTCCGGCGCGCGCGTTACGTCCCGAGGCGGGTGCGGTGGTGCGGGCCCGGCCACCTGCGTACCGTGACACCCGACGCACAGCAGCGCCGCGCCTCCGGGCCGAGCGCAGGGCGACCCGACGACCAGCCGCACCGGACAGGAGCACCAAGATGACCGAGCACGACGCCGCGCAGTGGCAGTTCGAGACCACCCAGGTCCACGCCGGCGCACAGCCGGACCCGACCACGGGCGCCCGAGCGACGCCGATCTACAAGACGACCTCGTACGTCTTCGCGAACTCGGACGAAGCGCGCGACCTGTTCGCGCTCGCCAAGCCGGGCAACATCTACTCCCGGATCATGAACCCGACGAACGACGTCGTCGAGCAGCGGATCGCCGCGCTCGAGGGCGGCTCCGGGGCCCTGCTCGTCGCGTCCGGCCAGGCGGCCGAGACCTACGCGGTGCTGAACATCGCGGGGGCGGGTGACCACATCGTGTCGTCGTCGTCGATCTACGGCGGCACGTACAACCTGTTCAAGTACACGCTGGCGAAGCTCGGCATCGAGACGACGTTCGTCGAGGACCAGGACGACCTCGAGGAGTGGCGCCGCGCGGTCCGCCCGAACACGAAGCTGTTCTTCGCCGAGACCATCGGCAACCCGAAGATCAACGTCCTCGACATCACGGGCGTCAGCGACGTCGCCCACGAGTCCGGCGTCCCGCTGATCGTCGACAACACGATCGCGACGCCGTACCTGATCCGTCCGTTCGAGCACGGCGCCGACATCGTGGTGCACTCGGCCACGAAGTTCCTCGGTGGCCACGGCACGGTCATCGGCGGGATCATCGTCGACGGCGGGAAGTTCGCCTGGTCGCAGCACGCCGACCGGTTCCCGGAGTTCAACACGCCCGACCCGTCGTACCACGGCGCGGTCTTCGCCGAGGCGGTCGGCAACGAGCTCGCGTACATCGTGAAGGCCCGCGTGCAGCTGCTCCGCGACCTGGGTGCGTCGAACTCGGCGGACACGGCGTTCGCGCTGCTGCAGGGCATCGAGACCCTGTCGCTCCGCATCGAGCGGCACGTGTCGAACGCGCAGGAGATCGCGGAGTGGCTCGACCAGCACCCCGACGTCGCCACCGTCGCCTACGCCGGGCTGCCGACGTCGCCCTGGTACGCGGCTGCGAACCGGTACGCGCCGAAGGGCGTCGGTGCCGTGCTGTCGTTCGAGCTCAAGGGCGGGGTCACCGCGGGCAAGGCGTTCGTGGACAACCTGCAGCTGTTCTCGCACCTGGCCAACATCGGCGACGTCCGCTCGCTCGTCATCCACCCGGCGTCGACCACGCACTCGCAGCTCACCCCCGAGCAGCAGCTGACCACCGGGGTCACGCCCGGCCTGGTGCGCCTGTCGGTCGGCATCGAGAACATCGCCGACCTGAAGGCCGACCTCGAGGCCGGGCTCGCCGCGGCCCGGGCGATCGCGCAGGAGAGCCAGCGCGCGTAGCGTTCGCCCGTCCTGGGGCACCGACTCGGAACGACAAGGTCGACGTCGCACGACGTCGACCTTGTCGTTTGCCCGCCCGTGCAACAGTTGCCGACGCGGCGGTGCGACTTCCTCGATGTCGTACGACGTCGACGTTGTCGCACCCGCCCACGCACCAACCCGCAGACGCCCGGACCAGGACGACGCGAGCACGGCCCGAAGGCCGGCCACGCGCCGGGCGTGACGTAACACGGCGGCGGCGACCCGCGCCTCCCGGCAGACTGGACGCACGATGGACTGGCAGACGACCCCCGAGGACTCCGTGCCGTCCACCCTGGTGCCCGGCACCGAACTCGGCACCCTCGGCAAGCCGCCCGTGACCGGTGCCTGGCGTCCCGGTGACCACCCGGGGGCACGCCACTTCGAGTCACTCGGCGAGCAGTGGGTGCGCGGCGGCCGCCTGCCGTCCGTGCGCGTGGCCTACGAGACGTGGGGCACGCTCAGCGCCGCCCGCGACAACGCGGTGCTCGTCCTGCACGCACTGACCGGGGACTCGCACGTGACGGGTGCAGCCGGCCCGGGCCACCGCACCGCCGGCTGGTGGGGCGACGTCGTCGGCCCCGGCCGGGCGATCGACACCGACCGGTGGTTCGTGATCGCGCCGAACATGCTCGGCGGCTGCCAGGGCACCACCGGGCCGTCGTCGGTGTCGCCGTCGGGCGCGGAGTGGGGCTCGCGGTTCCCGTTCGTGACGGTGCGCGACCAGGTCGAGGTGCAGGCGCAGCTCGCCGACCGGCTCGGCATCGAGACCTTCGCGGCCGTCGTCGGCGGGTCCATGGGTGGCATGCACGCCCTCGAGTTCGCGGTCTCGCACCCGGCGCGCGTGCAGCGGCTGGCGGTCCTCGCGTCGACGGCGCAGACCACCGCCGACCAGATCGTGGCGAACTCGCTGCAGCGAGCGGCGATCCAGATGGACCCGGCGTTCGCCGGCGGCGACTACTTCGAGGCCGAAGCCGGCGAGGGACCGCACCGGGGACTGTCCCTGGCCCGGCGGATGGCACTCATGACCTACCGGGCGTCGGACGAGCTGAACAGCCGCTTTGCGCGGTCCTGGCAGAGCGACGTCTCCCCGCTCGGCGACGACGGCCGGTTCTCCGTGGAGAGCTACCTCGACTTCCACGGCAACAAGTTCACGCGGCGGTTCGACGCCTCGAGCTACGTCACCCTGACGTACGCGATGGACTCGCACGACGTCGGTGCCGGACGCGGCGGGGTGTCGGCGGCACTCGGGCTGGTGACCGCGCGGACCCTGGTCGTGGGGATCTCGAGCGACCGGCTCTTCCCCGTCGAGGACCAGCACCGGATCGCCGCGGGCGTGCCGGACGCGCTCGACGGGGACTCCGCCGCGGTGATCGAGAGCGAGTTCGGACACGACGGGTTCCTCATCGAGCACGAGCTGGTCGGGGCGCACCTGCGGCGGTTGCTCGACTCCTGAGCGGGCCCGCCTGCCACCACGGCGCGCCGAAGACCCCCCAACGGGTGGCGCGCGTGGAATGATGGCGTGGAGCTCGGCACTGACCGACGCTCGGTTTCCCGCACCGCCCAGATCGTCACCAACCAGGACATCGATGGACTTCATCGCACAGGAACGCGACCGCTTGCTGCGGTCGGCGACCCGTGTCGTGGGCATCGTCTGCGCGCTCGTCAGCGTCGTGGGCATCCTCTCCGCCGCCGCCGTGCCCACGCCGCCCCTCATCGGCGCACTCCTCTGCATCGCCGCGATGATCACCGCGCTCGTGTGCTTCGGCCGCGGCGGCGAAGTGTGGTGGACCGCCGCCATCGTCGTCGCCGGGCTCGCCACGATGGTGCTGCTCTTCACCGGCGTCGAGGACTCGGCGCGACCCCTCGTCGCCAGCGCCGTCATGCCCCTGGCCGCCGGCGGGCTCTCGGCACCGCTGATGGCCCAGCGCGGGCACCCCGTCGGTCTCGGCATCACCATCGCCGGGGGCGGCGCCGTGGTGGTGCTCATGGTCTGGGGCTCGGGCTCGCTCCTGTCGACCCCGGTCAGCGGCGCACTGCTCGGGTGGATCCTGATGGCCGTCGTGGCGATCTGGATCTCGCGCAGCATCCCCCGCGTCGCCCGTCGCATCTACAGCATCGGCACCGCCCACCGCGCCGAACGGCAGGCCAGCGAGACCGAGGCGCAGCGCCGCCAGGGTGCCCGCCTGCTGCACGACACGGTGCTCGCGACCCTGACGCTGCTGGCGCACTCCGGCGTCGGCGTCTCCGAGCAGGCGATGCGCGAGCAGGCCGCCGAGGACGCCCGACTACTGCGCCACCTGCGCCTCGGTGCGACCCCGCAGCCCTCGCAGTCCGGTGACTACTCGCTCACCCGCGAAGAGGAATCGCCGCTCGGGCAGACGCTCGAGTCGGTCAAGCAGCGCTTCGGCCGGATGGGGCTCGAGGTCAGCTGGCACGGCACCGGGCAGGTCCTGCTGCCGTCGAACGTGCTCGACGCGTTCCTGCTCGCGCTCGGCGAGTGCCTCGAGAACGTCCGTCGGCACGCCGGCGTCGGCGAGGCGCACGTCACGATCGTCCACGACAACGAGGTCGTCCGTGCGATGGTCACCGACTCCGGCGTCGGCTTCGACCTCACCACCGTCAGCGCCGAACGCCTCGGCTTCAAGGAGAGCGTCGTGAACCGCCTGCGCGAGGTCGGCGGCGACGCGAAGCTCTTCTCCGCGCCGGGCTCCGGCACCACCGTCGTCCTGGAGGCACCGCGATGACCCGGGTCCCCGAGGACACCATCGGCCGCAGCCTGCCCGGCGAGACCGCGCCACCAGCACCCCGCACCCGCCGCGAGGCGCGCGAGCGGTACCGGACGAGCGAACGGCGCCAGGCCAGAGGGCTCCCGTCGACGTCCACCGGTGCCCGGTCCCTGCGCCAGGCCGCCAAGCCCGGCGCCTCGCTCGGTGCCGGGTACCTCGGCCTCGGCGCCGCGGTCCTCACCGCGATCGAGGCCGTCGCCGGCATCGCGTTCTTCCTGGTGCGCTGGAACGAGTACTCCGACCCGTGGTTGCCCGCGGTCGCCTGGGGGCTCTACGTCGTCGCCGCCGTCGGGGTCGGACTCAGCGTCCTGACCTACGGCGAACGGCTGACGGGTCCGGCCTTCGCGTTGATCTGCGTCGTGCTGGCCTGCGTGGTCACGCTCGACTTCATCGGCATCTGGCCCGAGCACGACATCGCGCACACCGCGACCGCGTCGATGGCCGCCGGGTTCGCCCTGCTGCCGATCGCCACGCTCCGACCCGCCCGTGAGGTCGCCGTCGCCATCGGTGCGCTCGGCATCGCGTTCATCGTGATGGCCGTCGCGTCGACGCCGATCACGCACGACACGATGCCCGGCATCGTGTCCCTGCTGTCGCTCGTCGTCGTACCGCCGGCGCTCGCGCTGTACGTCGTGCAGCGGTTCCGCCAGCTCGTGCAGCGCGAACTCGACCGGGTGCTCGTGCAGAGCAACGTGCAGGCGCCGCAGTTCGCCGTCGGCATGCTCGCCTCGGACGAGCTCGCCCGCCTCGACCTGGCCGCCGAGAAGCTGCTCGACGCCGTCGCCAACGGCACCGATCCACTGCCGCTGTCCGACGCCTCGAGCTCCGTCGCCGCATCGCTCGCCACCGAGCTCCGCCTGCACCTGATCGAGGGCCGCCGCGAGACCTGGCTCTACCACGCGATCACCGAGTCCGACCACCTCGGCCGCTCGGTGAGCGTCGCCGACCCGACCGCCCTGGCGGGGCACCTCTCCCCCACCCAGCGCGACGGGCTGCTGCAGGCGATCTGGCAGATGGTCGGCGACGGCCGCACCGCCCAGCCCGGCATGCCCGTCGTCTCCGTCACGCTCGGCCCGATCGGCTCCGACGGCCATCCGGTCAGCGACGACACGATGGACGTCCCCGTCGTCATCGAGTCCCGCGGGGTGCCCCGGCGCAGCCTCGGCCCGACGGCCTGGAGCGCCCTGCAGCGCATCGGCCCGTACACCGAGACCGTCCGCGACGGCGCGCTGCACATCGTCGCGCACTGCGTCGTGAACCGACATCCGTCGATGTAGCTGCCGGACACCCGCACGCCTGACCGACTTCCGGCCCGCATCCTCCTAGGATCGGCCGAGCAATCCGCACCGAGAAAGGACGCCAGCATGGCGACTCCAGAGGAACCGATCCGACTCGCACTGGTCGACGACCACAGGATGCTCCTCGGCGCGCTCACGGAGTGGATCCGGAACGCGGCCGACGACATCACCCTGGTCGCCGCCGTCACGACCTGGCCCGAGCTCCTGACGAGCCCGGCGTTCCCGGTCGACGTGGTGCTGCTGGACCTGGACCTCAAGGACTCCATCCCGGTGTCGCTGAAGATCTCGACGCTCAAGACCGCGGGCGTCAAGACCGTCGTGATGAGCACGTACTCGGAGCCGAACGTCGTGCGCGAGGCCCTCGGCGCCGGTGCGCTCGGGTACCTGGTCAAGAGCGAGGACGCCGACATGATCGTCGAGGCGATCCGCTCCGCCCAGCGCGGCGAGCAGTACGTCTCGGCCGAGCTCGACCTCGCCATCAACAGCGGCGACGTCGGCGGTGTCCCGAAGCTCAGCGCTCAGGAGCGTCGCGTGATGGCCCTGTACGGCGGTGGCGAGCCCGTCAAGAGCGTCGCCTACCAGCTCGGCATCTCCGAGGAGACCGCGAAGAGCTACCTCAAGCGCATCCGCGAGAAGTACCGCGTCGCCGGCTTCGACGTGGGCACGAAGGTCGCGCTGCGGAAGCGCGCGATCACCGACGGCATCATCGTGCAGGACGGCAGCCCCCTGGGGCTGTAGCGCGCGTCGCGCGCTGCGCGTTGCGCGTTGCGCGTTGCGCGTTGCGCGTTGCGCGTTGCGCGTTGCGCTTCGTGAGCAGCAATGGTCGGGTCCCGTCACGGGACCCGACCATTGCTGCTCACGATGTGCGGTGGCCGCGCCACGTGACGGACGGGAGGCCCGTGGCGGCGTCGCCACGGGCCTCCCGTCCGGTGGGTGCGTGCGCACACCCCGCGTGTCAGGCCGTCGGGACCGGTGCGGTGATCGGACCGGTGGACGGTGACGACGAGCGGACCGCGGCACGACGGGTGCTCCGCCGCTCGACCGCGTAGCTGACCATCGTCACCAGGACGCCGAGCAGCGCCAGGCCGATGCCGAGCCAGCCCGGTGCGAGGAACCCGAAGCCGGCCGCGATGACGGCGCCGCCCAGGGCCGCACCGATCGAGTTGCCGATGTTGAAGGCCGAGTGGTTCAGCGCCGCCGCGATGGTGCGGGCGTCGCCGGCGACGTCCATCAGACGCGACTGCACCGCCGGCGGGATCGCCGACGAGGTCGCCCCGAGCAGGAACGCGCCGAGCAGCATGCCCCAGAGCCACTGCGCCGTCAGGACGGTGATGAGCAGGGCTCCGATGAGCGAGAACATGCCGACGTAGATCGTGCGCTTCACGCTGTGGTCGGCCAGGTGTCCGCCGAGCACCCCGCCGACGACCATGCCGATGCCCACGACGACGAGCACGATCGGCACGAACGACTCCGGCATCCCGGTGACGTTCTGCACGAGCGGGGAGATGTACGAGTACACCGCGAAGAACCCGCCGAACCCGACGGCGCCGAGGCCCATCACGATCCACACCTGCGGCACGCGGAACGCCCGGAGCTCACGACCGATCGTGGCGTGCTCGTCGCGGGCGCTCTTCGGTACGAAGGCCGCGACGGCCAGGAACGTCAGGGCGAACAGCGCGGCGACGACGCCGTAGGCGACCCGCCACCCGGCCACCTGTCCGACCCACGTGATCGCCGGGACGCCGACGACGTTCGCGACCGACAGGCCGAGCAGCACCATGGCGATGCCCTTGCCGCGCTTGCCCGGGCCCATCATGTCGCCGGCGACGATCGACGCGATGCCGAAGTAGGCGCCGTGCGGCAGCCCCGCGACGAAGCGGGCCACGAGCACCAGGCCGAACGAGGGCAGCAGCGCGCTCGCGATCGTCGCGACGACGAACCCGACGAGCAGCACGAGGATCAGGCCCTTGCGCGGGAACCGGGCGGACATCGCCGCGATGGTCGGCGCCCCGACGACGACCCCGAGGGCGTAGGCGCTGACGAGCCAGCCGGCGTGGGCGATCCCGGCGTCGGGGTCGATGCCGTACTGCTCGGGGAGCAGGGCCTGCGCGATGTTCGGCAGCAGCCCCATCGCGACGAACTCGGTCGAGCCGATGGCGAACCCGCCGAGGGCGAGCGAGATGAGCGCGAGGGTGCGACGCGCAGGCGTGAGCTGTGACATGGGGCCTGTTCTCGTGCGGGCGGAGCGGGACGACGGTGCAGCACCCCACCGGACGGGGCGGCCGTGATGTCCTGGTCCATCGAGTGTAGACCGCTCCAACGGACCAGCGAAAGCCCGCCGGAGGTCAGGCCGCCTGACGCTCCGGCGTGCGGGTCCGTGCCGGGGTCTGCTCGGGCAGCTCGTCGCGGTGCACCCATCCGGTGCCGCACTCCGCGCAGGTCGCCCAGGCGTTGTCGCCGTGTTCGTCCGTGTCGATGACGACCGTTCGCAGGTCGCAGTCGGGGCACCAGCCGTCGTGCATCATCACGCGCTCCTCGTCGTCTCGCAGGCCACCGGAAGTGGCTCAATGCAGACCATGAGACACCCGACCACCGACATCCGAGGGACCGCTCCGGCGTGTCGTCCGTGCCGCCGGGGCTACTCGCCGAGCGCGGCCTCGAGCCGTTCGAGCTTGCCGTCGATCTCGCCGGTGTGCCCGGGGCGGATGTCGGCCTTCAGCACGAGCGACACCCGCGTGCCGTACTCCCCGACGGCCTCGGTGGCGCGCTTGACCACGTCCATGACCTCGTCCCACTCCCCCTCGATCTCGGTGAACATCGACGAGGTGCGGTTCGGCAACCCGCTCTCGCGCACCACGCGCACGGCGGCCGCGACGGCGTCGTGCACGGACCCGTCGGACGTTGCAGCGGGACCACCGGACGGAGCGACGGAGAAGGCGACGATCATGCGTCCATCCTGCCCGGCTCGGGCTGGTCGCGCACGGACGGCGACGAGCGCGCCGGCACCCGTCCGGACCCCGCGCGACGGCCCATCCGCACCAGTACGACGACGCTCCACACCAGGATCGCCACCTCCAGCACGTTCCGCACCGTGAGCACCACGAGGATCCACGGCTGCACGCCGAGCAACTGGTCGTAGTAGCCCGGGTAGACCAACTGCGTGAGCAGGGCCATCGGCAGCGCGAGCACCGCGATCGGCACGAACCGGCGCGCACTCGGGGCACCCGCCGCGAGGCCCCAGACGATCGGCACCGCGAACCAGCCGATGTACTGCGGCGACCCCACCTTGTTCGTCGCGATGAGCGCCGCGACGAACAGCAGCGCCAGGACCGGCGCGAGCTCGGCCCGACGGGCACCCCGGTGTGCGGCCCAGAGCGCGAGCACGACCCCGGCCACCACGACGACGGCCATCAGCGGCGTCGACACCGCGGCGGCGGCGGACGTGCCGGCACCGGACACCTCGAAGGTCAGGATCTCCTGGTCGTAGAACACCGCCGCTCCGGGGACGCCGAAGGCTGCGGCCCACATGAAGGGCGTCGCGAGCGGTGACTCGATCTGCAGCCCACGGCCGGTCTGCTCACCGACGAAGGACAGCAGGTACGGCGCACCGCCCCACAGCACGTCGACGAGCACGATCAGGGCGCTCAGCACCAGGGCTCCGGCGAGCACACCCCGGCGGTGTCCGCGACGCAGGAGCAGCAGCACCGCGACGAGCGCCGCGGGCCACACCTTCGTCCACGCGCCGGCGGTGAAGAGCGCGGACGCGACGGCCGGCCTCGAGGCCACGAACGCCACGCCCACCAGCGCGAACGCCGTCGCGACGGTGTCGATCCGACCGAGCGCGATCGGGCCGAGCGCGAGCAGGAACAGCAGCCACCACCAGACGACCCGCACGCCGTGCACGCCGAAGCGGTCCGACGACCCGACGCGGACCCGGAACCGCCACAGGAACGCGCACGCCGCGGCGTCGAGCAGCACCATCAGCAGCAGCCAGCCGGTGCCGATCGATGCGACGCTCCCGAGCGCCGCGGCCGCCATCGGCACGATCGCCAGGATCGGGTACACCCAGGCCCCGTCGATGCCGACCCAGAAGTCCGCGGTCCGCCCGGTCTCGATCCAGCGGCTGTAGGTGATGGTCACGTCACCGAGCGGCAGGTTCGCCGACACGAGGGTCAGCCACCACAGGAACCCGTGCACGGCGACGAACGCCAGGACGAAGCCGGCGAGTTCGAGCCACCGGGTCGAGGTCCTCTGCACCGGACGAGCGTAGCGGCCGGACCGGGTCCGATCGCTGCCACGGACTCAGGGTCTCCCGAGCATGACGTGTCACCGTTCTGCTCGTGACCTCCGACACCCCGCGCAAGCGCCGCAAGGCCGTCATCTGGATCTCCGTCATGGCCGCCGTCGTCGTCCTCGGCGTCGTGGGCGCGGTGGTCTTCACGAACGTCTACACGAGCAACGAGAACGCGAAGGCCTCGGCCGCGCCGTCCGTCGCCGCCACCCGCGAGGCCTCCACCCTCGACGCCACGGACCTGTCCGGCGAGTGGACGGTCGGCGGCGACTCCGAGGCCGGGTACCGCGTCCACGAGGTCCTGAACGGCTCCGACGTCACCGTCACCGGCCGCACCGACAGCGTCTCCGGCACCGCGACCGTCGACGGAACGAGCATCACCGCCGCGAAGATCGCGGTGCAGGTCGCCGACATCACCACCGACTCCGACCAGCGCGACGCCTACTTCCGCGACTCCGCGATGGACGCGGCGGCCTTCCCCGAGGCCACCTTCGAACTCACCGGACCGATCGCCGACGCGGTCCCGAGCGGCTCCGACACGACGACCGTGACGGCTCCGGGGAAACTCACCCTGCACGGCGTCACGAAGGACGTCAACGCGAAGCTGCAGGTCGGCCTGAACGGCGACGGCGTCGACATCTCCGGCTCCGTCCCGATCACCTTCTCGGACTACGGCGTGCAGGCCCCGAGCCTCGGCTTCGTCAAGGTCGACGACGCCGGTTCCGTCGAGTTCCTGGTGCACGCGACCCCCGCGAGCTGACGTCCGCGACGCGCGTCACGCCCGTGACGTGACCGCCGACGGACTGGAGGCGCGGTGCCAGTTGGCACCGCGCCTCCCGTCCGTCCCACGCTCACGTCGACAACAAGCGACACCACCGATGTCGTACGACACCGACACTGTCGTCACCCCGCGCAGGTGACTGTGCGCGCCTGCAAGGAGCGACGAACCCGACGTCGTACGACACCGACACTGTCGTCACCCCGCGCCCGCAACGAACGAAGCCGTCGTCGTACGACCTCGACGCTGTCCCTCCCACGCACCCGCAACAGTCCGCGCCTGCAACGAACGACGACGTCGATGTCGTACGACGTCGACACCGTCGTTCCGCGTCTGCGGCTACCCGCGCGCGTCCCCGTCCACGACCAGGTCCCGCACGACCCCCGGCAGCTCGGCGATGAGCGTCGTCATCGGGAACGGTCCGCCGCCGGAGGCCCGCCGCGCCGCGAGCCCGTGCACCACCGCGGCCGACGCGGCCAGGTGCGCGAGGTCCGACGGCGTGAGCGACGAACCGGCCGCCTCGACGGAGCCCTGCCGCGCGGCGACGAGCGCCCCGAGGACCCCGCCCAGCACGTCCCCGGCACCGGCCGCGGCGAGCCACGGCGTCGCCGAGGACGCCACGAGCCGCACCGACCCGTCCGGGGTGACCACGTGGGTCCGCTCCCCCTTGAGCAGCACGATGCTGCCGGTCTGCTCCGCCGCACGGAGCGCCGCGGCGGCCGGGTCCTGCTCGATCTCGGCGCGGTCGGCCCCCAGGAACGAAGCGAGTTCACCGGCGTGCGGGGTGAGCACGGCGAGCGGCCCGAGGTCGACGAGCGGGATCGCCCCGGCGTCGACGACGACCGGGACGCCGTCGTCGGACGCGTGCGAGAAGCCCGCCGCCGTCGTCTCGTCCAGCTCACCGAGCGTCGGCGCCGAGATCCCGGAGCCGACGAGCCAGGCCTGCACCCGACCGACGCCGGACACGACCTCGGGGCGGCGGGTGAGCACGTGGTCGGTGGCGCGTGCGGGTCCGACGTACCGGACCATGCCGACGCCGGTGTGCACGGCGGCGTCGACCCCGAGCACCGCGGCGCCGGGGTACTGGTCGGACCCGGTCGCGATGCCGAGCACCCCGCGGCGGTACTTGGTGGACTCCCCCGTCGGCGCGGTGACCCACGCGGCGGCATCGGACGGTCGGACGGGCACGAAGTCGTTCACCGGCCCCACGTTACGGTGGAGCACATGAGCCTGTTCCTGCCTGGTCGCGTGGTGGTCTTCGACTACGGCGAGGTGATCAGCCGGACGCCGCACGCCTCGCGGGACGCCCTCGTGGCCGCCACCGGGGTCCCGGCGGACGAGCTGTTCCCGGTGTACCAGGAGCTCCGCCACGACCTGGACCGCGGCGACCTGTCCGTCGTGGCGTACTGGCGTGCGATCGCGGAACGGACCGGACGGAGCTGGAGCATCTCCGAGATCCACCGGTTCTGGGCGATCGACTTCACCGGGTGGTTCGAGGTCGAGCCGGAGACCCTCGAGATCGTCGAGGAGCTGCACGACGCCGGCACCCGTGTCGCTCTGCTCTCCAACGCGGGCTTCGACTTCGGCGACCCGTACCGCCGCTCCCCGATGGGCTCGCTGTTCGAGACCGTCGTGGTGAGCGCCGAGGAGCACGTCCTGAAGCCCGCGGCATCCATCTACCGCGACACCTGTGCGCGCTTGGGAATCGACCCGGGTCAGATGGTGTTCGTGGACAACAGGGCCGAGAACGCCACCGGTGCGGAAGCGATCGGGGCGGTCGGCCACCACTACACGTCGCCGGCGTCGCTGCGGTCGTTCCTGACGGAACTGGCCGAGGCGCCGGCACCCGTCCTCTGAGGAGCCCGCGTGACGCACGCCCTGTTCGACCCGATCACCGTCCGTGACCTGACCGTCCGCAACCGCATCTGGGTCTCCCCGATGTGCCAGTACTCGGTGGACCAGCAGGACGGCGTGGCGACCCCGTGGCACCTCGTGCACCTGGGCGGCTTCGCCAAGGGCGGTGCCGGCGCGGTCGTGGTCGAGGCGACGGGCGTCGTGCCCGAGGGACGGATCACCCCGCAGGACCTCGGGCTGTGGAACGACCAGCAGCGCGACGCGTTCAAGCCGATCGTCGACTTCCTGCACGAGCAGGGGGCCGCGGCGGGCATCCAGCTCGCACACGCCGGGCGCAAGGCGTCGACCCACCGCCCCTGGGACACCACGCACGGCACCGTCCCCGCCGACCAGGGCGGCTGGACCACGGTCGCGCCGTCGGCCGTGGCCTTCGACGGCTACGACGTCCCGCGCGAGCTCGCGGTCGAGGACATCCGGGTCGTCGCCCTCGCCTTCGCGCAGTCCGCCCGCCGCGCCGTCGAGGCCGGGTTCGACCTGGTGGAGATCCACGCGGCCCACGGCTACCTGCTGCACCAGTTCCTCTCGCCGCTGAGCAACCAGCGCACCGACCAGTACGGCGGCTCGCTCGAGAACCGTGCCCGCGCGCTGCTCGAGGTCGTCGACGCCGTGCGCGCCGAGGTCGGCGAGGGCTTCCCGATCGTCGTCCGCTTCTCGGCCACCGACTGGGTCGACGGCGGGCTCACGCTCGACGAGACCACCGTCGTCGCCCGCTGGGCCGCCGAGCACGGTGCCGACCTGGCCGACGTGTCGACCGGCGGGAACGTCGCGAGCGCGCCGATCCCGGTCGGCCCCGGCTACCAGGTGCCGCACGCCGCGGCGGTCAAGCGCGACGCCGGCATCCCGACGATCGCCGTGGGCATGATCTCCGAGGCGTTCCAGGCCGAGCAGATCGTCGCGACCGGCCTCGCCGACGTCGTGATGATCGGTCGCGAGATGCTCCGCGACCCGTCGTTCGCGCTCCGTGCCGCGCTGGAACTCCGCGTGCCCGTCGACTACGAGCCGCAGCAGTACCACCGCGCGCGGATCACGGCCTAGGCGCGGTCGGTTCTGAACGGATTCACGGTCCGGCGACCGCGCAGGCAGTACGATTGGCAGCACTGTGGACGATCCCCCGAATAGTTCTTCGCCTCACTCATCCGCCGCTCACTCGGTGAGCTGCACGTCATCCCTGTGCGCGAACGGGGGTGAATCATGAGTCCGATAGACATCGTCATGCTGATCGGCGGCATCCTGCTGACCCTCGGCACGGGTGTCTTCGTCGCGTCCGAGTTCGCGCTGGTCAACCTCGACCGCGCCGACGTCGAAGCGCGGCGCGACCGCGGTGAAGCCGGCCTCGCACCGGTCATCGGCGCGCTGAAGGTCACCTCGACGCACCTATCCAGCGCACAGCTCGGCATCACGCTGACCACGCTGCTGACCGGCTACCTGCTCGAACCCTCGATCGCGAAGCTGCTCGAGGCACCGTTCCTGGCGATGAACCTGCCGGAGGGCATCGTCGAGACCGTCGGCTCGATCGTGGCGCTCGTCATCGCGACCCTGCTGTCGATGATCCTCGGCGAGCTCGTGCCGAAGAACTTCGCGCTCGCGCTGCCCCTGCAGACCGCCAGGCTCGTGGTGCCGCTGCAGATCGCGTTCACGACGGTCTTCAAGCCCGCCGTCGCGCTGCTGAACGGCACCGCGAACGCCGTGCTCCGGTCGCTGGGCATCGAGCCGCAGGAGGAACTCTCCGGTGCCCGCAGCGCCGAGGAACTCACCTCGCTGCTGCGCCGCTCGGCGTCCGAGGGCTCGCTCGAACAGGACACCGCGACGCTCCTCGAGCGCACCATCTCGTTCTCCGAGCTGAGCGCCAGCGACGTGATGACCCCGCGCCCGAGGCTCTCCACCATCCGCGTGTCCGAGTCCGCCGAGGACGTCATCGCCCTCGCCCGCAAGACCGGCTTCAGCCGCTTCCCCGTCATCGAGGAGGACGCGGACGACGTCGTCGGCATCGTGCACGTCAAGCAGGCCGTCGCCGTGCCGCGCGAGAAGCGTCCGGAGGTCCCCGTCGGGGCACTCATGACCGACGCCGAGCGCGTGCCGGAGACCATGCCCGGCGACACGCTGCTCGCCGAGGTCCGCGGTCGCGGCTACCAGATGGTCATCGTCGTCGACGAGTACGGCGGCACCGCCGGGGTCGTCACGCTCGAGGACCTGATCGAGGAGATCGTCGGCGAGGTCTCCGACGAGCACGACCGTGCCCGCATCGACGTGGTCCGCTCCCGCGACTGGCTGACCTTCCCCGGTCTGCTGCGTCCCGACGAGCTCGAGGACCGCGCCGGCGTGAAGGTGCCCGAGGAGGGCCCGTACGAGACCGTCGGCGGGTTCGTCATGTCGACGCTGGGCCGCCTGCCCGTCGTCGGCGACGAGGTGCCCCTGGACGGCGGTGTGTTCCGCGTCGAGCGGCTGGACGGCCGTCGGATCGACCGCATCCGATGGACCCCGACGCGGCCGTCGACCGACACGGCGGCGACCGCGATCATCATCCCGTCCACCAAGAGCACCCCGACGACCACGAAGGCCTCGGCCACCACGACGAAGGGCAGCACCCGATGAGCTCCGACTCGATGATGGGCGCAGCGGGATCTTCTGGCTGCAAGGAGGGACTGCGATGAGTTCCGATTGGTGGGGGATCTTCTGGCTCGTCGTCCTGTTGATGGGCAACGCGTACTTCGTCGCGGCCGAGTTCGCGGTCATCTCCGCACGCCGCTCGCAGATCGAGCCCCGCGCGGAGGAGGGCTCGAAGGCCGCGCAGATGACGCTCTGGGCGATGGAGCACGCGACCCGCATGCTCGCGACCACGCAGCTCGGCATCACGGTCTGCTCGCTGCTGATCCTCAACGTCTCCGAGCCGGCGATCCACCACCTGCTCGAGGTCCCGCTGCACCTGACCGGGTGGAGCGCCGAGGTGATCGGCACCGTGGCCTTCGTGTTCACGCTGCTGCTCGTGTCGTTCCTGCACGTGGTGTTCGGCGAGATGGTGCCGAAGAACATCTCGTTCTCGATGCCGGACCGCGCTGCACTGCTGCTCGTGCCGACGCTCTGGTACATCGGCCACGGCCTGCACTGGGTCATCGTCGGCCTGAACGAGGTCGCGAACGCCGTGCTGCGGCTGTTCCGCGTCGAGCCCAAGGACGAAGCGGTGAGCGCGTTCACGGTGGAGGAGGTGCAGACCATCGTGGAGCAGTCCCGCCGCGAGGGCACCCTGACCGACGACGGCAAGCTCGCCCTGGCGTTCGAGTTCACCGAGAAGAAGGTCCGTGACGTCGCCGTGCCGATGGCCGAGCTCGTCACGTTGCCCGACGACGCCACCCCCGCAGACGTCGAGCACGCCGTGGCACAGCGCGGGTTCTCCCGCTACGTGCTCGTCGGCGAGGACGGCTCCCCCACCGGCTACGTGCACGTGAAGGACGTCATCGACCTGCGTCCGGACGAGTTCGACGACCCGGTGCCGCCGAAGCGCATCCGCCAGCTCATCTCGCTGTACACCGAGATGGACCTCGAGGACGCGCTCGCGACCATGCGGGCCGCCGGCCGCCACGTGGCCCGCGCCTTCGACGCGGACGGCCGCACGATCGGCGTGCTGTTCCTCGAGGACATCCTCGAAGAACTGGTGGGCGAGGTCGAGGACGCGACCCGACGCCGGTAGACCCACCGGCAGACGGACGGGAGGCGCGGTGCCAGCCGGCACCGCGCCTCCCGTCCGCTCTTCGGTCGCGACCAGGGCGAGGCGCGCCCCGTCCGCGCTACCAGCTGACGGGCAGGGGCTTGCCTTCCTCGTACCCGGCGGCGGACTGGATGCCGACCAGCGCACGCTCGGAGAACTCGGCGAGGGACGATGCACCCGCGTAGGTGGCGGAGCTGCGGACGCCGGTGGTGATCATGTCGAGCAGGTCCTCGACGCTCGGACGCTCCGGGTCGAGGTAGATCGTCGACGACGAGATCCCCTCGGCGAAGAGCGCCTTGCGGGCCCGCTCGTACGGGTCGAGCCGCTCGAACCGCTCGCGCACGGCCTTGGCCGAGGCCATGCCCCAGCTCTCCTTGTACGCCTTGCCCGCGGCGTCGCGGCGCAGGACGCCGGGGGCCTCGAGCGTGCCGGCGAACCACGAGCCGATCATGACGGCGGACGCCCCGGCTGCCAGCGCCAGGGCGACGTCGCGCGGGTAGCGCACCCCGCCGTCCGCCCAGACGTGTGCGCCCAGCGAGCGGGCCGCCGCGGCGGTCTCGAGCACGGCGGAGAACTGCGGACGACCGACGGCCGTCATCATGCGGGTGGTGCACATGGCGCCCGGTCCGACGCCGACCTTGATGATGTCCGCTCCGGCCCCGACCAGGTGCGCGACGGCGTCGGCGGTGACGACGTTGCCGGCGACGAGCGGGATGCCGAGCTGCAGCGACGCGACCGTGCGGAGTGCGCGGAGCATGCCGTCCTGGTGACCGTGCGCGGTGTCGAGGACCAGGACGTCCACGCCCGCGGCGGCCAGCGCCTTGGCCTTGGCGGCGACGTCGCCGTTGATGCCGAGCGCGGCGGCGACCCGGAGCCGTCCGGAAGCGTCGACGGCGGGCGTGTAGATGTCGGAGCGGATCGCGCTCGTCTGGCTCGTGGTCCCGACGACCCGGCCGTGCCGCATCACCGGCGCGAAGTCGACCTCGGCGGCCGAGAGCACGTCGTACACGTGGCGGGGCGTGCCGGCGTCCTCGGCGTCGATCGCGGTCGAGGCGCCGTGCAGCAGGTCACCGAGGACGGCGTCGGGGCCGGCGGTGCCGAGGCGGGTCGCGGGCACGCAGCCGAGGTACTCGCCGTCGGCGTCGCGGACGACCACACCACGGCCGGCCACCGGCAGGAGCTGCTCGAGGGCCTCGGCGACGGTGGTCTGCGCACCCATGTCGTAGGCGGTGTCGAAGTCGACCGGCTGGTCCTTCACCCAGCGGATCGCGGCGTCGAGGTCCTGCAGGTGCATGTCCTGCGGCAGCACGCCCAGACCACCGCGGCGGGCCAGGGTGGCGGCGAGCCGGGGGCCGGTGACGGAGTTCATGTTGGCGCTGACGATCGGGATCGTGGCACCGCTGCCGTCGTTCGCCGCGAGGTCGACGTCGAAGCGGCTCGTCACGCCGGAACGGCTCGGGACGAGGAAGACGTCGGAGTAGGTCAGGTCGTGCGTCGGCCGCGTCTCGTAGAACCTCATGCGCTCCACTGTACGGCTCCCGTCACGGCCCCGACCGGGTGCTCCGGGGGCTGCCGACTCGCGCCGCGGCTGACACGGAACGGACATGTCGGAGCGGCTAGGCTTGGCACCTGTGCGGCGCAGGGTTGCTCCGCACGACACACACGAGCATCTATCGACGGAGAGTGGGCGATCGGCTGTGTCGAGCCATCTGACCGGAACGGACGAGACCGCGGGCGAATTCGGGGCGAACGAGTGGCTCGTCGACGAGCTCTACGAGCAGTTCGTCGCGGACAAGGAGTCGGTCGACAAGTCCTGGTGGCCGGTCCTCGAGAGCTACCACCGCACGCAGGTCGGTGACGCTCCGGCTCCGGCGGGCTCTCCCGCGCAGCAGGCGCCGGCCCAGCAGGCACCGGCCCAGCAGCAGTCGTCGACACAGCAGCCGGCCACCGGGGACACCCCGGGCGAGGCGAAGTCGGGCCCGATCCAGGCGAAGACCACTTCGCGTCAGCCTGCACCGCAGCCGATCCCGGCCGAGGCGAACGACGCCGCCGACGACCACGAGGAGACCCACGAGGACGTGGCGACCCCGCTCCGGGGCATGGCCAAGACGCTGGCGTCGAACATGGACGCCTCGCTGACCGTCCCGACCGCCACGAGCGTCCGGACGATCCCGGCGAAGCTGATGATCGACAACCGGATCGTCATCAACAACCACCTGCGACGCGCCCGCGGCGGCAAGATCTCCTTCACGCACCTGATCGGGTGGGCGATGGTGCAGGCGCTCAAGGACTTCCCGAGCCAGAACGTCTACTACGAGGAGCGCGACGGCAAGCCGTTCGTCGTCGCCCCGGCGCACGTGAACCTCGGCATCGCGATCGACGTCCCGAAGAAGGACGGCACCCGCTCGCTCCTGGTGCCCAGCATCAAGCGCGCGGAGACCCTGACGTTCGGCCAGTTCCTCTCCGCCTACGAGGACCTCGTCAAGCGTGCCCGCGACAACAAGCTCACCCCGGCGGACTTCCAGGGCACGACGATCTCGCTCACCAACCCGGGCGGCATCGGCACCGTGCACTCGGTCCCCCGTCTGACGAAGGGGCAGGGCTCGATCATCGGCGCCGGTGCCCTCGAGTACCCGGCGCAGTTCCAGGGCTCGGCGTCGAAGACCCTGGTCGAGCTCGGCATCGGCAAGACCATCACCCTGACGAGCACCTACGACCACCGCGTCATCCAGGGCGCCGGTTCGGGTGAGTACCTCAAGCACGTGCACGAGCGCCTCATCGGCGAGCACGGCTTCTACGACGGCATCTTCGCCGCGCTCCGGATCCCCTACAAGCCGATCCAGTGGGCGAACGACATCAACGTCGACCTGGCGCACCGGGTGAACAAGACCGCGCGCGTGCAGGAGCTCATCAACAGCTTCCGCGTCCGTGGGCACCTGATGGCCGACATCGACCCGCTCGAGTACCGCCAGCGCACGCACCCCGACCTCGAGATCGAGAGCCACGGGCTGACTTTCTGGGACCTCGACCGCGAGTTCGTCACCGGCGGACTCGCCGGCACCACCTCGGCACCGCTCCGCGACGTCCTCGGGATCCTGCGCGACGCCTACTGCCGCACGGTCGGCATCGAGTACATGCACATCCAGGACCCGGAACAGCGTCGCTGGGTGCAGGAGCGCATCGAGGTGCCGTACTCGAAGCCCTCGAAGGAAGAACAGCTCCGCGTCCTCGGCAAGCTCAACGAGGCCGAGGCGTTCGAGACCTTCCTGCAGACCAAGTACGTCGGCCAGAAGCGCTTCTCGCTCGAGGGCGGCGAGTCCACCATCGCCTTCCTCGACACCCTGATCCAGCACGCCGCCGGAGCCGGGCTGGCCGAGGTCGCGATCGGCATGGCCCACCGTGGCCGCCTGAACGTGCTGACGAACATCGCCGGCAAGACCTACGGGCAGATCTTCCGTGAGTTCGAGGGGTCCTCGCTGCCGGGCACGGTGTCCGGTCAGGGCTCCGGCGACGTGAAGTACCACGTCGGCACCGAGGGCGTGTTCCGCACGTCCGACGGCTCGAGCATCCCGGTGACGATCGCCGCGAACCCGTCCCACCTCGAAGCCGTCGACGGCGTGCTCGAGGGCATCGTCCGCGCCAAGCAGGACCGCGAGGCCCCCGGCAGCTTCGGTGTGCTCCCCGTGCTCGTGCACGGCGACGCGGCGATGGCCGGTCAGGGTGTGGTCGTCGAGACGCTGCAGATGTCGCAGCTCCGCGGCTACCGCACCGGCGGCACGGTCCACCTCGTCATCAACAACCAGGTCGGGTTCACCACCCCGCCCGAGTCGGCGCGCAGCTCGGTGTACTCCACCGACGTCGCGAAGACCATCCAGGCGCCGATCTTCCACGTGAACGGTGACGACCCCGAGGCCGTCGCCCGCGTCGCCGAACTCGCCTTCGCGTACCGCGAGGAGTTCCACCGCGACGTCGTGATCGACCTGATCTGCTACCGCCGTCGTGGGCACAACGAGGGCGACGACCCCTCGATGACGCAGCCGCTGATGTACAACCTCATCGAGGCGAAGCGCTCCGTCCGCACGCTGTACACCGAGGCCCTCGTCGGCCGCGGTGACATCACGCAAGAGGAGTACGACGAGGCGCACCGCGACTTCCAGGACCGCCTGGAACGCGCCTTCGCCGAGACGCACGAGGCACAGACCGGCACCATCCCGGTCATCGAGGTCGACGACGACGGTGCGGTGCAGGGGCTCGAACGCCCGGCCGCGCAGCGCGACGACTCCGAGGTCGAGGTGCACGAGACCGCCGTGTCCGAAGAGCTCGTCCGGGCGATCGGTGACGCGCACAGCAACCCGCCGGTCGGGTTCTCCATCCACCCGAAGCTGCAGCAGCTGCTGACCAAGCGCACCGAGATGACGCGCAACGGCGGCATCGACTGGGCGATGGCCGAGCTCATGGCGATCGGGTCGATCCTGGTCGAGGGCAAGCCCGTCCGCCTCGCCGGACAGGACGCCCGACGCGGCACGTTCGTCCAGCGCCAGTCGGTGTTCCACGACCGGGTGAACGGCCAGGAATGGCTGCCGCTGTCGAACCTCACCGAGGACCAGGCCCGGTTCTACGTGTACGACTCGCTGCTGAGCGAGTACGCGGCGATGGCGTTCGAGTACGGCTACTCCGTGGAGCGCCCCGAGTCCCTCGTGCTCTGGGAGGCACAGTTCGGCGACTTCGCGAACGGCGCCCAGATCGTCATCGACGAGTTCATCTCGTCCGCCGAGCAGAAGTGGGGGCAGCGCTCCGGCCTCGTCCTGCTGCTGCCGCACGGGTACGAGGGCCAGGGGCCGGACCACTCGTCGGCACGCATCGAGCGCTACCTGCAGCTGTGCGCCGAGGACAACATGATCGTCGCGCGCCCGTCGACCCCGGCGTCGTACTTCCACCTGCTCCGCCGACAGGCCTGGGCCCGTCCGCAGAAGCCGCTCGTCGTGTTCTCCCCGAAGGCGATGCTCCGGCTCCGGCAGGCGACGAGCGCGGTCGAGGACTTCACGACCGGAACGTTCGAGCCCGTGCTGGACGACGCGCGGATCACCGACAAGAGCGCCGTGCGCCGCGTCGTGCTGCACTCCGGCAAGGTGCACCACGACCTGCGTGCCGAGGTCGACAAGCGCGGCATCACCGACGTCGCACTCGTCCGCCTCGAGCAGCTCGCCCCGCTCCCCCTCGACCGCATCCTCGAGGTCCTGGCGGGCTACCCGGACGCCGACGTCGTGTGGGCACAGGAGGAGCCGGAGAACCAGGGCGCCTGGCCGTTCGTCTGCATGAACCTGTCGCCGCACCTGGGCGGTCGCCCGTTGTCCGTCGCGGCCCGCTCGGCGAGTGCCGCACCGGCCACGGGGTCCTCGAAGCGCTCCGCGCAGGAGGCCGCCGACGTCATCGACACGGCGCTGAGCGCGTCGGCCTAGTCACGGGGAAGCGCCCCGTGCGGGAGTCCGAGGGACTCCTGCACGGGGCGCTTCGACGTTCGCCAGGAAGGTGGCGCTACGCGATCTTCGTGTACCGCACCCCGGCGTCGTGGTACCCGCGCTTCTGGTAGAACCGGTGCGCGCTGTCCGTCGCGGCCGCACTGACGGCGCTGAGGCGACGGGCGCCCTGCTCGACCGCCCATGCTTCGAACGTGCCGATGAGCGCCGAACCGGTGCCGAGCCTCCTGGCCGTGTCGTCGACGACCAGCAGCAGCAGCTGCGCCGTCGGCTCGTCGCTGGCGTACGCCCACGTGACCTGGGCGCCGGCGACCGCGACGACCCGGCCGTCATCACCGCGGACCACCCACGTGCGGTGCCCGGCTTCGGGGGTGAGCCGGTCGAGGCGGGCGCGCATCGACGCGTCGTCGACGTCGTGACCGAGCAGGCGGACGAGGGCGGCGACGTCGGCGACGTCCGTGTCGGACCAGGTGGTGGTCGACTCGACGGAGAGGGTCATGTCGGCCAACCTACCCGGGCTCTCGGTCGTGTTGCGACGGGCTTCCATAACAGGTGATATTCATATACGCTGTTGGCATATCACCCGCCGGGTGAACCGACCGACAGGACAGCCATGCACATCACTTCCCGCCACGGCCGCACCGCCGCCTGGATCGCCTTCCCCCTCGCCGTCGTCGCCAGCGGCGCACTCATCGCCACGGCCTCGTACGCCGCCTTCTCGAGCAGCACCGACAACGCCGCGAACAGCTGGCGCACCGGTGCCGTCTCCCTCACCGACGACGACCAGGGCGTCGCGATGTTCGACGTCGACGACCTGGTGCCCGGGTCCACCGGTTCGAACTGCATCACGGTGACGGCGAACACCACCAACGCCTCGACCGTGAAGCTCTACGCCGCAGACGCGACCGATGCCGACTCCCTCGCCGAGCACCTCAAGCTGACGGTCGAGCGCGGCAGCCTCGGCACCGCGGGCGACTGCAGCACCTTCACCGCGGGGACGACCGTGCACGACGGGACCCTCGCCGGCTTGATGGCGTCCGAGTCCTTCGGCACCGGCGTCGACGCGTGGAAGCCCACGACGGGGACGGCGAGCACGACCTACCGCTTCAGCTACGACCTGAGCGAGGCCGCGCCGAACACCGTGCAGTCGTCCGAGGCCGGCACCACGTTCGTGTGGGAAGCGCAGACGGACTGATCCCCGTCCCCACCCTGATCCGCCCCACCCGAACCGTCCGTCCCGCCCGTCCCGCCCGATCCGAGGAGCAGCCGATGCCGAACGTCGCCACCCGCCGTCACGTCCGATGCGTCGGCGACCTGCCCCGGCTGCTCCTCGCGGTCTCGGCGCGGACGGTCCTCTGGTCGGTGCTGCTGCTCGCACTGTGGGCGTCGCTCCCCGCGGCGCTCGGGTGGCCCGTCACGACGGTCGTCTCCGACTCGATGGCCCCCGGCATCCGGACCGGGGACGTCGTCGCCGCGATGCCCGTCGGACCCGATGACCTCGAGGCCGGACGGGTGCTGCTCGTCGAGGACCCCGACCACCGGGATCGTCTCCGTCTGCACCGGCTCGAGCGCATCGAACCGGACGGGGGCCTGCGTCTGCGCGGGGATGCGAACCCGACGGCCGACCGCACGGCCGTCGAACCCGCGGCGGTCCTCGGCGTCGGGGTGCTGCGGTTCCCGTGGATCGGACTGCCGGGGGTCTGGATCCGCGGGGGCGACTGGACGTCCCTGCTGCTGGCCAGCGTCGTCACCGCCGTGCTCGTCGTCGCCGGCCGTGCTGATCGTGACATCGTCGCCGGTCGCCCCTGCCGCACCTGCGGCACGCCGCGCCGTGATCTCCACTCGCCCGTGGTCGCGGAGCCCCGGACCGCGACCGTCACCACCCCGACGTCGACCACCGCGCCGGTCGCGGTGTTCACGGCAGCGGCCATCACCCTCACCCTGCTCGCTGGAGCCGGCGCTGGCGCGGGCGCCGGGTTCAGCGGCTCGACCGGGACCGCCTCGGCGATCGGCACCGGCGGCTTCGGGTGCTTCCACCAGCCGGCACCCGGCACGTCGCTCGCGTGGGACTTCGCCGAGAAGAACGGTCCGCAGGTCGTCGACTCGAGCGGGTCCGGGGCCGACGGTGCCTTCACACCCGCCGCTGCCGCCCGGGTCGACGCGGACTGCGCGACGAACCCCTACGCGACGTTCTGGACCGAGGACGGGGCCGAAGGGTGGGCGGTCACGGACACGGCGGTCGACGCGCCCAACGCCTTCACGATCGAGGTCTGGTTCCGCACCCGGGACACCGACGGCGGGCGGGTCTTCGGTTTCGGCTCGGACCGCTCCGCGGCGTCGCAGTACCGCGACCGGCACCTGTACATCGGTTCCGACGGAGTCCTGCGCTTCGGCGTCGAGGGTTCCGGGTCCCAGTTCAAGTTCACGCTGGGATCGACGTCGACGGTCACCGACGGCGAATGGCACCACGCCGTCGCGACCTTCCAGTCGCGATCGATGGCGTTCTGGGTCGACGGCCGGCTGCAGGGCACCCGGTCCGACGCGGTCACGCTGCGGCAGTACTCGGGCCACTGGCGTGCCGGACGCCAGACACTGGCCGGTTGGCCGAACGCCGGCGACTACGTCTACACGGGCGACGTGGACACGGTCCGGGTGCACGAGCGTGTCCTCGACGCGGCCGCGATCACCCGGGCGTTCCAGGCAGGACGCTGACGCCAGACCAGGCCGAACTCCGGCCAGAGGCCGGAAGCCAGGACGGGCACGAGCCCGGCCGGTGCGTCAGTGCGTCGCCTGCTCCACCCGGATGCGCGCGAGGATCTCGCTGCGCAGCTGGTCGGGAGCGGTCTCCTTGCAGGCGCGACGGACGGTCTCCATGAGCACGACGCCGACGCGGTGCTCGGTCTGGCAGTCCTCGCAGCCGTCCATGTGCTCGCGGATGTCCGCGGCGTCCTCGTGGCGGAGCTCGTCGTGCAGGAACTCCTCGAGCTCGGCCTTCGCCTTCGAGCAGTCGCAGCCGCTCATCGTGCGTCCTTCCGTCCGGTGCGACCCGTGGCCGCGGTTGCCTTCGTCGTCTGTGCCGCGCCTCGTCCCCGTCCACGCATCGTCGCCGTCGACGCTGCGTCCGGGACGATGCCGGTCTCACGGGCGTGGTCCGCCAGGAGCCCACGGAGGAGCCGGCGGCCACGGTGGAGGCGGCTCATGACCGTCCCCACGGGGGTCTTCATGATGTCGGCGATCTCCTGGTACGAGAAGCCTTCGACATCGGCGAAGTACACGGCCATGCGGAAGTCCTCCGGGATGGCCTGCAGGGCGTCCTTCACGGCGGAGGACGGCAGGTGGTCGATCGCGTCGGCCTCGGCGGACCGGGCGGAGATCGACTGGGTGACGCTCTCGGCGCCGCCGAGCTGCCAGTCCTCGAGCTCGTCGATGGTGCCCTGGTACGGGTTCCGCTGGTTCTTGCGGTACGTGTTGATGAACGTGTTCGTGAGGATCCGGTACAGCCAGGCCTTCAGGTTCGTGCCCTGCTTGAACTGGCGGAACGCGGCGAACGCCTTGACGAACGTCTCCTGCACCAGGTCCGACGCGTCGGCCGGGTTGCGGGTCATCCGCATGGCCGCACCGTAGAGCTGGTCCATGAAGGGCAGGGCCTGGTCCTCGAACAGGGACCGCAGCTCCCCCTCGGAGACGGTCTTCGCGTCCACCGGCTCGTCTGCGGCGTCGTCGAGGGCTTCGTGCTCCTCTTCGACGGCGTCGAGCTGCACCTCGGTCTCGTCGACCAGGTGGTGCGGAGCTGCCTGCGGTTCGTCGGTCGTCATCGCCGCCAAGTCTAGGCCGAGCGTGCCGAGCGTCGTCGGCACCGCGGTCAGCACGGTCGCCGTGCCGGTCCGCTCTCGTGCGAGTGTTGCTGTCGCCACTGATCCTCCCGGTGCGTTCAGTACCCTGGTGAACCGATGGCAGACACGACGCATTCCCACAGCGGGGCCCAGCCCGCCGACCCCTGGATCGCCCCGGTCGCACGGGGTCCGCTGCGCGGTGACGTCGCGCTGCCCGGGTCGAAGTCGCTGACGAACCGGGAGCTCGTGCTCGCGGCCCTCGCGGACGGCCCCTCGACGATCCGGCTCCCGCTGCACTCCCGTGACTCGGCGCTGATGATCGCGGGCCTCCGTGCGCTCGGCGTCGGCATCGAGGAGCTCGAGCCGGCGGCCGGCACCGCCCCGAACCCCTACGGCCCGGACCTCCGGATCACGCCCGCCCCGATGCACGGCGACGTCCGCCTGGACTGCGGGCTGGCCGGCACCGTGATGCGCTTCCTGCCGCCGCTCGCCGCCCTGGCCGTCGGGCCCGTCACGGTCGACGGCGACCCCTACGCCCGCAAGCGACCGATGCACGCGATCGTGCAGGGACTCGTCGACCTCGGTGTCGACGTCACGGACGACGGCGGCGGTTCGATGCCGTTCTCGTTCACCGGCACCGGCTCGGTCCGCGGTGGCGCCCTGACGATCGACGCGTCGGCGTCCTCGCAGTTCGTCTCCGGCCTGCTGCTGTCGGCGCCCCGCTTCGACGAGGGCCTGCACCTCACCCACGTGGGCGAACGCCTGCCGAGCATGCCGCACATCGAGATGACCGTCGCGGCCCTCCGAGCCCGCGGCGTCCGCGTCGACGAACCGTCGGTCGGCGAGTGGGTCGTGCACCCCGGCCCGATCGGCGTGCGCGACGTCACGATCGAGCCCGATCTGTCCAACGCGGCGCCGTTCGCGGTCGCCGCGCTCGTCGCCGGCGGCACGGTGCGCATCCGCACCTGGCCCACGGAGACGACGCAGGTCGGCGCCGACCTCGAGACGCTCCTGCCCCTGTGGGGGGCGAGCGTGGCCCGTGACGGTGACGACCTGGTCGTCGACGGCGGCGTCGGGATCCGGGGTGGGGCCTCCTTGCCGGGTCTCGAACTCGACCTGAGCCGCGGCGGCGAACTCGCCCCGGCGCTCGTCGCGCTGGCCGCGCTGGCGGACGGACCGAGCGAGATCACCGGGATCGGCCACCTGCGGGGGCACGAGACGGACCGCCTGGCCGCGCTGGCGGCGGACCTCAACCGGTCTGGAGGCGCGGTGCACGAACTCGACGACGGCCTGCGGATCGAGCCGGCGCCGCTCCACGGCAGCGCCTGGGGCGCGTACGACGACCACCGGATGGCGACCGCGGGGGCGATCGTGGGCCTCGTCGTCGACGGCGTCGCCGTCGACGACATCGGGTCGACCGCGAAGACGCTGCCGCAGTTCCCGGAGCTGTGGGCCGCGCTCGTGGCGTCCTCGGTGTCCGCTGCACCGGTGAGTGGGGACTGACGCATGAGCTGGTGGGACGACGTCGACGGTGACGACTCCGACGCGGACGAGCCGTACGGGCAGTACGACGAGTCGAGCGTCCGGGTGCGTCCGAACCCGAAGGGCAACCGGCCGCGCACGAAGACCCGGCCGACGTACGACGACGCCCCCGTCGGGTGGGTGACGAACGTCGACCGCGGGCGGTTCGGCGTGCTGATCGACGACCACGTCATCACCGCGACGAAGGCCCGGGAGCTCGGCAAGAAGTCCGTCGTCACGGGCGACCACGTGTCGCTCGTCGGGGACGTCTCGGGCGACCCCGGCTCGCTGGCACGCATCGTGAAGGTCGCCGAACGCACCACACTGCTGCGACGGAGTGCCGACGACTCCGACGAGGTCGAGCGCGTCATCGTGGCGAACGCCGACCAGATGCTCATCGTGGTGGCCGCCGCCGACCCCGAGCCGCGCACCCGCCTGATCGACCGGTACCTGGTGGCCGCGTTCGACGCCGGCCTCGACCCGATCCTCTGCATCACGAAGACCGACCTCGCCGACCCCGCTGCGTTCCTCGCGCACTTCGCGTGCCTCGACCTCCGGATCGTGACGAGCCGATCGGACGACGTCCCGTTCGAGGCGCTGCACGAGCTCCTGGACGACAAGGTGACCGTGACCGTCGGGCACTCCGGTGTCGGCAAGTCGACGCTGGTGAACGCCCTGACCGGGTCGACGCGGGCGATCGGGGTCGTGAACTCCGTGACCGGTCGGGGGCGGCACACGTCGTCGTCGTCGATCGCGCTGCAGGTCCGCGACGGCGGGTGGATCATCGACACGCCGGGTGTGCGGTCGTTCGGCCTGGGGCACGTCGAGCCCGCGAACGTCTTCCGGGCGTTCGCGTCGCACGCCGTGCCGGTGCTGCCCGCGCGGGACGGCATCCCGCTGGCGCAGGCGCACGACTGGGAGATCGTCGACCGGGTGCAGGACGGGGAGCTCGGGCCGACCGGCGTCGAGCGGCTCGACTCGTTCCGGGCGCTGCTGACCGGGATGGGTGCGTCCGACCCCGGTTCCGAGTAGCGCGTCGGGGGTGCCGGCCGGGCGGTCGCCGGCCGGGCAGTCGGGCGAGGGTCGGCGGCTGGTCACGACACCCCGCCGTGCGTGCGTCGAGTGGTCACGAACTGTCGGCTGGCGACGCGGCACCCGACAGTTCGTGACCACTCGTGCGCCGGCGCGCGGTGAGTCGTGACCACTCCGGCGCCTGCTCGCACCGCACCCCCTCGCACCGTGCAGACCTCGCACCGTGCGAGGGGCGCACGAATGGTGCGAGGTCGTGCACTCCGTGCGGGCTCGCGCGCCTCGCACGGAGCGGGCAACCTCGCACGGGACGATGCCTCGGCAGCGGGCCGGCGTCGACAAGCGCGCATCGGGGTTGTACAGTTGCGGTCGTGTCTGAAGTTGCAAAGTACAACTTTGCGCCGACCCCCGCTGTCGACGCTCCGTCCCCGAGCACGACGACGACGTCGCACGCGCACCACTCCCCCACCCACAAGTCCCCACGAGCCCCGAAGCCGCAGCGCTCCGACAGCGTCCTGCGCCCCGCCGGCCTCGGTCGCGTGCTGCTGACGTTCGCCTCGCACATCCTCGTGCCGCTGTTCCTGGCCGCCGGCATGGGCCTGGCCTACCTCGGTGCCTTCCACGCCCCGGCCCCGCAGGAACTACCCGTCGGCATCGTCGGCCAGGGCGCCGCCACCCAGGTGTTCGCCCAGACCGTGACCGACCAGTCCGACGGCGCCCTCGTTGCCCACGTCGTCGCCTCGACGAAGGCGGCCGAGCAGCAGGTGCGCGACCGCGACCTCGCCGCCGTGTACGCACCGACGGCGACGGGTGCCACGCTCTACGTCTCGACCGCCGCGTCGGAGACCACCGCGAGCGCCGCGCAGAAGGTCTTCCTGCCGATCGCCTACGACCAGCACGTGCCGTTCCGGGTCGTCGACGTCGTGCCCACGGGCGCCCAGGACACCACCGGCCAGGGGCTGTTCTTCCTGCTCGTGGCCCTGAGCGTCGGCGGGTACGCGTCCGCGATCGCCGTGGCCTCGGTCGCGACGAAGCTCCGCGCCGTGTGGACCGCGGTCATCGGGCTCGCCACCGCGGGGGTCGTCGCCGGCATCGGCGTGATCGTCGCCGGACCGATCTACGGCGTCATCACCACCCACCACTGGCAGGTGTTCCTGTTCGCCTGGCTCTACGACGCGATCATCGTCGCGCTCGGCGTCGGGCTGCACCCCGTGCTCGGCCGGTGGACCACCCCGATCCTCACGATGCTGTTCGTGATGCTGAACTTCACGTCGTCCGGCGGGATCTTCCAGCCGGCGTTCCAGCCCGGGTTCTTCGCCGCCCTGCACACCTTCTGGAGCGGTGCCGCGTGGCTGCAGGCCGCGCAGGACCTGCAGTACTTCCCGGACGCCTCGCTCGGCCGGTCGTCGCTCGTGCTCGCCCTCTGGCTGGCCGCCGCGCTCCTGCTCTGCGTCGTCGTGCACGGGCTCGTCGCCCGCCGCACCCGCATCGCTCGCGAGCGCGAGGTCACCCGGCTCGAGGAGGAAGAGGTCGTCGCCGCGTAGCGACGGTAGGTTGGGCGACGTGGACCTCAGCGCCGACCTGGACTTCGCCCGCTCCCTCGCCGACACCGCCGACGCGATCAGCCTCGAGCGCTTCCGTGCCGCCGACCTGCACGTGACGAAGAAGGCCGACAGCACGCACGTCACCGACGCCGACCAGGCCGTCGAACGAGCCCTGCGCGAGCGGCTCGCCGCCGAGCGACCGGACGACGCGTTCCTCGGCGAGGAGACGACGGCGGACACCGGGGCCGAGGCCGTCAGCGAAGGACACCGCCAGTGGGTGGTCGACCCGATCGACGGCACCGCCAACTACCTGCGCGGCGTGCCGGTGTGGGCGACCCTCATCGCGCTCGCGGTCGACGGCCGCCCGGTGCTCGGCGTCGTCAGCGCCCCCGCCCTCGGCAAGCGCTGGTGGGCGGCCGAGGGCTCCGGCGCGTTCTCGCTGGACGGACCGCTCCGGGTCTCCGGGGTGTCCGAGCTCGCCGACGTGAGCCTGAGCTACAACAGCATCCAGCAGTGGGACGACGACGACCGCCTCGAGCCGCTCGTCGACCTGTCGCGCCGGGTCTGGCGCACCCGGGCCTACGGCGACATGTGGTCGTACATGATGGTGGCCGAGGGCGTCCTCGACGTCGCCGGCGAACCGGACCTGAAGCCGTGGGACATCGCAGCTCTCGTCCCCATCGTCGAAGAGGCCGGTGGCCGCTTCACCTCGCTCGACGGCGATCCCGGGCCGTGGCACGGCAGCGCCCTCGCCTCGAACGGCCTGGTGCACGACGCCGTCGTCGAGGTCATCCGCCGCGACTCCTAGGCACGGTCGGCGGGCCGGTCAGCCCCGCTCGGCGGATCCGGACGCCCCGGTGCGCTCGGCGGACCCCGCAGCCGCGTCCGAGTGCCCGGAGTCCCCGTCCGACCGCCGCGCCGCCCGACGTCGCGCCACCAGGTCTGCACCGGCCAGCACCAGTGCGAGCGCCATCAGCGACACCGTGAACGTCGTGCCGCTGCGGAACGCGTCGTGGTACGCGTCAAGACGACTTCCGGACCCGCCAGATCCCGACCCCGCTGCTTCGCTCCGAACGATCCCGTAGAAGATGCTCGTGGCGACGGCGGTGCCGATCGCGGTACCGACACGCTGCCCGAGCTGCTGCATCGACCCCGCCACCCCGGACTGCTCGACGGGGATCTCGGCCAGGGTCAGCGTCTGGTTCGGCGACACCACGAACCCGCCACCGAGTCCGCCGACCAGGAACGCGCCCGCCATCGCCCACGGGGTGACCTCCGGCGGGGTGGCGACGGCGGCGACCATGAGCAGCAGGAAACCGACGACGACCATCCCGAGCCCGGCGACGACCAGCGCCCGCCCGACCCGGTCGACGATCCGTCCGCCGATGTAGGAGCCCACGGCACTCGTCGCGGCGAAGGGGATGCTCACCATGCCGGCGAACAGCGGCGAGAGCCCGAGGCCCTCCTGCAGGTACAGCGTCACCATGAGGAACGACGCCGGCAGCGCCGCGAAGTAGACGGCGACGATCGACAGCCCGTTGCGGTACGACGACAGCCGGAAGAGCTCGAAGTGCACCACGGGTGACTTGCCCTGCCGCTTGAACCGCTGCTCCCAGAGCACGAACAGCACGAGGAACACCGCGAAGCCCACCAGCCAGAACCAGCGGGTCGCGGAACCACCCCCGCCGCTGGTCAGCACGAACGGCAGCATCAGGGTGATGATCGCCGCGCCGAGCAGCAGGATGCCGACGACGTCCAGTTCACGGTCCTGCGCCTTCCCCTGGGCACCCTTCGGCAGCAGGCGGACGGCGAAGAGCAGTGCGGCGATCCCGAGGGGCACGTTCATCCAGAACAGCAGCCGCCAGCCGGACTCCTCGCCGCCGATCGCGATGAGGCCACCGCCGATGGTCGGCCCGAGGGCGGTGGAGATGCCGATCATCGCCCCGAAGAGCCCGAACGCGCGGCCCCGCTCCGGCCCGCGGAACAGCTGCTGCACGAGTCCGATGACCTGGGGCATCTGGATCCCGGCGGCGAAGCCCTGCAGGATCCGCGTGACGATCAGGACCTCGATGTTCGGTGCGACGGCGCACAGCAGGCTCGATCCGGTGAACGCGCTGAGCCCCACGATGAACATGACGCGGCGGCTCTTCAGATCCCCGAGCCGACCCGCGGGCACGAGGGCGAGGCCGAACGCCAGCGCGTACCCCGCCACGATGAGCTGGAGCGACGAGCTGGTGGCCCCGAGGGACTGCTCGATCGAGGGCAGCCCGACGTTCACCTTGGACAGGTCGAGGATCGTCAGGGCCGCCACCGCCACGCACACGGCGAAGGCCCGCCACCGGGTGCGGTCATCGAGGCGGGCGTCGGTCGGTTCGGCGTTGGACATCCCGTCCTGGCTACACCTGCGACGACGAACGAGGTCCGGACAGAGGTGTACCCCGGTCGACTCCGACGGTCCCGACCGGCACGCGTCGAAGCCCGGCGGTGAGCGGGAGCGGTCCCCCCTCGTGGCCCCCCGTACTGGGGGCACGGTTCTGGACATCCGTCGACGCGAGTCCGCTCGGCGGGCCGGTACCTGAGTTATCGTGCTCCAGACGGCAGGTCACGTGACGCTCTCGGATTCCCTAGATCCGGACGGCGGAACAGACCGGTCGTGTTCGTCCGAAGACCCTAACCCGAGGGGTGATACAGACGATGACATCATCGTTCCCGAGCGGAACCGAGTGCACCCACACTCGTCGACCGCATCCAATCCACGACAGTTCCGGCGCGCGCTCAGTCGCCGCCGCTCGTCCGCACTCCGCCACGGTCACCCGCCGTGCAGCAGTCCGGTCCGCCTCAGTGCGCCCCGTCGCAGCGACCCCCGTGTTCGCCGACGCCCTCCTCGCAGCATCCGCCTCCGGACCCGGAGGCCGGTGAGTCATGGCACTCACCGGTCGACGTCTCGAGGTCGACCGGATCGCGACCCTCGCAGTGCTCCCACGGGAGTCCGCGATGGTCGTGGTCGGCGACCCTGGTTCCGGACGCAGCAGCGTCCTCGACGCGGTCTCGAACCGCGTTTCCCTCCCCGTCGTCCGGGTCGGTGTCAACGGGAGTGAATCCCGCTGGCCACTGGCCGGGGTGACCTCCCTGTTCACCGCGCTCGACGACCCCCGAGCGACCGCGCACATCGCCCACCTGCTGCAGGCCGGCGGGACCGCGGCCGCCGTGACGGCCGGGCTGGCGGCGGCGCACGACTTCCTCGATGCCGTGCACGCCCTCACCCTCCCGCCGACGCTCGTCCTCATCGACGACCTCGACCGGATGGACGCGGAGAGCCAGGAACTCATCGCGTTCCTCGCCGGACGACTCGCGGGCACCGCCCTGCGCGTCGTGGCGACGGTCCGCTCGGTGCCCTCGGACGGTCCGCTCGCGGCCCTGCCGATCCTGCGCATCGAACCGCTGCCGTCGGACGAGGCCCTGGTCCTCGCCCGGGCCATGGCACCGGCCGAGGCGAACGACGGCGTCCTCGCCGTCCTCGCCGAGGAGACCGGTGGCAACCCCGGCGCGCTCCGCGAACAGCTCGCGGTGCTCACCCGGGAGCAGCTCACCGGCGCGGAGCCGATCGTGCTCCCGCTCCGGCCCACTCCGACGACCGAGGCCATCGCGGCGCTCGCACTCGGGCCCGCCGCGGGACGCGATCTGGACGTCCTCGCGAAGCTCGCCCTGGTGCCCGTCGCGAAGACCACGGCGTGGGACCGCGACGAGCTGGACGACCTGGTCGGGGCCGGTCTCGCGACCGTCCGCGGGCAGAGCGTCACCGTCCGGCACCCGCTCGTGCGTTCCGCGCTCTACTGGCGGATGCCCGCCCGTGACCGTCGTGCGGCACACGCCGAGCTCGCGACGGCGAGCGCGGAGACCGACCCGCGGTCGGCCGCGTGGCACCGGAGCTTCGTCGACGACGTCCCCGACGTGGTCGCGCTGCTCCAGGCCGCACGGTCGTACGTCGTGGACGGCAACGTGCACGCCGCGATCGCCCTGACCGAGCGTGCCCTGCACATCGGTGGTGGGACCGAGGACGAGCACGTCGCGCTCCTCGGGGTCGCGGAGGCCATGCTCGGCAAGCGCCTGCTCGGCTTCGCCGCGCGGTACCTCGCGGCGCTCCGTCCGTTCCGGACGACGCCGAACGAGGTCCGCCGGCTCCGCCTGCAGTACTCGGCCGAGTACCTCAGCGGTGACGCCGTGCACGCGGACGAGCTGCTCGTCCCCGTCGACGCGACCGACCCGGCCGAGGTGGACGCCGTCGCCGGGCTGATGGCCATGGTGGCGTGCTTCCGTGCCGAGGCGTGGGAGCTCGACCAGGCGAAGGACCTGCTGCACCGGATCGAACCGCTCGAGGGGTCGGCGTCCGCGCACACCCTCGAGATCACGACGACCGCGCGGGAGCTCATCGCCGCCGTGGACGGCGTGCTGCCGCCCGACACCGAGCTGCACGACGGGCTCGCGACGTCGGAGCTCGTCGCGATGTCCGACCCGGCCCTGCTGCTCCTCGCCCACGCGCTCAGCATCAGCGAGCGCTACCGGAGCGCGCGACGGGTGTTCGCACTCGTGCTCGCCCGGGGGCAGGAGACCGCGGCGGTGTGGACCGAGGCGGCCCGCTACCTGACGTCCGAGAACGAGGTGCGCTCCGGCAACTTCCGGCAGGCGCTCCGCGCGATCGACGTGTGGGAGTCCGGTTCGTCCGTCGCCGAGCGGTTGCGTGAGCCCTCCCGGGCGATCGCCGTCGCGTGGCGGCACTTCGCCGAGGGCCGTTCCGCCGAGGCGCTCGACGTCGTCGACCGGTGCCTCGCGCACCGTTCGACGAGCCGGCTCTGGGGTGCGACGGCGAAGCTGCACGCGCTCCGCGGCAAGGTCCTGCTGCTCGACGGCCGCCTCGACGAGGCAGCCACCGCGCTCGAGGCAGCCGACGCCATCGGTCGGTCCCTCCGGAACCCCGCGGTGCTCCGGCACCTCGGCGACCTGGTCGAGGCGTACGTGCGGCTCGGACGGATCGACGACGCCCGGACGATCACGGCCCGCCTGGCGGCGGACCACCACGCCCGGCCCGGGCGCTGGGGTGCCCTGGTGCTGGCGCGGAGCCTCGCGCTCGTCGCCGACGACACCACCCGCGAGCCGGCCCGTCGCCGTGCGCTGGAGCTGTTCCAGCCGCACGACTCGCAGTACGAGCGGGCTCGCACGTTCGCGGCGCTGGCCGCGGTCGGCAACCCGGCGGAACGGCCGCGTCTCGGCGCGGCGGCCGCGGCGGCGTACGAGGCGGCTGGCCTGCGCCGACCGCTCGTGACGCCGGCGCCGGCTGCGGCGATGCCGCAGTTCGGCACGGGCTCGTCGTCGATCCGGTCCGCACCGGTGCTCTCGCCGGCGTTCCCCGGGACGCCGCGCAGCGCTCCCGACGCGTCAGCGGTGCTCACGTCACTGACCGCCGAGGAGCGTGCGGTGGTGCAGAAGGTCACCGAGGGCTACCGCAACCGCGAGATCGCCTCGTCGCTGTTCATGTCGCAGCGCACGGTGGAGCTGCGACTCACGCAGATCTACCGCAAGGTCGGCGCGCGGTCGCGATCGCACCTGGTCGCGCTCCTCACGTAGGAGACGCACCACAGGACGGAGGGGAGGCCCGGTACCAGCTGGTACCGGGCCTCCTGTCTGCGCGCGCTTGCGGGAGTCCGCACGCGACCGCAGCGCGGTGTGCCCCCGCACGCGGGGAACCGCAAGAGCGTCCGACGGGTGTTGCCGTGTGGTCGGCGGCGGGTGAGGCTTCTCCTGCACCGACCGCCGTGCCCCTCCCCCGGGGGCCAGCCCGCGGTACCCCGTCCGGTACCCGAACCCCTCGGCCCAACGACACCGACGTCCGTCCTCGCCTGATCCGAGGACGGGCGTCGGTTCCCGGGCCGGGAGGCCCTGGACGCGCGGCAGACCCGACGGCGGTCGGTGCCGCACCAGTTCCACCGCCCCGTTCCACCCACCCTCGTTCCCCCGAAGGGACAGCCGATGTGCGGCATCATCGCGGCCCGCGTGTCTGACGACGCGACCCCCTACCTGCTCGACGGACTCGAACGACTCGAGTACCGCGGGTACGACTCCGCCGGCATCGCCGTCCGGACGGCCGTCGGCCGGACCGAGACGATCCGCTCGGTCTCCCGCGTCGGCGACCTGCGCACGCTCGTCGCGGCACGCTCCGGTGACGCGCTCACCGGCGTCGGCATCGGCCACACCCGCTGGGCCACGCACGGTGCCGTGCGTGAGGCGAACGCACACCCGCACGCCGACTGCACCGGCCGGATCTCGATCGTGCACAACGGGATCATCGAGAACGCGGAGCGGCTGCGGCAGACGCTCGAGGCGCAGGGCCACCGCTTCCGGTCGGACGTCGACTCCGAGGTCATCGCGCACCTGGTCGAGCGGGCCCTGGCGGTCGACCCGGACCTGATGCTCGCGGTGCAGATCGCGACGGCGCAGCTCGAGGGCTCGTGGGCGATCGTGGTCCTGGATGCCCGGGACGGCCGCATGGTCGTGGCGGCGGACCGTTCGCCGCTCGTCGTCGCCCGCTCCGGCCGCGGTGACTTCGTGGCGAGCGACATCGGCGCGATCGCCGAGTGGTGCGAGACGTTCGTGGCGCTGCGCGACGGCGACGTCGTCGAGCTCGGTGAGGCCTGGACCTGGTCGTCCGACGGCATCGCGGTACCCGTGCCGTTCCCCACGCCGTCCCCGTTCGCCGCCGCCGCGCTCGACCTCGGCGACCACACCGACCACATGGCGAAGGAGATCGACGAGCAGGCCGACGTCGTCGCGACGATCCTGGACCGGGTGACCCGACGCACCGCCGACGGCAGCATGTGGGTGGGCCTCGGCCTGGCCGGCTTCCACCGGCTGGCGATCGTCGCCTGCGGCACGTCGCTGAACGCGGGCCAGGTGATCGCGACCGCACTGCGCGGGATCGGTGGGGTGCCGACCGACATCGTCGTCGCGAGCGAGGCCGACCAGGCCGTCCTCGGTCCGGGTACCCTGGTCGTCGCGATCAGCCAGTCCGGTGAGACCGCGGACGTGCTCCGCGCCCTGGACCGGTTCGAGGACCGCCACCCGGTGCTCGCGCTGACGAACAACATGCACTCCTCACTCGCCCGACGGGCCGACGCCGTGCTGGACTGCCACGCCGGCCCGGAGATCGGGGTCGCCGCCACGAAGACGTTCACGGCGCAGGTCGTCGTCGGCGTCGCGGCGATGATCTCCGCGATGGTGGCCTCCGGTCGCATCGAACCGTCGCACGCGCAGGTGCTCGTCGATGAGCTGCTCGACCTGCCGGCCCGGATCGAGCACGCCGCGCGCGTGTCCGCCGAGCGGATGCCGCTGCTGGTGTCGAGCGTCAAGGAGGCGACGGGCTTCCTGTTCCTCGGCCGCGGCGCCGGACTGCCGTACGCCGCCGAGGGCGCCCTGAAGCTCAAGGAGCTCAGCTACCGCTGGGCCGAGGCCTACCCCGCCGGCGAACTCAAGCACGGGCCGCTCGCGCTGGTGGACGACGGCACCCCGGTGGTCGTCATCGACCACGGCGAGCCGAAGATCCAGTCGGCGATCGCCGAGGTCCGGGCACGCGGTGGCTTCGTCATCACGATCGGCGGCGAGTCGGCGGACATCCCCGCGCTCGGCCGCCGTGGCACCGGCGACCTGGCCTGGGGTGCGATGACCGCGCCGTGGGGTCCGCTCGAGGCCGTCGTGCCACTGCAGATGCTCGCACGGGAACTGGCCCTGCAGCTCGGGTGCGACGTCGACAAACCCCGGAACCTCGCGAAGTCGGTGACGGTCGAATAGCCGGGCGCCGACGCGTGAACCGCCTGACGGTCTTCCTCGCCGTCCTCACCGCCCTGGCGATCGCCGGCACCGTGGTCCTGGTCACGGTGGTGCTGACGACGCCCGGGCTCTCCTGACGCCGATCCCGCAGGGTCTTCCTGGGCGGGGCTGCGATGCTGGTCACTTGACCACCGCAGCCCCGCCCCTCGTCTTCGTCGCGCTCCTCGTCGGCGCCGTCCTGCCGTTCGTGCCGTTCGTCGGCCGCGTGGCCCGCATCGCCGCGACCATCGCGCACGAGGTCGGGCACGCGATCGTCGTCGTGCCGTTCGGCGGGCGGATCCAGCGGATCGAGCTGCACCCGGACGGGTCCGGCGAGGCCTGGGTCCAGCTCGGCCGGGTGCCCGGCGGCATCCGGTGGCTCGTCCGGATCCTGAACCTGTACGCCGGGTACAGCGCACCCCTCTGGGCCGGGGTGCTCCTGGTGACCGGGGTGCTGCACGGCTCCCGCTGGCTGCCCGTGGTGGTGCTCGCGGTCATCGGGCTCGTCGCGCTGGCGTTCGTCCGGAACTGGTTCGGCCTGCTCGTCGTGCTCGGCTTCGACGCGCTCGCCCTGTGGGTGGCTGTCCGCCCGTCCGAGGCGACCGTCCTGGCGGTCGCGGCCGTCGGGGCCTTCTTCGTCGTCGACGGCCTGCGCTCGGTGGTGCAGGTCGGTCGGTGGCTGCTCACCGGCGCCCGGGTGCAGACCGACTTCCACATCGCCGCGGCCGAGATGCGGGTGCCGGCGTCCCTGTGGTTCGTGCTGTTCGTCGCCGTGAACGCCGTCGCGGTGTGGCTGGCACGCGAGCCGCTGCTCCAGGTCTGGGACACCGTCGTCACCGGGGTCCGCGCGCTCGTCTGAGGCTGTGCGCGCGTAACCGGGGGCCGCAATCGCCTGTCCGCGCCGGGCGGCTGCGAGGCTACCGCGAGACGACCCCCGGAGGTGTCCCATGGCGACCGACGACCACGGCTTCGCGACCGAGCAGGTACACGGCGGCTTCGTGCCCGACACCGGGCACGGCGCCCGGGTCCCCGCGATCCACATGTCCTCCGGGTTCCTGTTCGACGACTTCGACCAGGCCCGCGACCGCTTCGCCGACACCGACGACGGCTACACCTACACGCGCCTCGGCAACCCCACGAACGCGGACGTCGAGCGTCGCGTGGCGCTGCTCGAACGCGGTGTGCAGGCGATCCTGGTCGGCAGCGGTCAGGCGGCGGCGACCGTGGCGTTCCTCGGCCTGCTGCTGGCAGGCGACCACGTCGTCAGCGCCCGGAGCATCTACGAGGGCACGCGCGGGCTGCTGCTGCAGAACCTCGGCCGGCTCGGCATCGAGGTCGACTTCGTCACCAATGCCCGCGACCTCGACGCCTGGGCCGCCGCGGTCCGACCGAACACGAAGGCGTTCTTCGCCGAGACGATCCCGAACCCGAAGAACGACGTCCTCGACATCACCGGCGTCGCCGAGACCGCGCACCGCGCCGGCGTCCCGCTGATCGTCGACAACACCCTCGCCACGCCGTACCTGGTGCGCCCGGTCGAGCACGGTGCGGACATCGTCGTGCACTCGGCGTCGAAGTTCCTGTCCGGCCACGGAGCCGGACTCGGCGGCGTGGTCGTGGACGGCGGCCGCTTCGATTGGTCCGCCGCCCCCGAGCGCTGGACCCACCTGACCAGCCCCGAACGGTCCCTCGGCGGCGAGAGCTACGTCGAGCGGTACGGCAACCGGGCCTTCGCCGTGTTCGCGCGCGACGTCGTCGCCGCACGCATCGGTCCGGCGCCGTCCCCGTTCAACGCGTTCCTGCTCCGCCAGGGCATCGAGACGCTGTCGCTGCGGGTGGAACGCCACTGCGCGAACGCGCTGGCCGTCGCGTCCTGGCTGGACCAGCAGCCGGAGGTGACGAGCGTCGACCACGCGGGCCTGGCCTCCAGTCCGTTCCACGACCTCGCCCAGCGCTACCTGCCCCGCGGGGCCGGGTCCGTCTTCGCCTTCACGCTCGCCGGTGGCGAAGCCGCCGCGCGGGCGTTCATCGACGCCGTGCAGCTGTTCAGCCGGATGACCCACCTGGGCGACGTCCGCTCGCTGATCCTGCACCCGGCCACCACCACGCACGCCGGCCGCACGCCGGAGGAGCGAGCCGAGCAGGGCATCGACGACGGCCTGATCCGGCTGTCGGTCGGCATCGAGGACGTCGCGGACCTGCTCCGCGACCTGGAACGCGGGTTCGCGGCGGTGCGGTCCGCAGACGCCGCCGCCGGCCTGGAGGCACGTGGAGCGTCCGACGCGCAGCGCACGGCAGTCGGTCGGCCGGCCCTCGACCGGCAGGAGCGCTGAATGGCCGAGCTGCAGCACTTCGGGTACTTCTTCTCGCGCGGCTTCGGCCCGCAGGCCTGGGGAAGGTCCGACTGGGACTGGGGCCACGACTGGACGAAGCCGGACCTGTACCAGCAGTCCGTCCGGACGCTCGAGCAGGCCGGCATGGACCTGGTCATCGCCGAGGACGCCGTCTCGCTCGGCTCCCCCGCCACCCTCGACCTGCGCATCCGGCAGGCGTACGGCGGCCCGAAGCACGATCCGCTGCTGCTCGCCCCGTACCTGTTCGCCGCCACCTCGCACATCGGCATCGCGCCGACCGTCAACGCGGGCATCACCCCGCCGTACCTGGCGGCACGGCAGTTCGCGACCCTGGCGCACCTGTCCTCGGACCGGCTGGGCATCAACGTCGTCACCGACGTCGGCAGCGCACGCCACGCCGGCCTGCCGCCACTGCCGCACGACCAGGCGTACGACCGCGCCGAGGAGTGGATCACGCTGCTCCGCCGGCTCTGGCACTCGTGGGGCGACGCGTACGTCGGCGCACCGGACTCGTGGCACTTCGCGGACGGCGATGCGCTCGACGCGTTCCACCACGAGGGCACCCACTTCACCGCCGACGGTCCGCTCAACGCCCTGCCGCTGGCGTCGGACCCCGTCGTCGTCTCCCCCGGTGGCTCGGGCCGAGGGCTCGCGTTCGCCGGGACCCACTCGGACGTGCAGCTCGCACTCGCGCCGCTGTCCGCCGCCGCGGTGACGGAGTACCGAGCACGGGTGATCGCGGCCGCCGAGGCCGCAGGGCGGTCCACCGCAGACCTGCGGATCCTGTTCGTGCTCAAGCCGGTGATCATGTCCTCACCGGAGGAGGCCGACCGCATCGTCGCGGCGTCAGAGCACCCCTCCGACGATGCGCTGCGTGCTGCGGCGATCGCGTGGTCGAGCGACTCCGAGACCGACCTGCTCGCGCTCGACCTGGACGCCCCGGTGCCCGACGGGACCTTCGGGGAGCACGTCTCGGCCGGCACGATCCGCGGGCTGCTCGGGGACACCCCGGACGCACCGCTGCGGGAGCTGCTCACCCGCAAGGCGCGGCAGGGGCGGATCGCGCCGGGGTCGGGATCGCGGTCCGGGTTCGTCGGGACGGCGGACGAGTTCGCGGACTTCATCGAGGAGCTCGGCAGCGACGCCGACAACGACGGGATCATCTTCTCGGGCGACCTGCACCCGGCGCAGATCCACCGGATGTTCGGCGACCTGGTGCCGGTGCTCCGGCGCCGAGGGCTCCTGCGACGGGAGTACGGCGCCGGAGGGATCCGGGCGAACCTGTTCGACTTCTAGCGGGAGCGGCTGCGAGCTACTTCTTCTTCTTGGACTTCTTGGAGTCGTCCTTCTTCTTGGACTTCTTGGAGTCGTCCTTCTTCTTGGACTTCTTCTTGCCGTCGTCGTCCTTCTTGGACTTCTTCTTGCCGTCGTCGTCCTTCTTCGACTTCGCCTTGCTCGCACCCGTCGGGAGCGGCAGGACGGCCGACACGGCTTCCGGCTCCGCCTGTGAGGCGTCGGCGTCGTCGGACGCAGCCTCGGTCTCCGGCGACTCCACCCCGTCGATCGGCTCGACGACCACGGCCGATCCGGTGTCCAGCTCGACGTCGACCGCGTGCTCCTCGAGCACCGGTGCCAGGGCGTCGGCGACCCGCTCGACCGTCAGCACCGCGTCCGCCTCGGCGAGCCGGAGCAGGGCCTGCGCGGTCCGCACCCGGGTGGTCGCCTTGCGCGCGAGGACGTCCGACCGTGCCCCCTCGAGGAACGTGCGCAGCGCGCGTTCCACGATGGAGCGTCCGCGCGGGGCAGCACGATCGAGCCGATCGAGTTCCCCGGCGACCCCGGAGACGTCGTCGGCGACGTGCTCGTGGCGGACCGACTCGATGAGCGCGGCGATGGCAGCTGCGGCACGCTCGACCCCGACGGAGCGCTGGTCGAGCACGACGAGCATCTCGACCACCGAGCCGTACGTGACGGTCTCGAGCCGCACCGGTTCGGCGCCGCGGCCGCGCACGACCAGGCGGGTGTCGGGGTTCGGCAGCCATGCGGCGAGGGCGGCGACCGTGGCGACGGAGCCCACGATCCGCTCGTACTCACTGAGCACCACTCGTTCCTGCTCCCGCAGACGGACACGGATCGCGATCTCCTGCACCACGTGCTGACCTCTCGTTCGGGTTCGACGCGAGCGTGTTCTGCGCGCCTGCTCCGGAGCGTAGTCCTCGGACGTGGCGGAACAGCGAACGCCCCGGCACTGTCCAGGGGACGGTGTCGGGGCGTTCAGGTGGCACAGCGTGACAGCGGTTCGTCGTTCGGCGAATGGTGGAGATGGGGGGAATCGAACCCCCGTCCATCGCTGCAATTCGACGTCTTCTACGGGCGTATCCGGATAGTTCGTTCTGCTCGGCCCCGTCCTTTGCTACCGGCTTCTAGGACGACGGGCCCAGTCTCAGTGCAAGTCCCGCACGGCCCTGAGGCGCAACCGTGCAGCAAGTCCTCTGGATGACGTCGGGATCAGGTTAGAAGACGGTCACCTGGCCGACGGACTTCATGTGCTGGGCTGCTTACGCAGCGAGAGCGAAGTCAGTGCGCTTGGAATTGGCACTTGTTGTTTTCCACGGATCGTTTACGAGATAACCGTGGGTCCTCGGCCCGCTTCCCGTCGGCACACAGGCAATGTCGAAACCGATCATCCCCATGCGGGCCGGACGTGCGAGCCGCTGTCACGCTGTTGAGTTGCCAATGCCCCTGTCGGAGCAGTCCCTCAGTCTAGCCGAGGAGGTGCGTCGGCGCTACTCTCCGACGCGGTTCCGGGTGCGCATGGCCCGCTCGGCCTCACGCTTGTCGGTCTTCTCGCGCAGGGCCTGGCGCTTGTCGAACTCGCGCTTGCCCTTCGCCACGGCGATCTCGATCTTGGCCCGACCGTCGTGGAAGTAGATCTGCAGCGGCACGAGGGTGTAGCCGCCCTGCGCCGTCTTGTGCGAGATCTTCACGATCTGCTGCTTGTGCAGGAGCAGCTTGCGCTTCCGACGGGGCGAGTGGTTGTTCCACGTGCCCTCGGTGTACTCCGGGATGTGCACGGCGTCGATCCACGCTTCGCCACCGTCGATGTAGGCGTACCCGTCGACCAGGGACGCCCGCCCCATCCGCAGGGACTTCACCTCGGTGCCGGACAGGACCATGCCCGCTTCGTACGTGTCCTCGATGAGGTAGTCGTGCCGGGCGCGACGGTTCGTCGCGACGATCTTCTCCCCGCGTTCCTTCGCCATGACGACTCCTCTCGATGGTGACCGGTGCAGTGCGCTGCGTGGGTGGTTCCGCGCAGCCCTACAGACTACTCAACACGAAGCGGGCGGCGCACCTTCCCGGCGCGCCGCCCGTTCGCGGATGCTGTGCTGCGTCAGACCTTCAGGTACCGGCGGATGGCGATCGACGCCGACGCCGCGGCGAGGAGCACCCCGATCACGATCACCGCGGGGACCACGATGGCCGCGTCCCCCATGCCGATGAACGCCGTGCCGGTGAAGCGCTCCGCCAGGAAGTTCCGGACGAAGAACCAGACCACGGCGGTGATCGCGCCACCGGCCAGGACGGCTCCGATGGCGGCGGCGATCACCCCCTCGAGCACGAACGGTGTCTGGATGAACCGGTTCGACGCACCGACGAGCCGCATGATGCCGAGCTCTCGCCGTCGGCTGAACGCCGACAGGCGGATCGTCGTCGCGATGAGCAGCACCGCCGCCACGAGCATCAGGGCCGCGATGCCGATTGCCGTGTACGACGAGGCATTGAGCAGGTTGAAGATCGGCTGCAGGTACCCGCGTTGGTCGACGACGCTCTGCACGCCGGCGACCTTCGACAGGCTCTCGACCAGGACGTCGGCCTGCGAGGGGTTCTTCAGGTTCACCCAGAAGGTCTCGTTCAGGTACTCCGGCTTGACGAACTCCGTCGCGGCCGAGTCCTTGAACTGCTCCTTGAACCGGGTGAAGGCCTGGTCCTGGTTCTCGTAGTAGGTCTTCTCGATGTACGGCTTGAGCGTCGACGAGTCGAGCTGCGCCTGGACCTGCTCGCGCTGGTCCGCGGTGGCCTTCGCGCCGGTGCAGTTGCCCGTGGTGTCGGTGTCGGTGCACAGGTAGACGGCGACCTGCGCCCGGTCGTACCAGTACCCCTTCATCTGGTTGATCTGCATCTGGAGCAGGATCGCCGTACCGACGAAGGTCAGGGAGATGAAGGTCACGAGGACGACGGAGACGACCATCGACGCATTGCGCCGCAGGCCCGAGCCGACCTCGGACATGACGAGCCCGAGCCTCATCGGATGAGCCCCGGGATCGTCTGGATGCCGGTGGTGTTGGACACGGTGCCTCGCTGGATCGGGACGGCCTGGGTCTGGTAGCCGCCGGACTGCTCGTCGCGCAGGACGGCGCCGTTCGAGAGCTCGATGACCCGCCGCTGCATCTGGTTCACGATGCTGGCGTCGTGCGTCGCCATCAGCACGGTGGTGCCTCCCTGGTTGATGCGTTCGAGGAGCGCCATGATGCCGGCGGACGTGGTGGGGTCCAGGTTCCCGGTGGGCTCGTCGGCCAGCAGGATCGCCGGCTTGTTCACGACGGCGCGGGCGATGGCCACACGCTGCTGCTCACCACCGGAGAGTTCGTGCGGCATGCGGGTGGCCTTGCCGGCGAGCCCGACGAGCTTCAGCACGTCGGTCACGGCCTCGCTGATGAAGCCCTTGCTCTTGCCGATGACCTGCAGCGAGAACGCCACGTTGTCGAACACGTTCTTGTTCGGCAGCAGACGGAAGTCCTGGAAGACCACGCCGAGGTTGCGGCGGAAGTACGGGACCTTCCGCGATGCCAGGGACCCGAGGCGCTGCCCGAGCACGTGGATCTGCCCGCTGGTGGGCTTCTCCTCCTTGAGCACGAGGCGCAGGAAGCTGGACTTGCCGGAACCGGACGCGCCCACGAGGAACACGAACTCGCCCTTGAGGATCTCGAGGGTGAGGTTGTCGAGCGCCGGACTCGGGTTGCCCGAGTAGACCTTGGTGACCTGGTCGAATTTGATCATGACCGGATCAGGGTAGGTCGCCCCGCTTGGAAAGCAAGCGAGGCGCGCGGCTCAGGAACCCCTACTCGGCAGCGGATTGCTTGCGCCAGCGGATGCCCGCGTTGATGAAGCCGTCCAGATCGCCGTCGAACACGGCTGAGGGGTTGTTCACCTCGTGCTCCGTCCGGAGGTCCTTCACCATCTGGTACGGCGCCAGGACGTAGGAGCGGATCTGGTCGCCCCAGCTCGCCGTGATGTTGCCGGCGAGTTCCTTCTTCTTCGCGTTCTCCTCTTCCTTCTTCAGGAGGAGCAGGCGCGACTGCAGCACGCGCATGGCGGCCGCACGGTTCTGGATCTGCGACTTCTCGTTCTGCATCGAGACGACGGTGCCGGTCGGGATGTGCGTCAGGCGCACCGCGGAGTCGGTCGTGTTGACGGACTGCCCGCCGGGGCCCGACGAGCGGAACACGTCGACGCGGATGTCGTTCTCGGGGATGTCGATGACGGCGGTCTCCGGCATGAGCGGGATGACCTCGACCGCGGCGAAGGACGTCTGGCGCTTGCCGGCGGCACCGAACGGCGACATCCGCACCAGGCGGTGGGTGCCGGCCTCGACCGACAGCGTGCCGAACGCGTGCGGGGCGTCGATCTCGAACGTCGCGGACTTGATGCCCGCCTCTTCGGCGTACGAGGTGTCCATCACGGTGGTCTTGAAGTTGTGCTGCTCGGCGTACCGGAGGTACATCCGGAGGAGCATCTCGGCGAAGTCCGCCGCGTCGACCCCACCCGCGCCGGCGCGGATCGTGATGACCGCCGGACGGTCGTCGTACTCGCCGTCGAGGAGCGTCTGCACCTCGAAGTCGCCGATCATCTTCTGGATCGCCTTGAGCTCGGCGAGCGCTTCGTCGGCGGACTCCTGGTCGTCGCCCTCGTTCGCCATCTCGACCAGCACCTCGAGGTCGTCGATGCGCTGCTCGGTGTCGGTGATCTTCTTCAGCTCCGACTGGCGGTGCGAGAGCGCGCTCGTCACCTGCTGCGCGTGGTCGACGTCGTCCCAGAGGTCCTGGGCCCCGGCCTGCTCGCTGAGGTCGGCGATCTCACGCTGCAGGCGGTCGACGTCGACCACCGAGCGGATGTTGCCGAAGGTCTCGCGAAGGGCGGAGAGCTGCTCGGTGAAGTCCAGTTCGACCATGGTCATCGATCCTACCGGCGCGAGTCCGACTCGGCCGACCGGGAGGCCCGGTGCGGGTCCGCCCCGCTGGTCGCGGTCTTCGTCCGCCAGCCTCGCACCCCCGCCCCGGCCCCGTCATCCGGGCCTCCGGTGCGACCTGGCGATCGCGTACCGTCGCAGCCGCACGCCACCGCGGCGCTCGGTCGACAGCAGGACGGCGTCGTAGTGCTCGAGCACCCCGATGGAGCCGTCGTTGTCATCGCGGCAGACGACGATCACCGGGTCGATCCCGACGCGCGATGCGTGCGCGAGCACCTGGCCCAGCGCCCAGGTCGCCACACCGCGGCCCCGCGCCGACGGGCGGATCCCGTACCCGACGTGGCCGAACCGCTGCACGCCGGCCGCGTCTCCCGGCGCCCGGAGTGCGATCCCGCCCAGGACGCGGCCGTCTTCGACGATCCACCAGAGGGCCCCGGGCCTGGCGTGCAGTCGGCCGACCCAGGTGCGGAACCCGTCCTCGTCACCGACGTCGTCGTGGGCGGTGATCCCGAATCCGTCCTCGTGCACGCCCGGCCCCCACTCGGCATGCGCTTCGGCCCACGCCTCGTACAACGCCGTCTGCGGTCTCACCAACTCGAGCATGTCCAAGTATCACAACGGAGCGGGTCGGTGGCGATCCCCTCGTGCGGATCCGACGGCAGTCGCTTCCGGAGTCGCACGCGCGACCCGCATCGACCGCGACCCGTAGAGTCGAGAGACTCTCGACGTCAGGACCAGAACGATGACCAGCCCCGCAACCGACCCAGCCGGAGCCGAGGGTTGGGCAGCCGCCGCCCGGCTCGCCGACGGCCAGAGCGACGACGGGCTCCGCCGTCGCCGGACCCGCGTGTTCGTGTGGCTGGGGGCACTCGTCCTGGTGTCGTGGGCGGTCGGGGTGGTCCTGGCGCTGGTGCTGGCGCCGGCCACCGGGAGCAGCCACGCGAGTGGCGGCGATGGCGTGCAGCTGCTCGTCCAGCTCCTGCTGTTGCTGCTCGGGCTGGTCGTCGGCATCGTCGGTTTCGTGTGGGCCTACCGCTCCGGTCACTACGTGACTCGCTGGCGATCGGTGAGCAGCCCGCTCTCCCGCGCGGAGCAGCGGTCAGTGCGGCGTCAGATCGCCGGCAAGGAGCCGATCGACGACGAGCACGCGGACATCGTCGCCGCGGTGGCCGCGCAGAACCGTCGAGCCACGCTCGGGATCCTGCCGATCTTCGGCGCCGTGATGCTGTTCGCCGCCTCGACAGCGGTGAGCACGGACAGTCTGCCCATCAAGCTGATCGAGCTCGTCGCGTCGTTCGCGATGGTGCTCGGGCTCGTGCAACTGGCCGTGCAGTACCGACGAGCCGGGCGGTTCCTCTCGGAGCGCCCCGTCAGCTGACGTCGTCCGGCTGGCCGCCCGCACCGCTCGACCGTCGGCGGCGTCGGCTCCTCAGGACCAGCAGGAGACCGACCAAGGACGCGGCGCTCCCGAGGAACACCCCCGCCCCGACCCACGTCGTGACGGACGTGCCGTGCCCGAAGAGCGCGTTGATGAGCATGCCGAGTCCGACGGCCACGCCGGTGAGCAACACCGCTCAGGTCGGTTCGAGCCACGGAGGCGACAGGAGCGACCGTCGGTCGACCGGGAGTCCGCGGTCCAGTCGAGCACGCGCAGCTCGCTCGCGGTCCTGGATCGTGATCCCGATCATCGGCCCCCAGAACGCCACCGTGGCCTGGCTGCCGCCGGGATCGACCAGGATCAGGATCGCCAGCGTCGCCACCGCACCGCCGAGGTACCACCAGGGGAAGACCCGACGGATCGGGACGGCCCAGCGGCTGTCCCGCCGGGTGCCGTTTCGCGGGTGGTGCTCGCCGCCACTCGTGGCCACGGTCAGCGCTCCCGGCGCAGATCGGCGCTGCCCTGTGGGCTCGGAGTGGTCACGAGCTCAGGCTACTGGCGGACGTCCGTCCACCTCGCCGCTCCCGGTGAGCACGTCCGCAGTGCCGTCACCTGCCTGAGACTGCGCGACCACCAGCGCCTGCTCGGCCGACGCGAGGAGCACCGGATCACTGGCCTGTCTGAGCGCGACGGCGAGTGTGAAGTCCTCGACGGCACGGTCGACGCTCCCGGCTGCGAGCAGCGCCTTGCCCCGGTGTTGCCGCATCGTGGCCTCGCGAGTCGTGCCGATGCACTCGGCGACGAGGAGGTCGTACTCGCGCACTGCGGCGCGAGTGTTGCCGAGGTCACGGTGGCAGTCGGCCCGCAGTGCTCGGACACGCTGCGTCGAGGCGACTCGTTCGAGACGACGAAGCGCATCGCCCGCCTTGCCGGTTCACAGCAACTCGATCTCCTCAAGGAGTGGGTCGTCGGCCGATCCTGCGCGGAACGCAGCGAGGTCGGTGATCACCGGACGGAGATCGGCGGACCGGATCCGCCATCCGGGGCCACCCTCGACGTCGTCCGCGGTGCCCGTCCCCCGGGGGTGCGGCGTTTGAGGTTCCGGGCTGCTGGCTGTCATGGGCGGCGTCAGCCTCGCAGCCGAGATCGCCGGTGTCCCACCCAGGCACTGACCAGGACGACGACCGCGCAGATGCAGGTGACGAACCCGAAGGGCCGCGATCCCGACTGGGTGAACAGCGCGACCGAGACCCCGAGGAACACGATGCCGAGCAGGGCGAAGACGACCCACACGGCGGACGATCGAAGCATGCCCGGAGTCAACCACTACCGCCCGAGCAGCGGCTCCCTCGACGCCATCCCAGCGGCACCGGCCCGTGCGACGGCATCGGGCAGCGCCGTCAGGAACGCGTCGACGTCGGCATCGGTCGTCGTGTGGCCGAGCGTGATCCGGAGCGCACCACGGGCGTCCTGCTCCGACAGCCCCATCGCGAGCAGCACGTGCGACGCCTCGGGCACGCCGGCCTGGCACGCCGACCCGGTCGAGACCGCGACCCCGGCGGCGTCGAGCAGGAACAGGAGCGAATCGCCCTCGCAGCCGGGGAACGTGAAGTGCGCGTTGCCCGGCAGCCGGTCGGCCGGGTCCCCCATCAGCACCGCTGACGGCACGGCCGCACGGACCCCGGCGACCAGGCGGTCCCGCAGGGCGACGAGCGACGGGTGCGGCATCGGTTCGGCGACGACGGCACTGGCCGCCACACCGAAGGCCGCAGCCGCCGGGGCGTCCTGGGTGCCGCTCCGCACCTGCCGCTGCTGCCCACCACCGTGGATGAGGGGCTCGACGGTGGCCTTCCGCCCGAGCACGAGCGCGCCGATGCCGACGGGCCCGCCGATCTTGTGCGCGGAGACACTGAGGGCGTCGAGGCCGGACCCGGCGAACGACACCGGCACCTGCCCGTAGGCGGCGACCGCGTCGCTGTGCACGGGCACGCCGGCGGCGTGCGCGAGCTCGACGATCCGTGACACGGGCTGGATGGTGCCCACCTCGTTGTTCGCCCACAGGAACGTGACCAGGGCGACGTCCGAGGCGTCGGCGAGCCGCGCCTCCAGTCCGGCGAGGTCGACGCGACCCTGCGCGTCCAACGGGACCACGTCGATGACGGCGCCCTCGTGCGTCTCCAGCCAGGTCAGGGTGTCGACGGTGGCGTGGTGCTCGCCACCCGGGACGACGATGCGGGGCCGCTGGCGGTCGCGCTGGCGAGCCCAGAACAGGCCCTTCACGGCGAGGTTGATGCTCTCGGTGCCGCCGGAGGTGAACACGACCTCCACGGGGTCGGCGTCGAGCGAGCGGGCGACGGCGGCGCGGCCGTCCTCGAGCAGCATCTTGGCGCGCTGACCGGCGCTGTGGATGGACGACGGGTTGCCGACGGTGCTGAGGGCATCGGTGAGGGCGGCGAGCGCCTCCGGCAGGATCGGCGTCGTCGCGGCGTGGTCGAGGTAGACCGACAAATGCACCCCCTGGATCGAGCAGTGTCCAGGATACGCGCCGGTCCTCGTACCCTTGTCGCGTGCACGAGACAGCGATCGACCTGACGCCGGGGTTCTCCCTGGGCGGGACCGTCCCCCGGTTCACCCTGCGGTCCGCGACGGCGACGGGCGTCGTCCTGGTCGTGGCGAGCGCGGGGAGCGCCGACGGAGCCGACCCCTCCGACGTGCTGCCGACGCGGTACGCGCTCGAGCGGGTGCCGGACACGGACGTGTGGACCGGCGAGGTCCCCGGGATCGTGCCCGGCGACCGCTACCACCTGCTCGTCGACGGGCCGGTCGGGCCGCGGCACGAGTTCGACCCGACGCGTCCGTTGCTCGACCCGTACGCGCGGGGCATCCTGCCGACCGGCGACGACGAAGCGGTCGGCCCCCGGTGGACCAGCGTGGTCGTCGACGACGCGTTCGACTGGGGCGGCGTCGTGAAGCCGCAGGTCCCGCTCGACCGTGCCGTCGTCTACGAGGCGAACGTCCGCACCCTGACGGCCGCGAACCCGCACCTGCCGGAACACCTGCGCGGCACGTACGCCGGGGTCGCCCACGAGAGCACGATCGCGCACCTGCACCGCATCGGCGTCACGACGCTCGAACTGCTGCCCGTGCAGGCGTTCGACACCGAGCGGTGGCTCCGCGACGCCGGCCGGCAGAACGCCTGGGGCTACAACACGCTGGGGTTCTTCGCCCCGCACGCCGCGCACGCCTCGGCACCGGCGCAGCAGGAGGGCGCCGACGCCGTCCTGCGCGAGTTCAAGGGCATGGTCCGGCTGCTGCACGAGGCCGGCATCCAGGTCGTCCTCGACGTCGTCTACAACCACACCGCGGAAGAGGGCCTGGGTGGTCCGACGACGAGCCTGCGTGGCATCGACGGTGCGAACCGCTACCGCTGGGCGCAGACCGACCCACCGCGTCGGGACACCTACTACGACACCACCGGGTGCGGGAACACGCTCGACACCTCGGTCGAGGCGACGGCGGACCTCATCGTCGACAGCCTGGTGTACTGGGCGCGCGAGGTGCAGGTCGACGGGTTCCGCTTCGACCTGATGGCCGCCCTGGCCCGCGACGGCGAGCACCGGTTCGACCCGTCGCACCCGCTGCTCGAGCGCATCCGGAACCACCCGGACCTGCAGGACACCCTGGTGATCGCCGAGCCGTGGGACGTCGGCCCGGACGGCTGGAAGACCGGTGCGTTCGGCGCGGCCGGGCACCGCACGAGCGAGTGGAACGACGGGTTCCGCAACACGGTCCGCCAGTTCTGGCTCACCGACATCGCCGAGGAGCGCCGCACCGGCCTGCCGCAGACCGGGATCGGCGCGCTCGCCGGAGCTCTGACCGGCTCGCGTCACGTCTTCGGCGCCGACCGCGGGCCGCTGGCGAGCGTCAACTTCGTCACCGCGCACGACGGCTTCACCCTGCTCGACCTGGTGTCGTACGACGGCAAGCACAACGAGGCCAACGGCGAGGACAACCGCGACGGCTCGAACGACAACCGCTCGTTCAACCACGGCATCGAGGGCGACACCGCCGACCGCGGGGTCCGCGCCGCGCGCGGCCGGTCGATGCGCAACCTGGTGGCGACCCTGATGCTCTCCGCCGGGGTGCCGATGCTCACCGCCGGCGACGAGCGGAGCCGCACGCAGCACGGCAACAACAACGCCTACGTGGTGTCCGACGACCTGACCCCGGTGGACTGGTCCGACGACGAGGACGCCGAGACGATGACCGAGGCCGTCGCCGCGCTGGCCCGGTTCCGGCAGGCGCATCCGTCGCTCCGCCCCACCCGCTTCGGCGTCGAGGGGCAGGAGACCCCCGGGGCCTCGCGGATGTCCTGGTACGGGCCGGACGGGCACCCGATGACGATCGAGGGCTGGGACCAGCCCGTGCACCGCGCCCTGCAGTACTTCGTCGAGTCGACGCCGGAGCACGAGCCCTTCGACCGCGTCCTGGTGGTCGTGCACGGCAGCGGCCGCACCCGCGACCTGACCCTGCCGGTGCGCGAGGACGTCCTCGGGTACCGCCTGGCCTGGTCGAGCGAGAAGCACCGCGACCACGAGCGCCTCCGTCCCGCCGGGCAGGTCTTCACCGCCTACGGCCCTGGCATCCACCTGTTCGAGGTGGCGTAGCGCCGAGCAGGCGGGTGCGGCCCGGCGTCGCGACCGGGTGGCGGACGGGAGGCCCGTGGCGGCCCCGCCACGGGCCTCCCGTCCGGTCCTCAACAGGCTCCACGGCGCGCCCGGCCCTCCACAGCGGGCCGATTCCGGGGAACGCGGAGCCGCTCGCCGGGTAGCGTCGCTTCCGTGGCCACCGCAGACCGACCCCGCCGCCCGAAGATCGGGCGCATCCCGATCACCGAGCTCGCCCCGAGGACGCCGAACGGCTTCCCCGGCAAGGCATTCGACGGCGAGGTGATCACGTTCGGTGCAACCGTCTTCCGAGAAGGACACGGCATCATCGGCGCCGACCTCGTCCTCGAACGCCCAGACGGTGGAACCCGCACCGTCCCCATGACCCTCGGTGCCCCTGGCACCGACCGCTACGAAGCCACGGTGCAGGTCGACCACGTCGGCGTCTGGACGTGGCACGTCGAGTCGTACTCCGACGACTGGGCGAGCTGGCTGCACGGCGCACGCCTGAAGATCGCGGCCGGCGTCGACACCGAGGCGACCCTGCTCGACGGTGCCGTGCTGCTCGACCGGCTGGCCGAGGAGACCGACTCCCCCGCCGCCACCCGTGCCGCCGCACGTGTCCGCGACACCGACCTCGACCCGGCCGAACGCCTGGCCGCCGTCGACGACCCGCGGATCGTCGCCGAGGTCGAGGAAGCCCCGCTCACCTCGCTCCGGACCCACTCCGCCACCCAGCTGCTCGACGTCGAACGCACCCGCGCCGGCGTCGGTGCCTGGTACGAGTTCTTCCCCCGCTCCGAAGGCGCGAAGAAGAACCCCGACGGCTCCTGGAAGAGCGGCGACTTCCGCACCGCGGCCCGACGGCTGCCCGCCGTCGCCCGGATGGGCTTCGACGTCATCTACCTGCCGCCGATCCACCCCATCGGCACCACAGCCCGCAAGGGGCCGAACAACACGCTCACGCCCGGGCCGAACGACCCCGGCAGCCCCTGGGCGATCGGCTCCCCCGAGGGCGGGCACGACGCGATCCACCCCGACCTCGGCACCGAGGACGACTTCCGCGACTTCGTCGAGACGGCGAAGAACACCGGCATGGAGGTCGCGCTCGACTTCGCGCTGCAGTGCTCCCCCGACCACCCCTGGGTCACCCAGCACCCGGAGTGGTTCACGCAGCGCGCCGACGGGTCCATCGCGACCGCCGAGAACCCGCCGAAGCGCTACCAGGACATCTACCCGATCCAGTTCGACACCGACCCCGAGGGCCTGGTCACCGAGGTCGAGCGTGTCCTGCGCCACTGGATCGCCTTCGGCATCCGTATCTTCCGCGTCGACAACCCGCACACCAAGCCACTCTGGTTCTGGGAACGCGTCATCCGCGAGATCCGCGACGAGCACCCCGACACCGTGTTCCTCGCCGAGGCGTTCACCCGCCCGGCGATGATGCGCGCGCTCGCCGAAGCCGGGTTCCAGCAGTCGTACTCGTACTTCACCTGGCGCAACACCAAGGACGAGATCGAGGACTACTTCACGGAGCTCTCGCACGAGACGAGCGACTACCTGCGCCCGAACCTCTTCGTGAACACGCCCGACATCCTCACCGAGTACCTGCAGTTCGGCGGCCGTGCCGGCTACAAGGTGCGCGCGGCGCTCGCCGCCACCGGCGCTCCGACGTGGGGCATGTACGCCGGGTACGAGCTGTTCGAGGACGTCGCCCGTCCGGGCTCGGAAGAGAACATCGACAACGAGAAGTACGAGTACAAGCCGCGCGACTTCGCCCTGGCCGAGGCCGAGGGTGCGTCGCTGGCGCCGTACGTGACGATGCTCAACCGCCTCCGTGCGGCGCACCCCGCGCTGCGACAGCTGCGGAACCTGCACGTGCACGCCGCCGACGACCCGGCGATCGTCGTCTACTCGAAGCACCTGTCGGGCGAGTACATCCGGTCAGGACGCCCCGACACCGTGATCGTGGTCGCCAACGTCGACCCGCACTCCGCCCGTGAGACCACCGTGCACCTGGACCTCGCCGCACTCGGTCTGCCGACCGAGGGCCTGTTCGACGTCCGTGACGTCGTGACCGGTCAGCGCTGGACCTGGGGCGCGTCGAACTACGTCCGCCTGGACGCGTTCCAGGAGCCCGTGCACCTGCTCGTCGTGGAAGGACCCCACCGATGACCCCCGAACCGACCGACCCCACGAAGCGCGGACCGGCCGTCCCGCCGGTGCCGCCTCCGCCGCCGGCCGTGCCGCGGTACGAGCCGAAGGTGTCCGCGCCCGACGAGGACCTGCCCGGCGCTCCGCCGGCGCAGCGCGAGGCGCCCGACCGCGGCGTGGCGGAGTCCGCCACGCTCGCCGGGCACCCCGCCGACCCGACGCACCCGCGGCAGCCGTCCGTGGCAGCCGCCTCGGCGTCCGACACCCCGACGGCCCCGACCGGAGGTGCCGCCCCCGTGGTCCGCCCGGCCTCCGTCGACGCGCCCGTCGCCCCCAGCGCCGCTGCTCCGGCGTCGGCTGCTGCCTCGGCGCCGGCCGCCGCTGCCGCCACCGGTACGGCCACGGATCCGCGTCCGGCTCCGATCGAGGACTGGCTGCGTCTGCAGGTGGCAGAGGGCCGCTGGTCCCAGCCGCACGACGTGCTCGGCCCGCACCCGGTCGACGGCGGCACCAGCGTCCGCGTCGTCCGGCACCTGGCCCGCGCGGTGCGCCTCGTGCGCCCCGACGGCGACGACATCGAACTCACGCACGAGGGTGACGGGCTCTGGGCCGGCGCCACTGCCGAGACCCTCGGTCGCTACCGCGTCGAGTCGGAGTACGACTACGACGAGTCCACGGACGAGGACGACGCCACCTGGACCACCGACGACGCGTACCGGTTCGCCCCGACGCTCGGCGAGCTCGACCTGCACCTGTTCGGCGAGGGCCGTGACGAGCAGCTCTGGCACCACCTCGGCGCACACGCCCGCACGGTCGACGGTGTCGACGGTGTCGCGTTCGCCGTCTGGGCACCCCGGGCCACCGCCGTCCGCGTGATCGGCGACTTCGAGGGCTGGGAAGGCCGCACCACCGCGATGCGCCGTCTGAGCGACCTCGGCGTCTGGGAGCTCTTCTGGCCCGGCGCAGTCGTCGGCCAGCGCTACAAGTTCCAGATCCTCACCGACTCCGGCTGGGTGGAGCGGGCCGACCCGTTCGCCCGCGAGGCCGAGATCGCGCCCGCCACGGCCTCCGTCGTCACCGAGTCCACGTACACGTGGTCCGAGGGCGACGCCGCGTGGATGGAGCGCCGCGCACAGACCACCACGCACGACGCCCCGATGAGCGTCTACGAGGTGCACCTCGGCTCGTGGCGCCCCGGCCTGTCGTACCGCGAGGTCGCCGACCAGCTCATCGGGCACATGGAGTACACCGGCTTCACGCACGTGGAGTTCTTGCCGCTCGCCGAGCACCCGTTCGGCGGCTCGTGGGGCTACCAGGTCACCGGGTACTACGCGCCGACGGCGCGCTTCGGTTCGCCGGACGACCTGCGCTACCTGATCGACCGCCTGCACTCCGCGGGCATCGGCGTGATCATGGACTGGGTCCCCGGACACTTCCCGAAGGACGAGTGGGCCCTCGGGCGCTTCGACGGCTACGCGCTGTTCGAGCACCCGGACCCCCGCCGCGGCGAGCAGCTCGACTGGGGCACCTACGTGTTCGACTTCGGGCAGCCGCAGGTGCGCAACTTCCTCGTCGCGAACGCGCTGTACTGGTTCGAGGAGTTCCACATCGACGGCCTGCGGGTCGACGCGGTGGCCTCGATGCTGTACCTCGACTACTCCCGAACCGACTGGTTGCCGAACATCCACGGCGGCCGCGAGAACCTCGACGCGATCTCGTTCCTGCAGGAGACGAACGCGACGGCGTACAAGCGCTACCCCGGCATCGTGATGATCGCGGAGGAGAGCACCTCGTGGCCGGGCGTGACCCAGCCGACGAGCGCCGGCGGACTCGGCTTCGGGCAGAAGTGGAACATGGGGTGGATGCACGACTCGCTCGAGTACGTGCAGCGCGACCCCGCGTACCGCAGCTACCACCACGACGAGATCACGTTCTCGTTCGTCTACGCGTTCAGCGAGCAGTTCACCCTGCCGATCAGCCACGACGAGGTCGTGCACGGCAAGGGCTCGCTCTACGGCAAGATGCCCGGCGACGAGTGGCAGAAGCTCGCCAACGTGCGTGCGTACCTGGCGTTCATGTGGGCGCACCCGGGCAAGCAGCTGCTCTTCATGGGCCAGGAGTTCGCGCAGCCCGCCGAGTGGTCCGAGGCGAAGGGCCTCGACTGGTCACTCCTCGACCAGCCCGGTCACCGCGGTGTGCAGGACCTCGTCGCGGAGCTCAACCGCGTGTACAAGGACTCCCCTGCGCTCTGGACGCACGACTCCACGGCCGACGGCTTCGAGTGGCTCGAGGGCGGCGACGCACCGCACTCGACCCTCGGGTTCCTGCGGAAGGACGGCGACGACCGGGTCGCAGTGTTCGTGAACTTCTCCGGCGTGCCGGTGGAGCGCCGCTTCGGGCTGCCGACCGCCGGCGAGTGGCACGAGGTCCTCAACACCGATGCTGCCGAGTACGGCGGCTCCGGAGTCGGCAACCTCGGCGTCGTCACCGCCGAGGACACCCCGTGGGCGGGCCGCCCCGCCTCGGCGCACCTCGTGGTGCCGCCGCTCGGTGCCGTCTGGCTGAAGCTGGCCCAGTAGCCCGGCCAGCGTCCGCGACGCGGCCGACGGACAGACGGGAGGCCCGGTGCCAGCTGGCACCGGGCCTCCCGTCTGTCTCGTGCCGGGTCTAGTACAGGGCGTTCGCCAGGCGGCGACGCGCCGCGACGACGCGCGGGTCCTCGCTGCCGATGAGCTCGAAGTACTCGACGAGCCGGACGCGCAGGGCCTCACGGTCATCGCCGAACACCGTCGGCACGAGGTCGAGCAGACGGCCGAACGCGTCGTCGACGTGCCCGCCCGAGATGTCGAGGTCGGCGACCGCGAGCTGTGCCTGGACGTCCTGGGGCCCGGCGGCTGCTGCCGCACGGATCTCGTCGGCCGTCCGGCCGTTCAGCCGGTCGAGCAGCGACACCTGTGCGAGTCCCGCGACGGCCATCTGGTCGTGCGGGTCCTGCAAGATGGCGGTCTTGTACTCCTCGATCGCGGTGGCGTAGTCGCCCTGCTCGATCGCGTCGTACGCGGCCTGGTGGTGCGGCGGGAGTGGCTCCGGCTCCGGCTCGCCCTGCTCGGCGTCGACCTCGGTCGCAGCGCCGTCGACGCTCACGCGACCGGCCACGCCGTTCTGCTCGGCGGCCTGGAGCACCTGCTCGTAGACGTCGCGGACCTGCGCCTCGGGCAGTGCCCCGACGAAGAGCCCGAGCGGGCGTCCGCCGATCACGGCTGCGACGGTCGGGATCGACTGCGCCTGGAACGCTTGCACGAGCTGGGGGTTCGTGTCGGCGTCCACCTTGGCGAGCACCACGCGGCCGTCGTACTCCGCGGTGAGCTGCTCGAGGATCGGCGAGAGCTGCTTGCACGGCCCGCACCACTCGGCCCAGATGTCCACGATGACCGGGACGACGTTCGACAGCTCCAGGACGTCCTGGAACGTCGCGTCGGTGACGTCGATCACGAGCGACGGGACGGTCAGGTCGGCACCGTTCCCGGCGCCGGCCTCGGTGCCGGGAACGGCTCCGCCGGCGGAACCCGCCGGGGCGGGAGCACCGGACGGCTGGGGCGGCCGCTGTGCGCGGTCGACGAGGGACGACAGGTCCACGGCTCCGCGGAGCCCGGACGGGGTCGGGGGGATGTTGCTCATTGCACCTCACTCGCTGCGGTCAGGCCCTGTGTGAACCCGAGCAGGACCACTTTGCCATCCGAGGCGACCGGCGGCACGTAGAAGAGCAGCTGGACGCTGTAGGTCGCGCTGATGCCCTTCTTGCTCGTGTCCACGCCGGACAGTGCCTTGACGGCACCCTCGGTGTTCACCTCGGCGCCCGACGCGGTCGGGGTCACCTTCTCGATCTCGTCCAGGTCGGCGGAGACCAGGGCGCCGGCATCGTCGGTCGCGATCGCGACGGCGGAGTCGGCGGGCACCTCGGACGAGTACTCGATCTTCGCCGTGTCCGGCAGGGCCTTGGCCTTCTTGTCCTTGTACGCCTTGCCGATGGTGGTGCGGAGCGCATCGCCCTCGGTCGCGAACAGGTCGGCGTACTCGCTGGCGGTGTCCTTCGACAGGATGTCGCCGTAGGCGGTCGCGACCTGGTCGGGCTGGATCGTCAGGAGCTTCGACTCCGGCGCGAGCAGTGCGGCGCCGATCGTCGTCGGGGCGAGGCTCGGGATCTTCGCGTCGGCTTCGAGCGAGACGTCGTACGCCACCTTGTAGGGATCGCGGGCGGTGTCCTGCACCAGGGTCAGGGCCTGCGGCGCGGACTTGGCGTCACAGTCCTCGGCGACGATCGTGAAGACCGTCCGGGGCCAGGTGTCGGTCTGCTGCGGCAGCGCGACGCACACCTGCGCGGCCGAGATCGCCGGCGGTGCCTTGACGTCCGAGTCCTTGCCGCGGATCGAGTAGTTCGCCAGACGGAGGTCGAGCGCCGCTCCGGAGAACCGGGTCCGGACCAGGTCACGGTCGCGCGCCCCGTCGGCCTGCTTCGCGACGGCGGCGGTGCGCTGCACGATGCGGGTGATCTGCTGCTTGGTCGCAGCCGTCGGCTCGGTCGCCTCCGCAGCCCCCGTGGCGGTGGCCGTCGGGGTCGGCGTGGCGAGCGACGGGTCGCCGCCCTGCGGCCAGTAGTCCGAGGAACAGCCGGCCAGGGTCAGGGCACCGACGAGCAGCACCGGGACGCCGATGAGGGCGCGCGTCCCGCGACGACCGCGGCGCGGTACCTGCGCTCCGGCGGCGGCGGCTCGACGGGACGCACGCACCCGCGGCGGGCGGCTCCCACCACTGCGACGGCGGGGACCGCGCCCACGGCGCTGGTGCAGGAAGGCGAGGACGAGCAGCACGAGGCCTCCGAGGACGAACACGCCGCCGGCCACGAGCAGCGGACCGACCGCCGGCGTCGCGGTGTCCTGCGGCCAGGTGACGGACACGTCGCTCGGCGCTGCGGCCTTGCCGTCGCTCACGACGAGGACCGAGACGTCCTGCGGCAGGCGGACGGTGAACTGCCCGGCACCGTCGTACTCCTGGTACCAGAGGTCGCTGCCCTTCGGCGAGGGGACGCTGGTCTCGCTGCCCGAGGTCGAGCCGACCAGCGAGCCCTTCTCGGCGTCGAAGCGGAGCGTGGTGTGCTCGGCGTCACCGATCCAGGCGTCGACGTCGGCGGTCTTGCCGTAGGCCGCGAAGACCTTGCCGGAGCCGGACACGTTGATGCGCTGGTAGCCGGGGTTGGCGTTGAGCGTCGTCCCCGGGATCACGGTCACCGGGGCGGAACTGGTCGTCGAGCTCTCGGCCACGAGCGAGGACGGCGGCGCGAACACGGTCCGCTGTCCCACCGCCAGCGCCACGAGCAGCAGACCGATGACGAAACTGACGATCGCCAGGACGAATCGCACGAACTCTCTCCCTACCGCGCCGGGGTGGGGATGTCGGCGCGCGAATCAGCGACTCAGGATAGCGAGCAACGCTGGACAGCGCATCAATCCGCGCTGTCGCCGGACTCAGACGACCCGCTCCGGCCGCCACTACAATCGACCGCGGGCCGATCCAGGCCCTCCGCCGAGCACCCAGGAGCGACACGTGGCGAACGACGAGGCCGAGTTCGGGACCGAGCTGCGGGGGTACCGCCGCGACGAGGTGGAGCGTTCGCTGAACGACCTGCGCCGCGAGCTCATCAAGTCGAACAACGACCGCGCCGACGCCGCGAAGGAGATCCGTCTCCTGCAGGCCCGGGTCTCCGAACTGCAGGGCGAGCTCGACGAAGCCGGCACCCCCACGTACAGCGGACTGGGCACCCGCCTCGAGTCCACCCTGCGTGTGGCCGAGGAACAGTCGACCCGCCTCATCAGCCAGGCGGACATCGACGCCCAGCGGCTCCGCGCCTCGAGCCGCGCCGAAGCCGAGCGCACCGTCCGCGAGGCCCAGGAGGAAGCGCGCGACACCCTCGAGGACGCCCGCACCCGCGCCACCAACGAACTGACCCGCGCCCGCGCCGAGGCAGCCGACACCGTCGAACGTGCCCGGGCCGAGGCCGGTCTCCTCACGCAGGACGCCCGCAACGAAGCCGCCGCGATCCGCGGGGCAGCCGTGACCGAGGCCGCCGAGGTCCGTTCCGTCGCCATCCGCGAGACGAACGCGCTGCGCGCCCAGGTCGAGCACGAGGTCGCCGAGCTGCGCGAGATCGCCCAGCGCGAGTCAGCCGACGCCCGCACCGCCGCCGCCGAACTCGACCGTGAGACCGAGCACCGCCGTTCGGTCTTCGAGGCCGACCACGCACGCCGTTCCGAGGACCTCGACCGCGAGGAGACGACCCGACGCGAGGCCCTCGAGCGCGAGGTCACCGAGGGTCGTGCCGCCTGGCACCGCGAGCGTGACGAGGAGCAGCAGGCACACGCGCTGGCACTCGAGACCGGTCGCGCCGAACTCGAGTCCGAGGTCACCCGCCGTCGCGCCGAGCTCGACACCGAGGTCGCCGACCGCCGCCGCGAGCTCGACGAGGAACTCGCCGCCGCCCGCGCCCAGTGGGACCGCGAACTCGCCGCAGCCCGCACCGCGCTGGAGCAGGAGATCGAGGCGGCCCAGGCGCAGCTCCGCGTCGACGAGGAGCAGACCCGCGTCGAGAACGCACGCCTGGTGCAGGAGACCGCCGACCGGATCGCCCGGGAGCTCGAGGAGCACGACGCCCGGATCGCGCAGGAGCGCGCCGAGGCCGATGCGGCAGCCGAGCGTGCCGTCCGGGAGCACGAGAACGCCATCGCCGCCCGACGCGAGCGCGAGCACGCCGAGGTCGACACCGAGATCGCCGACCGCCGCACCGCCGAGCTCGGGGTGCTCGAGGCCGAGCGCACCGCCCTGCGGCAGGAGATCGACACCGCACGCGCCGCCCTGGTGAAGGAGCGCGACGAGGTCCGCGCCGAGATCGCCCGGGAGCGCGACGAAGCCCGGACGACGCTCGAATCGGAACTCGCGTCCCGCCGCGACGACGCTGAGCAGGACTACCTGCGGAAGCACCACGAGACGGTGACCGAGACGCAGAAGTACCTGGACGAGGCCAACCTGCAGCTCGCCGAGGCCACGCGCCGCGCGACCGAGGCCCGCGAACGCGCCGAACGCCTGCAGCAGGAGGCCGACGACCTCGAGCGCACCAGCACGGCCGAGGCCCAGGAGCACGCCCGCACCATCGTCGCCGACGCGCAGGACCGCGTGCACCGGATGGTCGCCGACGCCGAGGAGCGCACCGCCGGCGTGATCGCCGAGGCCGAGGACCGCCTGGCGGCGATCCGCACCGAACGCGAAGCCGTCGCGGGCTACCTCGAGAACCTCCGCGGGGTCCTCACGAACGCCACGAGCCTGCTCGGCACGGCACCCGCCGCAGCGTCCACTGCGGACGCTTCCGACGACGTGGACGCGACCGACCGCTGACGGTCCACGGCCTGGAGGCGCGACCCGCGCCTCCAGGCCGTCCCACCTGGTGCAGGTGGCGGGCCGCAGGGCGTCGTGCGGACGTGCTCAGACGGGCCAGTGGGTCGGCAGCGGGGCGCTGGCCGGCACGACGAGGTCGGCGATCGCGTCGAGGACGATCCGCACGTACCGCTCCCCCACCCACAGGTGCTTGGCGCCGGCCACGGGCACGACCCGGACGTTCGGGGCGAGCGCGAACCGTGCCGCCGCGGCCTCGGGCTGCAGGAAGTCGTCGTGCTCGGGGACGAGCGCCACGACCGGGACCCCGACGGCAGCCCAGCGGGCGAGCTCCTCGTCCGAGGTGCGGTGGAGCGGCGGGGACAGCAGGACGACGCCGGCGACCGTGCCGGCCTCGACGTGTTCGAGCGCGTGCTTGAGGATCACCTCGGTGCCGAAGGACCACCCCACCAGCCACGGCGTCGGCAGGCCGCGGTCGACGACCTCGGCGACGGCGGCGCGCAGGTCGAAGCCCTCGGACACGCCCTCGCCGAAGACGCCCTCGGACGTGCCGCGCGGGGACGTGACGGACCGGAAGTTGAACCGCAGCACCGCGATGTCGGCGAGGGCGGGCAACCGTGCCGCGGCCTTCTTGAGGACGTGCGAGTCCATGAAGCCGTGCGCGGTCGGCAGGGGGTGGAGCGTCACGATGGTCCCGCGGGCCGGGGCGTCGGCCGGCTCGGCGAGCTCACCGACGAGCGTCAGGTGGTCGTCCGTGACGAGCTCGACCTCGGTGCGACGGGCCGGCAGCACGGTGGCGGACCGGATCTCGGTGTCGTGCGGCACGGCGTGCTCGGTCATGCGATGCTCCAGCAGTGGTTGTGCCAGTGCCGGCGCGACGCCAGGTCGGCGGCGTCGCCGAGCACGCCGTCCGCACGCCAGACCACCACGTGGGCGGTGCCGGGCAGGACGCTTCCGCCGCAGCCCGGGCAGATGTACTCCTTCTGCGCCGACGCGGCCGAGATCGGCTGCACCTGGTACTCGCGACCGTGGCGGACCTCGGTGCGCTTCCACGAGCTCATCAGCCGGTCGAGGGTGGTCTCCTCGTCAGGCTCGACGTCGCGACCACGGGGACGCCGCGGCCGGTTGCTGCGCGGCACCCGAGCAGCCGATCAGTACCAGTTGTTGGCCTGGCTGTGTCCCCAGGCACCGCAGGGGGTGCCGTAGACGCCGGCGATGTAGTTGAGACCCCAGGTGATCTGCGTCGCCGGGTTGGTCTGCCAGTCGGCGCCGGCCGTGGCCATCTTGCTGCCGGGGAGGGCCTGCGGGATGCCGTACGCACCGCTGGGGTTGTAGGCGTTCACCCGCCAGCCGGACTCCTTGTTCCACAGCGAGACCAGGCAGTTGTACTGGTCGGTGCCCCAGCCACGAGCCGTGACCTGCTGCAGGGCGATCGCCTGTGCGCTGCCCGGGTCGGGCGTCGCGGCGGTGGCGGCGAGCGTGTTGGCGGCCGAGACCGGCTGGTTCTCGGTGGCCGCGGCGTCCGCGCTGTCGTCGGTGGTCTCGGCGTCGGCGTCGGCTTCGTCCTCTTCGACGACGGGCTTGACGACCTTCGGGGCCGGGACGGTGACGTCGTAGCCGTCACGGTCGGCAGCGGCCACGGCGTAGGTGCCGTGCGCGGTGTACTGCTGCGGCGCCGGCGGCGTCTTCACGAGCACCGGGGTGTCGACGGCGGCCTGTGCCACGTCGGCCTGCAGCGGGTTGAACAGCGAGCCGCCGACGAACAGGAACACGCCGACGAAGGACATCATCGGGGCGACCGCACGCTTGCGGGCGACGGCGTTCACCGACGACGCGGTGGGCTTCACGAGCTTCGGCGCCGCACGGCGCTGCACCGTCGCGGTGCGCTGCTTCGCGGGACGCTGGTCGGCCTCGACCAGGGCATCGTGGGCGAAGGACGCCACACGCTCGTCGGAGACGCGGTTCGCCGCCACCGACTTCGGCGTGGCGACCGGACCCGTCGTCGCGGGCGCTGCCTGCGGGGTCACCCCGAACGCCGACGTCTCCGTCGTGCGGGTTCGCTGCATTGCCGCGCGGCGCTCACCGGAAGCCTGGAGGCTGAGGTGCTCGCGGGTATCGCGGTCGGAGCTTGAGTCTGCCGTGTGCCTGCCCATGAGTAGGACCAGGGTAACGGAACGATCACGGAAAGCGAAGCACCTGGGGACAGCGCGTCGTCACCGGACAGCGAGCATCACTTCGACGACGGCGTCGAGCAGGGCGTCGACCTGCGCCTCGCGGTACCCGCCGTGCTTCGGGCGGAAGACGATCGAGCGGACCTCGGTGAGGCTGAGCGGCTTGCCTTCGCGGAAGTACCCGGCGAGCCGGGCGGCGAACGCGTCGACGTCCTTCGGGTGGTAGCCGGTGCCGAGCACGCTGACCCGGCTGAACCGCTGCCCGTCGGGCCGCTCGAGCCGCGCCACGACGTCGGAGGCCTTCGTCCGCGCCTCGGCGTACCAGGCCTTCTTGCCGACCTCGCTCATCTCCCGCTCACGCTCGCGGGCTGCGAAGGCGTCCTCGAGTCGCTCGAGTGCGGCGTCGACGTGCGACGTGGAGTAGCCGCCCTTGCGCATCGAGAACGCCGTGGCGCGGATCTTCGCGGCCTCGATGCCGGGGGCGCTGTCGTCGGCGGAGTACGCGCGCCGGGCGTCCTCGAGGAAACGCTCGACTTCGTCGACGTCGTAACCGAGGGCGGAACGGGCTGCGGTCGGGAAGGTGGTGGCCACGGCGTCATTCTGCCAGTCCGGACCCCCGGCACAACCTGGACGCGCTGAGTGCGGCGTTCAGCCCGGCACGGGCTCGGTCAGTGGTTGACGACGAGGTACAGCACGTACGCCACCGCGGCGGACGGCAGGATGCTGTCGATGCGGTCGAGCAGGCCGCCGTGTCCGGGCAGGAACGACGAGATGTCCTTGATGCCGAGGTCGCGCTTGATCATCGACTCGGTCAGGTCGCCGAGCGTGGCCGAACCGGAGATGAGCACACCGAGCAGGACACCGGTCCACCAGGGCAGCCCGAGCATGAACACGGCCACCAGGATGCCGACGACGATGCTCGCCGCCACGGACCCGGCGAAGCCCTCCCACGTCTTCTTGGGGCTGATGCGCGGTGCCATCGGGTGCTTGCCGAGGTTCAGCCCGGTGGCGTACGCGCCGGTGTCGACCGCGACGACGACGAGGATGAACCCGATCACCCAGAGGTTGCCGTCCGGCTGGGCGGAGAGCAGCACGACGCATGCGCCGAGCAGCGAGATGTAGGCCTGGACGAACAGCCCGTTCGTGAGGTCACGGGCGACGTTGCCGGCCGGGGGCTTCTGCCGCGCGACGGCGACCTCGAGCAGTCGCCAGACGCTGATCAGGACGATGCCGCCGAGCAGGGTGAACAGCGCCGCCACCTGGCCGAGCAGGAACGCCGCCGGCACGATCGCGATCGCGACGGCGACGCTCGGGATCCGCGGGACGTCGCGGCCGGCGAACCGCATCGCGCTCGTGAGTTCGTAGACGCCGACGCCCAGCAGGAACGCCGCGACGACCATGAAGGACGGCGGCCAGAGGAGCAGCGTGCCGAGCATCACGACCGCGAACGCGAGCGCGATGCCGATCGCCGCCGGCAGGTTGCGCCCTGTCCGCGCGGTCAGCGCTTCGTTGCGCGCGCCGAAGTCGGCCTTGCGCTGGCGGAGCTGCGCCTCGAAGTCGGTGCGCGCCGCTCGTGCGCGCGCATCGAAGTCCTGACGGAGCCCCTTCTTCACGGGCCCGCTCGACGCGGGCCCGTGCTCTGCTGTGGGGCGGTCATCGCCCTGGTCGGAGCGACGCATCAGACCTCGAGGAGTTCGGCTTCCTTCTTCTTCAGCGACTCGTCGATCTGGTCGACGTGCTTCTTCGTCAGGGCCTCGAGGTCCTTGTCGCCGCGCGAGATCTCGTCGTCGGAGATCTCACCCTTGAGTGCGTCGAGGTCGTCCTTGGCCTTGCGGCGGATGTTCCGGACGACGACCTTGTGGTCTTCGCCCTTCGTCCGCACGAGCTTGACGAACTCCTTGCGGCGGTCCTTGGTGAGCTCCGGGATCGTCACGCGCACGATGTCGCCGTCGTTCGTCGGGCTGGCACCGAGGTTCGGGAAGGTCGCGATCGCGCGCTCGATCTCCTTGAGCGCCGTCTTGTCGTACGGCGTCACGATGAGCGTGCGGGCCTCGGGGGTCTGCAGCGACGCGAGCTGCGCGAGCGGCGTCGGCGTGCCGTAGTACTCGACCGGGATCTTCTGGAAGAGCGCCGCGTTGATGCGGCCGGTGCGGACGGTCGAGAAGTCGTCCTTGGCGACCTCGACAGCCTTCGCCATCTTCTCGGTGGCTTCGGTCAGGACATCACTGATCACGGTGTTACTCCTTCGGTACTGGCGTCGAGTCTAGTCAGCGCCGGGGGTCAGTTGCTGACGACGGTGCCGATGCGCTCGCCACGGATCGCGGCCTGGACGTTGCCGTCGCCCTCCATGCCGAAGACGTGCATCGGCATGCCGTTGTCCATGCAGAGCGAGAACGCGGTGGCGTCGACGACCTTGAGGCCCTTGAGCAGCGCGTCCTGGTAGGTCACGTGGTGCAGCTTCTCGGCGGTGGCGTCCTTCTTCGGGTCGGCGGTGTACACGCCGTCGACGCCGTTCTTGGCGACGAGGACCTCGTCCGCCTTGATCTCGAGCGCACGCTGCGCCGCCACCGTGTCGGTGGAGAAGTACGGCAGTCCGGCACCGGCGCCGAAGATGACGACCCGGCCCTTCTCGAGGTGCCGCTCGGCGCGCCGCGGGATGTACGGCTCGGCGACCTGGGTCATCGCGATGGCGGACTGCACGCGGGTGGCAGCGCCCGCCTGCTCGAGGAAGTCCTGCAGCGCGAGTGCGTTCATCACCGTGCCGAGCATGCCCATGTAGTCGGCTCGCCCGCGGTCCATGCCGCGCTGCGAGAGCTCGGCTCCGCGGAAGAAGTTGCCCCCGCCGACGACGATCGCGATCTCGACCTCGCGCGCGGCGACGGCGATCTCCTTGGCGATGGTGCCGATCACGTCGGGGTTCACCCCGAGGGAGCCGGCGCCGAACGCCTCTCCCGACAGCTTCAGCAGAACGCGGCGTCGTCCGGTCTTCTCGTCGGTCATCTGGTCCGCACCCTTCGTCGTGGTCTCGTGGAAATGTACTCGCGGATGTGTCGCGCGCGTGTCGTGCCGGCGCGCGCGAAAAACGGGGCCAGGAACCTGGTTGGTTCCTGACCCCGTCACGGGTTCGTTACGCGCCGACCTTGACGCGGGCGAAGCCCTGGATCGTGATGCCGGCGTTCTCGGCGGCCTTCGCGACGGAGATCTTGTTGTCCTTCGCGTAGTCCTGGTCGAGGAGCGACACCTGCTTGATGTAGGCGTTCACCCGGCCCTCGACGATCTTCGGGAGCGCAGCCTCGGGCTTGCCCTCTTCGCGCGTGATCGCCTCGACGGTCGCACGCTCCTTCTCGATGGCCTCGGCCGGGACCTCGTCGCGGGTCAGGTACGTCGGGTTCGCGAACGCGACGTGCTGTGCGATCGAACGTGCCTCGGCGGCGTTGTCACCCTCGTACGCGATGACGACGGCGATCTGCGGCGGCAGGTCCTGGCTGGTCTTGTGCAGGTAGATCTCGAAGGCCGAGCCCTCGACACGGCGGACCGTGCGGACCTCGAGCTTCTCGCCCAGCGCGGCAGCCGACTCGTTGACGACCTCGAGGACGGTCTTGCCGTCCAGCGGTGCGGCGTTGGCAGCAGCGACGTCGGCGGCACCGGCAGCGGCGACCGCGCCCAGCACCTTGTCGGCGAGGGTCGTGAACTTCTCGTTCTTCGCGACGAAGTCGGTCTCGCTCGCGAGCTCGACGACCGTGGCGGCGCCGTTCTCGGAGGTCGCGACGACGACACCCTCGGAGGTGGCACGGTCGTCGCGCTTGGCGACGGCCTTGGCACCCTTGATGCGGAGCAGCTCGACGGCCTTGTCGTAGTCGCCGTCGGCCTCGACGAGCGCGTTCTTCGCGTCCATCATGCCGGCGCCGAGGTCCTCGCGGAGCTTCTTCACGTCAGCAGCGGTGAAGTTTGCCATTGACTGGAGTCCTTTCTGGACTGTACGTGTGTGGAGAGTGGAGTGCAGTCGGGGGGGCGGGGCGCGGGACCGGGGGGGGCCCGGCGCCCCGGCGACTCACTCGGCGGGGGTGGTCTCCGCGGCTGCCTCGGCCTCGGCCGTCGGCTCCGCGTTCTTCGCCTCGTCGGCGATCGGCTCGCCGATCTCCTTCGCGGCGACCTGCGCGTCAGCGTCGTTCTCCTCGACCGGGGCGGCGGGCGCCTCGGTCGTGGCGGCGGTCTCGCCACCGAGGAGCTCCTGCTCCCACTCGGCGAGGGGCTCGCTGGCCTCGTCCTCGTCGCCACCGTTGTGGCGGGTCTTCAGGCCCTCGGCCGCGGCGTCGGCGACGATGCGGGTCAGCAGACCGACGGAGCGGATCGCGTCGTCGTTGCCCGGGATCGGGTACGTGATCTCGTCGGGGTCGCAGTTGGTGTCGAGGATGCCGATGATCGGGATACCGAGCTTCTGCGCCTCGTCGACGGCGAGGTGCTCCTTCTTGGTGTCGACGATCCAGAGCGCGCTCGGGGTCCGCGTGAGGTTGCGGATACCACCGAGGGTCTTGTGGAGCTTGTCCAGCTCGCGCTTCTTGATGAGGAGCTCCTTCTTGGTGAAGCCCTTCGTCGTGTCGTCGAAGTCGATCTCCTCGAGCTCCTTCATGCGCGCGAGGCGCTTGGAGACCGTCTGGAAGTTCGTGAGCAGACCGCCGAGCCAACGCTGGTTGACGTACGGCTGGCCGACGCGGGTCGCCTGCTCGGCGATGGAGCCCTGCGCCTGCTTCTTGGTGCCCACGAAGAGGATCGTGCCACCGTGCGCGACCGTCTCCTTGACGAAGTCGTACGCGCGGTCGATGAAGGCCAGCGACTGCTGCAGGTCGATGATGTGGATGCCCGAGCGCTCGGCGAGGATGAAGCGCTTCACCTTCGGGTTCCACCGACGGGTCTGGTGTCCGAAGTGGACGCCGCTGTCGAGCAGCTGGCGGATGGTGACGACGGCCATGTGCCGTCCTCCTTCTGTGTTCTCGGCGCGCAGCCGTGCTCTCGCACGTCGCTGCGGACCTGTTGCGGTTGTGTCGATCACGACCGTCGGTCGTGGTCCCTGGTGTCCTGGCACGCGACCGCCCGCTCGCGAGAGCGGGACCGGTGGTCGGGTACCGAGCCCGTGAGGGCCTGGTGGACACGCGAAGTCAGCGCGCATCAGCACGCTGCTGGATAGATGCTAACAGAAGGGAGGCCCGGATCACGCGCGCCTCGCGGCTGACGTGATCCGGGCCTCCTGTCCGGTCGATCCGGCGGATCCCGGCGGACCCGGCCGTCCTGATCAGGCCTTGGCGTCCACCGTGTCGCCGTCGGCGGAGATGCCCATCTCCTCGAGCGAGCGGCCCTTGGTCTCCGGGATCTTGGCGATGACGAAGAACAGCGACAGCAGCGCGAACAGCGCGTAGATGCCGTAGGTGACCGTCAGGTTGAAGCCCGAGAGCACCGGGAACGAGATCGTCACGATGAAGTTCGCGATCCAGTTGGCGGCCGAGCCGATGCCGAGCGCCGTGGCGCGGATGCGGTTCGGGAACATCTCGCCGAGCAGGACCCACATGAGCGGACCCCACGTGGCGCCGAAGGACACCACGAAGAGGTTCGCGAAGATCAGCGCGATGACGCCCCACGAGCCGGGGAGGCTCGGGCTGCCGTCGACGATCGTCGCCTGCGAGAACGCGATGGCGACCATGGTGAGCGAGACGAACATGCCCGCGGAACCGGCGACGAGCAGCGGCTTGCGGCCGACCTTGTCGACCAGGAAGATCGCCACGAAGGTGACGGCGACGTTGACCACCGAGGTGATCGTGGAGATGAGGAACGAGTCTTCCTCCTTGAAGCCGACGGCCTGCCAGAGCGTCGTCGAGTAGTAGAAGATCACGTTGATGCCGACGAACTGCTGCAGCACGGCCAGGATGATGCCCACCCAGACGATCGGCTGGAGCCCGAAGCGGTTGCCCCGGATGGAGCCCTTCTTCTCGTTGGCTTCCTTCTTGATGCCGTCCTGGATCTCCTCCAGGCTCGTGTTCACGGTGTCGCGCGGGACGATCTTGCCCATCACGACACGCGCGTCGTCCGCACGACCCTTGGTGAGCAGGTAGCGCGGGGACTCCGGCAGCGTGATCGCCAGGACGCCGTAGACGACCGAGGGGATCACCCCGACCAGGAACATCCAGCGCCAGGCGGCCAGGCCCCAGACCTCGGCCGAGGCGCTGCCCGCGGTGACGGCGAAGAGCTGGTCGGACAGGAGCGCGGCGAAGATACCGAGCGTGATCGCCAGCTGCTGGAACGAGGCCAGCCGCCCGCGGATCGCCTTCGGGGAGACCTCGGAGATGTACGCCGGTGCGATGACCGAAGCGGTACCGATGCCGAGACCGCCGACGAGACGCCAGATCACGAGGTCCCACGTCGCGAACGCGAACGCCGAACCGATCGACGAGACGAAGAACAGCACGGCGGCCCAGAACATGATCCGGGTGCGGCCGTAACGGTCGGCGAGGCGGCCTGCGAAGTAGGCGCCGAACGCGCAACCGATCAGGGCCGATGCGACCGCGAAGCCGCTGGCCGCGTCGGAGAGGTTGAACTCGCCCTTGATCGCGTCGACGGCGCCGTTGATGACGGACGAGTCGAAGCCGAACAGGAAGCCACCGACCGCCGCCGCGATGGCGAACAGGGTGACCTTCCCCTTGAACGCACGGTCTTCGCCGTGCCCGGTGGTCGTGGTGGACACGATGCTCCTGGGTTCTGCCGCCGTGCCGGTGTGCAGCACGGTGCCCCGGCGGTCGGCTGGTTCGCCGTCCGAGCGGCGTTGCGTGTTCCGGAGCGGCCCCGACTGTACTCCTCGCTCGGGATCTGGTCATAACCGGGGCGAGATCGGGACGGCGCGGGGTCGGGCGGGCTCGCTTGGGTGCCGACGCGGAACGACACTGTCGCCGTCGTACGACGTCGGTTCTGTCGTTTCCGTCCTCGGCACGTTCCTCCCCAGGCCAGGAGGCGCGGCTCCCCCTCCACGGATCGCCCCCGCCCGCCCCGGGGCCGGGTTCCACTGCCCAGGCTGGTGACATGCGATCGAGCGCACGTCCCGTCCTGCTGTCCGTGGTGTGCGCAGCGGTGCTGGGCGGGACGGTACTGAGCGGGACGGTGCTGGGCGGGGCGGCGGTGTTCGGGGCCGCGCCGTCGACGGGAGCCGGGGCGTCGGTGGGCACTGCGACCGATTCGGGGCGGGTCGAGGCTCGCTGGGTCTGGCCCACCGGATCGCGGGTGGTCGAGCGCGCGTGGGAGGCACCGTCCTCGGACTACACCGCCGGCCACCGGGGCCTCGACGTCCCGGCCGCCCTCGGCAGCACTGCCTCGGCGGTGGACGACGGCACCGTGGCGTTCACCGGCGCGGTCGGTGGTCGCACCGTCGTGACGATCGACCACGGCGACGGACTGGTCAGCACCCTTGACTCGGTGACACCCCTGGTCGCCGCCGGGGACGAGGTCGTGCAGGGCGCGCCGGTCGGGCGCGTCTCGGTCGGGCACTGTCCGGCGTCGGCGCCGTGCCTGCACCTCGGTGCTCGCGTCGACGGTCGTTACGTCGACCCGATGGCGTACCTGCCACCGGCTGAGTGGCCGGTGCTCCTGCCCGAGTCGGCCTGGCCCGGGTGACTCGAGCCGACCGGAAACCGTTCGGAAACCGACCGGGAACCGACCGGGACACACGTCGGCGCACCGTCAGGCGCGCGGGTGTGCCGTCCGGTAGACCTCGCGCAGCCGCGCCGACGACACGTGCGTGTAGATCTGCGTCGTCCCGAGGCTGGCGTGACCGAGGAGTTCCTGCACCGCGCGCAGGTCCGCTCCCCCGTCGAGCAGGTGCGTCGCCGCGGTGTGCCGGAAGGTGTGCGGCCCGCTCGGGCCCTCGCCCGGCAGGTCACCGAGCAACCGCGCCACCACGCGGTAGGCACTGCGGACGCCGAGCCGGGCGCCACGGTCGCCGAGGAACAGCGCCGTGCCTGCCGGTCCCTCCGACCGTGCGACGAGGGCGGGCCGTCCGCGCTCGAGCCACGCCTCGAGTGCGTCCCGCGCCGGAACCCCGAACGGCACCACGCGTTCCTTGCCGCCCTTGCCGAGCACCCGCACGGTCAAGCGTCCGCGATCGACGTCGGTCACGTCGATCCCGACGAGTTCGCTGACCCGGATCGCCGCCGCGTACAGGAGCTCGACGAGGGCCAGGTCCCGCAGCGCCGTCGGGTCGTCCGTCGCCGCCCGGGCACCGAGCCCGTCGAGCAGGACGCGCACCTGATCGGCCGACACGACGCGGGGAAGGTGCGCCCCGCCCTTCGGTGCACGGAGCCGGACCCCCGCGTCGGTCGTCGTCACCCCGGTCTCGCTCGCCCACCGCGTGAGCGCCCGTACGGACGAAGACCGCCGAGCGATCGTCGACCGGGCGAGCCCCCGGTGGTCGGCGTCCCACAGCCAGTCACGCAGGAGCTCGAGCTCGACGTCGGCGACGCGGTCGACCCCTCGGGCGTCCGCGAAGGCCACGAGCTGCTCGAGGTCGTTGGCGTACGCGCGCAGGGTCTGCTCGCTGAGGCCCCGCGCGTGCCGGGCGTGCCCGAGGAAGGCGTCCACCGCCACCACGAGTCGACCGTCCGTCCGCGCAACCACGACGCCAGCGTACGGCTGTCGACCGTCATGCCCGGCCCCACCCGCCGCCGCTCGCGACGACGAGTCCCTGCAGCTGCGCCAGGGCGAGCGCGTCGGCGACGTCGGCCGTCGACATGCCTGCCCGACGGGCGATCTCGGCTTCGGGCAGCGCGCGACGGCCGAGCGCGTCGAGCACCCGGAGCACCTCGGGATCCTGCCGACCGGACAGGAGCGGTTCGTCCGGCACCGCTCCCCCGCTCGTCCCGGTCGCCGGTCTCGCCGCCGCGACCGGATCGCCGGGGTGCACGACGATCTGCGCCCGCCCCTGTGCGATGAGCCGGTGGCACCCGACCGACGCCGAGGACGCGAACGCTCCCGGCACTGCGAACACGGGCCGGCCGAGCTGTGCGGCGTGGTGGGCAGTGTTGAGCGCCCCGGACCGGGCACCCGCTTCGACCACGACCGTGACGTCGGCCAGCGCGGCGATCAGCCGGTTCCGGGCGAGGAAACGCCACCGCGTCGGTCGCGTCCCCGGTGCCGACTCGGCGAGCAACGCCCCCTGCCTCGCCACGTTGTGGAGCAGCTGCGCGTTGCCCACCGGGTAGAGCTGGTCGATGCCACCCGCCAGGACGGCGACCGTGGGCGTCCCGGCGGCGACGGCGACACGGTGCGCCACCGCGTCGATGCCGTAGGCACCCCCGCTCACGATGAGGAATCCCGCGTCCGCCGCCGTCGAGGTGATCTCCGCCGCGGCCTCGGCACCGGCCACCGTGTTCGCGCGGGACCCCACGACCCCGAGCGCCGGTATCCCCTCGCCGAGGCGTGCACCCGTGCTGCGCGTCCAGAGGACCACCGGAGCGTGCGGCCCGAGGTCGTCCATCGCGGGCGGCCACCCGTCGCTCTCGGGGACCAGCAGTCCGGCACCGACCGCACCGGCCGCCGCGAGCACGTCGCCCACCTCGACAGCGGCCAATCGAGGCCGCCAGCGTTCCACCGCGGTCTGCAGCACGCCGAGCAGCACCGCTGGGTCCTCGGCGCCCGGCACCTCGGCGTCGACGCAGCATCCCAGCAGCGAATCGAAGTCCTCGTCCGCGGCGAGCAGCACCGCACCGAGCGCGCGCTCGGGTCCGAGGCCGTTGACGAGCTCTCCTGCGACGGAGTCCCCCGGTTCGACGATGGCCGACCAGGCAACCCGTGCCGCGGCCTGCACCGGATCCACCGCGGCACCGCTGGGCCCGAGCAGGCGAGCCACGATGTCGAGGAGCTCCGTGCCCGCCGGCATCACAGCGCGCTCCGCAGGGCCAGGGCACCCCGGACGTGCGCAGCTGTTGGCCGCTCCACCGCGTCGAGGTCGGCGAGTGTCCACGCCAGGCGCATCACACGGTCCCACCCGCGCATCGTCAGGGTCCCGAGGTCGAGTGCGCGGTCGAGGTCCGCCGTCGACCCGGGTTCGATGCGTCCCTCGGCTCGGAGCCACGTCCCGGTGACCTCGGCATTGCGCGTCCATCCTGTGCCGCGCAGTCGCTCCGCCATCCGGGCTCGTGCTGTCGCGACCGCCGCACGCGCGACCGCCGTCGTCGGGGTGCTGCAGTCCGCGTCCCGCATCCGACCCGTCGTCACCCGGGGCACCAGCACCCGGATGTCCATCCGGTCGAGCAGCGGCCCGGACATGCGGCCGAGGTACCGGCGAACGGTGCTCGGCGAGCACTCGCACGGCTGACCGTGCGCACCACCGGCGTTGCCGCACGGACAGGGGTTCGCCGCCAGGACGACCTGGCAGCGTGCGGGGAACTCGGCGGCTCCCGCCGCACGGTGGATCGTGATCCGCCCGGACTCGAGCGGTTGCCGGAGCGCGTCGAGCACGGCCCGCGGGAACTCCGGCGCCTCGTCGAGGAACAGGATGCCCCCGGTGGCGCGCGACACGGCTCCGGGGCGCAGGACCCCGGATCCGCCGCCGATGAGCGACACCGCCGACGCGGAGTGGTGCGGGGCTTCCCACGGTGGCTTCGTGCTCCACGACGCGGGGCCCAGCCCGGCGACGGACCGGACCGCAGCGACCTCGAGCGCGGTCTCGTCGTCGAGGTCGGGCAGCAGCCCGGGCAGCCGTTCGGCGAGCATCGTCTTGCCGGCACCCGGCGGCCCGAGCAGCAGGGCATGGTGTCCACCGGCCGCCGCCGCGATGAGCGCTCGGACGCCGACCGGGTTCCCCACGACGTCCGACAGCTCGGCCACGGGACGCGGCACGGCCGTGACCGGGACCGGCAGCACCGGGTCGACCTCGACCGTCGGTAGGAGTGCCCCGGCGTCGATCGCCGCCGCCCGCAAGGAGTCCACGCCCCGGATCCGGACCCCGCCGACCACACGGGCCTCGGTCAGGTTGCCGACGGGCAGCACGACGCGGTCCACACCGGCGTCGCGCGCGGCGATCAACATCGGGATCACGCCGGGGACCGGACGCACCCGCCCGTCGAGGCCGAGCTCGCCGATGTAGACGATGCGCTCCGAGACGTCCGGCGCGAGACCGGCACCGGCGAGCACGGCCATCGCGATGGCGAGGTCGAACCCCGAACCGCGTTTCGGGATCGCCGCCGGGGTCAGGTTCACGGTGATCCGGCGGGCGGGCAGCGGGCACCCCGCGTTCGCCGCCGCGGATCGCACACGTTCCCGTGCCTCACCCAACGAGGTGTCGGGCAGACCGATGATGCTGAACGCCGGGAGCTGACTGGTCAGGTGCGCTTCGACCTCGATCCGCCGACCCGTGACGCCGAGCAGCGCGATCGCGGCAGCGCGCCCGATGCCCGTCACAGGACACCAGCCAGGTGCTCGACGACCGTGCGGGGCCCGTCGACGTGGACCGCGACGACGTCCACCCGGACCGCGCGCGCCGAGACCTCGGGATGCGCGTCGAACCACTCGGGCACGAGTCGCCGCATCCGGGTGAGCTTCGCCGCCGTGATCGCCTCGAACGGGTGACCGGTGGCGGCACCGGAACGGGTCTTCACCTCGATGAAGGCGAGCGTGCAGGAATCCCACGCGACGATGTCGATCTCACCGCGGGCACATCGCCAGTTCCGCTCGAGCACGCGGAATCCCCGGGCTTCGAGCCAGGCCACCGCTCGTTCTTCACCGAATCGTCCGAGTCGGCCGTTCCGGAGCGACCGCCCCGGTGCTCGTTGCACGTCTTGTTCCATGTCGTTGCCTCCACGACAACGATCTCCGGAACGAACACACCGATCGGCGGAGTCGGAGAGTCTGTGGAATCAGAGCGGGCGAATTGCCCCTGTGGAGGAAAGAAGAAGGACCCGGGCGATCGAGATCACCCGGGTCCTGCTGCGACGAGCGTCAGTGCGCTGCTGCGTAGGCTTCCTGCACCTGCGTCGAGATGCGCCCACGGGAGGAGACCTCGTACCCGTTCTCCTTGGCCCACTCGCGGATCTTGCCGAGTTCTTCGGAGTTGCCGCGCTTCGGAGCGGACTTCGGCGCGGAACCGCCGCCGGTGCGACGACCGGAGACCTTGCGCGCTGCGGCGATGTAGTCGGAGATCGCCTCGCGGAACTTGTCGACGTTGTCGTTCGACAGGTCGATCTCGTACGACGAGCCGTCGAACGCGAATTCGACCGTCCGGCCTTCACCGGTGGTGATGGGGGAATCGTCGAGGTCGTCGACGAGCTGGACGGTGACCTTCTGTGCCATGGGGTGCTCCTGTTCGTGGGGCGGTTATTTCCCCATCAGAATAGCGCGCACAATTCACTGACGGTCCGGATCAGCGGCGATTCACCGAGAAAGAAGCAGGAGAAAGGAAATTGACGATCACTCGTCGAGTGCGAGTTCCTTCGGCAGTTCGAGTTCGCGCGTCGTGAGTTCCTCGACATTCACGTCCTTGAACGTGAGTACCCGGACACCCTTGACGAACCGGTCGGAACGGTAGACGTCCCAGACCCAGACGTCGTTCATCGTCAGTTCGAAGTAGAAGTCGTGCTCCGTGTCACGGCGCACGAGTTCGACCTCGTTCGCCAGGTAGAAACGGCGCTCCGTCTCGACCACGTAACGGAACTGCGACACCACGTCGCGGTACTCGCGGTACAGGGCCAGCTCGACCTCGCGGTCGTAGTCGTCGAATTCGTCCTCATCCATTGCGCCCACAGTCTACGGCGACGGAGGCCCGTGCGGACGACGGGCTCAACCGGCGAGGGCGTCGAGTTCGTCGAACCCGTCCAGCGCGACGCTCGAGGCCTGGTGCAGCCACGACTTCCGGTGCAGCGCGTGCGCCCCGATCGCCCGGATCGCGTCGTAGTGCGCCGTCGACCCGTAGCCCTTGTTCGACACCCACCCGTAGTGCGGAGCCTCGTCGTGCGCGGAGATCATGAGCGCGTCACGAGCGACCTTGGCCACCACGGACGCCGCGGCCACCGAGGCGCAGTCGCGGTCGGCCTTGACCCGGACGACGACCTCGAGCGGATCGGCGGCCGGACGGAGCGACGCGGGCAGCGCACGGCTCAACCAGTCGAACGAGCCGTCGAGCACCACCACCGCGCCGTCGAGGGACACCCCGTCGGCGACCAGGGAGCCGAGCGCCTGCGCACCGGCTGCACCGAGAGCGGGCACGATGCCCTGCTGGTCGACGAAGTCCGCCGAGGCCATGCCGACCGCCGTGCGCGCCCAGCGCTGCACGACGGGCACGAGGTCGGTGCGGCGCGCTTCGGAGAGCAGTTTGGAATCAGCGAGTCCCTGGGGCACACGACCGATGTCGAGCGTCACCGCGGCCACACCGACGCCGACCGGACCGGCGATGGCGCCACGGCCGACCTCGTCCATGCCGATGACCGTCACGCGGCCCTCGGCGAGCAGACGTTTCTCGACCCGGAGCGACGGACGGACGGCGGTCACTCGTCGCGCTCCTCCACGCCGGCGAACACCTCGGGGTGGTCGTCGAGCCACGTCCAGCGGCTCGCCGGCCACGAGATGACGAACGCGCGGCCCGTGACGTCGGACATCGGGACGAAGCCCTTCGACGGGGTGTCGCCGTTGTACCGGGAGTCCTTCGAGTCGTTCCGGTTGTCGCCCATCACCCAGATGGTGCCCTTCGGCACGGTGACCGAGAAGTCGGTCGCCGAGGCCGGGGCGCCGGCGGGGAGCTTCAGGTACGGCTCCTTGATCGGCACACCGTTCACCGACATCTGCCCGAGGTCGTTGCAGCAGGACACCTTGTCACCGGGCAGACCGATGACGCGCTTGATCAGGTGGTCGTCGCTGTCACCGGTGCCGAGACCGACCTGGGTCAGTGCCCAGTCGATGGCCTTGGCGGGCTGGGTGTCCGGCGTGACACTCGGCACCTCGGACCCGGTGAGCCAACCGCCCGGGTCCTTGAAGACGACGACGTCTCCCCGCTTCAGTGCCACGGCGCCGGGGACGAGCTCGTTCACGATGACCCGGTCGTTGATCTGGAGCGTGTTCTCCATCGACGCCGACGGGATGTAGAACGACCGGATCAGGAACGTCTTCACCAGGAACGACACGAGCAGTGCCGCGATGAAGATGATGACGAGGTCGCGGAGGAATGTGAGGACACCGTTCCGTTGCTTCTCGGCACGTGGCCTGCGCCCGGAATCCTCTGTCGTGTCCGTCATTTCCGCTCTCGTTCGAACCACTGACTCCCCGCAAATGGGAAGAGCCCCCCGTCGATGCACAACCGTACATGGACGAGGGGCTCGCAGCGGCGTCCGGCTCGCGGACGTTCACTGTGAAGGCGATCAGGCGTCGCGCTTCTCCTTGATCTTGCGGCGGGCCGCCTTGCCGCGGAGCTCGCGCAGGTAGTAGAGCTTCGCACGACGGACGTCACCCTTGGTGACGATCTCGATGTGGTCGATGATCGGCGAGTGCACGGGGAACCAGCGCTCGACGCCGACCTGGAAGCTCACCTTGCGGACCTTGAAGGTCTCGCCGATGCCGTGGCCCTGACGGCCGATGACGACTCCCTGGAAGACCTGGATACGCGAGCGCGTGCCTTCGATGATGTTGACGTGCACCTTGATGGTGTCGCCGGGACGGAAGTCCGGGACGTCGGTACGCAGCGATACTGCGTCGACGTTGTCGAGGAGCTGGCTCATGGTGGGTTTCACTCTCTGCGGACGCGCACGGGTCGCCGCGGATCGAAGGTTCGGAAAGTGGTGGTGCGTGCCCGGTGTCGGCGACTCCCCCGTGGCAGAGTCCAGCCAGGGCACAGCGTTCAATACTGCCACAGAGAGCGCGGGAGACAAAACGACGAGGATGGACCCATGATCGAACTCCGCACCCCCGCCGAGCTGGACGGCCTGCGCGTCGCCGGCCGGTTCGTGGCCGACGTCCTCGACGAGCTGCTCGAGACCGTCGACGTCGGCGTCAACCTGCTCGACCTCGACCGTGTCGCGGCCCGGATGATCGCCGAACGCGGGGCGGAGAGCTGCTACGTCGACTACCACCCGTCGTTCGGCATGTCGCCGTTCGGCAAGAACCTCTGCACCTCGGTGAACGACGCCGCCCTGCACGGCCTGCCGCACGACCACATTCTGCAGGACGGCGACCTCGTGAGCCTGGACTTCGCCGCGAGCGTGGACGGCTGGGTCGCGGACTCCGCCGTCAGCGTCCAGGTCGGCACACCGCGCGACGAGGACCAGGCACTGATCGCCACGGTCGAACGAGCACTGGCCGCCGGCATCGCCCAGGCGGCTCCCGGCAACAAGCTCGGCGACGTCTCGCACGCCATCGGTCACGTGGCGCACCAGGCCGGTCACGACGTGAACCTGCAGTTCGGCGGGCACGGCGTCGGTCGCACCATGCACGGGGACCCGCACGTGCCGAACGACGGCCGTCCGGGTCGCGGCCTGAAGCTCCGACCGGGTCTGGTCGTCGCGATCGAGCCGTGGCTCATGCAGACGACCGACGAGCTCTACCAGGACGACGACGGCTGGACCCTGCGCAGCGTCGACGGCTCACGTGCCGCGCACGTCGAACACACGGTCGCGGTCACCGAGGCCGGCCCCGAGGTCCTGACCCTGCGTCGCGCCCAGCGCGACCAGTAGCCAGCCTGGAGGCGCGGCACCAGCTGGCACCGCGCCTCCAGTCCGTCACGCGTCGTCCCCACCCCACGGAAGCGACAGATCTCGCGGCCCGCGGACCGTCACAACAGCGAAAGCGACAGATCTCCGCGGATGTTCCGCGGAGATCTGTCGCTTTCGCGAGACGGGTGACGCTACGCGTCGGGCAGCAGGTCCGGACGGACGCGCCGCGTCCGCTCCAGCTGCTGCTCGTGCCGCCAGGCACCGACGCGGGCGTGGTGCCCGCTGAGCAGGACGTCAGGGACGTCGAGGCCGCGCCACGACGCGGGCTTGGTGTACGAGGGGTACTCGAGCAGGCCGTCCTCGTGGGACTCCTCGACCAGCGACTCGGGGTTGCCGACGACGCCGGGGACGAGTCGTCCGACGGCCTCGATCATCGCCATCGCGGCGACCTCGCCGCCGTTCAGCACGTAGTCGCCGAGCGAGAGCTCGACGACGGTGGCGCGCGACGACGCCCACTCGAAGACGCGGGCATCGATGCCCTCGTACCGCCCGCAGGCGAACACGAGGTGCTCCGACGTCGACGCGAGCGACCGCGCGATCGACTGTGTGAAGGGCGTGCCGGCCGGCGTCGGGACCACCAGGGTCGACGAACCGTCGGGGCGGAAGAGCGCCTCGAGCGCCTGCGCCCACGGCTCCGGCTTCATCACCATGCCGGCGCCACCGCCGTACGGAGTGTCGTCGACGGTGCGGTGCCGGTCGGTGGTCCACGACCGCAGGTCGTGCACGTGCAGGTCGAGCAGACCGCCGGAGCGGGCCTTGCCGAGCAGGGACACGTCGAGCACGGAGAAGAACTCCGGGAAGATCGTGACGATGTCGATCCGCACGGGGACTAGTCCGTGACCGTCTCGGGGCGCGAGGTGTCCTCGGGGTCCTCGAACAGGCCCTGCGGGGGCGTGACCGTGACGGTGCTGGCCGCGATGTCGACCGCGGGCACGATGGCCGAGACGAACGGCACGAGGACCTCGCCGCGGGACGGCGTGTCGATCGCGAGCAGGTCCTGTGCGGGCATGTGGTCCACACGGGCGACCGTGCCGACCTCGACGCCGTCACGCAGGACCTTGAGCCCGACGAGCTGGTGGTCGTACCAGGCGTCGTCCTCACCGGTCTCGGCGTCGGCGTCCTGCTCGACCCAGAGGATGATGCGCGCCAGGGACTCGGCCGCGGTGCGGTCGTCGATCCCGGCGAAGAACGCGACGGGGTGACCGTTGTACCAGCGGAGTTCGTCCAGCTCGAGGGTCTTGCCCGACCACGGTGAGTCGTCGGGGACCTGGAGCGTGAAGGTGGCGCCCGGGGTGAACCGACGATCCGGGTCGTCGGTGTAGAGCTCGAGCTTGATGCCGCCCTTGAGCCCGTGCGCCTTCGTGATTCGACCCACCCGGAGCTGGGTCGTCTCCCTAGGAATCGGTGTCCACCACGTCGACCCGCACGCGCTTGCCGTCGGCCAGGGCCGTGACGAGGGTGCGGAGCGCCTTGGCGGTGCGCCCGGCGCGACCGATCACGCGGCCGAGGTCCTCGGGGTGCACGCGCACCTCGAGGACCTCGCCGCGTGGGGAGGTGGAGCTGGCGACGCGCACGTCGTCAGGGTGATCGACGATCCCCTTGACGAGGTGCGTCAGCGCGGATTCGAGCAAGGACTACGCCTCGGTCGTCTCGTCGGCGGTCTCGGCGTCGTCGGCCTTGGCGGCGGGAGCCGTCTTCTCCGACTTCGGCTTGAGCACGGCCTTCTTCGAGGAGTCGACCTGGAAGGCCGGCTTCGGCTCGGCGACCTTGACCTTGGACTCGGTGTCCTTCTCGCCCTTGAACTTGGCCCAGTCGCCGGTCAGCTTGAGGAGGGCCGCGACCTGCTCGGTCGGCTGTGCGCCGACGCCGAGCCAGTAGAGCGCACGCTCGGACTCGATCTTGATGACCGAGGGCTCCTCGGTCGGGTGGTACTGACCGATCTCCTCGAGGACACGACCATCGCGCTTGGTGCGCGAGTCGGCGACGACGATGCGGTAGTAGGGCGCACGGATCTTACCGAGACGCTTCAGACGGATCTTGACAGCCACAATTGCTCCTGTTTGCTTTCGTTGTGGTTGAACTGGAACCGCGGGCGTGGGGGCACACACGGCGAAAGCTCGAGAGAGATCGCTCACAGCTGGATAGAGGGTCGAGCTGCGGCGATTCGACCGTTCATTCTTGCAGATTCCCGGCCGTGATGCGAGCCGACTCGCTACGGCGCGAGCCGCCGCACCGCTTCGAGGGCCTCGGACGTCGCCCGGACCGCGTCCACGCTCCGTGCGTCACGCGCGCCGCCGACGACGGCGTACGGCACGCCGGCGGCCTGGAGGCCCGTCACGAGTCCGTCAGGCGCGTCACCCTCGGCGTCGGTCGCGCGCTCCTGCCCGGCGCAGACCACGACGGTGTCCGCCGGCACGCCGACCTCGCCCCCGTGCTCGTCGCGGATCCAGAGCACCCCGGGTTCGATGCGCAGGTACTCCTGCACGCCGCCGACCATCCGCACCCCGGCGTCCCGCAGCCGGCCGATCGCGACCCAGCGCGAGGTGATGCCGATCCCCTGGCCGAACTTGCCCGAACGCCGGAGCACCGTCACCTGCGACCCCGGTCGGGTGGTGCGCCGTACCGCGGGGAGGCGCTGCGGCACGTCGCCGACGAGCTCCTCGGACACGTCGAGGTCCCAGCGGGCCGCGAACTCGGCGGCCCGGACGACCTCGTCGGGCGACTCGGTCAGGAACGCCGCGGTGTCCACGCCGATGCCGCCACCGCCGATGATCGCGACGGGGCCCTCGGGTACGCCGTTCCGCAGTGCCTGCTCGTAGGACAGCACGTGCGGCAGGTCGCTGCCGGGGACGTCGATGCTCCGCGGGACCACCCCGGCCGCGAGCACGACGGCGTCGCTGTCGACGAGGTCCGCAGCCGTCGCCGGGCGTCCGAGGTGGATCGTGGCGCCCCGCTCCGCGAGCTCGGCGCGGGCAGAGCGCACCGTGGCGGCGTAGTCCTCCTTGCCCGGGACGAGTGCGGCGAGACCGAACTGGCCGCCGAGGCGGTCGGACGCCTCCCAGACGGTGACGTCGTGGCCCCGGCGGGCGGCGTCCACCGCGGCGGCGAGCCCGGCCGGTCCGCCACCGACGACGTCGACGCGCTTCGGGTCGATGGTCGGGCGGGCGGGGAACGCGACCTCGCGGGCGGCACGGGGGTTCACCAGGCAGGACACCGGTGCGCCGATGATCGAACGGTCGAGGCACGCCTGGTTGCAGCCGATGCAGGTGTTCACCAGGGCGAACCCGCCCGCGAGCGAGCGCGACACGATGGCGGGGTCGGCGAGGAACGGTCGGGCGAGGGCGACGGCGTCGATCATCCCGTCGGCGAGGACGGCCTCACCGTCCCGCAGGTCCGTCATCCGGTTCGAGGCGATCACGCGGACGTCCGGGTACGGGGACGCGCGCACCACCCCGGCGATCCGTGTCGCGTACGCCAGCCAGGCCCCGTGCGGCACCGAGGCCTGCACGGTCGGGGTGCGGGACTCGTGCCAGCCGATGCCGACCGAGATGCCGTCGAGTCCGAGCGGCAGCAGGTCGTGCACGAGCGCGTCGACCTCGTCCTCGGTCGACGAGCCGGGCATCAGGTCGGCGCCGGACAGCCGGATGGTCACGGCGAGCTCGGGCACCGCGGCGCGCACGGCCCGGACGACCTCGATCGCGAAGCGCCGACGCCGTTCCGCGTCACCGCCCCACTCGTCGTCGCGCAGGTTCGTCAGCGGTGACTGGAACTGGTTGATCAGGTACCCCTCGGACGCCATGATCTCGACACCGTCGAACCCGATCGCGCGCGCGGTGCGGGCCGCGGCGGCGAAGTCCTCGATGGTCCGCACGACCTCGGCCGACGTCAGCTCGGTCGGCACCACCCCGCGGGCGGCCGCCCACGGCAGGGCCGAGGGCGCCACGACTCGCTGCGGGTCGCCGTGCCGGTCGACCATGCCCGACGCGAGCGCGTACCGCCCGGCGTGGAACAGCTGCGCGAGGATCGTCCCGCCCTCGTCGTGCACGGCGTCGACCGCCACCCGGAACCGCTCGTCGGCTCCCCCGACGCCGAACACCGCGAAGTCCGGACCGCCGCGGGCCTCGTCGTTCACCGCGATCCCGCCGGTGATGATGCACGCCGCCCCGCCGGCCGCCCGTTCGCGGTAGAAGGCGGCCATGCCGGCTCCACCGTCGTCGTGCACCTCGAGCCCGGTGTGCATCGACCCCATCACCACCCGGTTCGCCAGGTGCAGGGGGCCGAGGGTCCATGGTGACGCGACCGTCCGGAGGGACTCCGGCACGACGGGGGCGGAAGCGACGCTGCTCATGCGCCTATTCTGCGGGGTCCGCGGCCGGAGCGTCGGCCGGCAGCACCGCGTCGCGGAGGGGCGACGTCGTGTCCGACCAGTACGGCGGGGCGATGACCGTCAGCCCACCGTCGACCGAGAGCACCTGCCCGGTGATGTACCCGGCCTTGTCCGACAGCAGGAAGTCGACGGCATCGGCCATGTCGTCGGCCGTCCCGGGCCGCTGCAGCGGGAGCTTCTCGAGCACCGTGTCCATCGGCGCCTGGCCGGGGACCTTCGTGTAGAAGTACTCGAGCGAGTCGGTGTCGATGAGGCCGCCGTTCACCGCGTTGACGGTGATCTGACGCGGACCGAACTCCACCGCCATGTACTTCATGTACGCCTCGCTCATCGCCTTGGCGGCACCGAGTGCGGCGTAGGTCGGGAACGCCCGGAGTGACCCGTACGAGGTCACGACGACGATGCGGCCACCCCGGTCCATGAGCTCCGCGGCGCGCTGGGCGCCGAGCACGAACGAGCGGGCGTTCGTGGCGTAGCTGCGGTCGAGGTGGTGCAGCTTGAGGTCGGCGACGGGCTTGAACGCGCTGGCGGCGGCGTTCGCGACGAACATGTCGAGGCGTCCGTAGGTGTCGCGCACCAGGTCGAACAGGGCGTCGATCGACTCCGGCTGCTCGATGTCGACCTGCGCCGTGATGCCGTCGCCGCCTGCCGCCTTGACGTCGGCCAGGGACTCCTCGGCCAGGTCGGCGTTGCCCTTGTACGTCACCACGACGGTGACGCCGCGCTGGCCGAGCTTCTGCGCGAGCAGGCGGCCGATGCCGCGCGAAGCGCCGGTGATCAGTGCGATGGGCGAGCTGAGCGCGATGGGTGCGTTGGTGCTGTCGGTCACTGCGGTCCTTTGCGTGCGTGGGGACGGACGGGAGGCGCGGGGCGGGCCCGCCACGGGCCTCCAGTCCGGTGGTCGGTTGTGGTCTAGAACCCGGCCTTGCCGGTCACGACGGCGCGGCCGACGACCAGCTTCTGGATCTCGTTGGTGCCCTCTTCGAAGCGCTGCGCGCGTGCGTCGCGGTAGACGCGCTCGATGGCGTTGCGCTTCCAGTAGCCCTGCCCGCCGTGCACCTGCAGGGCCTTGTCGGTGACGCGCGCGAGCATGTCGACCGCGACCATCTTCGAGGCACTGGACAGGGTGCCGGCGTCGGGACGGTCTTCCTCGTAGGCGCGAGCGGCCTCGAGCACCAGGGCGCGTGCTGCGGCGATGTCGGCGTAGTTCTCGGCCAGGTAGAACTGGATCGCCTGGCGGCTGGAGAGCTGCTTGCCGAACGTCTCACGCTTGTTCGCGTACTCGACGGCGAGCTCGTTCGCCCGCTCCGCGAGCCCGACGGCGCTCATCGCGACGGACACCCGGCTCGGCAGCAGGAAGCCGCCGAGCGCGACCTCGAGACCCTGGCCCTCGGCGCCGAGCAGTGCACTCGCCGGCACGGGCACGTCGGTGAAGCGCAGGATCGCGTGGTCGGTGCCGCGGATGCCCATGGTGTCGGAGTCGTCGATCACCTCGGCACCCGGCAGCCCGTTGTTCGGCATGAGGAACGCGACCGTGCCGTCCTGGCCGCTCGTCCCCTCGAGGCGGGCGGCGATGAGCCAGTAGTCGGCCTTGACGCCGAAGGTGATGAGGTGCTTCTCGCCGTTCATCACGTAGGTGTCGCCCTCGCGCCGGACGGTCGTGCGGATGTCCGCTCCGGTGCCCGCGGTGGCCTCGGTCAGGGTGAACGCGACGAGCTTGTCGCCGGCGACGCTCGGCTTGACGACCTGTTCGATCTGCTCCGGCGTCGCGTAGGGGGCCATCGCGCGCCAGGTGCCGTTGATGACGTGCACGAGCATGCGGATGGAGGCGTGCGAGCGGGAGACGACCTCCATGATCTCGAGGTAGCGCGAGAACGGGATCGCCCGTCCGCCGAGCTCCGTCGGGGCGGCGAGGCTGAGCCACCCGTTCTCCTTGAGCTCCTGGAACAGCTCCGGGGCGGCCCGGCCGGTGCGCTCGATCTCGTCCGCCCACTCCTCGCCGGGGCCGCGGACCCACTCGGTGACCTCGGCCTTGAGCTGCTGGAAGGCGGCTTCGTCGAAGCCCGTGCTCGTCTGCTCGACGATCGTCATCGTGTCTCGTTCTCCTTCGTCGCGACGAGCGCGGCCGCCTGCTCGCGCAGGATGTTCTTCTGGACCTTGCCGACCGCGTTGCGCGGCAGCTCGGTGGTGTACTCGAGTCGCTCCGGCCAGTAGTACTTGCTCACGCCGGCCGTGTCGAGGTACTGCTGCATCCCGGCGAAGTCGAGCGGCTCGTCCGCGCGGGCGTTCACGACCCAGGCGCAGGCACGCTCGCCGAGCCGCTCGTCCGGCATCGCGACGATCGCGACGTCCGTGACCAGCGGGTGCTGGTACAGCAGGTTCTCGATCTCGACGACGGGGATCTTCTCGCCGCCGCGGTTGATGACGTCCTTCACCCGCCCGGTGATCGACAGGAAGCCCTTCTCGTCGACCTTCGCCAGGTCGCCGGTCCGGTACCAGCCGTCCGCGGTGAACACGTCGTCGGTCAGGTCCGGGCGGTCGAGGTAGCCCGCGAACATCGTCGGCGAGTGCAGCTCGAAGTTGCCCTCGGTCCCGGCAGGCAGCTCGATCCCCGCGTCGTCGACGATGCGGATCGCGATGCCCGGCAGCGCCCGGCCGTCGTGACCGTACGCGTCGGCGGGGTCGTCGCTCGGGCTGGACAGGGCTCCGAGACACGTCTCGCTCGTCCCGAAGGCGCCGAGGATGGCGCTGCCGAGCACCGTGCTCGCTCGCTGGGCCAGTGCGCGGGGCACCGCGGCGCCCGTCGGCACGAAGATCCGGAGCGACTCGGGCTGCGGAGCACCGGCCTCGACCAGGTCGACGAGGTCGGTCAGGAACGGCGTCGCGCACTGCACGAAGGACGCCCGTGCGACGCCGAACGCCTGCTCGAGTGCGACGCGGCCGTCCCACACCGACTGGATGACCTGCGGGGCACCGAGCCGGAACGCCAGCAGCATGCCGTACAGGAACCCGGTCTGGTGGGCGAGCGGCGACGGGATGTAGATGCGGTCGGCGCTGGTCAGCCCGGACTGCGCCACGTGCATGGCGGTCGCGAGCCCGAGCGTGCGGTGCGGGTGCTGCACGCCCTTCGGCTCCCCCGTGGTGCCGGAGGTGAAGAGCAGCTGGCACACGTCGTCCGGCCCGGGAGCGTGCGACGCGATCTCGTCGACGTCGACGTGCACGGCGGCGAGGGCGTTCTCGAAGTAGCGCCAGTGCCAGTCGCTCGCCACCACCCGCTCCAGGGCGTCGGCGGGCAGCGGCGGCTGGTTCGTCGGGGTGTCCCCCCGCCCGCGGGCCTCGGCGCGCAGCACGATGACGTGCTCGAGCGACAGGCGGCGGTCCTGCGCGGCGGCCTCGTCGATGACGTCGAGGAGTTCGAGCGCGGGACGGCGCTTCCGGAACACGTTCGGCAGGAAGACCACGCGGGCCTTCGAACGCGCCAGCGTCATCGTGGTCTCGCGGGGACCGAACACCGGCATGATCGGGGTCGCGACGGCGCCGATCTGGATCGCACCGAGGGTGATCGACACGAACTCGCGCCAGTTCGGCAGCTGCATCGCGACGGATTCACCCGTGCGCACGCCGAGTTCGAGCAGCAGGGCGGAGACCCGGTCGGCCTCGTCCTGCAGCTCCTTCCACGTGGTGTTCGCGGGGGTCGCACCGCCGACCTCGATCACGGCCAGGCCGTCGGGGTCGGTCTGGGACAGCGCACGGACCCGCTCGCTCAGGACGAGCGGGTCGGCGTCGACGCCGGCGAGCTCGGGCACGGCGACGGCGGGCTGCGGGGCGGCGGGCTGTGCGGTGACGGGCTGCGGGCCGGCGGGCTGCGCGACCGGCTGGTCGGTTGGTTCGGGCGCCGCAGACGTCTCGAGAGGCGTGCCCAGGTGCGTGCGGACCCCGTCGGCCTCGGCGGCGTCGATCCGGTCGTCCCGCGCGACCTGGGCTGCGAGCCGGTCGCCGACGGACATGTCGAGCCCGACGGAGTTCATCGCCTCGAGGAACGTCGGGTAGGAGATCCGGTAGGCACGCGGGTAGGTCAGGCCGGACACCCCGTCGGCACTCGACGCCGCGACCGCGAGGGACATCAGCACGCGGTGGTCGTTGAACGAGGACATCGGCGCTCCGTGCAGCCCGGCCGCACCGACACCGGTGACCCGCAGCTCGTCCGCACCCTGCTCGGCACGGCCGCCCATCCGGTTCAGCTGGAGCATCGCCGCGACCCGGTCGGATTCCTTCAGCCGGATGTGCGCCACGTTCCACAGTCGGCTCGTGCCCTCGGCGAACGTGGCCATCGTGGACAGCACGGGCAGCAGGTCCGGGATCGGACGGCAGTCGACGTCGAGCGGCCGGAGCGGCGACCCGTCGTGCTCGATCCGGACGAAGCCGGTCTCCTCGTCGATCCGCATCGGGACGCCCATCGCGGTCGCGAGGTCCAGGAACTCGCTCTCCGGGTGGTCGGTCTCGGCCGTCGTCGTGGCCGTCATACCGCGCAGCAGCACGTTCGACTCGCGGGTGCCGGCCGCCGCGATGCCGAACGCTGCGGAGCCGATGTCGGGCGGGATGACGTAGTCGTGCGGGGTGGTCTGCTGGCCCGCCGGGATCCGGTACTCGAGCCAGTCGTCGGAGACCTCGACCGTCAGGCCGAACTGCCGCATCATCCGCACGGTGAGCTCGACGTAGGGCTGCTCGTTGAGCCGCCCGCCGGTGATGTGGATCCGGGTCTCGTGCTCGGCGAACGGTGCCACCAGCAGCAGCCCGGACACCCACTGCGACAGGGTGCCGGCGATCGTCACGTCACCGCCACGCGGACGCTTCGGCTGCACGGTGACGGGCGGGCAGTCGTTCGTCGCCTCGAGCTCTACCCCCATCTGCGTCAGCGAGGTGAGCAGCGCCTTGATCGGGCGGCGCTGGAAGTACTTCATGCCCGACAGGGTCATCGGGCGGTCGGCCAACGAGGCGAGCCCGGTCATGAAGTAGAGCGTGGTGCCCGAGGACCCCATGTTGAGCAGACCGTCGGCACCGCGCGAACCGTGGTCGACGACGTCGGTCGCCTGGTACCGGCCGCCCAGTCCGGTCACGTGGTACGCGTTCCCACGACGCTTGACGTCGACGCCGAGCGCGCGGAGCGTGCCCACGGTCCACTCCACCTGTCGCGTCGCGCTCACCCCGGAGACGACACTCGTCCCCTTCGCGAGCGACGCGAGCACCAGCGCGCGGTGCGCGTGGTACTTCGAGACCGGGATGTCGAGTTCTCCGACGAGCGGGGCGTTCGTCCCGCGCACCACCAACTGCATGCGTACCTCTTCCCTGTAGGAACATTTCAACGGTACGCCCACAGTGGAACTAGTTGCAGGACGATCCGCACGATCGGGACAACGCTTCGTTGTGCGTGTCCGACAAGGACCCGGGCAGGATGGACGGCATGGACATCCGCTTCACCGAGTCCCGCCCGTCGACCATCGGCGTCGAGTGGGAACTCCCCCTGGTCGACCGGTCGACCGGCGACCTCGCTCCCCGCGCCCCCGCCGTCATCGCCGCCGTGCACGAGCGGCTCGGTGACCACGACCGCGTCACCGAGGAGCTGCTGACCAACACGGTCGAGGTCGTCTCGAGCGTCCACGACCGCGTGGGGGCTGCGACGAGCGAGCTGTCCGGCATCATCGGCGAGGTCATCGACGCCGCCGAGCCGCTCGACGCCCAGGTGATGTGCTCGGGCACGCACCCGTTCGCGGTGTGGGACCAGCAGGAGATCACCCCGGACAGCGAGCACTACACGACCCTCATCGACCGCACCCGCTGGTGGGGACGCCAGATGCTCATCTGGGGCGTGCACGTGCACGTCGGCATCGACGACCGCGACAAGGCGGTCCCGATCATGAACGCGATGCTCGCCTACGTCCCGCACCTGCAGGCGTTCACCGCGTCGAGCCCGTTCTGGGGCGGCACCGACACCGGGTACGCCTCGAACCGCGCCCTCATGTTCCAGCAGCTCCCGACCGGCGGGCTCCCGCCGCAGCTCGGCGCCTGGGCGAACTTCGAAGAGGTCGTCGGCGACCTCACGCACACCGGCGTCATCGACGGCGTGAAGGACCTCCGCTGGGACATCCGCCCCTCGCCCGGCTGGGGCACCCTCGAGAACCGGGTCTCCGACGGCATCTCGACCCTGCACGAGGTCGGCGCCGTCACCGCACTCGTGCAGTGCCTGGTCACCGCCTGCTCGGACCGGCTCGACGCCGGTGAGACCCTGCCCACCATGCAGCCGTGGTTCATCCGCGAGAACAAGTGGCGTGCCGCCCGCTACGGCATGGAGGCCGAGATCATCACGAACGTCGCCGGCGACGAGCGGCTCGTGACCGACGAGGTGCACGACCTGGTGCAGCGGCTCGACCCGATCGCCGAACGGCTCGGCTGCCAGGACGAACTGCACCACCTCGACACGATGATCGAGCGCGGCGCCTCGTACCAGCGGCAGCTGCAGGTCGCGCAGGAGAACGGCGGCGACCTGCGCGAGGTCGTCCGCCACCTGGTGACGGAGTTCCGCGAAGCGCTCTAGCCGCGACCGGCCCGAATCGGGCGCACCTGGTCGAATCGGGCGTACCTGGTCGTTCCTTTCGACCAGGTACGCCCGATTCCACTTTCCATCGCGCGTGCGATGGGAAGGAACGTCGCGACGGGACCACGAACGGACGGGAGGCCCGGTGCCAGCTGGCACCGGGCCTCCCGTCCGTCAGGTGGTCGCGACTAGCGACCCAGGAACTTCTGCAGCGACGCGAGCTCTTCCTCGGTCGGTGCCTTGCCGCCCTTGGCGCCCCCGAGGCCGAGGCCGGACCCCTGCGGGGCCTGCTGCGGCGCAGCCGCCGTGCCGGCAGCCAAGGCCGCGCGCTTGGCGGGGTTGCCCACCTTCGACTTCTTCTTGCCGCCCTGCTGCTGCTTCTTGCCGCCGTGCATGCCCGGGATCGGACCCATGCCCGGCATCTGCGGCACACCACCGCGGGCGACGGTCTTCATCATCTTGGCGGCCTGCTCGAAGCGGTTGACCAGCGCGTTGACCTCGGTGACCGTCGATCCGGCACCGCGGGCGATGCGCAGACGGCGCGAACCGTTCAGGAGCTTCGGGAGCTCGCGCTCCTGGGGCGTCATCGACTGGATGATCGCCTCGGTGCGGACGATCTCGCGTTCGTCGAAGTTGTCGAGCGCCTCGCGCATGCCCTTGGCTCCCGGGAGCATGCCGAGCATGCCCTTGATGGAGCCGGCCTTGCGGAGCTGCTGCATCTGCTGCAGGAAGTCGTTCAGCGTGAAGTTGTCGGTCGCGATCTTGTCCGCGACCTTGCGCGCCTCTTCCTCGTCGAAGGCGCCCTGCGCCTGCTCGATGAGGGACAGGATGTCGCCGAGGTCGAGGATGCGGCTCGCCATGCGGTCCGGGTGGAACGGCTCGAAGTCGTCGAGCGACTCACCCGTCGACGCGAACATGATCGGGCGGCCGGTCACACTGGCCACCGACAGGGCGGCACCACCGCGTGCGTCACCGTCGAGCTTGGAGAGCACGACACCGGTGAAGTCGACGCCTTCCTGGAAGGCACGGGCCGTGTTGACGGCGTCCTGACCGATCATCGCGTCGATGACGAACAGGACCTCGTCCGGGTCGACGGCCTTGCGGATGTTCGCGGCCTGCTTCATCAGCTCGGCGTCGACACCGAGTCGACCGGCGGTGTCGACGATGACGGTGTCGTACTGCTGGTCGATCGCGGCCTTGATGGCGTTCTTGGCGACCTTGACCGGGTCGCCGACACCGTTGCCGGGCTCGGGCGCGAACACGTGCACGCCGGCCTGCTCGCCGACGACCTGCAGCTGCTGCACGGCGTTCGGACGCTGGAGGTCCGCCGCGACGAGCATCGGGGTGTGGCCGTCCTTCTTGAGCCACTTGCCGAGCTTGCCCGCGAGGGTGGTCTTACCGGCACCCTGCAGACCCGCCAGCATGATGACCGTCGGCGGCTTCTTCGCGAACTCGAGCCGTCGCTGCTGCCCGCCCAGGATGCCGACGAGTTCCTCGTTGACGATCTGGACGACCTGCTGCGCCGGGTTGAGCGCGCGGTTGACCTCGTCGGAGAGGGCACGCTCGCGCACCGATGCGGTGAACGCCTTGACGACCTCGAGCGCGACGTCGGCGTCGAGGAGCGCCCGCCGGATCTCGCGGACGGTGCCGTCGACGTCGGACGGAGTCAGCCGACCCTTGCTCCGCAGATTGCGGAAGGTCTCGGTCAGCCGATCGGAGAGTGAACCGAATTGCGCCATGATCCGTCGATTCTACAAGGCTCCCGCCGACGACACCGGCCCGTTCACCGCAGGAGGACACCCTCGGTCAGCTCGAGCGGCGCCCCGAGCCCCACGTCGATGACCACCGGCGCGCTCGACGGGCTCCGGTCACCGGTCGGGAACCAGCGTCGGTCGGGCGACACCAGGATCACGAGACCGTCCACGTCGCCCACCGCCGCGAACGACTCCCCCGGCGGGTTGGCGTACGGCTCGAGACCGGCGCGTCGCAGGGCCTCGACGGCGCCGAGGACGTCGGGGACGGGGATGCCGACCTCGCTGACGGAGACGAGCGGGACGGCCGTGTTCTCGCCCACGTCTACGGGCAGGTCCCGCCGCTCGATGAGCTCGAGGAGCTGCTGGTCGGGCCCCTCGAAGTAGACCGACCGCGAGTTCCAGTTCGGCGGCCCCTCGAACTCGTCCTGGTCGGGGGTACCGAGCACCGTCGTCAGTCCGGCGATCCAGGCCTTGCCCGCGTCGAACGTCCCCGTGGGGATCGTGATCGCCAGGTGCAGGGCTCCGGTCATCTCCGGCAGTTCGCGGAACACGAGGAGCGACGACCCCACCACGACGCGCACCGTGGCGTCGACGATCTCGACCGGACACCCCAGTCGTTCGTAGAACCGGGCGGTGTCGGCGAGCGATCGGGTGGCGAGCTGTACCTGTCGGATGTCCATGTCCTCATCGGACCATCTCAACCATTGTTGAGGTCAAGCACCCGGTTGTTGGACGCCGTCCAGAAACTGTCGTACGCTCGCCGCATGCCGGAACTCGAGATCGTCCGCCACCACGGCCTGCTCGACTACGCGGACGGCCTCGCCCTGCAGCGGGACCTGCACGCCGACGTCGTCGCCGGCCGCTCCCCCGGGGCCCTCGTCCTCTGCGAGCACCCGTCCGTGTACACCGCCGGACGCCGCACCGAACCGTCCGACCTGCCGACGAACGGCGCCCCGGTCGTCGACACCGACCGTGGCGGACGCATCACCTGGCACGGGCCGGGGCAACTGGTCGCCTACCCGATCGTCCGGCTCGCCGAACCACTCGACGTCGTCGCCTGGGTGCGCGACCTGGAGCAGGTCGTCATCGACGCCGCGGCCGCAGTCGGGGTGCACGCCGAACGGGTCGCGGGTCGCAGCGGCGCCTGGGTGCCGGGCACGGACGGCACCCCCGCCGCCAAGGTCGGCGCCATCGGCCTGCACGTCGCCGAGGGCGTGACGAGCCACGGCATCGCGATCAACTGCGACAACGCCCTCGACGCCTACGCCGCGATCGTCCCGTGCGGCATCGCGGACGCCGGGGTCACGACGCTGAGCGCCGCGGCGGCGCACGTGGGACTCGCTCCCGTGACCGTCGACGACCTCGCACCCCTGGTCGCGCACGGCGTCCAACAGGCCGTCGACGGCATGCACAGCGGCCACCGGATCAGCACGACGACCCCCAGCACCAGCACGAGCACGAGCACGAGCACCAGCACCAGCACCGCGTCCGCCCGACAGGAGACCCTCGTATGACCCTCGCCCCCGAAGGCCGCCGCATGCTCCGGGTCGAGGCCCGGAACGCCGAGACCCCGATCGAGACGAAGCCCGCGTGGATCAAGACCCGTGCCACGCAGGGTCCGGAGTTCCGCGAGCTGTCGAGCCTGGTGCGCGAGAAGCAACTGCACACCGTCTGCCAGGAGGCCGGCTGCCCGAACATCTTCGAGTGCTGGGAAGACCGCGAGGCCACCTTCCTGATCGGCGGCTCGCAGTGCACCCGTCGCTGCGACTTCTGCCAGATCGACACCGGCAAGCCGGAACCGCTCGACCGCGACGAGCCCCACCGGGTCGCGGACTCGGTGGCGGAGATGGGGCTGCGGTACGCGACCGTGACCGGCGTCGCCCGCGACGACCTGCCCGACGGCGGCTCCTGGCTCTACGCCGAGACCATCCGGGCGATCCACGAACACTCCCCCGGCACCGGCGTCGAGATCCTGGTGCCGGACTTCAACGGGCGACCGGACCAGCTCGGCCCGGTGTTCGACGCCCGCCCCGAGGTCTTCGCCCACAACGTCGAGACCGTCCCGCGGATCTTCAAGCGGATCCGGCCGGCGTTCACGTTCGAACGCTCCCTCGACGTCATCACCCAGGGCCGCGACGCCGGACTCGTCACGAAGTCGAACCTGATCCTCGGCATGGGCGAGGAGCGCATCGAGATCGAGGACGCCCTGCAGCGCCTGTTCGACGCGGGCACGGACATCATCACGCTGACGCAGTACCTCCGCCCGTCGCCCCGGCACCTGCCGGTCGCGCGCTGGGTCAGGCCGGAGGAGTTCGTCGAGCTCCGCCAGGTCGCCGAGCAGATGGGCTTCGCCGGGGTGCTCGCCGGACCGCTGGTCCGGTCGTCGTACCGGGCGGGCCGGCTCTGGGCACGGGCGACGGTGGCCCGCGGCGGCTCGGTTCCCGAGCACCTGGCCCACCTGCTCGACGCGACCCCTGGTCGCCAGGCCGTCTGACGCTCCGGACGACACCGGGACAGAGGGGTGGCGCGGTGCCAGCTGGCACCGCGCCTCCTGTCCGTCAGGTGGTGACGGCTACTTCGCGTCGGCCTCGACCGACTCCTTCGGCTGGCCGGTCGGGGTGAGCCCGCGCTCCTGGCGGCGCTTCGAGACCACCAGCGACGCGGTCGTCGCGACCGCGATCGTCAGCGCGATGAAGCCCAGCGAGAACCAGATCGGGATCTCCGGCGCCCACTCGATGTGCTCGCCACCGTTGATGAAGGGCAGCTCGTTGACGTGCATGGCGTGGAAGACGAGCTTCACACCGATGAACGCCAGGATGACGGCCAGACCCTGACCCAGGTAGATGAGGCGCTCGAGCAGGCCGGCGATGAGGAAGTACAGCTGCCGGAGGCCGAGCAGCGAGAACGCGTTCGCCGTGAACACGATGAAGGCGTCCTGCGTCAGCCCGAAGATCGCGGGGATCGAGTCGAGCGCGAACAGCACGTCGGTCAGGCCGATGGCGACCATGACGAGCAGCATCGGGGTGAACAGCCGCTTGCCGTCGACGCGGGTGGTCAGACGGTCGCCGTCGTAGTGGTCCGACGTCGGGATGATGCGCTTGAGGATCCGGATGAGCCGGGATTCGCCCTCGCTGCCGTGGTCGTTGCCGCTGCGGGCCTGCGACCAGGCGAGCCAGAACAGCAGCGCACCGAAGAGGTAGAAGACCCACGAGAAGTTCTCGATGATCGTGACGCCGAGGGCGATGAAGACGCCACGGGCGACGAGCGCGATCGCGACGCCGACCAGCAGGACCTTCTGCTGGAACTCCTTCGGCACAGCGAAGCTCGACATGATGATGAGGAAGACGAAGAGGTTGTCGACCGACAACGCCTTCTCGGTCAGCCAGCCGGCGAAGTACTCGCCACCGGCCTGCCCGCCGCCGAACACCAGGATCCCGATGCCGAACAGGATCGCCAGCCCGATGTAGAAGGCCGACCAGAACGCGGATTCGCGGATGTGGGGCACGTGCGGCGTGCGGACGTGCGAGTAGAAGTCGAACACCAGCAGCGCGAGGATGCCGGCGATCGTGATGAGCCAGACGAAGAGTGGGACGTCCACGGTTTCCTTCAGGTAGGGCGCGCCGCTGATGTGTGGGTACGCCGAGGCCTGAAGGTCTCTTCCGTCGTCCCGCACCGGAACCGGTGCCGCACGACCGGCGCCCCGGGGCCGGATCGTTCCGGACCGTACTGACGGGGTCACCGAGAGGGAATACTCCCCTTCGTGATCCCGAGCATACCGGGCACAGCGGACATGTGCCGCGCTCTAAGCTGGGAGCATGGCGAGTTCTTGGTCACTGTCCACACGGCTGCGCGGCCTCTTCCAGCGCAAGACGATCGACGAGACCACGTGGGAGGACCTCGAGACCGCCCTCATCGGCGCCGACTTCGGGCCCGACATCTCCGAGGAGATCATCGAGGACCTGCACGCCCGCGTCGACCGGTACGGCACGACCGACCCCGCCGACCTGCAGCGCATGCTCCGCGAGGTCCTCGAGGAACGGCTCTCCAAGCTCGACACCACCCTGAAGCTCAGCGCGCGGCCCGCCGTGGTGCTCGTCGTCGGGGTGAACGGCGTCGGCAAGACCACGACGATCGGCAAGTTCGCCAAGTTCCTGAAGACGTACGACCGCACGGTGCTCGTCGGGGCGGCGGACACGTTCCGCGCCGCAGCGGTCGAGCAGGTCGCCACCTGGGCCCAGCGCGCCGGCGTCGACGTCGTCCGTCCGTCGCAGCCCGGGCAGGACCCCGCGTCGGTTGCGTACCAGACCGTCGAGAAGGCGATCCGCGACCAGACCGAGATCGTCGTCATCGACACCGCCGGGCGCCTGCACACCAAGGCCGGCCTGATGGACGAGCTCACCAAGATCAAGCGCGTGGTCGAGAAGCAGACCGAGATCAGCGAGGTCCTGCTCGTCCTCGACGCGACGACCGGCCAGAACGGCCTCGCACAGGCCCAGGCATTCATCGAGGGAGCGGGCGTGACCGGGCTCGTCATCACGAAGCTCGACGGCTCGGCCAAGGCCGGGTTCGTGCTGAGCGTGCAGGAGAAGACCGGCATCCCGATCAAGCTCATCGGGCAGGGCGAGGGCATCAACGACCTCACCGGCTTCACGCCGCACGTCTTCGTGCAGAACCTCGTCGGCTGAGCGAAGGCGGCCTCGTCGGCTGAGCGAACGCATCGGCACGCCGAGGAGTAGCGTCCCTGACGGTCCGGGCATCTGCTCGGTCTCGTTCCAGGGATAGGAGACCCTCATGCCCGCACTGCTGATCATCGCGATCATCGTCGGCCTCGTCCTGCTCTTCAGCGGCATCTTCGTCGGTGCGCTGAAGTTCCTGCTCTGGGTGGGCATCGTGCTCATCCTGCTGGCGGTCATCGGCTGGCTGCTCCGGACGATCCGCGGTCGCGCGTAGCGACCCGGCGTCCTGTCCGGACGCACCTGACAGAACGGGAGGCGCGGGGCCAGCTGGCACCGCGCCTCCCGTCTGTCCGTGGTGACGCCCACGGCTCTCCGAAAGCGACAGATCTCGGTACCAGCCCCGGTGATCCCCGCGAAAGCGACAGATCGCCGCGAACTGTCGGCGGAGATCTGTCGCTTTCGCAGAACGGGGTGCGAAGCTCGGACGCCTAGGCGACCGCGTCCGCCGGCTCGCGCTTCTGCACCCGCTGCCCGACGACGGCGGAGACGCCGTCCTGCCGCATCGACACCCCGTACAGGGCATCGGCGATCTCCATCGTGCGCTTCTGGTGCGTGATGACGATGAGCTGGGACGACTCGCGGAGCCGCTCGAACACGGTCAGCAGGCGGCCGAGGTTGGCGTCGTCGAGTGCCGCCTCGACCTCGTCCATGATGTAGAACGGCGACGGCCGCGCGGTGAAGATCGCGACGAGGAGCGCCACCGCCGCCAGGGACCGCTCGCCGCCGGACAGCAGGGTCAGGCGGTCGATCTTCTTGCCGGCGGGCTTCACCTGCACGTCGATCCCGGTGCCGAGCAGGTCGGTCGGGTCGGTCAGGTTGATGGACCCCGAGCCGCCCGGGAACAGGATCGGGAAGATGACGTCGAACGCTTCCTTCGTGTCGTTGAACGCGGACTCGAAGATCGTCTGCATCTTCGTGTCGAGCTCGTCGATGATCGTCAGCAGGTCTGTCCGGGTCTTCTGCAGGTCCTCGAGCTGCTCGGCGAGGAACGCGTGCCGCTGCTCGAGCGCCTGGAACTCCTCGAGCGCGAGCGGGTTCACCTTGCCGAGCTGCCCGAGGTCGCGCTCGGCGGCCTTGAGTCGGCGCTCCTGCTCGGCACGGACGTAGGGCACGGTCTCGACGTCGGCGGGGTCGACCTCGTCGGTGGTGTCGAACTCGGGCAGGGCGGGGCCGCCGGGCAGCGTGGACTCGGCGTCGACGAGGGTCAGGTCGTCGGCGTCGGGACCCGCTTCTGCAGTTGCTTCCTCCGGTGCCTCCGGCTCGGTCACGCCCGCGGCGTCGGCCGCGGCGGCCGCCGCCGCGCGCTCCGCCTCACGGTGCTTCCGCGCGCGCACCCGCGGGTCCACGAGCACGTCGACCGGCACCGGGACGTGCGGCCCGTACTCGGCCACCAGCACGGCCTCGCTCAGCCCGAGCTCGCTCTGCGCCCGGTCGAGGACGCCGGACACGTGCAGCTTCTTCTCGTAGATCTCCATCTCGAGCGAGTGCACGCCGTCGGTGATGGTCTGCAGGCGGTCCCGGAGCTCGCGCTCCTCGTTGCGGATCGTCTGCAGCTCGGTGTTGCGCTTCGACCGCTCGGCTTCCTCGGTCGCCAGCTGCACCCGGGCCTCGGCCAGCGAACGGTCGACCGCACCGAGCACCCCGGGCAGGTCGGCGAGCACGGCTTCCGCGGTCCGGATCTGGCCGCGTCGGATGACGGCGAGCCGGGCGGCCTCCTCGGCGGCGGCGCGCTCGGCCTCGAGCTGGCGTTCGAGCTGGTCGGCGCGGTTCCGTTCGGCGCGCACCCGTTCACGAACGGTCTCGACCTGGATCCGCTGCTCGACCTCGGCGGCACGTGCGGCTTCGAGCGCGTCCTGCAGCGCGGGACGCTCAGACGCGTCGACCACGGGACGCTCCTGCTCGGTGAAGGCCCGGTGCGCCGACTCAGCCTCGGCCAGCACCGCCTCGGCGGTCACGACGGCGCCGTCGGTCTCGGCCAGCGCGGCACGCAGCCGCTCGACCTCGGCCGCGGCGTTCTCCGCCTTCGCCCGCGTCGACGCGCTCGTGCGGTCGTACTCGGCCTTCGCCCGCGTGTACGCGCGGGATGCTGCGTCGGCCTCGTCCGCACGGCGGCGTGCGTCCTCGACGGCACTGCGTGCGGCCTGGAGGCCCGTGGCCGCGTCCTCGGCGTCGGTCGCGATCGCGTCGCGGCGCGTCACGGCGTCGTCGCGCTCCGCGACGAGCTCGATGCGCGAGGTCACGCGCTCCCCGCCGCCGGTCACGCGGACCGCGCGGACGAGGTCGCCGGACCGCGTGACCACCGTGGCGTGCGGGGCGGCCGTGAGCACTGCCTCCAGGTCGAGGTCGTCGGTCTCCGCGACCAGCGTGTCCCGCAGGATCGACGCGAGCGCCGGCGGTCCCTGCACCAGGTCCGTGGCACGGCGGACGCCGGCCGGCAGGGTCTCGGGCAGGGCGGTGGTGACGGACGCGGCGTCCGCGACGACGACGTCGATCCGGCCGAGGTCAGCAGCGCGGGCGTGGTCGACGGCGTCGAGCGCCGCACCGCGGTCGTCCGCGAGGACGGCGTCGGCGAGTCCCTCGAGCGCGGTGGCGATCGCGGCCTCGAACCCGGGCGAGACCGTCAGGCTGTCGGCCAGGCGACCGACGATGCCCGCGCGACCGGCGTCGATCAGGGCCTGCGAACCGTCGCGGACCTCGATCGACATGCCGAGCGCGGTGACCCGGGCGTCGAGGGCGTCCCGCTCGCGTTCGAGGGCGTGGAGGCGGTCGCGCTGCTCGTCGCGCGTGGTCTGGGCCCGTTCGAGCTCGGCGCGCGCCTGCTCCAGGGTCTGCGCGAGCGCGGTCTCGTCGACGCCCTCGGACGGGTCGACACCGAGTTCGGCGAGGGCCGCCGCGGCACGCTCGGCACGCTCCCCGGCCTCGGCCAGAGCCCGCTCCCGCCGCTCGCGGTCGGCGACGGCGGAACCGCGCTTCGACCGGGCGACGTCGACGGCGCTGGCGAGCCGCTGCGCCTCGAGGTCGTGCTGCGAGACCCGGGCTGCCTGGGCGGCGATGCGTTCGTCGAGGGTGTCCAGCGCGGCGCGGGCGTCCTGCACCGCGCGGGCGGTCGTCGCCGAGCCGCCCTGCATCTCGTCGGCGCGGGCGGCGAGGCGGTCGGCCTCGGCACGGACCCCGGCGACCTGCTCCTGGGTGACGGTCGGGCCCTGCTGCGGCGCGTCGGCCTGCTGCGCGAGGAACATCAGGCGCTGGTTCGCCAGGCTCGACAGGCCGCGGAGGCGCTCCTGCACGCTCTCGAGCCGGTGCACCACGGTGCGGGCGCGGTCGACGTCGTCGCCGACCATGCTCTGCTCGACGTGCTGCTGGCGCACCCGGGTCTGGTCGAGCCGCTCGGTCAGGACGATGCGCTCGGACTTGCGGCCCGCCTCGACCTCCTGGTGGTCGTGCAGCTCGCGGCGCAGGCGCACCACGTCGTCGGCGAGGATGCGGGCCTTGGCGTCGCGGAAGACCGCGGCGACCGACTGGGCCTTGCGCGCGACCTCGGCCTGCCGCCCGAGGGGCTTCAGCTGCCGCCGGATCTCACCGGCCAGGTCGGACAGGCGGGTCAGGTTCGTCTGCATCGCGTCGAGCTTGCGGAGGGTCTTCTCCTTGCGACGGCGGTGCTTCAGGATCCCCGCGGCCTCCTCGATGAAGCCGCGGCGGTCCTCCGGGGTGGCGTGCAGCACCTTGTCGAGCTGCCCCTGCCCGACGATGACGTGCATCTCACGGCCGAGGCCGGTGTCGCTCAGCAGCTCCTGCACGTCGAGCAGGCGGCAGTTCTCGCCGTTGATGGCGTACTCGCTGCCACCGTTGCGGAACAGCGTGCGCGCGATCGTCACCTCGGAGTACTCGATCGGCAGCAGGCCGTCGCTGTTGTCGATGGTCAGCAGCACCTGGGCCCGACCGAGCGGACCGCGGGTCGAGGTGCCGGCGAAGATGACGTCCTCCATCTTGCCGCCGCGCAGGGTCTTCGCCCCCTGCTCCCCCATCACCCAGGCCAGGGCGTCCACCACGTTCGACTTGCCGGAGCCGTTCGGGCCGACGATGCACGTCACGCCCGGCTCGAACGCGAACGTCGTCGGCTGCGCGAAGGACTTGAACCCCTTGATGGTCAGGCTCTTCAAGTACATGCGGTCTCCGGATGCTCTGGTTGGCGTCAGGCTAACGCGTGCGGGCGCGGGGACGGGGTTGGCACACGGGGCAGATGTGGCTCGACCGGTTCATGAAGGCCTCGCGCACGATCGTCGTGCCGCAGCGTGGACACGGCTTCCCCTGCTGCCCGTAGACGTTCAGGCGCTGCGAGAAGTACCCGGACTGCCCGTTGACGTTGACGTACTGGGCATCGAAGCTCGTGCCGCCGTCCTCGAGCGCCCGGCGCAGGATGGCGCGGACCTCGTCGAGCAGGCGTCGCAGGTCGGCACGGGTGAGGCGGTCGGCGGCGCGGTCGTAGTGCAGCTTCGCGGCCCAGAGCGACTCGTCGGCGTAGATGTTGCCGATGCCGCTCACGACGCCCTGGTCGAGCAGCACCCGCTTGATGCCGCTCGAACGCTTCCGGGCCATCGCGGTGAACCGGTCGTCGTCGAACGCGGGGTCGAGCGGGTCACGGGCGATGTGCGACACCTGCCCGGGCACCCAGCGGCGCCACACGGCATCGGGGTCGATCGTGTCGACCTGCCCGCCGAACCCGGCCGGCGCACCGTCGATCGTCGGCACCATCGCGTCGATCGCCATCGAGCCGAACGTGCGCTGGTCGACGAACTCGACTTCCACCGGGGGCTCCGCCGCACCCGAGCGGTCCGTGCCCGCGGGCTGCACGTCGATGAGGATCCGCCGGTGCTTGGCCGCCGGTCGACCACGGCCGAGCAGGATCTGCCCGCTCATGCCGAGGTGGGCGACGAGTGCCTCGGGGCGGTCCCCGTCGTGCTCGGGCTGCAGCGGCATCCAGAGGAACTTGCCCCGGCGAACGGCGGCGGCGATCGTGCGACCGGTCAGTCGGTCAGCGAAGTCTTCCGAGGGGCCGTCGTGCCGGGTGAGGGCGCGGTCGTCGACCACGTCGACGTGCAGGACCCGCGCGCCGCTGACGGCGGGTTCGAGGCCGGCGCGGACGACCTCGACCTCGGGGAGTTCGGGCACGCGGTCAGGCCGCTCGACCGGACAGCCGGGTCCAGGCGTCGAGCGCGGCGGCCATCTCGGCGGCCTTCTTGCTCGACCCGGTGCCGGTGGCGATGTCCTCGCCCTGCAGGACGACCGTCGCCATGAAGGTCTTGTCGTGGTCCGGGCCGGTCTCGGTGACGCGGTACGCCGGGTTGCCGAGCGAACGGCTCGAGGCGAGCTCCTGCAGGCTCGTCTTCGGGTCCATCGCGGCGCCGAAGCGGTCCGGGTCGATCATGAGGGGTTCGACCAGGCGGAGCACGAGCTCGGTGGCCGGGTCGGGACCGGCCGACAGGTACGTCGCGCCGATGACGGCTTCGACGGTGTCGGCCAGGATCGACGACTTGTCGCGCCCGCCGGTCTGTTCCTCGCCCTTGCCGAGGCGCAGGTAGCGGCCGAGCCCGATCATCCGGGCGATCTCGGCCAGCGCCACGGTCGACACCAGGCTCGCCCGTCGCTTGGCGAGGTCACCCTCGTCGAGGTCGGGGAACGACCGGTAGAGCTTCACGGTCACGGCCTGGCCGAGGATCGAGTCCCCGAGGAACTCGAGGCGCTCGTTGTGCTTGATGCCCCCGTGCTCGTAGGCGTAGGAGCGGTGCGTCAGGGCGAGCTGGAGCAACTCGAGGTCGATGTCGGCCCCGAGGATGCCCTGCAGACGAACGACGTCCGGCCCCGCGGGGCGAGACCCCGCAGCGCCGGACGTTGTCGTCATGCGTTCGGTCCGATCAGACGTCGGCGACCTTGCGGCCCTTGTACTCCATGTACAGGGGCGTGCCGGCCGAGTCCTCGACGACCTTCGCGCGGTGCGGGAGGCTGTAGGTGACCTGACCGTTCTCGATCGTCTTCACGAGCTGGATCGGCGTGGCCTTCCACTGCGAACGACGGGCGTGCGTGTTCGCACGGGACTGCTTGCGCTTGGGAACGGCCATGGTGAATCTCTTTCGGTTGGTCGGTGGTCGGTACGGGGGCTGGCGGTGTCGGGACCTACTCGGTCTCGGCCCGCTCCTCGCCCTCGGTGGTCTTCGGTGCGGTGGTGTCACCGTCGGTGCTGTCGTCGAGCTCGATCGCGCTGAGCGCTGCCCAGCGGGGATCCAGCACCTGACGAGCGGGCTGCTCGCCGAGGTCGGCCAGACGCTCGCCCGTCACCGGGTCGAGTCCTGGGCAGTCCGGTCGGCAGACCGGCTGGAACGGCAGCGACAGCACCACCGCATCTCGAACGACCTGTTCGGTGTCCACGTGGTCATCGCGAACGAAGAAGTCGAAATCCTCCGAGGCATCATACGCGAACAGCTCGGCGAAATCGACCTCGATCGGTTCGCTGATGTCGATGAGGCAGCGCGAGCACTCCCCCGTGGCGTCGGCCGAAGCGTGTCCGGACACGAGGACGCCCTCGTGCAGGCCTTCGAGTTTGACGTCGATGTGCAGTTCGGCACCCTGTCGGACGCCGATCAGACCGGCCCCCATCGCGTCGGGCACCTCGATGTCGAGCGAGTGCTCGCGCATCTCACCCGGCCGGTGCGCGAGGTCGCGCACGCGCAGGGCGTAGGGGCTGTTCACGGGGGAAGACACGATCGACAAGCCTAGCGCGATCGGGGCCGAGAGTCGAGGTGGCGACAGGCGTGTCCGGACGCGGTGGGCGCGGTGCGCGTGCTGGGCGGACTGGGCGGACTGGCTGGGCGCGTACAGCGGGCGTGCCCAGCGAGCGTGCTCAGCGGGCCGCGAGCGCTTCGGCGACCGTCTTCGGCACGTAGGGCGTGACGTCACCGCCGAGGGACGACACCTGGCGGATCAACGAGCTCGACACGTGCGCCCGCGACGCCTCGGGCAGCAGGAACACCGTCTCGACGTCGGCCAGGTGCCGGTTCATGATGGCCATCGGCGTCTCGTACGCGACGTCCTCGCCGGACCGCACGCCCTTCACCAGGACCTTCGCCCCGACCTGCCGGCAGTAGTCGACCAGCAGCCCGGACGTCCACTCGCCGACCGTGACCGTCGCAGGCGCGCCGACCTCGACCAGCGAGTCCCTGATGAGCCGCACCCGGTCGACCGCCTCGAACATCGCCGGCTTCTTGTCGGGGTTGTGCACCACGAGGACGTGCACCTCGTCGAAGAGCCCGGCCGCGCGGCCGATGACGTCGAGGTGCCCGAGGGTGACGGGGTCGAAGGAACCGGGGACCACCGCGATCTGCGCCATGGCAGCGACGATACCGCCCGCGACGCTGTGCCCCCGGGTCAGTTCTTGCCGAGGAACGCCGCGTCGGACTCGTCGAGACGCCGGGCGAGGGCGTCGCGGAGGGCCGGGGACCCCTCGAGCTCGGGATCGGGTTCGAGCACGCGCTCCGCTTCTTCCCGCGCGTCGACGATGAGGTCGGCGTGCTCGACCACCCGGAGCAGGTTGAGCGAGGACCGCCCACCGGACTGCCGTTCGCCCAGGACGTCGCCCTCGCGCCGGAGCTCGAGGTCGACCCGGGCGAGCTCGAACCCGTCGTCCGAGGCGGCCACGGCGTCGACGCGCTCGCGAGAGGTCGTCTCGAGCTCGGCGGAGGTGACCAGCAGGCAGACACCGGCCCACTGCCCACGGCCGATGCGGCCGCGGAGCTGGTGGAGCTGCGAGACCCCGAACCGGTCGGCGTCGAGGACCGCCATCATCGCCGCGTTCGGGACGTCGACGCCGACCTCGATCACGGTCGTCGCCACGACCACGTCGAGGTCGCCGGCGGCGAAGGAGGTCATCACGCGGTCCTTCTCGTCGGCGGTCATCCGGCCGTGCAGGACCGCGATCGAGCGCCCTTCGAGCACGGGCATGGTGCGCATCCGTTCGGCGGTGGCGAGCACGGTCGCCGGGGCACGCTTCGGGGCGTCGTCCTCGCCCTCGACCGGCTCCGGCTCGCCGTCGTCCTCGGTGTGGGCGTCGTCGATGGCCGGGCAGACGACGAACGCCTGGCGACCCTTGGCCAGTTCTTCGGCCATGCGGGACCAGATCCGGGGTTCCCACCCGGGGTGCTCCGCCAGCGGGACCGTGAAGGTCTCGACGCCGGCGCGCCCCGACGGCATGCCCGTGATGGTCGAGACGTCGAGGTCGCCGAACACCGTCATCGCGACGGTGCGCGGGATCGGCGTCGCGGTGAGCACGAGCACGTGCGGCGGGGTCGTGCCCTTGGTGCGGAGGGCCTCGCGCTGCTCGACGCCGAAGCGGTGCTGCTCGTCGACCACCACGAGCCCCAGCTCGGCGAAGTCCACCCGGTCCCCCAGGAGCGCGTGGGTGCCGACGACCAGCCGTGAGCTGCCCGACGCCGCGGCGAGCAGGGCCCGGCGACGTTCGTCGGTGGACTGCGACCCGGTCAGGATCACCGGTCGGAGCTCGGCGGCGAGGTCCGGCCCGAGGAACTTCACGATGGAGCGCAGGTGCTGGGCCGCCAGCACCTCGGTCGGGGCGATGAGCGCGGACTGGCCGCCGGACTCGGCCACCGTGAGCATCGCCCGGATCGCCACGAGGGTCTTGCCGGACCCGACCTCGCCCTGGATCAGCCGGTGCATGGGCCAGGTGCGGGCGAGGTCCTGGTCGATGTCGGCACCGACGGCCCGCTGGTCGTCCGTCAGCGTGAAGGGCAGGGTGGCGTCGAAGCGCTCGAGGATGCCACCGGGGTCGGCCACACGCGAGGTGGCCGCGGTGCGACGGGCCGCGATCCGGCGCTGCACCAGGGCGGTCTGCAGGACGAACGCCTCGCGGTAGCGCAGGGCGTCCTGCGCGCGCTTGAAGTCCGCGACCTTCTCGGGGCGGTGCAGCAGCTCGAGGGCACGGCGGAACGGCACGAGGTCGAGCCGGGACCGCGCGGACGCCGGCACCGGGTCGGGCAGGTCCGGCAGGGTGTCGAGGACGATCCCGATGGACTTCGCGATCTGCCAGGACGTGAGCGAGGCCGTCGCAGGGTAGATCGGGATCGGCTGGCGCGACCACCGGATCGCTTCGTCGGAACCGGGCTCCGCCGTGGCGCGGGGGTCGTCGGGGTCGAACAGCTCGTAGTCGGGGTGGGCGAGCTGTCGGGCACCCCGGTAGTCGCTGACCTTGCCGGAGAAGATGCCCCGGGCGCCGGGGATGAGGTCCTTCGTGCGCCACCCCTGGTTGAAGAACGTGAGGGTGAGCAGGCCCTTGCCGTCGCCGATCTTCGCTTCGAGGATGGAGCCGCGGCGCGCGCGCATGGTGCGTTCACGGACGTCGACCACCTCGGCCACGATGGTGACGGGTTCGCCGATCGCGAGCGAGTCGAGGGCCGTCAGCGCACCACGCTCGGCGTAGCGGCGGGGCGCGTGCTCGAGGAACTCCCCCACCGTGCGGTAGCCGAAGGCCTTCTCGATCGCGGTCGCCGTCCGACCGCCGAGCACGTTCGCGAGCCGCGCGTCGAGCGGCGCCGGACCGAGGTCGGGCGCGGCCGGCGCAGCGGGGGTTCCGGAGGTGACCACGCTCCAACGGTACCGGGCACGACCGACCCCACCCGTGCCTCCCGAGCGGCCTGTGGAGAACACCGGACCGGACCCGTCGGGCCGATACGGTGGCTGCATGACCCGCATCATCGCCGGCGCCGCCGGCTCCCTGACGCTCCGGGTGCCGAAGTCCGGCACCCGCCCGACGAGCGACCGCGTGCGCGAGGCGCTGTTCTCGTCGCTCGAGGCACGGGGGCTCGTCGAGGCCACGTCGGTGGCCGACCTGTACGCGGGGACGGGCGCGCTCGGGCTCGAGGCGGCGTCCCGCGGTGCGGCCGAGGTGGTCCTGGTCGACCGGGCGTCCGCCGCCGCGCAGGCCTGCCGGGCGAACGCGAAGGCCGTGCAGCAGCGGGTGCCGGGTGTCCGGATCGACGTGCAGCCGCAGCCGGTGCTCGGGTACCTGCGCGGGACCGTCCGCACCTTCGACCTGGTGTTCATCGACCCGCCCTACGACGTCACCGAGCACGAGCTCGCCGAGGTGCTCGAAGCCCTGGCGCCGAAGCTGACGCCGGATGCCGTCGTCGTGGTCGAGCGGAGCAAGCGCTCCCCCGAGCCCACCTGGCCGGCGGGGCTCGCACCGTTCAGCAAACGCAGCTACGGCGAGACCGTCGCGTGGGAGGCCGTCGCCGCCGGCTGAGGCAGCCGGTCAGCCCGGTCAGCCGGCGGCGCCGTCCCAGTCCGCGTAGGGGTCCCAGCCGGTCGTCGGCACCGGCGAACCGGCACGCAGCAGGTCCGCGTCCCCACGCTCGCGCACGACACCGATGCGCCGGAAGCCCCCGGGCAGAGCCGTGCCTGCCGGGAACGTGGCGAGCAGTCCGTGGTCTTCGCCACCGTGCAGCGCGACCTCGTCGAGGTCGGCGGCGGCATCGAGTTCGAGCGTCACCCGGCTGGCACGGGCGAGCCGACCGGCGTCGATCGCCAGGCCGTCGGACAGGTCGAGCATCGCGGTGGCCCCGGCCCCGGCCGCGAGCGGCCCGTCGGCGATCGGGGGCACCGGGCGGCGCTGGCGTCCGACGTCGGGGTCGTCGTCCGCGCCACTCAGGACCGTCGCGGTGCGGTCCGGCTCGCCCCGGCCGTCGACGCCCTCGCGGAACAGCCGGGACAGCCCACGGGCGGCACGTCCGAGCTCGCCGGACACCGCGAGCACGTCACCGACACCCGCACCCGACCGGAGCACGGGCGCACGGCCCAGCAGGTCACCGAAGGCGGTGACGGCCACCGTGAACGTCGCCGAGGTGGAGAGGTCTCCCCCGACGACCCCGCACCCCGGCGCGAGCGCGTCGACGGCGAGCCGGAAGCCGTCGGCGATGCCCTCGAGGACGGCCACGGGGGTGTCCTGCGGTGCGGCGAGGGCGATCACGAGGCCGCTCGGTACAGCACCCATCGCGGCGACGTCGGAGAGGTTCGTGGCGGCCGCCTTCCAGCCGATGTCCGTCGGCGACGACCACGCCCACCGGAAGTCCGGCCCGTGCACCATCATGTCCGTCGTCACGACGAACCGGCCGTCCGGAGCGGCGACGACGGCGCAGTCGTCACCGGGGCCGAGGATCGGCGTCCCTGCGGGTAGACGGCTCGTGATCCGGTCGAGGACGACGAGTTCGCCGAGCTCCCCCACCGTCGGTCCGGCCCAGGCGTCGTCCGTCGCATCCACACGAGAACGGTAGCCTGGACGGCGATGGACACCGCGCGCCGCACCCCTCGGACCCTCGCGATCGTGGGGGCCGTGATCGCCCTCGCCGCCGGGCTGACCGGGTGCACGAACGCCGTGTCGATGTCCGCCGCCCCGTCGGCGAACGCGGCGGCGTGCGCGGCCGTGCAGGTCCGACTGCCCGCGACCGTGGACTCGAAGTTCGACCTGCGGAACACGAACGCGCAGGCGACCGCTGCCTGGGGCGACCCCGAGGTGGCGATCTACCACTGCGGTGTCGCCGTCCCCACCGTGTCCGACCTGCCGTGCTTCTCGCAGGGCGGCGTCGACTGGATCCGCGACGACCGCGGCGACCAGGTCGTCTACACGACGTTCGGTCGGTCACCGGCGGTGCAGGTCGTGGTCGACTCGACGAAGACCACGTCGGTGGTGCAGGAGCTGTCCGACGCCGTGTCGTCACTGCCGAAGGACGGACACGAGTGCCTCGACCCCGCCGACGTGCAGGGCTGACCCAGCGGACGGGGCAGCGCCAACCCAACCAGTGCCTCGACCCGGACGACGTGCAGGGCTGACCCAGCGGACGGGGCAGCGCCAACCCAACCAGTGCCTCGACCCCGCCGACGTGCAGGGCTGACCGAACTGGTCAGCGGACGGCGGCGCGACCCAGCTCGATGAGCTCCGTGATCAGCTCGCCGTAGGACACCCCCGACGCCGCCCAGCAGCGCGGGTACATCGAGAGCGGCGTGAAGCCCGGCATCGTGTTGACCTCGTTCGCGACGAAGCCGTCATCGGTCAGGAAGCAGTCGACACGAGCGAGCCCCGAACCACCGATGGCCTCGAACGCGCGTGCGCCGATGGAGCGGATCTCGTCGGTCTGGTCGTCGGTCAGCGGTGCCGGGCAGAGCAGCGACTCGTCGCCGCCCAGGTACTTCGAGGCGAAGTCGTAGAAGCCGTCCTCGGCCACGACGATCTCGCCCGGCAGGCTCGTGCGCGGCACACCGTCACGGCCCTCGAGCACGGCGACCTCGACCTCGCGCCCGACCACGCGGGGCTCGACGATGACCTTGGAGTCGTGCTCGAACGCCAGGTCCATGGCCGCACCCAGCTGCGACGGCTCGTCGACGCGCGAGACGCCCATGCTCGACCCGGCGCGGGCCGGCTTGACGAACAGCGGCCAGCCGTGCGCGGCGATCGTCTCGGCGACGTCCACCGGGTCGGCCGCCCACTGCCGGCGGAGCACGGTGGTCCACGGTGCGACCCGCAGCCCGGCGTGCTCGAGCACGGCCTTGGCGACGTGCTTGTCCATCGCCAGGGCGCTCGCGAGCACGCCGTCGCCGACGTACGGCAGCCCCGCGATCTCGAGCAGGCCCTGGATCGTGCCGTCCTCGCCGAAGGGGCCGTGCAGGATCGGGAACACCACGTCGACCGGGATCGCGGTGACGGTGCCGTCGGGGTGGGACACGACGAGTTCGTTGGTGGCCGGCGAGGTCGGGAACGCGATCCGCGTGCCGTTGTCGGGCACGGTCGGCAGCGCACCGTCGCGGATGGTCCACTGCGCCGGGTCGTCCGACTGCAGCGTGAAGGCACCGTCCTGGGTGATCCCGATCGGCACGAGGTCGTACTCGGCCCGGTCGACGACGTCCATGATGCCGCCGGCGGTCACACAGCTGATCTCGTGCTCGCTCGAGCGACCGCCGAAGAGCACGGCGACGGTGGTCCTGGGCATGGGGGTTCCCTCGGGGATCGTGGGCACGGGAGTCCCTTCGTGACTCGGTGCGGGACCGGTCACTCGCCCTGCGGCTCGTCGGTCTCGGTGAGGTGCGGCGCGATGTTGCGCGGATCGAGCCTACCGGCGAGGACCTCGCCGACCTGGCTGACGATGGGCATGTCGACGCCGTTCGCCGCGGCCAGCTCGAGGATCGGGGCGACCGAGGCCAGCCCCTCCGCCGTCTGGTTCATCTGGCGGACGACCTCGTCGAACCGGTAGCCCTGGCCGAGCAACCGCCCGGCGGTGTTGTTCCGCGACAGCGGCGACTGGCACGTGGCGATGAGGTCGCCGAGGCCCGCGAGCCCGGACAGCGTGGACGACTGCGCGCCGAGCGACACCGCGAAGTCGGTCATCTCGGCGAGGCCGCGCGTGATGATCGAGGCCTTGGTGTTCTCGCCGTAGCCGACCCCGTCGACGATGCCGATCGCGACGGCGATGAGGTTCTTCAGCACGCCGCCGAACTCGGTGCCGATGACGTCCGTGTTGATGAACGACCGGAAGTACGGGTTCGTCGCGACGGCGGCGACGTCGGTGGCGGTCTCCAGCGAGGACGACGACACCACGGCGGCGGTCGGCTGCCGACGGGCGATCTCGAGCGCCAGGTTCGGGCCGCTGGCAACGGCGATGCGGTCCTGGTCGATGCCGAGGCCCTGCAGCAGGACCTCGCTCATCCGCAGACCCGTGCTCTTCTCGACGCCCTTCATCAGGCTGACGACCGGCACGTCGGCCGGCAGCAGCTCGCGGATCGCGGCGAGGTTGGAGCGCAGGGTCTGCGAGGGCACCGAGACGTACACCTGCGAGGCGCCGTCGAGCACGCGCTCGAGGGACGTCGACGCGGTCAGGGTGCGGGGCAGGTTGATGCCGGGCAGGTAGTCCGAGTTGCGCTTGGTCTCGGTGATCTCGCGGGCGACCTCGGGGCGTCGTGCCCACACCACGGTGGAGGCACCGCCCTCGGCCAGCACCTTCGCGAACGTGGTGCCCCAGCTGCCGGCACCGATCACGGCCACCCGGGGCTTGTCGGTCGACTGCATGACCACCCGGATCGCGGCGGTGTCGAAGGCCCCCGGAGCCGCGGCGGCGGGGTCGGGTCGGTCGTCGTGGGGTCGGAGGTCACTCAAACCGGCCGGTCTCCTTCTGGTTGTTCGCCGCCGGGTCCCAGCGGGTCGCGGGTGCCCGTTCGCCACGGAGCACCTCGAGCAGCGCGGTGATCTCGCGCATGACGAGTTCGGTGGCCTCGCCGAGCATCTGCTGGTCGATCTGCCGACCGCGGTACGCCGACAGGTCGACCGGGTCACCGATGATGACGTCGACGCGGGACGGCGGGAACAGCCGGAGCTTCTTGCCGTACCGCGCCATGATGTTCTGCGTGCCCCAGTGGGCCATCGGGATGAGCGGCACGTCGTTCTCGAGCGCGATCCGCACCGCGCCCGTCTTGCCGCGCATCGGCCACAGGTCGGGGTCGCGGGTGAGCGTGCCCTCGGGGTAGACGATGATCGCCCCGCCCTGCTCGACCAGGGACCGGCCGCCACCGAGCGGGTCGCTCAGGCGCGTCCGGCCGGAGCGCTCGACCGGGATCTGCCCCATGCCGGACATGAGCTTGCCGACCACCGGCACCTTGAACAGCGACGCCTTCGCCAGGAACCGCGGCGCCCGCTTCGAGATGTACACGGCGGTGCCCACGACCAGGGGGTCGATGTTCGTGAAGTGGTTCGGTGCGAGCACGAACGCGCCCTCGGCCGGCAGGCGGTTCGGGCCGTGCCAGTGGTAGCGCGCCGAGAACCGGAACGTCGGGATGACGATCGAGGCGACGATCCGGAACGCGGTGTTCAGCTCGCCGCGGCGCCACCGGCGCCCACGCACGGGGAGGCCGGTCGTGACCTGCGCGTCGGAGCCGCCACGGGCCTCCAGACCGTCGCCTTTTCCTTCTGCCGGCACTGTGCCTACCCAGCGAAGTCGAAGTCGGCGCCGAGCTTGCGCAGCTTCGGGATGAAGTGCTCGTAGCCGCGGCTGATGATGCCGACGTTGGTGATGTGCGACTCGCCGTCGGCGGTCAGCGCCGCGATGAGGTGGCTGAACCCGCCGCGCAGGTCGGGGACGCGGACGTTCGCGGCGTGCAGCTTCGTCGGACCGGTGATGACGGCGGCCTGCTCGAACGGGCGGCGGGCGACACGGCGGTCGTGGCCGGGCAGCCCCTCCTTGTGCACGACGATGTCGGCACCCATCTCGTTCAGGGCGTCGGTGAAGCCGAAGCGGTTCTCGTAGACGGTCTCGTGCACGATGCTCTGGCCGTCGGCCTGGGTCAGCGCGACGATGAGCGGCTGCTGCCAGTCCGTCATGAAGCCGGGGTGCACGTCGGTCTCGATGACGACGGGCTTCAGGGTGTCCAGCTCGCGGTAGAACCGGATGCCGTCCTCCTGGATGTCGAACCCGCCGCCGACCTTGCGGAAGACGTTGAGGAACGTCATGAGCTCCTGCTGGTTCGCGCCCTCGACGAAGATGTCGCCGTTGGTGGCGAGCGCGGCGGAGGCCCAGCTCGCGGCCTCGTTGCGGTCGTTGATCGCGCGGTGCGTGTAGCCGCGGAGCGACTCGACGCCCTCGATGAAGATGACGCGGTTCGGCTCGACGGAGACGATGGCGCCCATCTTCTGCAGGATCGCGATGAGGTCCATGATCTCGGGCTCGATCGCGGCGTTCCGCAGCTCCGTGACGCCCTTGGCGAGGGTCGCGGAGAGCAGGACCTGCTCGGTGGCACCGACGCTCGGGTACGGCAGCTCGATCGAGGCACCCTTCAGGCCGTCCGGGGCCGTCAGGTGGATGCCGTTGACCTGCTTGTCGACGACCGCACCCATGGCGCGCAGGGCGTCGAGGTGGAAGTCGATCGGGCGGTCGCCGATGCGGCAGCCGCCGAGGTCAGGGATGAACGCCTCGCCGAGCTTGTGCAGCAGCGGGCCGCAGAACAGGATCGGGATGCGGCTCGAACCGGCGTGCGCGTCGATCTCGGCGAAGTGCGCCGACTCGACCCGCGACGGGTCGAGGATGAGTTCGCCTCGTGCAGGATCGGTGATGCGCACGCCGTGCACCTCGAGCAGCCCGCGGACCACCTTGACGTCGGAGATGTCCGGCACGTCACGGAGGATCGACGGGGTGTCACCGAGCAGCGACGCCACCATGGCCTTGGTCGCGAGGTTCTTCGCCCCACGGACCTCGATGCGTCCCACGAGCGGCTTGCCCCCGCGGATGACGATCTCGTCCGACTTGAGGCCCACGCGCGCCCCTGCGGCCGCTGCGTCCTGTACGAGAGAGTTCACTACTTCACCGGCAATGTCTTCGGCCGCCAACTGGAGCGGCGGGATTCGAACTCCGTGATCGAGGTCTCGTCACGGAGGGTGAGCCCGATGTCGTCGAGCCCTTCCATCAACCGCCAACGAGTGTAAGCGTCGATCTCGAAGGGGACGTCCACATCCCCCAGCGACACGCGCTGCGTCACGAGGTCGACCGTCGCCTCGATGCCCGGGTTCGCCTCGATGGCGGCCCACAGGCGCTCGACCTCCGGTTCGGTCACGATCGCGGTGACCAGGCCCTGCTTGCCGGCGTTGCCCCGGAAGATGTCCGCGAACCGGGGCGAGATCACGACCGAGAAGCCGAAATCACGGAGCGCCCAGACGGCGTGCTCGCGGGACGACCCGGTGCCGAAGTCGGGGCCGGCGATCAGGACGCGGGCACCCTGGTAGCGCTCCTGGTTCAGGACGAAGTCGGGGTCCTGACGCCACCCGGAGAACAGGGCGTCCTCGAAGCCGGTCTTCGTCACGCGCTTCAGGTAGACCGCGGGGATGATCTGGTCGGTGTCGACGTTCGACCGCTTGAGCGGGGCCGCGATGCCGGTGACGGTGGTGATCTTGTCCATCAGAAGGTCCCCTCGGTGGCGGTGGCGGTGGCGGACGTCGCCGCCGCGATCTCGTCGTCGGTCTCCAGGTCCCACGGGCTGGACAGCGTGCCGCGCACCGCGGTGGCGGCGGCGACGAGCGGCGACACCAGGTGCGTGCGGCCGCCCTTGCCCTGGCGCCCCTCGAAGTTGCGGTTCGAGGTGCTCGCACAGCGCTCCCCCGGGGCCAGCTGGTCCGGGTTCATGCCGAGGCACATCGAGCAGCCGGCGAACCGCCACTCGGCGCCGAACTCGGTGAACACCTTGTCGAGCCCCTCGGCCTCGGCCTCGAGCCGGACGCGGGCGGAGCCGGGCACGACCATCACCCGGACGCCGTCGGCCTTGGTGCGGCCCTTGATGACCGACGCGAAGGCCCGCAGGTCCTCGATGCGCGAGTTCGTGCAGGACCCCATGAACACCGCGTCGACGGCGATGTCCTTCATCGGGGTACCGGCGGTGATGTCCATGTACTCCAGGGCGCGGCGTGCGGCGGCCTGGTCGTTGGGGTCGCTGTAGGCGGCCGGGTCCGGCACGCTCTCGGACAGCGAGACGCCCTGGCCGGGGTTCGTGCCCCAGGTGACGAAGGGCTCGAGCTCGTCCGCGTCGATGAACACCTCGGCGTCGAACACGGCGTCGTCGTCGGTGGCGAGGGTCTCCCAGTACGCGACGGCGTCGTCCCAGTCCTGACCGGTGGGCGCGTGATCACGGCCCTGCACGTAGTCGTAGGTGGTCTGGTCGGGGGCGACCATTCCGGCGCGGGCACCGGCCTCGATCGACATGTTGCAGATCGTCATGCGGCCCTCCATCGAGAGCGCACGGATCGCGGATCCGCGGTACTCGAGCACGTAGCCCTGGCCGCCGCCGGTGCCGATCTTCGCGATGACGGCCAGGATGATGTCCTTCGCCGTCACCCCCGGGCGCAGCGTGCCCTCGACCGTGATCGCCATCGTCTTGAACGGCTTGAGCGGCAGGGTCTGGGTGGCGAGGACGTGCTCGACCTCGGACGTGCCGATGCCGAACGCCATCGCGCCGAAGGCCCCGTGGGTGCTGGTGTGCGAGTCGCCGCAGACGACGGTGATGCCGGGCATGGTCAGGCCGAGCTGCGGACCGACCACGTGGACGATGCCCTGCTCCTTGTCGCCCAGGGAGTGCAGCCGGACGCCGAACTCCTCGCAGTTGCGACGGAGGGTCTCGATCTGGATCCGGCTCGTCGGGTCCGCGATGGGGCGGTCGATGGCGAGCGTCGGGGTGTTGTGGTCCTCGGTCGCGATCGTCAGGTCGAGGCGACGCACCGGTCGCCCGGCCTGCCGCAGGCCGTCGAACGCCTGCGGACTCGTCACCTCGTGCACGAGGTGGAGGTCGATGTAGAGGAGGTCGGGGTTGCCGTCCTCGCCCTTGACCACGACGTGGTCGTCCCACACCTTCTCGGCGAGCGTCTTTCCCATGAGCTCAGCCCTCCTCGTCCTCGTCGTTGCGCCGCGACCGCGGCGCGATCAGGCGACTCTACCATTGGTATACCAACGCGCGGCACCCCGCCCGCCGCGGGTCCGTCACCCCGCCGTCGCACGCCCGTCACCCCGTGACTGCACGGCCTGGAGGCCCGTGGCGACTCCCCGACACCTGTCGCGGTGGGAAGATGGTGACGACATGACGACACCTGCGCACTCGACCCGGACCATCAACCTCGAGGGCGCGGCACGCGCCGCGATCGCCGGTGGCGCACCGCTCGCGCTGCTCATCGCCCTCGGCATGCCGGGGTACGCCGCCTTCGCCATGTTCGCCGGGTTCACCGCCATCTTCGGCGCGACCGAGCCCTACCGGCAGCGTGCCGTCACCACCGGCGTCGCGGGCGCACTGCAGGCGCTCTGCATGTTCGCCGGCATCGGGGTCGGGCTCGTCGGGTCGCCGCTCTGGCTGCAGGCCGTGGGTCTCGTCGTCGTCCTGGTGGTCGCGGTCTGCACCCTCTCCACGCTCCGGGCGATCCCCGCGCAGCCGATCTTCCCGGTGTTCGCGTTCGTCGTGTCCGCACTCGTGCCGATGCGCCCGGCGGACGTCCCGCTCGTCACGACGATCATCGTCTGCTCGGTGGTCTGGGCCTGGCTGGTCGCGATGTCCGGTGCGGTCCTCCGCCGGGTGTTCCACCCGCACGCCCCGCACCGGTTCCGCCCGCTGGCCGACCGCAAGCACCGGTCGCTCGCGGTCCTGCGGACACCGGCGCTGTGGGAGACCGTCGGGCTCAACGTCGTCGGGTCACTCGTCGCCGGGGCCGTCGCGGAGTCGATCCCCGGGCTCGGGCACCCCTACTGGGCGGTCATCGCGGTGGTCTCGACCCTGCCGGCGATCCGGCAGCGGCACACCGTGGTCCGCGCCGGGCAGCGTGTGGTCGGCACGATCGGCGGTACCGTCATCGCGGTCGGCATCCTGCTGCTCGAGCCGTCGGCGTGGTGGATCGTCGTGCTGGCCGTCGTCGGGCAGTTCTTCGCCGAGATCTTCGTCGCCCGGAACTACGCCGTGTGCCTGCTGTTCCTCACCCCGCTCGCCCTGGCGGTGTCGTGGCTGAGCCTGCCCGAGGCGCCGCAGCTGCTGGCGCTCGACCGCATCGCGCAGACCGTGCTCGGTGCCGTGGTCAGCGTGGGGCTGCTGCTCGTCGGGCGCGCGATCGAGCGCCGGCGTGGCCGTGCCCTCGGTGCGACGAGCGCGATCCGCACCGTCTGACGCGCCTGGTCGAACCGGGCGTACCTGGTCGAACCGGGCGTACCTGGTCGAACCGGGCGTCCCTGGTCGAACCGGGCGTACCTCGTCGAATCGGGCGTACCGGGTCGTTCCTTTCGACCAGGAATGCCCGATTCCGCCTGCCATCGCGCGTGACAGGGGAAGGAACGTGCGCGGACGGCGGACGGGAGGCCCGTGGCGGCGCCGCCACGGGCCTCCCGTCCGTCCGTGGTCGCGACCACTGCCTCCTGCGAAAGCGACAGATCGCTGCGGGACAACCGCGGGGATCTGTCGCCCTCGCGGACGGGACGGCACCGCGTGCCGCGGGTCTGTCGCTTTCGCGAGCCCGTCCACCCCACCAGCGCGTCAGTCGCGCGGCTGGATGTTCCAGGCGTCGATGACGGGGCGGCCGTGCTCGTAGCCGAGGATGCTGACCGAGGCGGTGCCGAGCTTCAGCACGGCGCCGTCCTGCGGCGCGAGCCGGATCCACGCGGCACCGAGCGCCCGCAGCACGTGGCCGTGGGCGATGAACACCGCGTCGTGGCCCTCGGCGAGCACCGGACGGGCACGGTTCAGGATGCGCTCGACGCGGACCCGGACCTCGGCGGCGTTCTCACCGGGGGTGTCGCCGGCGGGGACCCCGTCGGTCCAGAGGTCCCACGGCCCGTGGCGCAGCACCTTGATCTGCGGGGTGGTGAGGCCCTCGTACGCGCCGTAGTCCCACTCGTACAGGTCCTCGTCGAGCTCCGGCTCCACGCCGATCAGGTGCGCGGTGTCGCGGGCGCGCTGCAGCGGGCTCGACAGCGCCAGCGCGAACGACCGGTCCCCGAGGTACCGGCCTGCGCGCTTCGCCTGCTCGACACCGTTGTCGGTGAGCGGGATGTCGGTGCGGCCGGTGTGCTGCCCGCTCTTCGACCACTCCGTCTCTCCGTGACGGACGAGGACGAGTTCGCCGGGGCGTTCCGAGGTCATGAGTTCCTTCCGATCCAGAGGCCGAGCGCAGCTGCGCCGACCGAGACGACGAGCATCCCGAGGCCGTTCAGGACGGCGAGCCGGGTCTTGCCGGATCGGAGGAGCTGTACGGTCTCGACGCTCGCCGTCGAGAACGTCGTGTACCCACCCATCATGCCCGTCCCGAGCACAGCGACCGTCGAGGCGGGGATGGTGCCGGCCTGCCCGAGGCCCGTCAGGACCCCGAGCACGAGCGATCCGGACACGTTGATGAGCAGGGTCCCGACCGGGAACCCGGCGAACCGGGAACCGACGACGCGGCCCTTGGCGAGCCCGTCGAGCACGAAGCGCAGCGCGGCGCCGGCTCCCCCGCCGACGGCGACCAGGATCAGTTCGACCGGGCTCATCGGGCGTCCGGCAGCGACTCAGGGCGGGTGCGGGGCCGGGTGGCCGCGGCGACCCACAGACCGAGGACGACCGCGACGAGTCCGAGGACGACCGACAGCAGGGCGTACCCGCTGCCCGCCGTCCAGCGCCCGAGGTCGAGCAGCTGCGCGGTGTCGTCCGCGAGCGTGCTGTAGGTCGTGAAGCCGCCGAGGACGCCGGTGCCGACGAACAGGCGCGCCGCGCGACGACGACCGAGGTCCGGGCCGCGGCGTGCGAGCGCGTCGAGCAGGAATCCGAGGCAGAACGCTCCGACGACGTTGATCCCGAGGATGGTCCAGCTGATCCCGTCGTGCGCGGGGAACGCCGCTGCGAGGAGTGCGCGGACGGCCGTCCCGATCGCGCCGCCGAGGGCGACCAGCGCGACGAGCCTCCAGCGCAGGTGCGGTGGGCGTTCGGCGTGCATCGTGCTCCCGTCGCGAGGCGATCGTTCCCGGATGACGGGGACGATCCAGGCTAGCCGAGACGACGAAACCCCCGCCGAGCCGGAGCTGGACGGGGGTTTGCGTGCTGGTGACCCCAGCGGGATTCGAACCCGCGTTACCGCCGTGAGAGGGCAGCGTACTAGGCCGCTATACGATGGGGCCGCGGCTGTTGTCGGACTCGGAGCATGTCACCTGTGGTGACCCCAGCGGGATTCGAACCCGCGTTACCGCCGTGAGAGGGCAGCGTACTAGGCCGCTATACGATGGGGCCGTTCCGACAACTCGACAAGTATTGCACAAGGCTCGCATCCGCACCAAAACGGGGCGTGTCGCCCGGGTGTGCCGCCATGTCGGAGCAGGCATACGGTGGATCGATGACGGCCGACCACGACGCGATCGCCCGGGCCAGACACGTGAGCGGCTGCCCGTCGGCCACGGTGCGGATCGGCCTGTCCGGGTGGCAGTACGACGGCTGGCGCGGGGACTTCTACCCCGAGGGCCTCGCGAAGCGACGGTGGCTCGAACACGTGGCGTCGCGGTTCCCGACGGTGGAGCTGAACGGATCCTTCTACTCGCTGCAGCGCCCGGCGCGGTACCGGGCGTGGCGTGCGGCCTCGGGCGGGCAGCCGTTCCGGTTCGCGGTCAAGGGCGGCCGGTACGTCACGCACATGCTGCGGCTGCGGAACGTCGAGACCGCGCTGGCGAACTTCTTCGCCTCGGGTCCGCTGGAGCTCGGGGACACCCTCGGGCCCGTGCTCTGGCAACTGCCCGAGCGCCTGCTGCCGACGCCGGAGGTGCTCGACGCGTTCCTCGGGCGGCTCCCCCGGACGCACGGCGCGGCCGCCGAGCTCGCACGCCACCACGACGACAAGGTCCCCGGCGAACCGGACGGTCTCGTGGTGCCCGAGGAACCGGCGTGGTCGATCCACCACGCGCTCGAGGTCCGGGCAGCCGGCTTCGACGACGAGCACCTCGACGTGCTCCGCCGGCACCGCGTCGCCCTGGTCGACTCGCACGCCGGCGACTTCCCCCGCTTCCGGGCGGACACCGGGGCACCACTCGCGTACCTCCGGTTGCACGGCGCACCCCGGACCTACCACGACGGGTACTCACCCCGGGCACTCGGCGGGTGGGCGACGACGGTCCTCGAGCACACCGAGGCCGGCCGGGACGTCTACGTGTACTTCGACAACGACGCCGAGCGGCACGCTCCGTGGGACGCCCTGGCGCTCGACCGCCTGGTCGCGGCGCGACTGCGCCGCGCTTCGTGAGCAGGAACGGTCGCCTCGGGCGCACGGACCCGACCGTTCCTGCACACGATGCGGACAGGAGGCGCGTGGCGGCGCCGCCATGGGCCTCCAGGCCGCGCAGCGCAGCGCCGCGCAGCGCAGCGCCGCGCAGCGCCGCGCAGCGCAGCGCCGCGCAGCGCAGCGCAGCCCTAGAGCGTCAGCGACTCCCCCGGACGCAGCACGACGAGCGACCCGCCGGGCTCGACGGCCTCGCGGAGCCGCCCCGTGTGCATGCCGAGGCCGACCTCGGACAGGGTGGCCTCGTGGATCGGGTACGCCCGGGACGGCGCGATCGCGGCGACGTAGTCCATCATCTCGGCGACCTTGAGCCACGGCGCCCCGACGGGTGCGGCGAGGACCTCGACCGGGACGCCCGGGTCCGTGTAGGAGTCGCCCGGGTGGAACAGCCGGCCGTTCACGAGCACGCCGGTGTTGTCGACGATCGGCACCGAGGCGTGGATCAGCTGGTGCCGCGTGCCGTGGAAGGTGAGCGTGAAGGGGCCGACCGTCCGGTGGTCACCGTCCGTGACGACGTCCACCGTGACACCCGCCTCGGCGAGCGCCGCGCGCACGCCCTCTGGTCCGATGACGACCGCACGGGGGTTGGCGTCGAGGATGCGCCGGACCTGCTCGGGGGTGACGTGGTCCGGGTGCTCGTGTGTGACGACGACGGCGACGACCCCGGTCGCGTCGACCGGTCGGGTGAAGTTCCCCGGGTCGAGGACCAGGCGGGCGTCCCCCTCGGTGATGACCTGGCAGGCGTGTTCGAGTTTGGTGACCTCCATGCGGGCGACCCTACGCGGGACCGTGCGGGCGGGGTCCCGTGGTCGCGCGGACGACCAGGTGCGCTGGTGCCGCCGCGATCGGGCCGGCGACACCGCCGTCGACCTCGGCGAGCACCGCCCGTGCAGCGGTGCGTCCCTGGGCCACCGGGTCCTGCGCGACCGTGGTGAGTCCGACGGTCGAGCCGTACTCGTGGCCGTCGATCCCCATCACGGACACGTCCTCCGGGACCGCGAGTCCGGCTCGGCGTGCGGCCAGCAGGACACCGAGGGCCATCTCGTCCGAGGCGCAGAGCACCGCCGTCGGTCGCTCCGACGCCGGCTCGGCGAACAGAACGGCCCCGGCGGCGGTCCCGCCGGCGAACGAGAACCGGCCGTCGAGGGACCACCGTTCCGGCACGGCCTGTCCCGACGACCGAACGGCGTCGAGGAACCCGTCCCGTCGCAGGTGCGGCACGGCGACGTTCATGCCGGCCTCGTCCTGCCCGCCGACGTAGGCGATGCGCCGGTGACCGAGGCCGTGCAGGTGCTCGACCGCGATCCGGGTCACCTCGCGGTCGTCGACGCCCACGTTCCGCAGGCCCGGTGCCGGGCCGCCGATGACGACCATGGGGTGCCGGCTGAGTTCGAGCTCGGCCCGTTCGGTGGCGTCGAGCACCAGGGAGAGCAGGACGAGGCCGTCGACGCGGTGCCGCAGCATCGAGCGTCGGAACGCCCGGTCGCGGTCGCCGCCCGGGCCGCCGAGGTTGTAGAGGACCAGGTCGTACCCGGCCTGGCGGAGCTCCGCGTCGACACCGCCGAGCGCCTTCACGTAGAACCAGCGGTCGATGACGGGCACGACCACCCCGACGGCGCGCTGACGCCCAGTGGCGAGGCCGGCCGCCGCCGAGCTCGGGACGTACCCGAGTTCGTCGGCGACCCGCTGCACCTGCTCGATCGTGGTGTCGGCCACGTTCGACATGCCGCGGAGCGCCCGCGACACCGTGGACTTCGACAGCCCCGTGACGGTCGCGATCTCCTGGATCCCCATCGGTGCGACCCGGGAGGCCCGTCAGCCGTCCGTGCCGTGCGTCACGTCCGCCGGTGCGTCGGGTCCACCCCGTCGGGCCGCCACCGCGGGCACACCGCGGTCCGCCCGGCGTTGCGGGACCCGTGCGGGGCGCGCCGGCCGTCGTGCAGCCGGTGCGACCTCGTCCCAGCCGGCGTGCTGGTGCACCCGTCCGTCCGCGCCGGGTCGGGGTCGGCGACCGGTGGGGTCGGTGACCGACGTGTGCACCGGGGCGACCGCGGGCGCAGCACCGACGCCCCGGGGCACGGACGCACCCGTGCCGTCCTGCGGTGCGGTCCGGCGGAGGACGGCGACCCGCCACCGGTCCAGGGCGACGACGCCGAGCACGCACACGAGCAGGGTGAGCGCCCAGCCGAGCGCCGGTCGCCCGGTGAGCTCGCAGAACACCGTGACGCCGAGGAACAGGACGCCGAACATCCCGACGAAGCCGATGGCCTCCTCGATGTGGGCGGTGGGACGGGTGGGTCCGCGCTGGGCCATGGTCGTCAGCCCTTCACGCCGCCGGCGGTGAGCCCCGCCACGATGCGCCGCTGGAAGATGAGCACGAGGATGACGAGCGGGATCGTGACGATCGTGCCGGCGGCCATCACCGCCGTGTAGGGCTCCTGGTGCGGCTGCGACCCGGCGAACGAGGCGATCGCCACGGTCACCGGCTGGGTCGCGTCGCTCGAGAGCTGCGACGAGATGAGGTACTCGTTCCAGCTCGAGATGAACGCCAGGATCGCCGTGGTGAACACCGCGGGCGCCGCGAGCGGCAGGATGATCCGCCGGAACGCCTGCACCCGGGTGCACCCGTCGATGCGGGCTGCCTCTTCGAGGTCCCACGGCATCTCGCGGAAGAACGACGCGAGCGTGTACACGGTCAGCGGCAGCACGAACGAGATGCTCGGCAGGATGAGCGCCTGGTACGACCCCATCCACCCGATGTCGGTGAACAGCTGGAACAGCGGCGAGATGAGGGCGACGCCGGGGAACATCGACGCGGCCAGGATCGCGCCGGCGATGAGCGACTTGCCGCGGAACTCGAGCCGGGCGAGGGCGTACGCCGCCGTGGTGCCGACGAGCAGGGCGATGATCGTCACGACCCCACCGATGAGCAGGCTGTTCGCGAGCGCCCGACCGAGGTGGTTGCCGAGCGACGTGGAGAACGCCGTCGCGTAGTTGTCGAGCGTGACGTGCGTCGGCCACGGGGTGGCGTCGAACGTGAACCCGACGTCGCGGAAGCTCGTCACCACCATCCAGTAGAACGGCAGGAGGCACCACACGGCGATGACGATCGCCTGCACGGCTGTGCGGATGCGCGGCCCGGTGTCGCGGCGGACGCGCACCTCGGTGCGGTCGACGGCGCGGTCGCGTGCTGCTGCGGAGGACCGCGGGCGGTCTGCTGCGAGGGTCACTTGAGTTCACCCTTCTGCTGGGCGGCCTGCGTCTGCACGACGTTGGCGCCGAGGAACCGGACGAAGACGAACGCCACGATGAAGATCACCAGGAAGGTGATGGTCGACAGGGCCGACGCGGAGTTGAATCCCTGCCGGATCTGTTCGACGACCAGGATCGACAGGGTCGTGGTGGCGTTGCCGGAACCACCGCCACCGCCGGTGAGGATCGCGGGCAGGTCGTACATGCGCAGCGCGTCGAGCACGCGGAACAGGATCGCGACCATCAGCGCTGGCTTGATCAGCGGCAGGGTGATGAGCACGAAGCGCTGGAACGTCGACGCGCCGTCCATCTTGCCGGCCTCGTAGACCTCCTCCGGGATCAGCTGCAGTCCCGCCAGGATGAGCAGCGCCATGAACGGCGTGGTCTTCCAGGTGTCGGCGATGATGACCGCCCACCGGGACGCCCACTCGCCGCTCGTCCACAGGATCTGCTGCCCGAGGACGTGGTTCAGCACGCCGTTCGCGTCGAAGATGAAGTACCAGAGCTTCGCGGTGACGGCCGTCGGGATCGCCCACGGCACCAGGATCGCGGCACGGACGAGGGCACGGCCCTTGAAGTTGCGGTTCATGATGATGGCCATCCACACGCCGATCACCGTCTCGGCGAGCACGGTGACGACGGTGAAGAAGAACGTGTTGCCCATCGACACCCAGAACTGGGAACCGAGGCTGCCGGGCGGGCACGTGACGTTGCCGCACTGCTGGCCGAGCCAGTGCGCGTAGTTCGTGATGCCGGCGAACCCGCCCTGCACGAACAGGCCGGTGGCCTTGTCGAGCCCCTGGTCGAGCTGGAAGGACTGGATGATCGCACTGACGACCGGGTAGCCGATGACGATCGCCAGGAGCACGATCGTCGGGCCGATGAGGTACACGGCCCAGCGGCCGTGCTCGGCGTTGAGTCCGCCCTTGCGCCGTCGGCGCTTCGGTTCCGTGCCCGTCGGGTTGGGGATGGCTGCGGGGATCTCGGTTGCTGCTGACACGTGTCGGCCTCCTTGCCGGGGGTGTCGGAACGCAAGTAGGGGGCGGACGGGAGGCCCGTGGCGGACCCCGCCACGGGCCTCCCGTCCATCAAGCGGCGTGCGCCGCTAGCTGCTGGTCGCCGACTTGAGGGCGTCCTGCATGTCCTTCATGGCTTCGTCGACCGACTTCGATCCCTTGAGTGCCGCGTAGGTGTTGTCCTGGATCGCCTTCGTGACCGCCGGGTAGAACGGCGTGACCGGGCGCGGCTCCGCCGACTCGATCGACTTCAGGAGCGTCGGCAGGTAGGGCAGCTGCTTCGTCAGCTCGGGGTCGGTGTACAGGTCACCGACGACCGGGGCGAGCGAGCCCTGGGTCGCGAAGAACTTCTGCGTCTCGTCCGAGGTCAGGAACTCGAGGAAGTCGTGCGCCGTGGCCTTGTGCTTCGAGTACACGCTGATCGCGGCGTTGTGTCCGCCGAGCGTGGAGGCACCGACGCCGTCGGCACCGGGGATCGGCGCGATGCCGAAGGTGTCCTTGACCTTCGACGAGCCGTCGGTCTTGGCGAGGCTGTAGACGTACGGCCAGTTGCGCAGGAACAGGAGCTTGCCGGCTTCGAACGCGGTGCGGCCCTGCTCCTCCTGGTAGGTGATCGCCTCGGCCGGGATGTTCCCGTCCTCGAACGCGTCCACCAGGTTCTGCAGGCCGGCCTTCGCCTTGTCGGTGTCGACGTCGGGCGCACCGTCGCTGCCGAGCACCGAACCGCCGGAGCCGTTGATCGCCTCGGAGGCGTTCACCGTCAGGCCCTCGTACTTCGCGAACTGCCCCGCGTAGCAACCGATGCCGGCGTCCTTCGCGATCTTGCAGTCGTCCATCATCTCGTCCCACGTCGTCGGGGGCGTCTTGACGAGGTCCTTGCGGTAGTAGAGCAGCGCGCCGTCCGACGTCTGCGGAGCGGCGTAGAGGGTGTCGTTGTACGTCGCGGTCTTCACGGTCGACGGCAGGAGCTTCGAGGTGTCGATCTCCATGTCGCCGGTCAGCGGCGTCAGCCAGCTCTTCGCGGCGAACTCGGCGGTCCAGACGACGTCCACATCGACGACGTCGTAGTTCTCGTCCTTCGCCTGGAAGTGCTGCACGAGGTCGTCGTGCTGCTGGTCGGCCTGGTCGGACTGTTCCTTGAAGGTGACCTTCTCGTCCGGGTGGGCCTTGTTCCACTTCGCGATGAGCGGGCGGACGACGTTCGAGTTGTCCTTGCCCTGCACGTAGGTGATGGGGCCGCGGCTGTCCTGGCCGCTCTTGGCGTCGTCCGAACCGGTGCCGGAGCTCCCGCTCGAGCAGCCGGTGAGCACGAGGCCGATGACGGCGACCCCGGCAACGGATGCGAACCGCACCCTGGAGCGTGTTGTCTTCACAGCGTTGTCTCCTCATTGAGATCACCAGGGGGCATCGACCGGGTTCGACGACACTGCCCTGGAGCAGGCGCCGCTGCCTGCTGGTGGAGGAAGCTACGCCCGGTCCGGCGGGAGCGCAACCGGTTGCATCGGTTCCGTGACCTGAGCGTGACCCATGAGGTTCCCGTGGCTTCCTGGGTGAGCGCTCACCCTCGTCCGGGGCACACGCACCGCACTGCGGAACCCCGCACGAACCCCGCCACTGCTGGTCCGCTCCGTTGTCCGGACACCGCGGGCGGTCGTAGCGTCCCGACCATGACCCTGCACTCCTCCGTCACCGTGCCCGGCCCCCGTCGGGTCGTCAGCGTCGACCTCGACGCTCCGCTGCCGCGCCTGGTCGCCGACGAGTCGGGTTCCTCCGCGCTCGTCGTCGGCTACCGCGACGGCTTCCCCGTCACCACCCTCGACGTGCTGCTCACCGCGGACCCGGCCGACGCCGCCCGCGCGATGGCGCCCCTGGTCGACGGCCTCGCACGGACCTCCGGTGCGACGGAGACCCCCATCCCCGACCTCGAGCTCCCGCTCATCTCGATCGTCGTGTCGACCATCGTCACCCGGGTCGAGGACATCCGGAAGCTGCTCGACTTCCTCGAGCACCTCGACTACCCGCGGTACGAGGTCATCCTCGTCGACAACCGTGTGAAGTTGCCCGAGGTCGACGCCCTGCCCGGGCTGCTCGAGGGCCGCGACGTCCGGCTGGTCACCGAACGCCGTCCGGGCTGCTCCGCCGGCCGCAACGCCGGGGTCGCAGCGGCGCACGGCGAGATCATCGCGTTCACGGACGACGACGTCCGGGTGGACGCACAGTGGCTCCGGTCCATCGGCACGCGGTTCGTCCGCGAGCCCGAGGTCGCCGCGGTCACCGGGATGATCCTGCCCGTCGAGCTCGAGACCCCCGCGCAGATCTGGTACGAGGCGTACTACGGCGGCTTCAGCGGCGAGCGCACCTTCCAGCCGGTGACGATCGTGCCGGACGACGTCCCCGGGGTCATGCGTCACGCGCAGGCCCGCGCCGTGCGCCCCGACGGCTCGGTGCAGAAGCACTTCGCCGTGTACGGCATCGGCGGCTACGGCGCCGGCGCGAACTGGGCGGTCCGACGGTCGGCGTTCGACGCCGTCGGCGGGTTCGACCCCGTGCTCGGTGCCGGTGTGCCCGCCCGCGGCGGCGAGGACCTGGCGATCTTCATCGACATCCTGTGGAGCGGTGGCCGGATCGGCTTCGAACCCCGTGCGGTCGTCCACCACCGGCACCGGCAGGACCTCGCCGGGCTGCACGGGCAGCTCCACTCGAACGGCGTCGGGTTCACGGCGCTGATGTGCGAGCTCATCGCGAAGGACCGCCGGCACGCGCTCGTGCTCGCGCGGCTGATGCCCCGCGCCGGCAAGATCAAGCTGAAGCAGCTGGTGTCACGGCTGGCCGGCCGGCGTGACGCCGCGGCCGAGAGCATCACCGAGGCCTCCACGACCCGGATCCCGCGCTCGCTGGCGTACCACGAGTTCCGCGGCTTCCCGGCGGGTCCGGCGGCGTACTTCCGCAGCCGTCGGTTCTGGCGCGAGGTCGAGGAGGGCCGCTTCCGCCCGTAGGCGGCGTGCAGGAGACGTCCGCACCGGACGGACGGGAGGCCCGTGGCAGCGTCGCCACGGGCCTCCCGTCCGTCCGGTGCGTGCGTGCGGTGCACGCGGTGTCTGCCGTGCGCACCGCGCACGCGGAGCGCGGTCGCCCGCGCCGCGGTCACCCGCGCCGCGACCGCCCGACGACGTACCGCCACGGGCCACCGAGCGCCGCCACGAGCTCGACGCGCTTGAGGCCGGCCGTCGCCTCGCGGAACGCGTCGTCGACCGGCCACCCGCCGACGGCGTCCACCGCTGCGGACACCTGGTCGGCGTCGGCACCGGTGCCCTGTCCGAGCGCGCCGAGCTGCCGCAGCGCCCCGACCGCCCGACGGAGCACGGACAGTGCGGTGCGCGGTCGCAGCATGAGCTTCGCGACCCACGCGCCGAGGCCGGTGCCGTAGCCGAGCGCCTGCGAGCGCAGCGCCGCACGGTCCGGCCGGTGCTTGTGCCAGACGACGGCCGAGGGCTCCACGGCGAGCGCGCCGCCGGAGAACAGCACCCGGGTGAACAGGTCGGGGTCCTCGCCGGCGCGGGCCAGGGTGCCCGGGCCGAGCGCGACGTCGAACCCGCCCAGGGCGAGCGCGGCCGAGCGGCGGAGCGACATGTTGGCACCGGTGCCGAACGCGCCCACGGAGAACGGGAACAGCGGGAGGTCCGCCGGCGGCGCCGACATCCGGAACACCCGGCGGTCGGTGTTGCGTGCCCAGGTGACGCGCTCGTCGAAGTACCGCTGCGTGGGGGTCCGGAGTTCGCCGCTGGGCACGAGGCCGGTCACGCAGACGACGTCCGCGTCGCGGGCGTACGCGTCGGCGAGCGCTGCGAGCCAGTGCCGGTCGACGACCACGTCGTCGTCGACGAAGGCGACCACGGCCCCGGACGCGAGGGCGAGTCCGGCGTTCCGTGCGCGCGAGACGCCGGGTCGGGCCTCCAGGACGTACCGCAGGCGCGGGTTCGCGAGCGACGTGACCACGTCGCGGGTCGCGGTGGTGGTGGGCGCGTTGTCGACGACCAGGACCTCGAAGTCGTCGTGCTCGGACGCGAGCACCGAGCGCACGCAGCGGCGCAGGTCGTCCGGCCGGTCGCGGGTGCCGATGACGACGGAGATGCGCCCGACCGGCGTCCCCGCTGGGCCGGCCGGGAGGCCCGTGGTGCGCAGCGCGCGCAGGGCCGGTCCCAGCTCGGCCGGGTCCACGCCGCCGTCCGCGTCGACGCTGACGTCGACGAACCCGGCGATCTCGCGTCCGTCACGGACGAGCAGGCGGGCGCGGCGGAAGCCGGTGGCGCCGGCGAGTTCGACGGCGGACGCGGCGAGCGCCTCCCGTCGGTCGACGGCACCGACCCAGGCCGCGCCGGCCCAGGCGGGCACGTCCGGGGACGGCATCGCGGGCGTGAGCGTGAGCACGCGGGTGGTGGTGGCCTGCTGGTCGGTCATGGTCCGATGCTCCGGTGGGCCTGCTGCGGGGTCAACGGCGGCCGCCCGCGGTTGCGGCGACGGACGTCCGACTTGCGGTTTGCCGCCAGTGCACACCCCCGGACGGTAGGATCGTGAGGACGACTCGGCGGCAGCACGCCGGGCACGAGGAGGACGCATGTCGATGGGCCCCACCGACGAGCTCGGCGCCGTGCTCCCCTCGGAACAGAGCGTCTTCGTGGTCGACGCCGTGACCTGCGTCTGCGGCCACGTGCAGGACGCCCACGAGCACTACCGTCCGGGCACGGACTGCGCCCTCTGCGACTGCCAGAAGTTCCGCAAGAAGCGCTGATCAGGCGCTTTCGAGCACTGACCGATCGGGGGCGGTGCGGGAAACCGCCGCTTCCCCGCAGACGGACAGGGGTCGCCTTGTCGGCCCCTGAACGGCGCGGTTAGCGTCGCGTCCATGGCCATCTCCCCCGCGGTCCCCGCGTGCATCGTCCTCGCCCACGAGGACCCGGCACACGTGCGCCGACTCGTCGAGGCGCTCGACCCGTTCCCGGTGTTCCTGCACTGCGACGCGCGCACCCCCGAGACGGTGTTCCGCGCCATGACCGACGGACTGCCGGACCGCGTCCGGCTGCTCCCCCGCATCCGGACCGGCTGGGCACGCTGGGAGAACGTCGCCGCCGAGGTGTCCGGCTACCGGGCCGCCCTGGCCGAGACCGACGCCTCGCACGTGGCCGTCCTGACCGGCAGCGACTACCCGCTCGCGAACCCCGCCGAGATCACGGCCCTGCTCGAGTCCCACCGCGAGGAGTCGTTCATCTCGGTCAACCCGCTGCCGTTCGCACCGTGGGGCCGTGACGGCGGCATCTCCCGCATCCGGTTCCGGCACTGGGCGTGGCGCAAGCACATGCTCCGGCTGCCGGTCCCCCGCCGCGTGCCGGCGAAGGTCTCCTTCGCCGGGGGCTCACAGCTCAAGGTCCTCGCCCGTCGGCACGCCGCCGCGGTCGTGGACACCGTCGACCAGCGCCCCGACCTGGTCCGGTTCTGGCAGCGCACCTGGGTCGCCGACGAGACCTTCGTGCCGTCGGTGCTCAACTCGCCGTCGCTGACACCGGGGTTCGCCGACGAGCACGTCTCCCAGCCGCTCTGGTGGATCGGGTGGGACGGCACCGCGCGGAAGAGCCCGCCGTGGTTGACCGTCGCCGACGCGGGGCAGCTGCTCGAGCGTCGGACGGACGCGGACGTCGAGGTGCAGCACCTGTTCGCGCGGAAGTTCTCGACCGACCGGAGCGGTGACCTGCTCGACGTCGTGGACGCTGCCTTCGGGCTACGCCAGGGCGCGGCGACGGCGACGGCGATGGGGTCGGCGACGGCGTCCGCGTCGGCGTCCGCACGGCAGGATGCGGCAGCGGTGGTCGCGCCGTGAGCTTGCCCCCGCAGACCCGCCGCGAGGCCCGCGCAGCGCGCGAGGCACCCGTCCCCGTCGCCGCCGTGCCCGAGTCGCTCGACACCGGGTCGGTCGCGGTGCGGAAGGGCGCCTCCGTCCTGTTCGGCCGCGGCCTGCTGTACGTCGTCGTCTGGTCGATGCAGCTCGTCGTCTCGTCGCTCATCTCCCCGGTGCTCGCGCACCTCATGCCGCCGGCCGAGTTCGGCGTCCTCGCCTCGGCGATCGCCCTGTACCAGGCGCTCGTCGTCCTGGCCGTGCTCGGCATCGACCAGGCGTCGGTGCTGCAGCGCGCCGAGGACGGCGACGACCGCCGGGCGCGCGGCCTGCTCGCCGTCGGCATGGTCACCGCGGTCGTCGTCACCGTCGCCGCGCTCACCACGATCCCGGTCTGGGCCGACGCCGCCGGCTTCGTCGGCAACCACCCGCTGCTCCTCGTCGCGGTGCTCTGGACCGGCCCGGCCGCCATCGTGCAGATCTCCCTTGCGCTGCTCGTCGCCCAGGACCGCATCCGGGTCTTCGCGGTCACGAGCCTGCTGTCCTCGATCGGCGGCTCGGTCATCGGCCTCGGGCTCCTCACCTGGGTGCAGGCCGACGCGACCACCTACGCGTGGGGCGGCGTCGTCGCCCAGGGCGTGGCGATGGTCATCGGCATCGCGGCGACCCGTCCGCGTCTCGCCGGCCTGTTCGACCGCAAGACCACCGCCCGGGCGTTCCGCCTCGGCGTGCCGATCGCCCTCGGCAACCTGTCGTACTTCGTGCTGAACGCCGGCGACCGGATCGTCGTCCAGCGGCTGCTCGGCCCGGACGAGGTGGCCCGCTACCAGATCGCCTACGTCGTCGGCTCGGCCGTCATCCTGCTCCTGACCTTCACGAACCAGGCCTGGGCGCCGCACTTCGCCGCCCTCCGCGACCCGGTCGCCCGCCGACAGCTCGCGATGCACTCCCGCGACGAGCTGTACAAGATGCTCGGACCGGTCCTGCTCGCCGTGACCCTGGTGTCACCGGTCGCGCTGCCGATCCTCGCCCCGGCGTCGTACCGCGTGCAGGAGCTCTCGGTCGTCGTCTTCGTCGTCGCGATCACCGCGTTCCCCGTCGTCGCCAGCGGCGCGACGGGACGCCTGCTCCTGGTCGAACGCCGCGGTGTCGCCGTCGGGGTGATCGCCGCGATCGCCGGCGCCGTGAACATCGGCGCGAACCTCGTGCTCGTGCCCGTGCTCGGCATCGCCGGCGCGGGTCTCGCCACCGTCGTCGCCTACGCGATCCTGGCCGCCATGCAGCTGCTGGCCCTGCCCGATCGCCGCGAGTGGCGCGGACCGGGAGCCCGGATCGTCCTGACGACCCTCGCCGCGCTCGTCGTGGCCGCCGCGTCCCTGCTCCTGCCGCAGGACGTGCTCTGGAACTGGGTCCGCATCGCCGGGGTCGTCGCCTGCCTCCCCTGGTTCCTCCGCCGACTGAAGACCGCAAGGGGTGGTGTCTCGTGAGACCGCGACAGACTGCACACGACGGCACCCGCCGACTCCGCGTCGGCGTGCTGGTGACCGGACTCGCCATCACCGGCGGACTCGAACGCTGCGTGCTCGAGGACACCCGCGAGCTCGTCGCCGCCGGTCACGAGGTCGAGGTCTGGCACCGGAACGCCCAGTCCCCGCGAGCCGCCGAGGGCCCGCCGCCCTACGAGGCGATGGGCGTGCGCCTGGTGGAGGCCACCGACTACCGGTTCGGCATCACCACCGCGCTCCGCGACGCCTGGCGGTTCGCCCGCGAGGGGCTGCGGATCCGTCGATCGCACCTCGACGTCCTCTGGCTGAACCGCCCCGAGTACCTGCCGTTCGGCCGCGTCGCGTCGCTCGTCTCCGGGGTCCCGCTCGCGGTGCACCTGCACCACGCGCCGAACTACCGGCGGCTCGGACCGATCGCCGGCGGCCGCACCCGCTACTTCGCCGTCTCGCACGCGATGGCGCGCGCCTGGGCGGCCTCCGGCGTGCCGACGGACCGCATCACGATCGTGCCGAACGGCGTCGACACCGACGCGTTCCCGGCCGCGACCCCGGCATCCGTGCACGACGCCCGCGCGGCACTCGGCATCGCCGAGGACACCCCGACTGTGCTCTACTACGGCCGGCTCACCCGGTCGAAGGGCGTGCTCGCCCTCCTGGAGGCGTGGGGTCGCGTCCGCACGACCGCCGCGGCACGCGTGCCGGTCACCACTCCCCCGGTGGCCGGTCACACGGCGCCCGCGCCGCTCCTCGTGCTGGCCGGTGCCCTCTACCCGGAGGAAGCCGACGCCGTGCACGCCGCGATCGACGCGCTCCCCGCCGGTTCCGTGCTCGTGCTCCCCGAGCGGGACGACGTCGTCCCGCTCCTGCACGCCGCCGACGTCGTGGTGGCGCCGTCCATCGAGCCCGAGGGCTTCGGCCGGGTCGTGGTCGAGGCGATGTCCGCCGGCCGTCCCGTCGTCGCGGCCGCATCGGGCGGCACCGGGGAGATCCTGTCCGGTGACTGGGCGCGGTACACCGTCGACCCGGCCGACGCCGACGCACTGGCGGAGAAGCTGCTCGACACCCTCGACGACGCCGAGCTCGACCCGTCCCTCGCCGCCCGGTGCCGCGCGTCGGTGCGTGACCGCTACGGGCGCGAGCCGCACGTGCGCGCGCTGCTGCAGGCGCTGCTGGCACACGCCCGGCGCTGACCGGGCCGGGCCCGGCGTCGTCTGCGCGCCCCGGGCGGCGGCGTCGGTCTGCGCCGGGCTCCGCGCCGTCAGCCGGCGGTGGGTTCCGTGGACGGCAGCGTGGCCCGGGGGCTCTCGCCGTCCGCGGGCACGTCGATCGTCATCCAGTCGACCAGCAACGACCCGGCGGCGTCCCGGGGCGGCAGGCCCTCGAGGGATCCCGTCTGCACGACCAGGTGCATGCGCTCCACGGGGATGTCCTGGGTGGTGCTCCCGACGACCTCGTCGTCGACCAGGAACGACATCCGCGACGGCGTCCACTCGATCGTGTACGTGTGCCAGTCGGCCAGCGACGCGTCGGTCTCGTGGTGGATGCACTTCTCGGCCGGGTCGACCAGGCAGTGCACGTTGAGCCAGGCGGGCGCACCGAGCGCACCCTCGGGGAAGTCGATCTCGCCGTGCGCCCAGACGTTCTCGTCGCTCCAGAGCAGCACCGCCACCCCGTAGCCGTCGACCTCGTCGCTCTTCATCCGGATGCTGTAGCGGCCGGAGGTCTGTCCGCCCCATCGTCCGTCGACGAGCGGCACGACCCCGCCGGCGAGCGGGGTGCCCGCCTTCGTCGTGCGGAGGTGCATGTCGAGCATCCCGTCGTGCGCGCTCAGCGTGGACGCCTGGTACCGACCGGTCCCCGCGGTGTCCGCGAAGCCGTGGTAGACGGTGAACCGGTCGTCGTAGGCCGCCTCGAACCCGCCAGACGGGGCGGACTCGTCGAAGTCCTCGGAGAACACCCGCTTCCAGCCGTCCCCGTCGCCGGTCGGCATCGCGACCCCGCTGGGTCCGGGGCCGACGGACGTCGTGCCGGTGGTCGCCGCGGCGACGGCACCGACCGCGACCACAAGGGCGGCGGCCACGATCGCGACCCGTCGTCCCCGTGTCCGGAGCGGGGTGCGGTGACGGGAGGCGCCGAGGCCGTGCGCGGGTGGGGCACCGTGCGCGGCGGCCGACTGCTCGGCGACGGGGCGGGGGCCGTCCTCGTCCGGGGTCATCCAGCTGTCCATGCGCGGATCTCCGAGAGACCGACGTTGATCGTGCTGTTCGACACCCCGGTGGTGGTGAACCGCACCCAGGTGACGTTGCGGGCGGTGAAGTCCACCGTGCGGGCACTGCCGTCGTTCGGGAGCTCGCCCACGGCGACCTGGCTGCCGTCCGAGAACGTCAGCGTGCCGCTCGTGATCTGGTCGTCGCTGTTCGGACGGTCGTGCAGGACGATGCGCTGGAGCGCGACCGGGGTGGCCCAGTCGAGCTGGATCCAGATGCCGGTCCGTCCCCAGGGCACGGCCCACTCGGCGGTGTGGTCGACCGGGTGGCCGGACACGACGCCGTCGACGGCCTTCGCGACGGTCTGGCCGTCGGCCGGGTTGTCGGCGATCGCCGTCGGGGTGGCCGAGCCGGTGACGTCCCGCAGGCCCGGAGTGGGGGTCGGGGTGGGAGTCGGCGTGGGGGTCGGCGTCGGCGTGGGGGTCGGGGCCGGCGTGGGCGTCGGGGCCGGCGTGGGAGTCGGGGTCGGCGTCGGCGTCGGGGTCGGCGTCGGGGTCGGCGTCGGGGTCGGGGTCGGCGTCGGCGTCGTACCGCCGCTGCTCGCCGGGGAGAACGCGCGGATCTCGGCGAGCCCGACGTTCTGCGTCCCGCCACTGACCGCCGTCACCGTGAACCGCACCCACGTGACGCTGCGCGCCGCGAACGTGATCCGCTGCACCGCACCACCGTTGTTCAACGACGGCACCGTCACACTCGAGCCGTCCGAGAACGTCAACGTCCCACCCAGCACCTGGTCCACCGCGTTCGGCCGATCAGCGAGGTCGACCGCGTCCAACGCCGTCGCCCCCGCCCAACCGAGCTGGATCCACGTCCCCGCACGACCAGACGGCGCGACCCACTCCGCCGTCGGCGCATCCGGGTACCCGCTCACCACACCGTCGACCGCCTTCACGGCCGTCTGACCATCAGCCGGGTTCTCCGCACTCGCCGTCACCGACGCCGAACCCGTCACGTCCGTCCGGGTCGGGGTCGGCGGTGGCGTCGTCGTGTCGGCCGGGGCCAGCGCGCGGATCTCGGCGAGCCCGACGTTCTGCGTCCCGCCGCTCACCGCCGTCACCGTGAACCGCACCCACCTCACACTGCGCGCCGCGAACGTGATCCGCTGCACCGCACCACCGTTGTGCAACGCCGGCACCGTCACACTCGAACCGTCCGAGAACGTCAACGTCCCACCCAGCACCTGGTCCACCGCGTTCGGCCGATCAGCGAGGTCGACCGCGTCCAACACCGTCGGCGCCGCCCACCCGAGCTGGATCCACGTCCCCGCACGACCGGAGGGCGCAACCCACTCCGCCGTCGGCGCGTCCGGGTACCCGCTGACCACACCGTCGACCGCCTTCACGGCCGTCTGACCGTCAGCCGGGTTCTCCGCACTCGCCGTCACCGACGCCGCACCCGTCACGTCCTTGTGTGCGGGGGTCGGGTCCGTGGGGTCGGTGGGGTCCGTCGGCACGGGCGAGCCTGCGGTGTACTGCCGGCTGAGCCACGAGGTCTCGGGTCGAGCCGAGCAGGCTTCGTACGAGGCGCAGGTCTCACTGTCGTGCGCGGCGTAGGTGAAGAACGCGTCGGCCTTCGCCTGGGTCTCGGCCGTCGTCAGGTTTGCCGGACGGTCGGCGATCGGGTACCCCATGTACCCGGTGAAGCCGTGCGTGCCGGTGTACTGCCGCTGCACCTGGTCGGTCAGGTACGCGACCGTGTGGTGGTCGCTGTGGTCCCCGTCGCCGTACTCGCCCTCGTGGTCGAGGGTGTGGATGTCCGTCGGTGCGAAGTCCTGCACGATCCCCTGCAGCGTCGCCCGGAGCTGCGCGAGCGTGTACGTGGCGGCGTGCGGGGCGTCGGCGACGGTGTGCAGCGTGTCCATGTCGCCCGTGTACAGACGCTGGAGGCTCTCGTAGCCGTTCGCCCAGAAGCCGTTGCCCTCGACGTTGCCGTCCGGCAGGTCCATGAAGACCAGGCTGATCCGCGGGTCGGCGGTCAGGGTCTCGGTGAGCAGGGTCCGTCCGGCGACCGTCGTGGAGCCGGTCGTCGACGCCGGGTCGACGCCCGCCATGCTCGCGTAGGCGGCCATCAGCCCGACCTGGCGTTCCTGCCAGTACCAGTCGGGCTTGCCGGCGTCGCCGGCCGTGACGATGACGGAGCGCACGCAGCGCCCCGCCTCGATGTCCTTCCGCAGGTCCGTGCCCTGGAAGAGCAGGTCGTCGTCGGGGTGGGCGACGACGTTGAGCACCCGCCCGGCGCTGCAGTCCGCAGCCGCGGCCACGGCGGGCTGGACGGCGAGGTTCGGCGCGACCAGCACGGCGAGCACCGTGGCGACCACGCCCGCGACGGACGCGACGGTGGCCCGTCGCGTCCGTCGCGGTCTGTCGGAGGTCGGTTCAGTCGGTCGCATGGCGCAGGCCCTCCGTCGTCAGTTCGTACATCGCGGTCGTCCCCGACGACCAGACCCGCTTCCAGTAGGGCGAGGACGCCATGGCGGCGGCGAGCTCCTGGTAGTCGGCGTCGCTCTGGTAGCCGTACCGCTCGTCGTAGGCGCCGAAGGGCTCCGCGACCAGGGCGTAGTAGCCGGTGGCCGACCAGTTCACGACGAGCTCCCGCGTCACGTTCGACAGGTCCTCTTCGGCGTCGTAGCCGCCGGTCGGGTCCGGGTACGGGCCGAGTGCTTCGCGGGACAGGTAGCCCACGTCGAAGTACCGTGCGCCGGTGTTGCTCGGGACGGCGTTGGCCGAACCGGTGAGCAGCATCACGGAGCCCGCTGGTGCCGTGCGGTCGTAGTACTGCGTCGCCGCGGACTGGCTCCGGGTCATGACGCGGTTCCAGTCGAGCGAGGTCTGCCCGAACGCACCGATCGCGACGAGCGCCGCCACCGCTGCTCCGGCGACCGCGAACCGGACGGCGGACGGGCGCATCCCCCGCTGCAGGACCGCCCCGACCGGGGCGAACCGACCGGCGGGCATCGGGAGCGCCGCCGCCAGGATCGCGATCCACGGCGTCGCGAAGAGCACGACGCGGAAGACGCCCTCCTGGCCGTAGTTCGTGGCGACGAGCAGCGAGATCGGGCTCGCGGCGGTGGCGAGGAGCGCCCAGTGCGTCCGGTCGCGCCGCATCAGCACCGTCAGCACGGCGATGAGCCCGAGCACCACGAGCGCGGCTGCCGGGATGTCGAACGCCAGACGCGTGACGAGCGGCTTCGGCAGGACGGTCATGTCGTGCGCGGGCGGCTGCACGTTGTCGAGCACCCGTCCGACCGCCGCGAGCGACAGGAACCGTCCGAGGATGTCGCCGTTCAGCGCGGCGAAGACCACCGCCGGTACGAGCACGACGACGGGCAGCCACCAGGGGCGGAGCATCCGGAACACGAGGAGCGTGACGAGTGCAGCGACCGTCAGGTACGGCGAGATCTGGTGCGTCACGGCGAGCACGATGCCGATGAGGGTGATCGCGACGATCCGCGAGAGCCCCACCCGCCGTGCCCGCGGCTTGGCGGCGACGGAGCCGTCGGCGGTGGTCACGGCGGCATCGCGCAGCGGTCCGGTGGCGAGCACGAGGATCACGATCGACATCAGGATGCCGGTCGACTGCGGCGAGAAGTACGTGGTGTTGAGCGAACCGGTCATCGCGGTCAGCAGCGCTGCGATCCACGGCCGACGGGCACCGGGCAGCCAGTGCGCCGCCAGGACCCCGACGGCGATGGTCGTGCTGAAGGCGAGCAGGACCGGCACCCACGCGGCGATGAGGATCGTGTTGACGATGCCCCCGACGTCGGCCACCCAGGCCGCGCCGGCGAACAGGCCGGACCAGGTCTGGAAGATGTCGGCCGACGGGTTGGTCCCACCGAACTGGCGGATGTACTCGACGACACCGATGTGCCGCGCGGCGGCGGTCACGGTGGGCACGCCGTACGTGATCGCCTGGGCGAGCTGCACGACACCGCCGAGCACGACGACGGGCATGGCGAGCGCGCGGCCGCGGACCAGGGCGATGACCGCCGCGGCGACGACGAGCACGAGGCCGACGACCAGGCCGGGGCCGAGCGAGCCGAACAGGCCTGCGGGCACCGGGTCGCCCATGTGGGTGAGCGCGGCGACGACCACGACGACGAGCCCGCCGAGCGAGAGCGCCGTCACGGTGGCGGTCGTGCTCCACCGGGGCCGGGCGGTCTCGCGGCGCACGAGGCCGGCGCGACGGAGCTCCGCCACGTCACGGGGTACCGAGACGGCGAGCGCCGCCGCGGTGAGCACGACGACACCGACGAAGGGGACCGTCGGCGCCCAGATGTGGAAGGTCGCCATGGTGTAGCCGATGCCGATCGTGCCGACGAGCGACCCGGTGACGGCGAGGACGGCGAACCGTGCGAGGGACATCGGACGGACGAGCAGCATCGGGGCGACCCCGAGCAGCGCGAACAGGAAGACCGCGACGGCGCTCGCCCGCAGGGTGGGCAGCTCGACGACGCTGCCGACGGCGGCCAGCACGAGCGTCAGCACGACGATCGCGGCGGCACCGAGTCGCGCCGCCGGGCTCATCGCGCCACCGGGGGTCGGTCGTGCCGGCCCCGCGGTGTCGAGGCCGCGCTGCAGCTCGTGGCGACCGTGCGCCGTCCGGTCGATCGTCCCCGCGCCGCCCATGCGTTCGCGGAGCGCCAGGACCGGTGCGGTGAGCACGGATCGCCGCTCGACGCGACGCAACCGACGCTTCGTCGCCGCGAACTCCGCGTCGACGGCGTCGACGGTGTCCGCGTCACCCGTCCCGTGGCCGTTCGCCGGAGCAGCGTCGGCAGCGTCGTCGCCCTGCTCGAGGCCGAGGCGTGCGAAGGCGCTGATGGCCTCCGGCGCCGCGTCCACCGAAGCGGTCAGCGTGTCGCGGTCGAGTGCGTTCTTGGTCATCCAGGCTCCGAGTCCGTGGCCGTGCGCGGCAGCGGCGGCGCGGAGCGACGCGACGTCGTCCGCCGATCGCTGCCACGCGATCGCGGCCGGTTCGACGGCGATCGCGGATCCGGCGAACAGCAGTCGTGTGAAGAGGTCGAGGTCGTCGCCACCGCCGACGCGCGTGCCGGGGCCGAAGGCGGTGTCGAACCCGCCGATCCGGAGCGCGGTCGCGCGGTGCACGGCGAGGTTCGCGCCGGTGCCGTAGGCCGAGGCGGCGAAGGGGTGCAGCGGGAGGTCGTCGACCGGGTCGTCGAGCCGGAAGACCCGCCGGCGGACGGTCCGCCCGCCGGGGGTGCGGTCGTCGTGCCAGCGCTGCGCCGGCGTCCGGAGCTCGGCACTCGGCACGAGCCCGGTGACGCAGGCCACGTCGGGATCGGCCGCGAAGGCGCGGGCGATCGCGGCGATCCAGTCGCCGTCCACGACGGCGCCCTCGTCCACGAACGCGACGACGTCGCCGGTCGCGACGAGTAGGCCGGCGTTCCGCGCGGCGGCGAGTCCGCCGTCGGGCGCGGGGATGGTGGTGATGCGGCGTCCGCCGATGTCGACGGTCGCCACACCGCCGTCGTCGGCGCCGTGCGAGACGACGACGACGTCGAAGTCGGGGTGCCCGTTCGCGAGCACCGACCGCATGGTCGTGCCGGCGGCGCCGTCCGTGCAGAGCACCACGGTGACGGACGGCAGCACCAGACCTGCTGCCGGCCGACGCTCGGGTGCCGGCATCGGCCGGATCGCGCGCAGGAGCGCACGGACGTCGATGGTACCGCCGATGCGACGGCGTTCGGTGATCTCGGCCTCGACGAAGCCGAGGGGCTCGCCGTGGTCGCGGACGAGCAGGCGGGCACGCCCGTACCCAGCGGATCCCTGCAGGGCGATGACGTCGCGGTGGCTCGTCGCGTGCACGTCGGCACGGTCCACCTCGCCGACCCAGAGCGCGCCGTCCCAGGTGGGGACGAGCGGCCCGGTCACGACCGGCGAGAGGA